>Ga0302314_10001108_pt1 | contig 50262 bp, 42 predicted proteins | sample III_Palsa_N2_3_FD_200533 | JGI IMG/M metagenome (GOLD analysis project Ga0302314, IMG submission 200533) | Peat permafrost microbial communities from Stordalen Mire near Abisko, Sweden - III_Palsa_N2_3 | ecosystem: Environmental > Terrestrial > Soil > Palsa > Peat permafrost | place: Sweden... | reverse complement strand
TATTCCCGCCGCCGTTGTCGCGCACATCCACCACCAAGCCTTCCTTGCGCGCCTGCGGGTACCACCATTTGATGAATTCCCGAATGCCGGCTTCTCCCATGTCCGGAATATGGATGTAGCCCAAGCGCCCTTGGCTCATACGATCCACCCGGGCGCGGTTATCGGTGACCCAGGCAAAATACAGAAGATCGTTTTCACTGTTGAGCGGCCGATAGCGGATGGTGCGCGCTGCTTTGCCGTCGGCAGTCGCCGATACGCGCCATTCGACGGGCTGATTGGGCACAGCCTGCAATAATTCGTAGGGATCGGTCCCGGCTTTGAGATCGCGGCCGTTGATTGCGAGCACGTAGTCGCCCATGTGAGCGTCCACGCCCACTTCCATCAGAGGCGAGCGGTAGCGCTCCTCTTCGTTCTGGCCGGCGAATATTTTGGCGATCCGGTAGCGGCCGGATTTGGTGTCGAGTTCGAAGCGCGCCCCGGGCAGCGCCACATAGGGGCGCTTCGGCAAGCCTAGATCGCCGCCCTCGATATAGGCGTGCTGCACGGTGAGTTCGGAGATCATTTCTGCGATGACATAGTTGAGATCCGCCCTCGACCCGACGAAGTCCAGCAGCGGTTGGTACTTCTCGCGCAGCTGCTTCCAGTCGTAGCCATGCATGTTCTCGACGTAGAAATAGTCGCGGTAGCGGCGCCATACTTCAGCGAAGATCTCACGCCACTCGGCCACCGGAACATGCGTGGTCACGAGGCCTGCCAGCGACACGGTCTTGGCGTTGTCGTCGTCGTCATCGCTCGCGCCGACCTTGAAATATTTGATTTCCTTGGATGAGAGCTGCGCGAGCACATGCTTGCCGTCGGCCGTCGCCGACCATTCCGTCACATCTTCCACCACGTTCTTGGCTTCGCGATCCTTGATCGAGAAGGACATCACGGTGGGTTTGACATTCGACTCGCGACCGTAATACGTGGGTCCGCTGCGCTGGTACAGCAGATTCTCCTCACCGACCTCGAGGTTGGACAGATTGTCCGCTTCGAGCGGCACGCGGATCGCGCGTTCCTCGATGCCTTCGAAGTCGATTTTCATCGCGGCTTTGGGACTCGCGCCGCTGCCGCCTTTCTTGCTCTGCTTGGCAGAGGTCTTACCGCCCTCGGTGGCACTGTCCTCCGCATCCTGGTCCGCGTCTTTCCGGGCGTCTCCCGGCTCATCGTCGCGTATGCCGAACGGATTCTTGACATCCTTGCGCAAGGTCACGGCGAAAATGCCCGTTTGCCTGTCCGTGGCGAAGTCGAATTCAATGGTGCTGAGCAACGGCTGGTATTCCCTTTCGCTCAGGTAGTACAGCAATTCGCCGTTGGGCGCCCATGCTGGCGAATGAGCGTTGAAGAGCCGTGGGGTGACCCGCCTCGACTTTCCGTCGGCCGCCGACCAGACGTAAACCGAAGAGAAGCCGTTGGGGTCGTTGAGCGAGTAGGCGAGGAATTGCCCATCGGGCGACCAGCGATAATCCTGCGACAAATCGGCAGGGTCGCGTGCCACGGTGCTGCGCCGCCGGGTCGCCGTCTCGATCACGTCGAGGCGGCCGGTATTGTCCGAGAACGCGATGCGCTTGTCGTCGCCCGACCATTGCGGCGCGTAATAACGCTGCGCCGAACCCGATGTCAGCTGCGCGGCGGGATCGTTGCCGTCCTGCGACTGTACATAGATTTCTTCTTCGCCGCCGCGGTCCGACACATACGCCAGCCGCTTGCCGTCGCTCGACCAGGCTATTTCCCGCTCGTGCGCCGACGACGATTGGGTGAGATTGCGGGTGACGCCATGTTCCACGGGAACGGAGAACACATCGCCGCGCGCCACGATGCCCACCCGTTCGCCGCCGGGGCTGAGGCTCAGACTCTCGATGTTGTCTGCGGCGTTGACCGTTTGGGGACGAGTCGTGGTGGCGTCCGCCGGCACGACGATGGCCAGCGCGCGGTCCCGGCCATCGCGCGTATCGTAGATATGCAGTTCGCCGTCCGACTCGTACACGATCTGGCCTTCGGCATCGGCGCTGGGCCAGCGCACATCCCAGTCCTGGTAGTGGGTCAGTTGCTCGGTCCGGCGCGTCGCGATGTCGTAGCGGTATAGATTGAATACGCCCGTGCGGTCGGAATTGAAATAGATGGCGTCTCCGATCCACATGGGATCACGATCGGTGCGCGGGTCGTTCGTGACTTGCAGCAGTGAAGGGTGCGTCAAATCGAAAATATACAGGTCATTTGCCCAGCCGCCCTGGTAGCGCTTTTCGCTGCGAAAGTCGCGCCACAGGGGCGAGTACACGATCTTCTTGCCGTCGGGTGAAAAATCGCCCGCACCCGAGACCGGCATGGGCAGCGCCGTCGCAGCGCCTCCGCTCGCCGGTACCGTATAGAGCTTGGAGTCCGTCAGCATGAATCCGTCGCGCGCGGATCGGAACAATACGGCCGTCCCGTCCGGAGTCCAGCCGTAGACTTGATTGTCGTAACCCCAACGCTCGGCGAGCGGTCCTGCGGCGGGATAGTAGGTGAGCTGCTTCGGTGTGCCGCCGCCCGAGGGAATCACATACACCTGTTCGTCGCCACCGTACTGGCCCGTGAAGGCTATGAAACGGCCGTCGGGAGAGAATTTCGCGAATAGCTCGAGGCCGGGATTCGAAGTGAGGCGCACGGCGGTGCCGCCCTGCGTGCCGACGGTCCACAAATCGCCCGCGTAGCTGAACACGACGCGGTCGTGCCACACGTTCGGAAAACGCAACAGCTTGGTGGCGGACGCATGCGGCGCGAAACACAGCAACAAAAGAGCTGCCGTGAGCAGCACGGCCGATTGGCTGGAGCGCATTTGCCCGGGGTTCCTCTAGCGGCTTCGATACCGGTCGGTCGCGAGCACGAGTTCGTGCGTATTGCCTGCCTCGAACGCCGAATGTCCGGCGTCCGGCACGATGCGCAGGTCCGCTTCGGGCCATACACGATGCAAATCCCAGGCGCTGGTTGCTGGGCACACGACATCGTAGCGTCCCTGGACAATGGTGGCTGGGATATGGCGGATGCGCGGCACATCGTCCAGTAACTGGCTTTCGTTGCGCAGGAAGCCGCGGTTCACGAAGTAATGGCATTCGATTCGCGCAACCGCCAGCGCGAACTGATCCTCACCCCATTTCTTGATGCTGTCGCCGTTGCTGTAAAGGAAGCTGGCCGACGCTTCCCAGACCGACCAGGCACGCGCGGCCGCCAATGCGGTGCGCTGATCGTCGCTCACCAGGCGCTTGTGGTAGGCGCCAAGGAAATCGTCGCGTTCGCCGACCGGGATCGCGTCACGGTATGCCTCCCATGCATCGGGAAATATTTCGCAGGCACCATGCTGATAAAACCAGCGGATCTCGGCGTAGCGCAGCAGGAAAATTCCACGCAGCACGATTTCACTGACGCGGTCGGGATGTGCCTCCGCGTAAGCCAGCGCCAGCGTGCTGCCCCATGATCCGCCGAATACGAGCCAGCGCTCGATTCCAAGATGTTTGCGCAATCTTTCGATGTCGGCGACCAGGTGCCAGGTCGTATTCTCGACGAGGCTTGCGCTCGGGCGGCTGCGCCCGCAACCGCGCTGATCGAACACCACAATGCGGTAGTGCTGAGGGTCGAAGAATTGCCGGGCGCGCTTGTCGGAGCCGGCGCCCGGACCGCCGTGCAGGAATACTGCCGGCTTGCCGGCCGGATTACCGCATTCTTCATAGTAGATCTCATGGACATCCGAGACACGCAGATACCCATGCCGAAAGGGTTCGATCGCCGGGTATAACTCACGGCGCGGAGCGTTGCGCTGATTGCTGCGGGTTGTTTCGCGCGCCTTGGCGGGGCGTGGAGCGATTTTCGCAGCGCTGCCTGAGGGTCGCTTTTTGGCCGCCGTGCGTTTCGGGGTGGTGGACCGCTGCGTCGTGGCGCGTGATTTGGCCGGCGTGCCCTTTTTCTTTTTCATCGGCTGTCCTCTTTTTCCTAAATACGGGTAACCAAAGGTCCGAGCGGCCGCCCGCCAAGCAAGTGGACGTGCAGGTGATATACCTCCTGGCCGCCGTCCGCATTGCAGTTGATGATCAGCCGATAACCGCTCTCGGCGATGCCTTGCTGCCGCGCCAGATCGCGCGCCACGATGAACATGTGTCCAATCAACGACTCATCCTCATCGGCAACATCGTTGGCGGTGGGAATGGGTTTGTTCGGAACTATCAGTATGTGCACGGGGGCCGCCGGCCTGATGTCCAAAAAGGCGATGACGCGGGAATCGCGGTAGAGCACGTTGGCCGGCAGCTCGCCGGCGATGATTTTTTCGAAAAGTGTAGGCATTTCAATGCCTCCGAGGCTTTAGGAGCCTCAAGATTAGCAGGAACGGCGCCACTGCTCGGATTTGCGATGCAGTAATGTCACCTCCTAATAGTAATGGGAACGATTCTCATATAGCATTGCGTTCATGTTAACCACCGGACAAACCAGTCTTCCACCCGGCGCAGCTGCGGCCATACGGCTTACCGAACTGGCTCCCGGCACGCGCGCACGGGTGGTATCCGTCGCGGCGGACGATGCCTCGACCCCGGTCGAATTGGGACGGCGCCTGGCTGAATTGGGCTTTTTGCCCGGCGAAGCAGTGCGCATAGTCGCGAAAGGCCTGATGTCGAAGGCGCCGATAGCCGTGCGAATTGGCACAGGCACATTCGCGTTGCGACTATTCGAGGCCGCCTGTATCCGCGTATGTCCGGAGCAGCCGCAGCCCGCGTGAGTCCATGGAGGCTCTGCCCAGCGCACCGACCCCCCTCATCGCCTTGGTTGGAAACCCCAACTGCGGCAAGACGGCGCTTTTCAACATTCTCACCGGCAGCCGGCAAAAGGTCGCCAACTACGCCGGCGTAACGGTCGAGCGCAAAGAGGGTTCGTTGCTCACCCCGTCCGGACTGCGGGTGCGCATACTGGATTTGCCGGGTGCCTACAGTCTCGATCCGCTGACCCCGGACGAACAAGTCACCGCCGATGTGCTGCTCGGCCGCCGCGCGGGCGAGACACAGCCCGACTTCGTCGTCTGCGTCACCGATGCAACCAATCTGCGCCAGAATCTGCGTTTGGTGCTGAGCTTGAAGCGCTTGGGGCTGCCCATGGTGGTCGCACTCAATATGAGCGATATCGCGCGCCGCAAGGGGATCAAGATCGATGCCGCACGGCTAGCCGATGAATTAGGAGTGCCGGTGGTCGAAACCGTCGGCGTCAAGGCAGCCGGCGTGCGAGACCTGATCAAAGTGCTCGATGGCGTGGATGTGCCGGCGCGCGCTCGGCAACCCGCCGTATGGCGGACCCCGAGCGCGGCGGATATCGAATACGGTCAATCCGAGGTGCGCAGAATTCTAGGCTTGGTGGGCGGCGACCGCCTGGATGGCGTGACAGTCAGCGATCGGCTCGATGCCGTGGTGTTGCATCCGGTGTTTGGACCTCTGATCCTTGCGGTCATTCTGTTCCTGGTATTTCAGGCCGTGTTTGCCTGGGCGCAAGCGCCCATGGACGAAATCAAGCTCGGCGTGGGTGCCTTCGGCGATTGGCTGGGAGCGGCGCTGCCGGCCAGCCTGCTGAAAGATTTGCTCATCAACGGCGTGCTCGCCGGTGTCGGCAGTGTCTTGGTGTTTCTGCCGCAAATCATCATCCTGTTCTTCTTCATCTTGGTGCTCGAAGACTCGGGTTATTTGCCGCGAGCCGCGTTCCTGCTCGACCGGGTGATGGGCAGCGTCGGACTGTCGGGCCGGGCATTCATTCCCCTGCTATCGAGCTTCGCCTGCGCAATCCCCGGAATCATGGCGACGCGCACCATACAAAATCCGCGCGACCGGCTGGCGACGATCATGATCGCGCCGCTGATGACTTGTTCCGCGCGACTGCCCGTGTACGCGCTGATCATCGGGGCCTTCATCCCCCGGCGAGTGCTCTGGGGCGGTCTGGAATTGCAGGGAGTGGTGTTGTTCGCCCTTTATATCGTGGGCGTTGCCAGCGCCATGGCGGTGGCCTTCGTGCTCAAGCGTACCGGCGCCAGTGCGGGCTTGCAGTCGCTGATGCTCGAACTGCCTGCTTATCACTGGCCGAATTTGCGCAATTTAGGCATAGGGCTGTGGCAGCGCGTCGAAATATTCATGAGCCGTGTCGGCACGATCATTCTGGCGCTGATGGTGATTCTCTGGGCTCTGAGTTCGTTTCCCGCGCCGCCTCCGGGGGCTACCGGTCCGCCGATCCAGTACAGCATCGCCGGGCATTTGGGCGCATGGCTTGCCGTGCTGTTCGCGCCCATCGGCTTCAATTGGCAGATATCGATTGCATTGGTGCCAGGGCTTGCAGCGCGCGAGGTCGCCGTCGGCGCGCTCGGCACGGTATACGCCCTGTCCGCGACGGGCAACGACGTGAGCGGTGCATTGACGCCGTTGATCTCCCAGTCCTGGAGTTTACCGACGGCCCTGTCGCTGCTGGCATGGTATGTATTTGCGCCCCAGTGCTTGTCGACCCTCGCCACAGTCAAGCGAGAAACGAATTCGTGGCGTTATCCGCTCATTATGGCGGGGTATATGTTCGCCCTGGCATATGCCGGTTCGTGGATTACCTATCGCGTCGCCACGGCGCTGACCGGCTGAGGGAGCGATCCGCATGAACAGCATTCTCGACAACTCCCTGGTTGGCCTGGCGCTCCTGGCCAGCGCGGTCTACGCCATTGCCTCTCTAGGCCCACGCAGCCTGCGGCGGCGCATCCTCGGTGTTCTGAGCCGCGCAGCAGCGCGAGCGCCGGCATTCCTCGGCTTGGGGCGCGCGGCGCAGCGGCTCGCGGTCGCGTCCGCGGCCAAGGCGCAGGGCGCTTGCGGGGGTTGCGATACTTGCGGCTCGGAGCCGGCGACGCCTCAGCCGTCGAAGGCGGAGGTCAGAGTGCCGGTAGCCAAAATCGGCAGGCGCACTCGTCGCTCGGCACCGCAAGCCTGAGCTATGTTGCGCGTCCATGACCCAGAGCTCTCCGAAGATATTACTATTCTATTACGTTAGTATAGCACCATGATAGAATAGAGGATCGAAGCACTTGGGTGGCGATCCGTGGCCCTGATCATCAATAGAGACAACGAGCAACAGGAGCTGCGTGAACTCTTACGAGGGACCTCGCCGCAGCTCGCGCTCCTCTATGGACGCCGCCGTGTCGGCAAAACCCATCTGCTGACGCATGTATGGCCGGCTGAACAGACCTTTTATTGGACGGCGGCGGCGACCACTTCGCTGCAGAATCGCGAGCAGCTGGTTCGCGACATCTCTCTATGGTCGAAACAGGCGTTGGAGCCGAAAGAATATCCCACGTGGCGTACGGTGTTCAGGCTGCTCCTCGAGCTGCGAGCACCACAAGCGCTAGCCATCGTCCTCGATGAATTTCAGTATCTCGGGGACGACCAACGGGAATTGGCGGCCGTCTGCTCCGAACTCAATGCCGCGTGGGAGCAACGTCGGCCGCCGCGGCCCTTGGCCATGGTTCTCGCAGGTTCGGCAGTGCGCGTGTTGGCAGCCCTCGATGAAGGCGCCGCGCCCTTGCATGGGCGGTTCGCGTGGACGGCGGAACTTCGGCCATTCAACTATTGGTATAGCGCGCAAATGGCAAGCTTTCGCTCGCCCCGAGACCGCATTCGGGCCTACGGCATTTTCGGTGGAACTCCCCGCTACTTGGATTCCGTCATGCCGGCTCGCTCCTTGGTAGAGAATGCCTCTCGCCTGATGCTCGCGCCGCGCGGCGAAGTTCGCGGCTTGGTGGAGACCGCAATATTGCAGGAGCAGGGCTTACGGGAGGTCTCAAAGTACCAGGCCATCATGCGGGCCATCGGGGGTGGTTGCACCGAATTGAATGACATCGGGCAGCGCGCCGGCCTTCCTACGGATACCTCTCTCCGCGATAAGGTCGAACGATTGGTGAATCTTGGGTATGTGTGGCAGTCCCGAAACGTGGGCGCCAGAACTACGGTGCCGTTCCGCTATCGCATCTTAGATCCGGCCATGGCATTTTATTACGAATTCGTGAGCCCGAATGAAGCTACGCTCGAGCGCACCGATCCCAAGTACTTTTGGGAGCACGTGGTTGCGCCGCGATTCGATATCCATCTAGGCCACATATTCGAGCGCATCGCCGAACAGGCCTACCAATGGCTGCAAGCAAGGATGCGACTGCCGGTAGTCCAGGAGTGGGGCCGATGGGAAGGTAAGGATCGAGACGGCACCTTGCTCGAAATGGATGTCGTAGCCCCGTTGGCGGATGGGCGCGTACTGACCGGCGCCGTGAAATGGAATGCGCAACCGTTGGCAGTTCATTGGCACCTGCACCATGTGCAAGCTCTCGATCGGCTCGCCACTTCGGGTATCAAGTGGGCGCATCGCGCCAAAGAGCTGAACTCGCCGCTGCTGTATTTGGCTGCCGGCGGCTTTACGAAAGAATTCGTGACTGTGGCGCGTGCGAGTCGCCGCGAGGTTTACCTTTGGAGCCTCGCTGATATCTTCAGGCCGTCGCCGTCCAAGCGCGGCAAGCAGTGATGGACACGAGGGGAAATGCTCAACGGGCGTTCAGATTCGCGAAAATACGCCGCGTGAGCCCGTTCAAAACCGCTATCTCCACGGCGGAAAAATCCCGCACCGCACGGCGGTAGATTTCACCTGCCGTGCTTCTGTGCCGTTCGACGCATCGCTTGCCCAGCGGCGTCAGCTGCACTTCGGTGACCCGCGCGTCGGAGGGGCGTTTCGAGAGCTTCACCCAGTTCTTCTTCTCGAGGCGCTGCACCACGCGGGTCATGGTCGATAGCCGGGTCACCGACTGCTCGGCGATTTCGCTCACGCTGCTGGGACTGACCTCGTTGACGATCATCAGGGCCCGCCAGCTCAAAACGTCCATGCCGGAGGCGTTGAGGGCGTTCTCCAATTCCTGCGCGTAGCGTCCGGCCGTGCGCACGATGAGATACAGCGGCGAGTCGGCCAGCTGAAAATCGGGGAATTCGGGGTCGCCGCGGCGTTTGGCGTCTGCGAGCCTCGAGACCTTCTCGCGGCGCGTCAATGCGGATCGAGGTACGGCCACTCGTGAGATCCTTTAAATGGCAATAGTTGCAAAATCACGTAACCGGCATAGTATTGCAGGCTGATCGGACACACTCAAGGCAGGATCATGGCAGAGAGGTCGTTCGCGCGCGAAGTTCAGTCGCTCCGGCTCGGAGCCGGCGAGGTGTTCGAGGGCGAGGCCATACTGGCCGTCACCAAGGCTCTTCTGCAGGCAGGAGTGTCCTACGTCGGCGGCTACCAGGGGGCGCCCGTCTCGCACCTGATGGACGTTCTTGCCGATGCGCGCGAGATACTGGATGGCCTCGGCGTCCATTTCGAGTCCAGCGCTTCCGAAGCCGGTGCGGCCGCGATGCTGGCTGCATCGATCAACTACCCGTTGCGCGGAGCCGTCACCTGGAAGTCAACGGTCGGCACCAATGTGGCTTCCGACGCCCTGTCCAATCTTGCGTCGGCCGGCGTCAGCGGCGGAGCGCTGATGATCGTCGGCGAGGACTACGGCGAGGGCGCCAGCATCATGCAGGAGCGTACGCACGCTTTCGCGATGAAATCACAGATGTGGCTACTCGATCCACGCCCCGATACCGGCGTCATCGTCGATATGGTGGAGCGGGGGTTCGAACTGTCGGAGGCGAGCCAGACGCCCGTCATGCTGATGCTGCGAATTCGCGCCTGTCATATGTACGGCTCGTTCATCGCCAAGGACAACGTCACGCCGCGGTTCAGCATCCAGGACGCCCTGGAGAATCCGCAACGCTCGGCCGCGCGCATCATCCTGCCGCCCGCCACCTATGCGCAGGAACAGGAGAAAGTGCTCACGCGATGGCCCGCCGCGGTGCGCTTCATCGTCGAGAACCACCTGAACGAGACCTACGGCGGCGATCTGGACGATGTCGGCATCGTCATGCAGGGCGGCCTCTACAACACGGTGCTGAGGTCGCTGGAAATAATGGGACTGGCCGACGTGTTCGGAAAATCGCGGATTCCTCTGTATGTGCTGAACGTCACGTACCCGCTCATCCCGGAGGAATTCACCCGGTTCGCTTCTGGCAAGCGGGCGCTGCTCATCGTGGAAGAGGGGCAGCCGGAATACATCGAACAAACCGCCAACCAGTTTCTGCGCAACGCGGATATTCAAACCCGTGTCATCGGCAAGGGCCCGCTGCCCATGGCCGGTGAATACACGGGCGGCGTCGTCAGTGCCGGCATCAAGAAATTCCTCGAGCAATGGGCTCCCGGAGCTTTGGAGCCGGTTTCCGCGCCCACCGAGCATCGGCTGATGCCGATGAACGAGCTACGCAGCGCGGTTCCCCCGCGTCCGCCGGGCCTGTGCACCGGGTGTCCCGAGCGGCCGTTCTTCTCATCGATGAAAATAGTGCAGAAGGAATTGGGCAGCGTGCATGTGAGCGCCGACATCGGCTGCCACTCCTTCGCGACGCTGGCGCCGTTCAATTCAGGCTCGAGCATCATGGGCTATGGGCTCGGGGCCGCGAGCGGCGCGGCGCTGAGCGGCGGTCAAGGGGGCAAGCGTTCCATATCCATCATGGGGGACGGTGGTTTCTGGCACAACGGCCTGACCAGCGGCATCGGCAATTCCGTGTTCAACAAGCACGATTCCGTCACCGTCATCGTGGACAACGGTTATGCGGCGGCCACGGGCGGCCAATACATTCCCTCGTCGCGGGCGGATGTGAAGAATCGAAAGAGCCGCAATCCGATCGAGCGGGCCGTGCGCGGCGTGGGCGTGGACTGGGTGCGCACAGTGCATACATACAAGATGCAGGAGGGCATCGCCGCGCTGCGCGAAGCCTTGACGACGGACTACAAGGGACCCAAGGTCATCATCGCGGAAGGCGAGTGCGAGCTGAATCGCAAGAGGCGCGTGGCACCCGTGCTGAAGCGGATGGCCCAGGAGGGCAAGCGGGTGGTGCGGCAGCGCTTCGGCATCGATCCTGATGTTTGCACGGGCGATCACTCATGCATCCGGCTCTCCGGATGCCCGTCTTTGACCATCAAAGAGAATCCCGACCCGCTGCGGCGCGATCCGGTGGCGCACGTCGATAATAGCTGCGTGGGATGCGGGGTCTGTGGCGAAGTGGCGCATGCCGCGGTTCTATGCCCGTCCTTCTACAGAGCCGATGTGGTCACGAACCCCAGCGCCTGGGACCGCATGAAATTTCGGTTCCGTTCGGCCATCATCGAATTTCTGCAACGCCGCTTCGATCGCCGGCTGGCGCGCATCGCGGCGGAGCCCTCGCCGTGAGCGCCATGCCCGGTGGCACCGCCAAGCCCATGTCCACCGTGAAATCCAGCGCCACTGCCAGGCCTGCCGCCGCGACCAGGCCCATCACAGTAACCATCGCGGCGCTGGGCGGGCAGGGCGGCGGCGTCGTATCCGATTGGCTCATCGATACGGCGCGGCGTTCCGGCTATCTGGCACAGGCCACCTCCGTTCCCGGCGTTGCGCAGAGAACCGGGGCCACCATCTATTACCTGGAGTTTTTCCCGATGGCCGCTTTGCCGGCCGATCGACGCCGGCCCATTTTTGCGCTAATGCCGAATCCCGGCGATGTGGATCTGGTGGTCGCCTCGGAAATCATGGAGGCCGGCCGCGCGATGCAGCGCGGACTGGTGACCGGCCGCACCACACTCATCGCCTCCACGCATCGAATTTACGCCATCCAGGAAAAATCTCACATGGCGGACGGCCGCACCGATCCCGCTCAGGTGCGGGAGCTGGCGCGGGAGCACGCGAAGCGATACATCGAATTCGATATGCAGGCGCTGGCGGAAGCCAATGGCAGCGTCATCAGCGCCGCCATGCTCGGCGCTGTGTGCGGATCCGGGGCGCTGCCTTTCGCGGCGGAGCACTATGTAGAGGCGATACGGGCGAGCGGCATCGAGGCGGCATCGAGCACCCGGACCTTCGAGGCCGCGCGGGATGCTGCGGCCGGCTCGGCCTCGCAGGCCGCCCATTCGCCGCTTGCGGCCGCCGAGTCGCGGTCCGCCGTCGCAGAACCGAAGTCCGGTTCACGCCCGGCGCTTTCTGCGTCGTTGGAGGAGCGGGTCCATGAGCGCGTGCCGGCAGCGGTGCAGGATATCGCGCGCGAGGGCGTGCGCCGAATGATCGATTATCAGGACGTGGCCTACGCAAGCTTGTATCTCGATCGGCTGGACTCGATAGCCGCATTGGAGAAGGGTTCGGACAGCTTTGCGCTGACCGAAAGCGTGGCCCGCGGACTGGCGCTGTGGATGTCCTTCGAGGATACGATCCGCGTCGCGGACTTGAAGATTCGCAGCGCACGGGCGAAGCGTGTATTGCAGGAAGTTCGGCCGTCGTCCGGCCAGCTGGTCCAAGTCACCGAATTCATGAAGCCGCGGATCGAAGAGATATGCGGCACGCTGCCGGCCGGACTCGGAACGTGGATTCTGCGTTCCAAGATGCCCAGAAGCTGGCTGACTCGCTTTACCGGCGGCCGGCAGATCGCGACTTCCAGCATCGGCGGGTTTTTGCAGCTCTACTGGCTCGCCGGATTGCGCCGCTGGCGCCGCAAGACTCTGCGGTACTCGCAAGAAAATGAGCGAATCGAACGCTGGCTGGAGCTCATCGCGCGCGTTGTGCAGCAAAACTACGCCCTGGCCGTCGAGATCGCCGACTGTCAGCAACTGGTCAAGGGTTACGGTGAGACGCACGAGCGTGGTACGGCGAGTTTCGAAGCGATCTTGGCCGATGTTCGGGACTGGGAACAGCGAGAGGACGCGGCCGGCCGGGTCAGCACGCTGAGGGTCGCCGCATTGGCGGACGATCAAGGGATCGCGCTGGCCAAGGCGCTGGCCGAGTTGCCGGCCAAGTCGCCGGGAATAGCCGGCTGAGATATTTGACATCTAAAGTATCTCGATCTATTGTCCTCTCATGAAACGAGTGGTCTTCATAGGCGGCGGGCCGGCCGGACTGTACGGCGCGATCCTGCTCAAGAAAGCACTGCCCGCCGTGAAAGTCGAGGTGTACGAGCGCAATCGGCCCGATGATACCTTTGGCTGGGGGGTCGTTTTCTCGGACCAGACCATGTCGGGTTTCCATGCGGCGGATCCCTGGTCGCACGATGCGATCAACCGGGATTTTCACCACTGGGACGATGTCGAGGTGCATTTCCGCAGCGAGACCATCCGATCGGGCGGCCATGGCTTCTGCGGAATCGGCCGGCGCCGGCTGCTCAATATTTTTCAAGAGAGAGCGGCTGCGCTGGGCGTGGAGGAGCACTTCCAGGCTGAAGTCAACGAACTGGCACCGTTCGCCGACGCCGATCTCATCGTGGCGTCCGATGGTGTGAACAGCAAGATCCGCACGCAGCATGCGGCGGTATTCCAGCCGGACATCGCCGTCGGCAAGTGCCGCTTCATCTGGCTGGGCACGCGCCAGAAATTCGCAGCCTTTACGTTTGCGTTCGAGAAAACCGAGCATGGCTGGTTCCAGATCCATGCCTATCAGTTCAGCGATGAGCTCTCCACGGTCATCGTCGAGACGCGCGAGGAGACTTGGGCTGCGCACGGCCTGGACGGCTACAGCGCCGAGCAATCCATCGCCTTTTGCGAGTCGCTATTCTCCCGCTACTTGGGCGGACATCAGCTCATGAGCAACGCCAAACATTTGCGCGGCTCCGCGTGGCTGAATTTCAACCGGGTGCTGTGTTCGCAATGGCATCACCGGAACCTCGTGTTGATCGGCGACGCGGCCCACACGGCGCATTTCGGCATCGGATCCGGTACCAAGCTGGCCATGGAAGACGCGATGTCTCTCGTGAGCCGGGTCGCCAAGGCGGCCGATGTCGAGGCGGGGCTGCGGAATTATCAGGCGGAACGGAGCTTGGAGGCCCTCAAGCTGCAGAGCGCGGCGCGCAATCGAATGGAATGGTTCGAGAATGTGGCGCGATATTCGCGCCTGGAACCGCGCCAATTCGCGTATGCGCTGCTCACGGGGAGCCAGCGTATCGGCCACGCCAACCTCAAGCTGCGGGATTCGCGCTTCGTCGAAGATTACGAGCGCTGGCTGGGAGAACGCAGCGGCGTGCTCGACGCCGCGCGGCCGCCGATGTTTCTGCCGTTCCGGCTCGCGGGCATGACACTCTCGAATCGGGTGGTCGTGTCACCGATGGCGCAGTACATGGCGAAAGACGGGATGCCGGACGACTGGCATCTGATGCACTACGGCGCGCGCGCCGTCGGGGGCGCCGGGCTGTTGTTCACCGAGATGACCTGTGTTTCGCCCTCGGGACGCATCACTCCCGGGTGCACCGGCTTGTGGAATGCCGGGCAGCGCGAGGCGTGGCGGCGGATCGTCGATTTCGTGCATGCTCATTCCGCCACCCTGTTTTGCCTGCAGATCGGCCATTCGGGCCGCAAGGGCTCGACTCAGCTCGGCTGGGAGCGCATGGACTACCCGCTTGCCACGGGCAATTGGCCCCTGCTGGCTCCCTCGGCTCTGCCGTACATGGCGGGCGTCAGCCAGGTGCCGCAGGCTATGTCGCGCGCCGACATGGATGCGGTCCGGGACGAATTCGTCAGATCCGCGCAACTCGGCCTCGTAGCGGGCTTCGATATGTTGGAGCTTCACCTGGCCCACGGCTACTTGCTCGGCAGCTTTCTGTCGCCGCTCACGAATCGGCGTCAGGATGAATACGGCGGCGACATTGCCGCGCGGTTGCGATTCCCCCTGGAGGTCTTCTGCGCCGTGCGCGCGGTCTGGCCGAGACAACGCCCTTTGTCGGCGAGAATTTCCGCCTGCGATTGGGCACAGGGCGGCCTTTCTGAGAAGGATTTGCTGATTATTGCCGATGCGCTCAAGCAGGCCGGCGCGGATGTGCTCGACGTATCGACGGGCCAGACCGTGGCCGACCAGCAGCCGGTGTACGGCCGCATGTGGCAAACCCCGTTTTCCGACAAGGTCCGCAACGAGATCGGCATTCCAACCATTGCGGTGGGCAATATATTCGAGGCGGATCATGTGAATTCGATCATTGCGGCAGGCCGGGCGGACCTGTGTGCTTTGGCACGGCCGCATTTGTCGAATCCCGCGTGGACCCTGAGTGCTGCGGCTGAACAGCAATTTCACGCACAGTGCTGGCCGGATCCCTATCTCTCGGGCAAGGGGCAACTGGAACGCAATTTTGAACGGGCGGCGGCTCAATCCGTCGGCCCCGTCTGAGCATCGCATGACCGGTCCTCTCACAGGCTTGCATGCTCTCGTCACCGGCGCCGGGCGCGGTATAGGTGCCGTGATCGCCCGCACGCTCGCGGGCGCGGGCGCCGACGTGACGCTGCTCGGCCGCTCTCGGGCGGATCTCGATAGCGTGGCGGCGGAGCTGGGGGCGGTGCGCCGCAATTGCCAGGTTGCGGATGTCGCCGATGCGGAATCGGTGCGCATCGCGGTGGCCGCGGCGCGCGCTGCCGTCGGTCCGATCACCTTGCTCGTCAATAACGCCGGCCAGGCGTTGAGCGCGCCCTTGGGCACTACCAGCGAGGCGCTCTGGCAATCCATGCTGTCGGTGAATCTGACGGGGACCTTTCTTTGTATGCGTGAGTGTTTACCCGATATGTTGCAGGCCGGATTCGGACGCATCGTGAATATCGCCAGCACGGCCGGCTTGGTCGGTTACCCGTATGTGAGCGCGTACTGTGCGTCGAAGCACGGAGTGATCGGGCTGACGCGTGCCGTTGCGCTTGAAACGGCGCGGCGGAACATCACGGTCAATGCCGTATGCCCGGGGTATACGGACACCGACCTGGTGCGGACGGCGGTGGCTAATATCACCGCGAAGACCGGCCGCGGCGCAGCGCAGGCCCTCGAGGAATTGGTGGCGCACAATCCTCAACGCCGGCTGGTGACCCCCGAGGAGGTTGCCGATACCGTGCGCTGGCTGTGTCTGCGCAGCAGCGCAAGCATTACCGGCCAGAGCGTTGCGGTGGCCGGCGGCGAGGTGATGTGATGGCGACCGGTGCGATACGCCGCTCCAAGGCGCCCGAGCCGCCCTCATCCGACGGCGAGACCCGCGTGCGTGAGGATCACCATGACTCGCTGCGGCTGTGGTTGCGGCTGCTCAGCTGCTCGACGCTGATCGAGAACCACATACGGCAGCGTCTGCAGGGAGAATTCGCGACCACGCTTCCCCGTTTCGATCTCATGGCCCAGCTCGAGCGATGCCCCGAGGGTCTCAAGATGGGCGAGTTGTCGAAGCGATTGATGGTCACCGGCGGCAATGTCACCGGCATCACGGATTTGCTGGAGAAGGAAGGCTTGGTGGCACGTGTGATCGATTCACGGGACCGCCGTGCTTTTCGAGTCAAGCTGACTCCCAGCGGCCAGCGCCTCTTCAAAAAGATGGCCGCGGAGCATGAACGCTGGATCGTCGATCTATTGGACGGACTGCCGTCGAGAGGCAAGCAGCAGCTCGCCGAGCTGCTGCACGATCTTAAGAATCATGTGAGCCAACTGACACGGCTGAGAGCGGAGAATCCCGTATGAGCCTCGCAAATTACGTGCCCGAGAATTTTCTGTGGCGGATCGAAGGCCGCGTCGGGGTCATCACCCTGAATCGGCCGGAGCGCAAGAATCCGCTGACCTTCGAGTCCTACAGGGAGCTGCGCGATCTGTTCCGCCGCCTTGGGCAGGAAGAGGCCGTCAAAGCCATCGTGATGACCGGCACGGGCGGCAATTTTTGTTCCGGCGGCGACGTGCATGACATCATAGGACCGTTGACCCGCATGGACACGCAGGGATTACTGGATTTCACGCGCATGACGGGTGATTTGGTCCTGTCCATGCGCACTTGCCCGCAGCCCATCGTCGCGGGCGTGGATGGGATTTGCGCGGGGGCAGGCGCCATCATCGCCATGGCCTCCGATTTCCGATTCTCCACTCCCGAGGCGCGCACCGCGTTCTTGTTTGTCCGCGTCGGACTGGCGGGTTGCGATATGGGGGCTTGCACCATTTTGCCGCGCATCATAGGGCAGGGCCGCGCCGCCGAACTGCTGTACACCGGCCGTGCGATGACGGCGGACGAGGGTCTGGCGTGGGGTTTTTATAACCGCGTGATTGCACCATCCCGCATGCCGGCCGAGGCGGTCGAGTTCGCCGCGACGCTCGCGAATGGGCCGACATTTGCGCATGCCATGACCAAGCGCATGCTGCATCAGGAGTGGAATCTGTCTCTCGAGACGGCGATCGAAGCCGAAGCGCAGGCGCAGGCCCTGTGCATGCAAACGGAAGATTTCCGCCGCGCATACCGGGCATTTGCGGGCAAGACCAAACCGGTTTTCGAGGGAAACTGAACGCCATGACGGCCGCGTCGTTTTTGAACTGGCCTTTCTTCGAGGTGCGGCATCGTGAGCTGCATGCGAGCGTTGCGGCCTGGTGCGATGAGAATCTTGGCGCGGCGCACGGCGATGCCCGCGAGTCCGTCGACGCGCACTGCGTCGATGTAGTCCGGAAGCTCGGCGCGGCCGGAATTCTCCGTCACTGCGTGCGCGCGGATCACGGCGGCGCGGCCGCGGACTTCGACGTGCGCTCGATCTCCATCGTGCGCGAATCCCTGGCGCGATTCGACGGCCTGGCTGATTTTGCGTTCGCCATGCAGGGACTCGGCAGCGGCGCGATCACGCTGGCAGGGTCCGCCGCGATACAGAGCAAGTATCTGCCGCGGGTCGTACGAGGCGAGGCGCTGGCGGCTTTCGCCCTGTCCGAAGCGGAGGCGGGTTCCGATGTGGCGAGCATGCAGTGCCGCGCGCAGCGCGACGGCGAGCACTATGTGCTCGACGGCGCGAAGACGTGGATCTCGAACGGCGGCATCGCCGATTTCTACTGTGTATTTGCGCGCACTCAACCGGCGGACATCCGCTCCGACGGCACCGCGGCCGCCGGCGGCATCAGTGCCTTCGTGGTCGACGCCGACACGCCGGGGCTGTCGATTGCCGACCGCATCGACATCATCGCGCCGCATCCGATGGGAACCCTGGCCTTTCAGGGCTGCCGGATTCCGGCGGCCAGCCGGCTCGGCGCCGAGGGCGAGGGATTCAAGATCGCCATGCGCACCTTGGATATTTTTCGTACCTCGGTGGCCGCTGCGGCGCTCGGTTTTGCGCAGCGCGCGCTGGACGAATCGATCGCTCAGGCACGGTCGCGGCGCATGTTCGGCCGCCGCCTGGCCGATCTTCAGCTGACTCAAGCTGCGCTCGCCGATATGGCGACCGAATTGGACGCGGCCCGCCTGCTCACTTATCGAGCTGCGTGGCTGCGCGATGGCGGCGAACGGGTCACCAAAGAGGCCGCCATGGCGAAAATGACGGCGACCGAGACTGCGCAGCGGATCATCGACCGCGCGGTGCAATTATTCGGTGCGCGCGGAGTCATGCGCGGAGAAATAGTCGAGCGGCTGTACCGGGACGTACGGGCGCTGCGCATATACGAGGGCGCGACCGAGGTCCAAAAGCTCATCATCGCGCGCGAATTGCTCGCCCAAACGGAGTCGGCATGACCGAAATCAATACGCTGCCCCGCATCCTGCAGCCGGCGGGGTGGGCGCGGCCCAAGGGATACAGTCACGGCATGGCGGCTCGAGGCCTGCAAATATTCGTTTCCGGCCAGATCGGCTGGGACATCGAGGGCAGATTCCAAAGCGCCCGCTTGGCGGACCAAGTACGCCAGGCGCTGCTCAATATCGTCGCCATACTGGCGGATGCGGGCGCGTCCCCTGCGCACATCGTGCGTCTGACCTGGTATGTGACGAGCCGCGATGAATACCACGAGCAGTTGGCTGATATTGGCGCGGCCTATCGAGCGGTGCTGGGCAGGCACTTCCCGCCGATGTCGGTGGTGCAGGTGGTCGCTCTGATGGAAAGAGAAGCGCGGGTTGAAATCGAGGCGACTGCCGTACTGCCGGACCCCGGCCTCCAAAAACCATTGCCTGATAATATGTAGCCGGCCGCGAAAAAGCGCGCGGAAGTGCCAGCGGCCCCCGTTCGGCCAGTGCTGCGAAGGAGCAAGCCATGACATTACTCAGAGAGCCTCGCATTCATCCCGTGCCGATATCGGCTCTGCGGCCGACTCAGATCACGGTGGGCATGCGCGAGGTGAACGCCAAGCGCAAGAGCTGGCGCGATCATCCGGATAGAAAGAAAGCGGATTTCCTCGGCAAGCATCTGATTCCCGTCATCTGGGGCCCGAAGGAACAGTACTACGTCATCGATCATCATCACCTGACGCTGGCGCTGCACCATGAGGGCGTCAAGAATATCGCGACCACGGTCGTGGCCGATTTGCGGCGGCTGCCGCGCGAAGCGTTCTGGGTGTTTCTCGACAACCGCGGCTGGCTGCACCCCTTCGACGCGCAGGGCCGCCGGCGTGGCTACGAGGATTTGCCGAAACGAATCACGGGTCTGGTGGACGATCCGTTTCGCAGCCTGGCGGGCGAGCTGCGTCAGAGCGGCGGCTTTGCGAAGGACACGGCGCCGTTCTGCGAATTCCTTTGGGCCGACTTCCTGCGCCGCCGCTTGAAGCGCAAGCAGCTCGAAGATGACTTTCCCGACGCACTGGTGCGCGCATTGAAGCTTGCAAAGAGCGGCGAAGCGGACTACCTGCCCGGGTGGTGCGGGCCCATCGTGTGATCGCGTCGGTGGCACCGATGCGAGATCATGCGTGCTATTCCGAGTGCTACTTGCCGGTGAAATTCGGTGCCCGCTTGTCGCGGAACGCCTGCACGCCCTCGGCGAAATCCTGCGTGTCGCCGAGTTCTGCCTGGGCCACCGCCTCGTGTGCCAGCTGTTCCGCCAGAGTACCCGGCGGCTCCACGTTGAACGCCGCCTTGATGCGCTGGAATGCCTGGGTAGGGCCGGCGGCGAAGCGTCTCGCGATGGACTCCGCCTGTGCATGCAGCGCCGCGTCGTCGACGCAGGCCCAGATCAGTCCCCAGCTCGCGGCATCAGCGGCCGACAACGCTTCGCCCAGCAAGGCCAATCCTTTCGCGCGCGCCGTACCGACGAGCCTTGGCAAGTGGAACGTGCTGCCGAGATCCGGCATGAGGCCGAGCTTGGGCGCGAATAATTGCAGAAAGGTCGCGGAGCGCGCCGCCAGCACGATGTCGCCGAGCAGCGCCAGGCTCACGCCGGCACCGGCGGCGACGCCGTTGACCGCGACTACGACCGGCACGTGCAACCGATACCAGGCCTCGACCATGGGATTGAAGTAGTCCCGTAGGCCCGCGCCGACATTCTCACCGCGGCTGCGCTGCGGATCGCCCAGAAGATCATCGCCCATGAGGTCCGCGCCTGAGCAGAAGGCGCGGCCGGAGGCGGTGAGCACGACGGCACGGATGTCGCGGTCGGTATCGATGGCAGCCGCGGCGGCGCTCAAATCCGTAATCATCCCCCGATTCAGGGCGTTCAGTCGGTCGGGCCGGTTGAGCGTCACGTGGGCGACGCTGTCGCGCCGTTCGAATATCAGAGTGTCGAATTGCATGATGAGTTAACGACTCCGTGTGCGGCGCGGCGGACTCCGCCATAATGACAGAAACCGGTCATCTGATCCCTTGCCGCGGAGCCGTCCATGCCCATTCCTGAAATCCTGCAAGGCCGTTTGCGGCTACCCGTCATCGGCGCGCCCATGTTCATTGTCTCCACTCCACGCCTGGTGCTCGCGCAATGCAAGGCCGGCATCGTCGGCTCATTCCCGGCGTTGAATGCTCGGCCGGCCGCGCAGCTCGATGACTGGCTCGCCGAAATTACCGGCGAACTCGCGGCTTACACCCGCGCAAACCCGCAAGCCAAGGTAGCGCCCTTCGCGGTCAATCAGATCGTGCATGGCAGCAATGACCGCCTGGAACATGATGTGGCGCTGTGCGTAAAGCATCGCGTGCCCATCATCATCACCAGCCTGCGGCCGCCGGCGGAAGTGGTGGCGGCCGTGCACGGCTACGGCGGCGTTGTGTTTCACGACGTCATCAATCTACGCCACGCCGAGAAGGCCGCAGCACAGGGGGTGGATGGCATCATCGCCGTGTGCGCCGGCGCGGGCGGCCATGCCGGCGTGCTGAGCCCGTTCGCCCTGGTGAAACAGATTCGCGAGATCTATGCCGGAACCATCATCCTATCGGGCGCCATGAGCACCGGTGCCGACGTCTTGGCCGCCCGGGCGCTGGGCGCCGATCTGGCCTATCTCGGTACCCGATTCATCGCCACGGAGGAAGCCAACGCCGGCGCCGAGTACAAGCAAATGCTCATCGACAGCCGCGGCGAAGACATCGTCTACACCTCGCTGTTCAGCGGCGTCGCCGGCAATTACCTGCGCGGCAGCGTCGCGCGCGCCGGCCTCGACCCCGACAAGCTTCCCGAGGCCGACAAGACGAAAATGAACTTCGGCACCGGCGGCAACGCGGAATTCAAGGCATGGCGCGACATCTGGAGCGCCGGACAGAGCGTCAGCGGCATTCACAGCGCCGAAACCGTCCAGGCGCTGGTCGACCGGATGGCGGGGGAGTACGAAACGGCGCGCGCCAGACTGGATGTCTACGATGGATCTGGCGAGAGCGCGGTCGCCTGATGTTGCAGGGCAGCAGAGAAGTTAATTATAGGGAGTTTTGCTGAAGTTATTGCTGTATTTATGGTTTATCTGTTTATGTAGTAAACTCCCTGCATGGATCCCATGCAGAACCCATTCTCACCTGGCGCCGGCTCGCCCCCTCCGGAACTCGCGGGCCGTGGACCCCTGCTGGAACAAGCTCGCGTAACGCTGGGGCGTGTGAAGGCCGGTCGGCCCGAGCGCAGTGTCCTCTTGGTCGGTCTGCGAGGGGTGGGTAAAACGGTGCTATTGAATAAGGTTCGCGAACTCGCGAGTGGTTTCGATTATCACGCCGTACTCATCGAAGCGCACGAGCGGAAACCTCTCGCGGCGCTGCTGCTTCCTCCGTTACGACAGGTATTGATTTCTCTCGATCGCATGGCGCAAATCAGCCAGAAGGCGAAGCGCGGACTACGAGTTCTGAAGAGCTTTTTCGATGGACTGAAGCTCAAATACCACGACATCGAGATCGGCATCGATGTTGATCCCGAAACCGGCACAGCCGATAGCGGCAGCCTGGAAGCCGATCTCGCCGAGGTATTCGTTGCGGTCGGCGAGGCCGCGGCCGATCGGCACACGGCGGTCGCGTTGATTATCGATGAGATGCAGTATCTCAATGAAGAAGAATTGAGCGCGCTGATCATGGCGATGCATCAGATCTCACAGCGGCAACTGCCGGTGGTGCTGGTGGGCGCGGGCCTACCGCAGTTAGTGGCACTCGCCGGCCGCTCGAAATCCTATGCCGAGCGCCTATTCCAATTTCCGGAAGTGGGGGCATTGGAGCCGATCGACGCCGCGGAGGCGGTCCAGGAACCTGTGCAGGAGCAAGGCGTGCGCTTCACCGAAGCGGCCTTGCAAGAGATCATTCTGCAGACCAGGGGCTATCCCTACTTTCTGCAGGAATGGGGTTATCAATCGTGGAACCTGGCCGACCGGTCACCGATCGGAATCGAGGTGATCCACCACGCGACGCGGGAGTCGATACGACGCTTGGATGCAAATTTCTTCCGAGTTCGATTCGATCGCCTGACGCCGCGTGAGAAAGACTATCTGCGAGCGCTCGCGGATTTGGGTGACACGGCGCAGCGATCGGGCGATATCGCTGAGCGCCTCAAGGTCAAGGTCCAGAGCATTGCGCCGGTGCGTAACGGGCTCATCAAAAAGGGCATGATCTACAGTCCCGCGCACGGCGATACCACCTTCACAGTGCCGTTGTTTTCGGACTTTATGAAGCGAATTATGCCGGTAAAGGCTTAATCGTTTTAGCGGTACCCGATACGAAACGCTCCATCGCCAATTCAGAACTTTGTCTGGTACTCGATACCTATGGTTCGCGGCTGGTTCGTGGTTGCGCGCGTCAGATCCGGCTGCTGCCAGGCGAAAATCGTATTGTCGATCGACAGGATCGCTCTTCCTCGGCGTGCCGCGCGACTGGATTCCATTTGTGTGGTTCGATAAAGACTCTCGCTACGCGCGCCTAAGCGGTTACACGGGGCGCGGTGTGACTACCAGCAATATCGGTGCACGCCTACTCGCCGGACTCATCGCCGACCGTGGGACTCGCCAATTGCCGACTTTCTAAGCCATCAGTAACCGACCACCAGGTTCTACGGCTATTTCGCCGTAGGCATTGCGAACTCGGCACCCTTGCCGATGCTCTCGGGCCAGCGCTGCATGATGGATTTCTGTTTGGTATAGAAACGGACGCCTTCTTCACCATAGGCATGCATATCTCCGAACAAGCTCCTCTTCCACCCGCCGAAACCGTGCCAGGCCATTGGGACAGGGATGGGCACGTTGATGCCGACCATGCCCACCTGGATGCGGCGGCTGAATTCACGAGCCACATGGCCGTCGCGGGTAAAGCAAGACACTCCGTTGCCGAATTCGTGGGCATTGACCATGCTCACGGCTTGCGCAAAATCGCGCACTCGCACACACGACAACACAGGCCCGAAGATTTCTTCCTTGTAGATGCGCATCTCGGGAGTCACGTGGTCGAACAACGTGCCGCCCATCCAGAAGCCTTTTTCGCAACCTGCTCCCGCCGCTGAGCCGCTGAAGCTTCGGCCGTCTGCCAGCAGCCGTGCACCTTCCTTGACGCCTTGCTCGATATAGCCGGTGATGCGGGCATGCGCGGCGGGCGTGACGATGGGACCCATTTCGGCGACCGGGTTGGTGCCGTTGAGCACTTTCAGAGTCTTGGTGCGCTCCAGCAACTTCGGCACCACCGCGTCGGCCGCCTCTCCCACCAGGACCGCCACGCTGATGGCCATGCAACGCTCGCCTGCCGAACCATAGCCTGCACCCACCAGGGCATCCACGGCCTGATCGATGTCGGCATCGGGCATGACCACCATATGATTCTTGGCGCCGCCCAACGCTTGCACCCGCTTGCCGTGGCGAGCGCCCGTCTCATAAATATAATTGGCGATCGGGGTGGAACCCACAAAGGATATCGCCTTCACCTCGGGGTGCGTCAGCAGCGCGTCGACCGCCTCTTTGTCGCCTTGAACCACGTTGAAAACACCGTCGGGCAGACCGGCTTCCTTGAACAGGTCGGCCATGAGCAAGCTTGCCGACGGATCGATGGGGCTGGGTTTGAGCACGAAGGTATTACCGGCAGCGATCGCCACCGGGAACATCCACATCGGCACCATGACGGGGAAATTGAACGGCGTGATGCCGGCCACGACGCCCAGCGGCTGGCGCAGGGTCCAGTTGTCGATGCCGGTGGATACTTGGTCGGTGAAATCACCCTTGAGCAGCTGCGGAATGCCGCATGCGAATTCGACGATGTCGATACCGCGCGAAACCTCCCCCTGGGCGTCGGTGAATACCTTGCCGTGCTCTGCCGTGATCAGGTGAGCCAGCTCGTCCTTGCGATTGTTGAGCAACTGGAGAAATTTAAACAGTACGCGCGCCCGGCGAAGCGGTGGAGTATCGGCCCATGCCGGGAACGCAGCCAGCGCGGCTGCGACAGCGGCGTCGACGTCGGCTCCGTTGGCCAATGCGACGCTACCGGTGACGGCGCCGGTTGCGGGATTGAACACGTCCTGGCGACGCAGCGAAGTACTGGGGACCCGACGGCCGGCGATGTGGTGCGCGATGGTCGTGGGAAGTGCGGCGGGGGTGCGTACGGTAACGGGAGTGGTCATGCTGTGTGGGCTCGGTGGGTAGGGGTGAGGTTGAGTGTAGTAATCCGCATCGCTTCTGGCGAGACGCGGGACTTGAATTGATTGTTTTCTATAGTGAACAATAGATCCATGGATGACAAAAAAATCGAGTTCCTCTGGACCCATATCCACTGGCTTACCGTGCTCGAGCAGCAGGGCAGTTATACCGCCGCCGCGGCCCGGCTGGGCGTGAGCAAGGCGGCCATGAGTCAACGCATCGCGGAGCTCGAGCGCACGGCCGGCGTGGCACTCGTGCGCCGCACCACGCGCAGCGTGCGCCTCACGGAAGCCGGCCAACGTCTCGTCGACGAGACCCGGGCACCGTTCGAACGGATTGCGCACAGCTTCGCCGAGGTGCGGGACTCGGCCGGCGTCCCCCGTGGATTGTTGCGAGTAACGGCTCCCGTGGCCCTGGCCCGCCAACAATTGGTACCACGTTTGGCGGAATTCCTGCACGCCCATCCGGCGATCCGGCTGGAACTGGAACTCTCCGATCGGCTGAGTTCGTTGGCCATGGAGGGTTTCGATCTGGCGATCCGTCATGCCGCCTCCGTCCCCGAGACACATGTGGCTTGGGTGCTGTGCGAGACGCGTTCCATGCTGGTGGCCAGCCGCGCCTATCTGCGCCGCCGAAAACCGCCGGAAACTCCCGAAGCCCTGGCATCGCACGATTGTCTGTACTACCCGCGCGCGCAGGAGACTCCTACGTGGACTTTCGAGCCTTCGGGTGGTCAGCATGGCGCGGAACGCATCACGGTGGCCGTGACCGGTCCTTTCGCCGCCAACAACAGCGAGTCTCTGCGCGATGCGGCCATGGCAGGGCTCGGTATCGCGCTGCTTCCTGACTTCAGCGCCCAGGCGGCAGTGAAATCACGGCAACTGGTCGAGGTGCTGCCCGCGTGGAAACCGGTGGATGCGTTCGCGGAGCGGCTTTACGCCATTCGTCCTTACAGTAGCCATGTCCCCATGGCGGTAACTGCTTTTGTGGGCTTTCTGCGCAAGGCATGGGTGTCCGGTTTCGCGACGCCGGAACCTTAGACGTTATAGCATTGGCGGTATTGAATTCAGTCCAATGCAAGGCTCAATGAATGAGGGCGCCGGAACTTTCGCCCGGCGTGTATCAGCGGGCCGCGACCAGCAATTCAAGATCAGACGGCGGTAGCAGACGCTCGAAACCTCGATCGAAAGTCGTCAGTTTCGCGCCAAGAATGCGCGTCGAGGCCGCAATGAAGGCATCCGATACGTCATTGGCGGTGAGATTTTTGTCGAGGCACAGTTGCCGGCACGCGTTCCATTCGTGAATCCCCGATTCGCCCATGCTTATTCCGGCATGTGCCAGAAGGCCGTCGAGAAATTTAATTGCGTCGATGAGCGGGGTGGGCTCGCGAAAGACTTTTGGATGCGTGACCAGGCGTAAATAGCCCGTTGCAACCACCGGCAATATCTCGATGCCTCCGTTGGTTTCGCATTCGGCCAAAGCACGTTTGAGCCACGCGAGCGCTGTTCGATGGTGCGGGTGATCGCTTCGGGACGCGGCAATCACCACGTTCACATCAGGTAAAATCATCCGCCGCCTCAAGAAGCGAACGATTACTCGTCGGATCAACGCCCGGCGCGAGTCCGCCGGATCCTTGGTACACAGGGATGGCGAAGCCGCGACCGGATTTGGATGGCCGCCGTCCACGCAAGCGCATTGCCAGCGCCTCTTCTATGAATCGCGTAAGGGAGCTTTTCTCTCGAGCCGCGGCGGATTTCGCCTGCGCGAGCAGCTTGTCGTTGATATCGAGCGTGGTGCGCATATTGATACCTATGCAGATTTCTGCATAAGAGTGGCACGACCAGGCATTAATTTCAATGCATGAAATCTGCGGTTCCGTGGACTTATTTCGACAGAATTCTGTATCGGAAGCCATGAGATAGTTTTTCATGCATGGATGCCGCTGGATTGAGATAATCCGTGCCATTCTCATCTGAGGCGTCCAATTTGCGTCTAAGCGCCGATCAACTGCCCGCCGCTCTGGCCCGAGGGCTGGCGGGCATGTACCTGGTGTCCGGCGATGAGCCATTGCTGGTCGGCGAGGCCGCGGATGCCATCCGCGCGGCCGCGAGAGCGCAGGGATATGCCGATCGCTCGGTGTTTTTCATCGATCGCAGTTTCGCCTGGGATGAGTTGCGGCATGCGAGCCAGTCCCTGTCTCTGTTCGCCGAGCGGCGCCTGTTCGAGCTGCGAATGCCGAGCGGCAAGCCGGACAAGGGCGCGCAGCAGCTGGCGGAATTGGCGGAACGGCCGCCGCCCGATGTGGTGTGCTTGGTGGTTACCGACAAGCTCGACAAGAAGGCCGGCGAAGCTCCCTGGGTGCGGGCCATCGAGAAGCAGGGCGTCTGGGTGCCGATCTGGCCGGTGGAGACGGCGGCCTTGCCGGCGTGGTTGCGCGCGCGCGCCAAGCAGTTGCGCGTGGAGATAGAGCCGGCCGCGGCACAGCTGATCGTCGATCGTGTGGAGGGCAATCTGCTCGCCGCAAAACAAGAACTCGAGAAGCTGAGCTTGCTGGCCGATGGCCAATCCATCAGCGCCGATTTGGTGCTGCGATCGGTCGGCGACAGTGCCCGTTACGATGTGTTCCAGCTCGCGGAAGCGGCCGCCGCCGGCGATGCGGCGCGCGCCTTGCGCGTGCTTCTCGGCCTCAAGAGCGAGGGCGTGGAGCCCACGCTGATTTTATGGGCGCTGGTGCGGGAGGTGCGAGGCTTATGGCAGGCGCGGGAGCGCAACCGACTGCGTTCCGCGGATCGTGGGAGCGGCTGGAACCTGGCGGCCACCCCGTCGCCGCGCGCGCTGTCCAGGCTCAAGACGCTGCCGCTGGCGCGCCTCCTCAGGCAGGCCGGCCATACGGATAGGGTCATCAAGGGGTTGGCGGCGGGCGACGCGTGGAGCGCGCTCACCGGACTCACCGGCAGCCTTGCGGGCGCTTTGCAAGCAACCGCGGATTCAGGCAGGGTAGCCCAATGAACCCCATGGGTATATTCGGCGGAACCTTCGATCCGATTCACTATGCGCATTTGCGCACCGCATTCGAGCTGCAGCAGGCGCTGCGTTTGAAGGAAATACGGTTTCTTCCCGCCGGCAATCCGCCGCATCGCGACCAACCGTTCGCGGATGCGCAATTGCGCCTGCAAATGGTGCAGTTGGCGACCGCCGGTCAGGCGGGCTTCGTGGTGGACGATCGGGAGGTGCGCAAGGAGGGCCCGTCCTATTCGGTCGAGACCCTGGCAGAGTTGCGCCACGAGTACCCGGACCGGAGCCTGTGCCTGATCGTGGGCATGGACGCCTTCCTGAGCCTGCCGAAATGGCATCAGTGGCGCGAGCTGCTGCAATTGGCGCATCTGGTGGTCGCGCATCGGCCGGGTTGGCGGGCGCCCGGCATGGGACCGCTCGGTGAGCTGTTGGTCGATCGCGGTACCGGACGAATCGGGGATTTGCACGAGTCACGGGCGGGAAACATTTATATTCACGCCGTAACCCAGCTCGAGATTTCATCCACCGAGGTCCGTCAGCTGATCGGCATGGGCCGCGATCCACGCTTCCTCATGCCGGATGCTGTGCGTAAACTCATCCTCGATACCCACTGTTATTCCAAAACACGGACAACGTAGTGCCAGTCAACAGAAAGACCCCGAATAGCAAGTCAACCCCTCCACGCAAAGCGAAAGTCGCGGGAAAATCCGAGACCGCGGGGAAGCCCAAGACCGCGGGGAAGCCCAAGACCGCGAGAAAGTCCAAGTCCGCCGGTAACGGAGCCGCCGCCAAGGCGGCGCCCTCGCTCAAAACAGTGGTGATCGATGCTTTGGCCGACATGAAGGCCCTCGAAGTCAAAGTGCTGGACGTGCGCGGCCTGACCGACGTGGCGGACCTCATGGTGATCGCGAGCGGCACCTCCGATCGGCATGTGCGCTCCGTCGCGCAGCGCGTGGTCGAAAGAACCAAGGAGGCGGGGTTCCGCCCGCACGGTGTGGAGGGGCAGCAAGATGGCGACTGGGTGCTCATCGATCTGAACGAAATGATCGTGCACGTCATGCTGCCGCGCGTGCGCGAGTTCTACGGTCTCGAGAAACTCTGGGACATAACGGCAACCAAGCGCGCCGCGCGCGTCTGAGGCCGCGCCGCTCCCCATGAAATGCCGGTTGATCGCTGCCGGTACCCGCCTGCCCGATTGGGTCAACAGCGGCTTTCGCGAGTATCAGAAACGATTGCGCACTCCGCTGGTGCTGGAGCTGCTGGAGATTCCGGTGGCAACGCGACGCGCCGGGGAGAATCCGCAGCGGGCCATCATGCGGGAAGGGACCGACATGCTCGCCGCTCTCGGCAAGGACGATTATGTCGTGGCACTCGAAATCAACGCTAAGACCATGAACACCGAGCAATTGAGCGCGTGGCTGGCCGAGCGCTTGAGAGATGGCCGCTCCCTGTCGCTGCTGATCGGAGGTCCCGACGGTCTGGCGCCTCAATGCCGCGAAAGGGCCGATCAAAGCTGGTCCTTGTCGCCCCTGACCCTGCCGCATGCATTGGTCAGGGTGGTGGTCGCCGAGCAGCTCTACCGAGCCATGAGTTTGTTGGCCGGCCACCCCTATCACCGAGCTTAAGGCTCCGGGGTTCGGTATCCTGGCCGCATGTCCTTGGATTTCATCTATTTGGCCTCGGGGTCGCCGCGACGGCGCGAATTACTGCAGCAAATCGGCGTGCCGTTCCGGGTGGTGGCGACGGCGGTCGACGAGGCCGTGCAGCCGGGCGAGGTGCCCGCGGCCTATGTCGAGCGTCTCGCGGCGGCCAAGGCGGATGCGGGGTGGGCCAAGGTGGATGCCGAGCGGACAAGGAGCCGCGATGAGGCCGACGTTCCCGTATTGGCGGCGGATACGGCGGTGGTCCTGGACGGGGAGGTATTGGGCAAGCCGGCGGACCGGCAGAATGCCGAGCGCATGCTGCGACAGCTCTCCGGGCGCACTCACGAGGTGTTCACCGCCATCGCATTGCTGACCGTGGGCGGTCTGGAATCCAGAATCAGCCGCAGCGAAGTCACTTTTCGCAACCTCGCAACCGAAGAAATCCAGGATTACTGGGAGACCGGCGAGCCGGCCGACAAGGCGGGGGCCTATGCCATACAGGGCCGGGCGGCTGTTTTCATCGCCGATCTGCGCGGCAGCTATTCCGGCGTGATGGGATTGCCGCTGTTCGAAACTGCCGAACTGCTGAGCAAGGCGGGCGTGTGGCGCTGGCATGGCCGCGGCCTGTCCAGGTGAGCACGAGACAGCTGCGATGAGCACCGAAATTCTGGTCAACGCCAGCACCCATGAGGCGCGCGCCGCCGTGGTCGAGAACGGCGTACTGCAGGAAGTATTTCTCGAGCGGCTCAGCCGGCGCGGCCTGATCAGCAATATTTACAAGGGACGCGTATCGCGGGTTTTGCCGGGCATGCAGGCGGCGTTCATAGAAATCGGGATGGAACGTACGGCATTCCTGCATGCCTCCGACATATTCGATCCGCGTCACGCCGGCACCGGCATCGAGCCCCCACGCACGGAGAACATCCGTACGCTGGTCGCCGAAGGTAACGAAATCCTGGTTCAGGTCGTAAAGGATCCGCTGGGAACCAAGGGCGCGCGTCTGACCACCTACATCACCTTGCCCTCCCGCTATCTGGTGTACATGCCGAAAGGCCATGGAGTCGGCGTTTCGGCGCGCATCGAGAACGAAGGCGAGCGGGAGCGCTTGCGCACGACCGTGCAGGCTGGCATCGAGCCGGATGAGAATGCGGGGTTCATCGTACGCACGGCCGCGGAAGATGCGCCCGCCGAGGCCCTGCGGGCCGACATGGTGTATTTACGCAAGTTGTGGGAGTTCGTACGTCAGAGAGGGTTGCGTACCCAGCCCGGCAACCTGGTGCACGCGGATCTGCCGCTGCACCTGCGAATCCTGCGTGATCTGCTGCGACCGGACGTCGATAGAGTGCTGATCGATCAGGCGAGCGCGCACCGCGAGATGCGCGAATTCGCGGCTACTTTCATGCCCGACGCATTGCCCCGCATCGAACTCTATGGCGAGGTGCGGCCGGTTTTCGAGCTGCACCATGTCGAAGAGGAGATTCAGAAGGCACTGGATCGCAAGGTGCTGCTGAAATCCGGGGGCTACGTGATCATCGACCAGACCGAGGCGATGACGACCATCGACGTCAACACCGGCGCGTTCGTCGGGCACCGGAATCTGGAAGAGACCATTTTTCGCACCAATCTCGAGGCGGCGGTGACCATCGCAAGGCAGCTGCGGCTGCGCAATCTGGGCGGCATCATCATCATCGATTTCATCGATATGGAGGAACCCGAGCATCGCCGGCAGGTCATCCAGGCCTTGGAAAAGGCGCTTGCCGACGATCATGTGAAGACCAGCATCTCCTCGGTTTCGCCCTTGGGCTTGGTCGAAATGACACGCAAGCGCACGCGCGAAAGCCTGGAACATCTGTTGTGCCAGCCTTGTCCAACATGCGAAGGCCGGGGCTTCGTCAAAACGGCGGAAACGGTGTGTTATGAAATATTTCGTGAAATCGTGCGCCAATCGCGGCAGTTCGAGTGCCAGCAATTGATGGTGCTGGCGCACCAGGATGTGATCGAACGTTTGCTCGACGAGGAATCTTCCGCTCTAGGCGAATTGGAACTGGTGACCGGCAAACCGATACGCCTGCAAACCGAGGCCCTCTACTCCGTCGATCAATACGATGTCGTCCTGATGTAAATGCCGACGAGCGTGCGCAAGATCGGAAAAATCCTGCTGTATGGTTTCGCAGGGCTGCTGGGTGTGCTGCTCCTGTTGACGCTGGCCCTGAAAATCGCTCTCGACCGCGCGCCCGCCTATGAAGCCGAGATCAAGCAATGGGTGCATGCGCAAACCGGCTACCACATCGCATTCGCCGGCGTCTCGCCCTCGTTTCGCTGGTATGGGCCGGAACTGCATTTCGACCGCATGGAGCTGCGTTCCAAGGACGATCGCCGCGTGCTGGCGCGCGCCGCGGGCGGCAGAGTCGCGTTCGATATCTGGCAGCTGATCAGCAGCGGCAAGCTGCTCGCCGGCAGGATCGAACTCGATTCGCCGAATATCGTGGTCGCGCGGCTGGGTCCGGCCAGCTTCGCGCTGGCGTCCGAGATCAAATTCGGCGGCGGCAATGCTTCGCTGCAGACGCTCACCTTGGACGATCTGCCGGCCGGCAAGCTGGCCATTCGCAATGCCCTGGTCACGATGCAAAATTGGAACTCCTCACTGCCACAGCTGACCTTGCAAAACGTCAATCTGGATGTTCGCCGCGAGGACGGGCGTCTGGCGGTGGTGTTCAGCGGGCGGTTGCCCTCGCAGCTCGGCGGAGTCCTGTATGTCAGCGGCAATGCGCGCGGCCTGGGGCGTCTGCAATCGTTGAGCTGGAACGGGCTGGCTCGGGCGAGCGACGTATCCTTCCCGGGATGGCGACTGCTGCTGCCGGAATATCTGAGCCGGCTCGACGCGGGCCGCGGTGCGTTCGAACTGGCGGCGCGCGGGGCGGACGGGATGCTGGCGAGTGCGAACCTGGATTTCGCGGCTCAGGGAGTCGTCACTCAATTCAAGGACGGTCCGAGCGCGAAGTTCGAGCAAATCAGCGGTGCTTTGAGCATCGTGCATACGGGCGACCGGTGGAGCCTCTCGGGACAGCGGGTGCGAGCGGTGCGCTCGGGGCGCCGCGATCCGGACTCGCAATTCGACGTGAGCTGGCGCGGCGGCGATGCGGGCCTGCTGGATTTGCGTGCGAGCGCAAGCTATCTGCGCGCCGATACGCTGCTGCCGCTCACCGGGCTGCTTCCGGACAAGAGCCTGCGCGACCGGCTGGGAGAGATCGCGCCGACGGGTGAATGGATGGACACGGCCATCGCAATGAGCCGCAATTCCGCCGCCGATCCGTGGCGGCTGCAGGTGCAGGCGAAATTTAACGGCATCGGCTTTGCGCCCCTGAGCCACGCGCCGGGGTTTCGGGGCCTGACGGGGACGATCGCCGGCGATGAGAGCGGCGGCCACGTGAATATCGATACCCGCACGGCCGTGCTCTCATGGCCCCAGCAATTTCGCCAGTCCGTGGATCTGGAAACGTTGCAGGCGACTCTGTACTGGAAGCGCACCCATGACGAGCTGCTGGTCGCCACGCGCGACTGGGAGATGAAAAATCGCGACGCCGAGATTCACGGGAAAGTGGCATTGCAGCTGCCTGCCGACGGCTCATCGCCGCTGCTGACTCTGGCCGCGGCCCTGGAGAACGGCAATGTAGCCGATGCGCGAAATTATTTGCCGCGCGGCGTGATGGGGCAGGGGACGCTCGCCTGGCTCGACCGGGCGTTCGTGGCGGGACGCCTGTCGCGCGCGGATGTGGTGCTGCGGGGACCTATCAATCATTTCCCGTTTCGCGACGGCAGCGGCCTGTTCCTGGCGCGCTGCACCTTCGACGGTATGACCCTCGACTACAGCGAAGGCTGGCCGCGCGCGGAAGGCGGTGCCGTGCAGGCGGAATTTCGCAATGAGGGATTGACCGTGCGCCTTCTATCCGGACGGATCGGTGGTTTTCCGTTCGATTCGGCGGATGCGCGCTTCGCCGACTTCAAGACCGGCGAGCTCGAGATTCATGCCGCCATCGGCGGGGATGCCGCGGACGCGCTCAAATTCTTGCGCGCTACGCCGCTCGACGCCTCGGCGGAGAAAGCATTTTCCAACGTCGAGGCCCAGGGGTCGATGCAATCCCGCGTGGATTTGTTCCTGCCGTTCAAGGACTTCGAGCACCGGCGCGTGCTGGTGCATGGCCATTTGGAGGGTGTGGCCCTGAATCGATCCGGGTCGGCCGTCACGGCCACCGATTTGAGCGGGGATTTCGATATCGACGGCGGCCAAGTCGCTCAGGCCGATGTGCGCGGCCGGGTATTGGGCGGGACGTTTCAGATGCTGGCTCGGGTGCCGCGCAATCGGCCGCTGACGCGCACTCAACTTGAATTTCGCGGCACTTTGAGCGGCGATGACTTGCGCGCGGCCCTGGGATTACCCTCCGCCATTGCGATGGGCGGACAGACGGACTGGCGGGCCACGCTGAAAATGGCACCCGAGCCCAATCGCGAGCGCAGCTTGCGCGTGAGCAGCAGTCTCGTCGGCCTCGAGATGAGGCTGCCGGCGCCCCTGGACAAGCCGGCGGATGCTCCGATGCCGTCTTGGGTCGAAATTCAATGGCCGGCGAGCGGCGGCCCGCAGGGGCGGCTTGCGCTGGGATCCGTGGTGAGCGGTTCCTACGCACTGGCTTCCGATGCCGGCGGCTTGCGGCTCTCCCACGTGGCGCTGACGTTCGGAGCGGGCGATTCAAGTGCGAGCGATGCACAAATAGTCAACGTCGGGGGCGCGGTGTCGCACCTGGATTTGGCGGGCTGGCTCAATCTCACTCCGACCGACAAGAATGCCAGGCCGCTGGCGTATTACTTGAGCGCAGCCAGACTGAACGTCGCCGAGCTCGACTATCTCGGCCTCGCGTTCCGCGACCTGTCTCTGGAACTGTCGGTGGCGAAGAACGGCCTGAGCATTGGGGTCGGGGGCCCCAATGTGCACGGCTCGATCACATTACCGGACGCGGCCGATTCGTCCGAGCCTTGGAGCCTGCAATTCGAGCGGTTGCATTTTGAAACGCAACCCGAGGCGGAGCAAACGGCCGCCGGTGGCCCCGAGCCGAGTGGTCCAAAGACGGTGGGCGACCCGCGCGTCGTTCCAGCGGTGAATTTTCACGCGGCGGATCTCAATTGGGGAGAGCGGCAGCTCGGCGACGTGCAAGCGACTTTGATCAAGCTGGACGACGGGGTCGGCTTGAAGCAACTGACCGTTGCCGGCGCCAGTTTCAATGCGAGCATCACCGGCGATTGGCGCGGCAAGGACGCGGGGACGGGACACATCGAGGGCACGCTGACCAGCACCGATGTACAAGACACACTGAGGCAGCTGGGCTATATCCCGGTCATCGAGGCCAAAACGGGGCGCATGGATTTCGACCTGAAGTGGGACGGTGCGCCGACGGAAGATGCCTTGAGCCAGGCGGCGGGACATGTGCAGCTGTCGCTGGACAAGGGTCAGATCGTCGGGCTCAATCCTGGCGCCGGCCGAGTATTGGGGCTCACCAGCGTTGCTGCGTTGCGCCGCCGGTTGGCACTGGATTTCAGCGATCTGACCGACAAAGGCCTGGCTTTCGACACCGTTCGCGGCGATTTCGATGTGCGCGAGGGCAGCGCCTACACCGAAAACGTGCTGGTCAAGGGTCCGGCGGCGGAGATCGGGCTGATTGGGCGGGTCGGCTTGAAAAACAAGGATTACGACCAAACTGCTGTGGTTACGGGCAGCGTGGGTAATTCGCTGCCGCTGGCCGCCCTGGCGGGGGGGCCCGTCGTGGCGGGGGCGGTGCTTCTTTTCACCCAAGTGTTCAAACAGCCGCTGAAGGGTCTGGCCCGAGGGTATTATCGAATTACTGGCAGTTGGGATAATCCGGTTGTCGAACGAATCAAGAGTGCAGGCGCGGCCGCCGCGACTGCCGAGGCACCCAAATAAATGGACGAAGTTTAATGGGCAAAGTTTAATGGGCAAAGTTGCCGCCATACAGATGACCTCCAGCCACGTCGTCGCCGACAATTTGGCCGCCGCGGGCGAGTTGCTGCGCGAAGCCAAGGACGCGGGCGCCGATATCGCCTGCCTGCCGGAGAACTTTGCGTTCATCGGCCTGCGCGACGCCGATAAGCTGCAGGTCGCCGAAGCGGATGGCGTGGGCGCCGCGCAGTCGTTCCTGAGCGATACGGCGCGAGAACTCAAGCTGTGGATACTGGGCGGCACCATCGTGATTCGCCGCGACGCGGATCGCCGCGTCACCAACTCGTCGTTGTTGATCGATGCCGCCGGCAAGCGGGTGGCGCGCTACGACAAGATTCATTTGTTCGATGTCACGATCCCCGGCCGCGACGAGCAATACCGCGAATCGACGCATGTCGCTCCGGGACGCGAGATCGTCATCGCCGATACGCCGGTGGGCAAGCTCGGGCTCTCGGTGTGTTACGACATGCGCTTTCCCGAACTCTACCGCCAGCTCGTGGCGCAGGGCGCCGAGTGGCTGGCCATGCCCGCCGCATTCACGGTGCCGACGGGGCGCGCTCATTGGGAGACGCTGCTGCGAGCGCGGGCCATCGAAAACCTGTGTTACGTGATCGCGCCGGCGCAGGCCGGCACTCATACGAGCGGACGGGAGACCTATGGCGATTCAATCATCGTTGATTACTGGGGCCAGGTGCTGTCGCGCCTCGCAAAGGGTAGCGGAGTGATCACTGCAGACATTGATCTTGCCAAGCAAGCGGAGACGCGTGCGCGTTTTCCGGCGCTCGATAACCGGCAACTGGCACTCCCCGGAGCCGCGGCGGTGCCGGCATGAATGCGCGCAGCGCCGATGTAGGCGAACCCATGTTCGCCGTCGCCGAGAAAATGATTCTGGCGCCGTCGGGTCTCGACGAGAGCCGGTTGTCGACGGTGCTCGATGCCGTCATGAGCCGCGGCGTGGATTATGCCGATCTGTATTTTCAATTGTCGCGCGAGGAGTCCTGGTCGCTCGAGGACGGCATCGTCAAGGAAGGATCGCACAGCATCGAGCAGGGCGTCGGCGTGCGCGCCATCAGCGGCGAGAAGACCGGTTTCGCCTACACGGACGAGGTGCTGCTGCCCGCATTGCTCGAGGCCTCCGACGCGGCGCGCGCCATCGCACGCAGCGGCGGCCGCAATGCGGTGAAAGCCTGGCAGCGTCCTCTGACACATCGGCTGTACCTGCCCGCCGATCCCTTGGATGCGATACGCGATGAGGACAAGGTGGCATGGCTGATGCGCATAGACGCGGATACGCGCCGCATCGATCCCAGAGTCAAACAGGTCATGGCGTCCTTGGCGGCGATTCACGAAGTGATATTGATTGCGACCAGCGACGGCACGTTGACGGCGGATGTGCGACCCCTGGTACGGGTCAACGTGTCGGTCATCGTCGAGCAGAACGGCCGGCGCGAACAGGGCTATAGCGGCGGCGGCGGCCGCTTCGGCCTGGATGAGTTGCTGCGCGGCGATGAACCTTTCGCCCATGGCCGGGAGGCCGTGCGCCAGGCGCTGGTCAATCTCGAGGCGGTCGCGGCCCCTGCGGGCTCCATGACCGTGGTCCTGGGCCCGGGCTGGCCGGGAATCCTGTTGCACGAGGCCATCGGTCACGGCTTGGAGGGCGATTTCAACCGCAAGGGTACTTCGGCATTTTCGAACCGCATCGGCCAGAAAGTGGCCGCGGATGAAATCACCGTGGTCGATGACGGCACTCTCGACCGACGGCGCGGTTCATTGAACGTCGATGATGAAGGTACACCGACCCAGTGCACGACACTGATCGAGAAGGGCGTGCTGCGCGGCTACATCCAGGACAAAATGAATGCGCGGTTGATGGGCATGCCGGCGACCGGCAACGGGCGGCGCGAATCCTTCGCTCACATGACCCTGCCGCGTATGACCAATACCTACATGCGCGCCGGTTCGCGGGCCCCGGAAGAGATCATCGCCTCGGTGGAGAAGGGCTTGTACGCCGTCAATTTCGGCGGCGGGCAGGTCGACATCACCTCCGGAAAATTCGTGTTCTCGGCGAGCGAAGCCTACTTGATCGAGAACGGCAAGATCGGCGCGCCGGTCAAAGGCGCGACCTTGATCGGCAACGGTCCCGACGTTCTGCAGCGCGTCAGCATGGTCGGCAACGACCTGAAGCTGGACGGTGGAGTCGGGACGTGCGGGAAGGAAGGTCAGTCGGTCCCTGTCGGAGTCGGCCAACCCACTCTGCGCATCGATGCGCTGACGGTGGGCGGCACGGGCTGACGGTCGGCGCGTCTCACCGCGTATCTGTGCATTTGCGCGCGGATTGAGAGTTTCACACAGACTTCCGCCGACGCAAAATGATCGCGCGGTACTTTCAAGGAGGAAACCCCGTCAGGGGAGTCGCAGGATGCTCGGCCGTAGCGCGGGCGGGGACGTTCAACGCACGGGCGTCTTTGCCCGCGCTTTATTGGGAGCGGGGAGGCTACGGGCAGATATTGAAGTTACGGCCCGTAGCGCAGGCCGTCGCGCGCGAATTCGATGGAACCCCTATAACTCTCCCGGATCGAGGCAAGGACCGCGTCGCGCGCGTCATCGATGATTGGGTTGAGATGGCTGAGAAGAAGCTTCTTGGCGCCGGCGGCTTGGGCGATCCGGCCTATGTCGTGCGGTGCCGTGTGCAGGGTGTAGAGCACGGGCGGCGAGCCCGGCGGATCCAGCACCACGGCGTCGAATACCAGCACATCGGTGTTTCGGGCCAACCGCGTCAGTGCGGTATGGCCTACGGCGTCTATGTCGCCGCTGAAGGTAATGCTCTGACCTCGGTAGTCGGTTCGGTAAATTACACTGGGTGCATCGCCGTGATGCCCGGTGATGGCCGTGATGGTCAAATCACCCTCCTGCAGTAGCACTGTCGGCTCTGCACTGCGCGCGACATTGCGCGCGTCCAGCGTCATGTGGCCGGCGAAGTCGATCAGGTAACTGAAGGCGCCGCGCGGCCCGAACAGCAAATCCACAAATTGCTTGGTGGAGGGGAAACGAGCCGCGTCTCCTCCCCCGAGGCTGCCGGGAGGACCGAAGATCTTGAAGCTGATGTCGCGGCGCTCCGATACGATCCTGGCCTTGACGAGCCCGGGCAGCTCGCCCGTGTGGTCGACATGCAAATGCGTCAGCAGCACGATGTCGACCGACCCCAGATCCACCCGGGCCTCCCCGGCGCGGGCAAACGTGCCGGGGCCCGCATCCATGAGAATGCGCGGCCGGCCATCCAGCGATACGATGTAGCCGGCCCCGGCGCGCCCCGTGGCGCCTGGACCGCCGGAGCCGAGCACCAGCAAGGACAGGCCCGTTGTCTGCGCGGCAGTGCTGTTGGCGTCCCGAGAAAAAGCCGGCGCATAGCTCAGAAGCAGCAGCGCGCATAGCACGTTGATGAAAAAACGAGCCGATCTTGACTGCATGATGTCTGCGCCTCGCATCCACTGAGTGGTCACCCGGGAAATCGTATCAGGATGCGCTACTTGCGGTAATCTTCGACATCTTTTCAATCGGGGAGCAAACGATGCAATTTTTTTCGCCGGCCGTGCTCGTTTTGGGTATGGCGACCGGGCTGGCTTCAGGCGCTTGGGCGGCTCCGGGTCCTGCCGCGGATCTGGGGTTGCCCACCGACGTGGCGGCCTCGATGCGGGGCATCGACGCGGAGCGCATTCGCGCGCATGTGCGCTTTCTGGCGGATGACCTGCTCGAGGGCCGCGGTACCGGCGCGCGCGGCGGGGACATTGCCGCGCGGTACATCGCCACGGAATTTGCGCTCGACGGACTGAAACCTGCGGGGGACAACGGCGGCTATCTGCAAAAGGTCGAATTCACCGGCGTGCACACCTTGCCGGCCACGACCGTCGCCCTGCAGCCGCAGCGCGGCGGCGGCGCAATGGACCTGAAACTCGGTGAGGACTACGTCACCAACAACCAGACCCAGACCGCCGACGTCGACATCGACGCGCCCATCGTCTTCGTCGGCTACGGCATCGAGGCGCCGGAATACGGCTGGAACGATTTCAAAGGGATTGACGTCAAGGGCAAGGTGCTGCTGCTGATCGTCAATCAGCCGCCGTCGAAGGATCCGAAATTCTTCAACGCGGGAACCATGACCTATTACGGGCGCTGGACCTACAAGTTCGAAGAGGCGGCGCGCAAGGGCGCGGTCGGCGCTCTGATCATCCACCGCACCGATCTCGCGAGCTATGCCTGGGGCGTGGTACGAAATTCCTGGAGCAATGAGCAGGTGTATTTGAGCAACGACAAGGATCCGAAGCTCAAGGCCGCATCGTGGATACAGCTCGACGTGGCGCGGCAATTGTTCGCCGCCTCGGGCCTGAAGCTCGATGACATGATGGCGAGCGCGGGCACGCGCGGCTTCAAAGCGCGCGAGCTGCCCGTGCGGTTCAAGGCGCACATCGTAAGCAACGTGCGGCAATTCGTATCCAACAATGTGCTGGGCTTGCTTCCCGGCACCGACGCGGGCAGCGCCACCCAGGCCGTGGTCTATTCTGCGCACTACGATCACCTTGGAATCGACCCCAATTTGAGCGGAGACAACATCTATAACGGAGCGGTGGACAACGGCACCGGCGTTGCGATGGTGCTGGAGTTGGCACACGCCTTCGCCACGTCGTCGGCGCGTCCGCCCCACCCGGTGTTGTTCGTTTCGGTGACAGCCGAAGAAAAGGGCTTGCTGGGATCCAACTACCTGGGCAAGCACCTGCCCATACCGGCCGACCGGATCGCGCTCAACCTGAATTTCGATGCAATACAGCCGATCGGCGTGCCCGAGTCCGTGACCGTGACGGGCGCGGAGCGCACTTCGTTCTATCCCACCGTCGAGAAGACGGCCCAGGCTTTCGGCTTCGCCATTCAACCGGACTCCGAACCCGGCGCCGGTCATTACTATCGCTCGGATCACTTCAGTTTCGCCCGCGTCGGCGTTCCCGCATTCTCGGTAAGCACCGGCATAAAATTCGCTGGGCATCCGGCCGAATGGGGCAAGGCGCAGGAGGAGGATTACACCGAGAAGCGCTATCACCGACCCAGCGATGAATACTCGCCCTCGATGGATTTCTCGAGCAACGCGGCGATCTCCCAATTCGGCTTTGCACTGGGCTGGCAGGCGCTGCTGCAGAAAGGGACCGTGAACTGGGTGCCGGGCGACGAATTCGAAAGATTCCGCACACGGCAGTAGACCCGTGCCGTGAACGTTCGAGCGGCGTGCACGGTAAGACATATTGCAAGAAACGAAACACCGCGTCGCCATCGTGCGACGCGGTGTTTCACCCGCCGCGTTGAAACGCCGGTAACGTGCGGCGCATCTCATCTCGTCCCCCTCGAGACTCGGTACGCTGACCTCACGGTATCAACGACGCAAATGGAGTTTCCATGGCCGACGATTCAATGACAGGCACCTTTCAGCTCAATCTGCCCAAGGACCTGCTATCCGAGGCCCAGCGAGCCTCCGCATCGAAGCGCGAGCCGCTCCACGTCGAAGGCTGGCGCAATTCCTGGCTATCCCGTATTTCCGAACTGCTGGTCGGCAAGGACTGAGAGTGCACCTGCCAGCCGATGTTGCATTGCTCGGCTGGTGAAGCAACCGCAGAGGGGTGGATGGACACCGGGCGAACACTGGCGGATGCAGTGTTCGCCCGGTGTCCATCCACCCCTCTCACGGCCTTAACCCGCCAAACAATGCAACATCGGATGCCAGTGGGTACTTAAGTCAAATCGGCAGGATTTGCGCTAGGCAACGGGATTAACATGGCGCCTGGAGGTGGTACCCATGCGCTTGGCTCGACCTGTTTACGAAAGCCTGCCCTACGTTTATATGGCGATGGGCGCACTGGCGATATTTCTTTTCTATCTTGATCCGGTCGGCCCGCGCGCCATCGCGGCCTTCGCGATCGGTGTCATCGTCGCGACGGCCGGATTGACGCTGGTTCTGCGGCGCCAGGACTATCGCGCGTTGAGCCGTGAGTATACGGGCGAGACCATCGAGCTGCCCTCGACGCTGCGCGGCTAGTCAATGCTCGCGCAGCGGGCAGCTATCAAATCTTTTGATGCACGTCGGTTTCGGTGGGATCGATGCCGCGCAATCTCGGCACCCGTTCGTCGATGTACATGATTTCATGCTGGCCGACCTGCACCACATCGCCGTCGTTCAAGTTGTAGCGCCGCACGCGCTTGGACTGCACATAAATCCCGTTGGTGCTGTTGAGATCTTCGATGACGCAGGAGTCGGCCTGGGTCACGATCTGACAGTGATGCCGGCTGATGAATTTGCTGTCGATCTGCAAGTCGTTGTCGGGGGTTCGCCCGATGACGATGCGGCCCGGTTTGAGCTCACGCTCGATCACGGTCTTGCCCTCGGTTGCCAATAGTACCCGCGCGACCGTATGCGCGGCCTCGCCGTGCGGCGGCAGGATGGTTTCGATGTTCGGAACCCGCATGCGATTGGTGCCTGCGGCGAACTCAACCCACTGCAGCTCGGTGACCGCGGCGTCGAGGTCTGCCACGGTCACGGTGTCCTGATCGCGGCCGAACGCGGCCATCATGCACGTGTCGCACAGGGTGTTGATCAGGCGCGGAACTCCGCCCGTATACTTGTAGATCGCGGCGTAGGTTTCGTCCGCGAAAATGCGCCGCCCCTGCGAGCCGGCGACTTCGAGGCGATGATCGATGTACGCCGCCGTTTCGGCCTTGTTGAGCGCGGTGAGATGAAACCGCAGGCGTACGCGCTGCGTGAGCTGGACCAGCTCGGGCGAATTGAGCTTGTCGTTGAGCTCGGGTTGTCCCGCGAGAATGATGCGCAGAGCCTTGTCCTTGGTGGTCTCGATGCCCGACAGCATGCGCACTTCCTCGAGCACGCGGTTGCTGAGGTTTTGTGCCTCGTCGACGATCAGCAGCACCTTGCGCCCGTTGACATGCTGCTCCACCAAGAACTGGTTCAGCGTGGCCAGAACCTCCGGCTTCTTCATGTTGAAGGGCGAGAATCCGAATTGCACGAGCACGGTCTGCAGAAACGCCGTCGGCGACAGCTGGGTCTGGTTGATTTGCGCGACGACGGCGTCGGTTTGCAGTTCGCGCAAGAACGTTTCGATCAAGGTGGTCTTGCCGGCGCCGATTTCCCCCGTGATCACCACGAAACCGTCGGTAAACCAGATCGTCGACTCCATGTACGCCTTGGCACGAGCATGCTGCTTGCTCAGGTACAGGAACTGCGGGTCCGGGCTCAGGCGGAAGGGCAGTTCATGGAGTTTGAAGAGTTCTAGATACATGACATAAGCCAGTCTACGGGATCAGCCGCCTATCCGTGAAATGGGTGCGGGGGGGCCCGTGCCAGGTCACCCACGCTCAGGTCCATCGAATCGATTTTAATGCATCCGCGAGAGCGGAATTGCGCTCCACGGCGCGGCTTTTGAGAATGGTGCAGTGGCCGACTTTTCGCCCCGGGCGCGGCTCCTTGCCGTAATCGTGATAAGCCAGGCCATCGATGCTCAGCAGCCGCCCGGGGTCCGGCATTTGTCCGAGGAAATTGATCATGGCCGCGTGCCCCAGGGCGCGCGTACTGCCCAGGGGCAGGCCGCAAATGGCGCGTAGATGGTTTTCGAACTGGCTGGTCACGCAGCCCTCGATGGTCCAATGTCCGGAATTGTGGACTCGGGGGGCCATCTCATTGGCAACCAATCGGCCCTCGACGACGAAGAATTCGATGGTGAGCACGCCCACGTAGGCCAGCGCTTTCATCACCCGCTTCAGGTAGGTTTGGGCGGCACGTTCCAGTTTGCTGCTCGCGAAAGGCGCAATGCTGTAGTGCAGGATTCCGCCGCCGTGAACGTTGGCGGACAGCGGATAGAATACGGTCTGGCCGGTGGCGGAGCGGGCACCGACGATGGACACTTCGCGCGAAAATTTTTGAAATTTCTCGTAAATCAAGCCAGCGCCGCCGATGGCCGTCCAGGCCTCGTCGATGTGCGCCGGGTCGCGCAGGACGAATTGGCCCTTGCCGTCATAGCCCAAGCGCCGTGTCTTGAGCACGCCGGGAAGCCCCAGCTTGCGGATCGCGAGCATCAGCTGCCGTTTGTCGTCGACCGCCGCGTGTGCGGCGACGGGGATGTGTAGCTTGGAGAACAGCGCCTTTTCCGCGAGCCGGTCCTGGGAAGCTTCGAGCGCGGCCCGGGGCGGGCGGACCAGAGTCAGTTTCTCGAGCGGTGCGAGAGCGCTGCCGGAAATGTTCTCCCAGTCAAAAGTGAGCACATCGCTGCACGCGGCCAGCGCGGTGAGCTGCGCCGCATCCTCGAGCTCGCCGGTGAGAATCGGCGCCACTTGCGCGGCCGGCGCGGCAGCGCTGCGATCGAGGAACACGCAGCGTATTCCCAGCGGATAGCCCGCCAGCGCGAGCATGCGCCCCAATTGACCGGCTCCGACGATGCCGACGCGCGACAGGCTCAAGAGGCGCGGGGATCCGGCTTTGCGAGCACGGCGGCGGTTTGCGCCTTGCGGAAGGCGTCCAAGGCGGTCCGGATGCCGTCGTGCTCATTGGCGAGAATCGCGGCGGCGAACAGGGCCGCGTTCTTCGCTCCGGCGCTGCCGATGGCGAAGGTGGCGACGGGTATGCCGGTCGGCATCTGCGCAATGGACAGCAATGAATCGATGCCGTTCAGGACTTTGGATTGTACTGGCACCCCCAGCACGGGAACCGGCGTCTTTGCGGCGGTCATGCCAGGCAGGTGCGCGGCGCCGCCGGCGCCCGCAATGATGGCCTTCAGGCCCCGTTCGCGCGCGGAGGCCGCGTATTCGAACAACAGGTCGGGCGTGCGGTGGGCGGATACCACGCGAACCTCGTGCGCGATGCCGAGCGAATTCAGAATGTCGGCGGCACCCTGCATCGTTTCCCAGTCGGAAGACGATCCCATAATGATTCCGACCAAGGGCTTCATGAGGCTAGTCTAGCAATCTACCCGAATAACTGGCGGAGAAACGCAAAAAGCTCCCGGGCGCCCACCGGTGAACGCTGTTCCAAGCGCTCTTTCTCGGCTTTTTCGAGCAATTTGCTCAGAATTGCCCGGTCCGCATGGGGATATTCCTGAAGAAGCTCTTTCAGCCCATCGGCCGGTTCCGACAGCAGCCGATCGCGCCAGCGTTCGATTTGCTGGAAGTGGCGGATCTCCAGATCGTGGCGTTGCTTGCGCTCCGCCAGCTTGGCGAGCACCGGCTCGGGGTCGATCTGGCGCATCAGCTTGCCGATGTACTGCCGCTGCCGCACCTGCGCTCCGTGAGAGGGCAGACGGCGTAAATCGCGCAGTGCAACGAACAGGTTCTCCGGCAGATCCAGCGCCTTGATCTCCTGGTCGGGAAGGGCCGACAATTTCACACCCAACTCCTGCAATGAAGCCGCTTCCCGCTTGCGGGCGCTTTTGCTGAGGCGCTGCTCCTCGGTTTCCCCGGAGGTATCGTTTTCAGTCTCTTGCGTCATATCGCCCATGCTATCACTGGACCTCGGTAGAATCGCCGCTCGGAATCCTCAAAGAGAGTTTTGGAGATGTTGATGGCCGTATCCAGCAATCCGGTTCGCCTCGACCAGGCCGACCTGCAATCCATTATCGAGCGTGCCCTGGAAGAAGCTCGGGCTCGAGGGGCCTCGCAGGCCGAGGCGGCCGTCAGCCAGGATACGGGTCTTTCGGTCAGCGTGCGTCTCGGGGAGGTCGAGACCCTGGAACATCAGCGCGATCGCAGCATGGGGATCACGGTCTATTTCGGGCAGCGCAAGGGTTCGGCCAGCACGGCGGATTTCTCGCTGGACGCGGTCCGGGCGACGGTGGCCAAGGCTTGCAGCATCGCCCGCTTCACGGCGGAGGATGCCTGCTCGGGGCTCGCCGATGCCGCGCTGATGGAGCGCGCACCCTCGAACCTGGATCTTTCGCACCCCTGGAATATTACCGCCGACCGTGCAATAGAAATCGCCAAATCCTGCGAAGCGTCGGCCCTGGCGTTCGATCCGCGGATCAACAATTCCGAGGGTGCGTCGCTCGGAACCCACCAAGGCCTGCATGTCTACGGCAATACCCATGGCTTCGTAGGCGGTTACCCGACCACCTCGCACTCCCTGAGTTGCGTGGTGCTCGCCGGCACCGGAGAGGACATGCAGCGCGATTACTGGTACAGCTCTTCCCGAGACTGGCATGAATTGGACCAGGCGGAGGCCATAGGCCGCGAGAGCGCGCGCCGTACGATCGCCCGCCTGGGACCGCGCCGCCTGAGCACGCGCCGCGCACCGGTGCTGTTCGTGCCGGAAATCGCGCGCGGCCTGATCGGGCATTTCACGGCCGCAATTCGCGGCAGCAGCCAGTATCGGCAATCTTCATTTCTCTTGAATTCGGTGGGCCAGCAGGTGTTTCCCTCCGGATTCTCCATCGCCGAGCGGCCGCACATACCGAAGGCCGTGGGCAGTGCGCCATTCGATGACGAGGGCGTGGCCACCCGGGATCGCGAATTGGTGGCCGACGGGGTCCTCACTGGATACATCCTTTCCAGCTATTCGGCGCGCAAGCTCGGACTCGAGACCACGGGAAACGCCGGAGGCCCGCACAATCTTTTGGTCAAGCCCAATCTTGCCGGCGGCATGGGGGCGCTGTTGCAGAGGCTCGGCACCGGACTCTTGGTGACCGAACTCATGGGGCAGGGCGTGAACATGGTCACCGGCGACTACTCGCGCGGCGCTGCTGGATTCTGGGTCGAGAACGGTTCCATTCAGTATCCGGTGGCGGAAATCACCATCGCCGGCAATTTGCGCGACATGCTCAAGGGCATCGCGGCCGTGGGCGATGATGTCGATGCGCGCGGCGCCACCCGCGTGGGGTCGATTTTGCTGCCTGAAATGACCATCGCGGGCGATTGATCGCGCTCAGGTCTGGGCGCCGCCCCCGTCCCCGCCGGCGATCAAATCCTTGAGCGATCGAGCGCCCAGCCGCTCCCGCATGGCGCTTTCCACCTCGCGCATCACCGGAGCTACGGATGCCTCCGCGTGGAATTCGATCGGCAAGCGGTTGATCTGCAGAGTGCGTACGGCATCTACGATGTCGGCCAGCAGGATGCCTTCAGGGACGCGGCCGGGAACGAATTGTTCCTTCTCGGTCGCCACGATCAAGCCGCCGCGCTCCAGACGCTCCAGCACGGGAGCGAGCGCGATGCCGGGGACGTCGAGTTCGGCCGCGAGCCGGCCCGCGTCCCAGGAACTCTTGCCGGCGCTGTAGTCGCGCCCGATCAGGTACATGATGGACAGCCCCGCCTGCTCGCGGTCGCTGCCGGTGAGCTCGACGGTCTCCTGGCCGTGCCGCAGATATTGGGGAAATTGCACGTAGAACGCGAGCTGCGCGCCGATCAGCAATATGAGCCAGCTCAGGTACACCCAGATGAGGGTGGTCAGGACGATCGCGAAACCGGTGTATATCGCCACCATTTGCGAGGAAGACAAGATGAGGACCGTGTATATCTTGCCCACGAGTCCCCAAATGATGCCCGCGGTCACTCCTCCGATAAGTGCCGCGCGAAACTGCACATGAGCGTTGGGAATGAATGAATACATGCACGTGAAAACGGCGGCGACGAGGGCGTACGGCAGCAGGCGAGCGAAGGCGCCGAGTACGGCCGCGAGCGGCGCAACCGCGTTCAGCCAGCGCACCACGGGACTGTGTTCGGCAGACCCCAGAAGCGCGACGGCCACGGCGAGCAGGATGGGTCCCAGGATCATGACGCTCAAGTACTCGGTGAAACGGCGGCCGAAGTTTCGCCGGCGCTCGACCCGCCACACGAAATTGATGCTGCCTTCGACTTTCTGGATCGTCGCGATCACGGTGTACAAGAGAAATGCCAGGCCGATGGAGCCGAGCAGTTCGCCGCGCATGTTCGCGACGAATTGCATGATGCTTTCCGTCAGCTGTGTCGCGGCGCCGCCCACGGGGCGGAGGAATTCGTGGATGATGAATCGCATATCGCCGCGCGCGCCGATGCCTTTGAGTATCGCAAAACTGAATACCAGCAAGGGCACGAGAGACAGCAGGGTGGTGTAGGCCAGGCTCATTGCGCGGATGCCGAGATCGCCGCGCAGCCAGTCGCGAATCAGCGCCGCAGGATAGCGCAGCCAGCGCAATGTCGCCCCCCAGGGCGGACCCATGCTGCGTGACTTTTGAAACAATCCGTCTTCGAGCTGTTTCAGCTGGGTGAGCATGCGCCGAGCCTTACACGGCGAGGGGGGTATGGCAAGATCGGTGAGGCGCGCCCGCGAGGGCCTTATGCGGTCAGTAGGCGCAGTGCCTCACGATAATTATTGCTGGTGCGCGCCAGGACGTCCGGCGGCAGATGAGGTGCCGGCGGTTTCTTGTTCCAATGCAGAGATTCGAGGTAGTCGCGCACGAATTGCTTGTCGAAACTCTGCGGGCTGATGCCGGGCCTGTAGGACGCCATGGGCCAGAAACGCGAGGAGTCCGGAGTCAGGGCCTCGTCGATGAGCATCAGGTCCCCCGCCTTGTCGACGCCGAACTCGAACTTCGTATCGGCGATGATGATCTGGCGCGCGCGGGCGTGTTCGGCCGCGAATCGATAGATGTCGAGCGCGATGCGCCGGATGTCGGAGGCGTATTCGCGTCCCACCAGTTTCACGATGGCGTCGAAATCGATGTTTTCATCGTGCTGGCCCGCGGGAGCTTTGGAGGCCGGCGTGAACAATGGCTCCGGCAGCCGATCCGCCATTTGCAGCCCGGCGGGCAGGGCGATCCCGCACACCGAACCGTGCAGCTTGTAGTCCTTGTAGCCGGAACCGATCAGATAGCCTCGCACCACGGCTTCGATGGGCAGCGCTTGGAGTTTCTTGACCACCATCGCCCGGCCGGCCAGTTGCGCACGTTCCCCGCTGTCGGCGACGACATCTTCCACCTTCAATCCGGAGATGTGGTTGGCCACCAAGTGCCGCGTCTTCGCAAACCAGAACAGCGAGATTTGCGTCAGAACCTCCCCTTTGGATGGGATGGGGTCCGGCAGCACGACGTCGAAAGCCGACAACCGATCGGTGGTGACGATGAGCAGGTGCTCTGCGTCTACATCATAGATATCACGCACCTTTCCCTGGTGAATTTTCTTCAGGCCGCGTAACTGCGACTCGAAAAGCGGTGCCGATTGCGAAACCTGTTGCATGCGTGTGCGGCCTGCCGACTGCTACCATTGTAGCGGAAGGTCGGCGATTGTGGCGGGACACGGCGGATAGGTCAACGCGAATGAACTGGAGAGGCGTATTTTTAGGGGGTGTGATCGGTCTGTTGACCACGCGCAGCGCGCTGGGGGCGCTGATCGGCGCACTGATGGGGTATTTGATCGATCAGAGCGGTGCCTTCACGGGTGCAGGCGATGCGCGAGCGCCTCATTCGATTTCCATATCCGAGGAATTCTTCCGCACGACTTTCGAGCTCATGGGTCATGTGGCCAAGTCCGACGGCCGGGTGAGCGAAGCGGAGATCGATGCAGCGCGGCGGCTCATGCAGGAACTGAGGCTCGGGCCGCGCGAGATCAGCGTGGCCATCGGCTGCTTCCGGGCCGGCAAATCGGCGGCCTACGATGCAGAAGTCGGGGTGGAACGGCTGCGAGAGGCCTGTGGGCAGCGCCATGACTTGCTGCGCGCCTTCATGGAGTTGCAACTGCGTGCGGCGCTCGCCGGCAATGGCATATCGCCGCCGGCGCGGGCGATTTTGGCGCGGGTGGCGGAGCGGCTGGGCATGTCCGGCCTCGAATTTGCGTTCATGGAGGCTTCGCTACGCACGCGGCAGAGAAACCAGAGCAGCTCTGCCGGCACCGGCCGCACCGCCGCAGGCACAGGGTCGCTGGCGGAATACTATTCGGAGCTGGAAGTGGACGCCAACATCACCGATCAAGAAGTGACAAAGGCCTATCGGCGGCAAATGAGCCGCCATCATCCTGATAAACTTGTGGCCAATGGTTTGCCGGAGTCGATGGCGCAAATGGCCAAAGAGAAGACTCAGCGCATCCAGGAAGCTTATGAGGGGATACGCGCAGCGCGCGGCATGCGATGAAGGAGTGACAATGTCGATCATTATTTCGCCCTCGATCTTATCCGCCGATTTCGCCCGCCTGGGAGAGGAAGTGAATGCGGTGCTTGCCGCCGGCGCCGATTGGATCCACTTCGACGTCATGGACAACCACTATGTCCCCAACCTCACGATCGGACCGCTGGTTTGCGAAGCCTTGCGCAAGGCGGGAGTCAAAGCGCCCATCGACGTGCATTTGATGGTGTCCCCCGTCGATCCGTTGGTGGCGGACTTCGCCAAGGCGGGTGCCACCCACATCAGCTTTCATCCGGAAGCCACGCAGCATGTGGATCGCACTATTCAGCATATACGGGATTCGGGATGCAAGCCGGGACTGGTCTTCAACCCCGCAACTTCATTGAATTGGCTGGACTATGTCATCGATAAGATCGACGTCGTTTTATTGATGTCGGTGAATCCGGGCTTCGGCGGCCAGAAATTCATCCCCGAGGCGCTGCATAAGCTCACCGAGGCGAGGGCGCGCATCAAGGCAAGCGGTCGCGATATCCGCCTCGAAATCGACGGCGGCGTCAAGGTCGATAATGCCGCCGAGATCGCCCGGGCCGGTGCCGACACCTT
>Ga0302314_10001107_pt1 | contig 50263 bp, 46 predicted proteins | sample III_Palsa_N2_3_FD_200533 | JGI IMG/M metagenome (GOLD analysis project Ga0302314, IMG submission 200533) | Peat permafrost microbial communities from Stordalen Mire near Abisko, Sweden - III_Palsa_N2_3 | ecosystem: Environmental > Terrestrial > Soil > Palsa > Peat permafrost | place: Sweden... | reverse complement strand
CTTTGGAGACGAAGACAATACAGATCCATGGAACGCCTTGAGCGCAGATCAGAAAAGCAACGCAATTAACAGCCTGATCAAGCGCGGCATATCCGATGCCGTGCCTGCCTTGGTCAAAGCGGATGGGGACACGAAGTAGATCGTTCTGCAATGATCAACGACCCGGGAGAAATCCGCGATGATCTCTTCCAGAGTGTATGGCCGCATAGCCTGGCTCGCGACCTCGCTGCTATGTCTGCAGGCAAGCGCGGTTTCCGCGGCGGAACCGGCACGGCTGTATCGCACGGCGGGTGATTGCGGCGGATTCCCGCGCACCGATCTGAAGACGGCCGCGGGATTTTGCGTAGGCCTGGTGGCGGAACATCTCGGCTTTGCGCGTGGCGTGGTGGCGCTGGGCGCCGACGTCTATGTTGTCGACATGGGCGGCTGGCACAAGAACCGCGGCCGCGTCCTGCGTCTGGGCGATCACGGCCGCGGCGCGCCGCGCGTCGTCCTGAGCGGCCTGAATCTGCCCAATGGCTTGGTTCCGGGACCGGACGGCGAGTTGTATGTCGGCCTGTCCGGCAAGCTGATCCGCTTTGATCCCAAGGCGCCCGATCCGTCGCGCAGCGTGCGCGACGTGGTGGTGGGCTTGCCGCAGGGCGGCCGCCATCCGCTCGCGGCGCTGGCGTTTGCCGCCGACGGTTCCATCTATCTCAACGTCGGGGCGGCCAGCGATCATTGCGAGCGCGCCGGCGGCGGCGCGCCGGATGCGGCGCAGCCTTGTGCGGAAACTGCCGAGGCGCCACCGCGTGCCAGCATTTTGCATTTCAAGCCGGCGGCGTCCGCGGTCGATGCACGAACCCTGACGCCCTACGCAACCGGGCTGCGCAACAGCATGGCCCTGGTGGTGCTGCCCTCCGGGCAACTGATCACCGCGAACAATGCGCGCGACTACATCGACCGTGCCGACCCGACGCTGTCGGACGAGGAACTGCCGCATGAGCCGCTGGACTGGGTGGAAGCGGGTGCCGACTACGGCTGGCCCTATTGCTACGACGACCGCCTTCCCAGCCCGGAATATCCGAAATTCGATTGCAGCACCCGCCATGCGCCGACCCTGTTGCTGCCCGCCCATGCGGCGCCCCTGGGCATGCTGCTGTATCGAGGCCAGGCACTACCGGGTCTCGACGGGCATCTGCTCATCGCCTACCACGGTTATCGCGCCAAGGGCCATCGCATCGTCGGCTTGGCCCTGGACGGGCAGGGCGGCCCTCTCGGCCAGCCGCAGGACGTGGTGGCCGGCTGGGATTATGCCGAGGGCATCCATCCCATGGGGGCCCCGGTGGCGCTCTGGCAGATGGACGACGGCAGCGTCCTGATCAGCGAGGACCACAACGGCACCCTGCTGCGGCTGGCGGCGGAGCATTGAAAGCATTCGCAGTTGCTTGAATTTCAGGGATCGGCGCCTAAAACAGGGTAAAATAGCCGACGGAGGCACTCATGCCGTTTTACGAATACATTTGCACCAATTGCGGCGCCGCGACGGAAATTCTGCAAAAGATTTCCGACCCGGCGGCGACCACCTGTCCCCAATGCCACGCCGAGACCCTGACCAAGCAGATTTCCGCTGCCGGGTTTCGTCTCAAGGGTGGCGGCTGGTACGAAACCGACTTCAAGTCCGGTGGCCAGCGCAATCTTGTCGGAAACGGCGGCGAATCCGCGCCGGCTGCTGCCGTCCAGCCGGTAGCGGCCTCCGGCAACAAGGAGGGCACCGCAACCGCCAAGCCCGCCGACAGCAAAGGCGCCGAGAGCAAGGGCGGTGACAGCAAGAAGGCCAGCGACAGCAAAGGCGGCGACAGCAAGCCCGCCACCCCCCCGACGTCGACGGCCCCGACGACATGATCCGCAAGTGGATCCTGGCCGGCTTGATGGTATGGGTGCCGCTTGGCGCCACGCTGTTCGTGCTCAGCCTGATCTACAACGCCCTGGATTCCAGTTTCCTGCTGCCCCGGTCCTGGCGCTTTCCCGGATCGGGTGTGCTGCTGACCGTGGCGGTGGTGCTCGGCACCGGGGTGCTGGCCGCGAACTACCGCGGCGGCCAGTTCCTGGCCTGGGCTGAACGGCTGCTCAACCATATCCCCCTGGTGCGCTCGCTTTACGGCGGCACCAAAAAGCTTGCCGAAAGCCTGTTTTCCGAGAATTCCAGGGCTTTCCGCAAGGTGGTATTGATCGAGTGGCCGCGCAAGGGACTGTGGTCAGTCGGCTTCCAGGCAGGCGAACCCCTGAAAGAGGCGCGGGACAAAACCGGTGTCGAGATGCTGACGGTCTTCATCCCGACCACGCCGAATCCCACCTCGGGCTTCATCATGCAAGCCTGCCGCGACGATGTGGTGATGCTGGACATGAGCGTGGAAGAGGGCATGCGCTACATCATCTCCCTCGGCGTGGTCACGCCCGGGCAGCCGGCATCTGCACGACCGCTGCCGCCGGACAGCGCCTTGGTTAAGTAGCCCCGTAACCCGGCATTTCGGCTACACGGGCAGCCGTCCGCAAGGCTACAATCCACCTTTAGCTCGTTTCTTTCCTGATTCCTTGAAGATGCGTACACATTATTGCGGCCAGGTGACTGAAAGCCTGACCGGTCAGACCGTCCATGTCTGTGGCTGGGTGCATCGTCGCCGTGACCATGGCGGCGTGATTTTCATCGACCTGCGCGATCGCGAGGGTCTGCTCCAGGTTGTGTTCGATCCGGACACGGCGGAAGTGTTTGCCCAGGCCGAACGCCTGCGCAGCGAATACGTGGTGCGCATCACCGGCAAGGTGCGGCCGCGTCCCGCCGGCACCGAAAACGTCAATCTCGCAACCGGCAAGATCGAATTGCTGGCCCAGGGTATTGAGCTGCTGAACAAGTCCGAGACGCCGCCGTTCCAGCTCGACGACGACACGGTGGGCGAGGAAACACGCCTCAAGTACCGCTACATCGATCTGCGCCGTCCGCTGATGCAGCAGAACCTGCGCCTGCGCCACGACGTGATCCGCCGCATCCGCAACTACATGGATGCGCAGGGCTTCATCGACGTGGAAACGCCGATCCTGACCCGTGCCACCCCGGAAGGCGCGCGCGATTACCTAGTGCCGAGCCGTACCCATCCGGGCCATTTCTTCGCCCTGCCGCAATCGCCGCAGCTATTCAAGCAGCTGCTGATGGTGGGCGGCCTCGACCGCTATTACCAGATCGCCCGCTGCTTCCGCGACGAGGATCTGCGCGCCGATCGCCAGCCCGAATTCACCCAGCTCGACGTCGAGACCTCGTTCCTCAGCATGGAACAGATCATGGCGATGATCGAGGGGCTGTTCCGCGAGTTGTTCCTGGACGTGCTGAAAGTCGATCTCGGCACCCTGCCACACATGAGCTATGCCGACGCCATGGGCCGTTTCGGCTCGGACAAGCCGGACCTGCGCAACCCGCTGGAGCTGGTCGAGATCAAGGACCTGGTGGCGGACAGCGAATTCAAGGTCTTCGCCACTCCGGCGAAGGATCCCGGCAGCCGCGTCACCGCCCTGAGCGTGCCGGGCGGCGCCAAGATTTCGCGTTCCGAGATCGACGCCTATACCGCGCTGGTCGGCCAGTTCGGCGCCCGCGGCCTGGCCTGGATCAAGGTCAACGACAAGGCCAAGGGCCGCGACGGCCTGCAGTCGCCGATCGTCAAGAACCTCAGCGACGCCGCCTTGAGCGGTGTCCTCGAGCGCACTGGCGCCGAGGACGGCGACCTGATTTTCTTCGGCGCCGACAAGTTCAAGGTGGTCTGCGACGCCCTCGGCGCATTGCGTATCCGACTCGGCGCCGATCTCGGCTTCACCAGGCCAGGCTGGGCCGCGCTGTGGGTGATCGACTGGCCGATGTTCGAGCGCGACGACAAGGACGGCGGCCGCTGGGTAGCGCTGCATCACCCCTTCACCGCGCCGAAAGTGTTCGACGCCGAAGCCCTCCAGAACGATCCAGGCGGCGTGCTGTCCCAGGGCTATGATCTGGTCCTCAACGGTATCGAAGTCGGCGGCGGCTCGGTGCGTATCCATCGTGCCGACATCCAGCAGGCGGTGTTCCGCCTGCTCGGCATCAGCGACGCCGAAGCGCAGGAGAAATTCGGCTTCCTGCTGGAGGCGCTGCGCTTCGGCGCGCCGCCGCATGGCGGCATCGCGCTGGGCCTGGATCGCCTGGTCATGCTGATGACCGGCGCCAGTTCGATCCGCGAAGTGATTGCTTTCCCCAAGACGCAGACCGCGCACGACCCGCTCACCAATGCCCCCGGCACGGTAGATGCGCGTCAGTTGCGCGAGCTGTCGATTCGCAGCACCTTGCAGCCGGCCACGGCACCGTCAGCGGCGTAATGCCGGCTCCTATCGAGGTTAGTGAATGAACCTGTCGTTCCGTCGTCCCCTCAGTTCCCTGATCAGTACCCTGCTGTCCGCTGCCGCCGCCGCCGCGGGATTGGGCGGCCTCGCCGCCTGCGACGGCGCGGTCGGCTCGGGAAATGCTCCACGGAACCTGGTGATCGCCGCTCCTTCGACCACCGCGGTGCTGCCCACGCTGCACATGTACCAGTGCCTGACCAGCGGGCTTCGCGCCTTGCTTTACTTCACCGACGGTTCCGTCGGCGATTTCACCGCCCGGGTGAAATGGAGCAGCTCCAACACCGGTGCGGTGCAAGTCAGCAACGGCGATATTCCGGGGCCGGGCGGCGTCGGGTTCTATGCCAATGGCACGCTGATTCCCGGCAGCCCCGGCAGCGCCGTTGTCACGGCCGACTATTTCGGAATCACCTCGCAGGTGGCGATCGGTGTGGGCTCGACCGGACCGATTGAGGTGAAGGCACTTCAGAATGGTCTCTACACCCCGTTGACGCGTTTCAACATCAACAGCACCAGCGCCACCACCGGGATGAGCCTCGCCGCCGGCACTTCGGTGCAGCTTGCCGTCACCACGGTACTGGATGGAGTGGAGACCGATGTCACCAAATTCGCAACATTCAGCTTCGAATTCCCCAACTCCGAGGTAGCGACCATCAGCAGTGCCGGCGTGATGACCGCCGCCTATACCGGCAATCAGCAGGCGGTACCGCTGATCCCGGTCGCGAGCTTTGCGCCTTGTCAAAATACCAACATCACGGTTCAGCCGGGCAGTGGCGAGAGCAATGCCATCACCGTGACGGTGCGGCCGGTGCAAAGCGTCTCCCTGCAGCCGGAATTCCCGCAGACTGATCCCACCAATCCTTCCTTGCCGCCATTGATTGTCGGCAATTCGGAAAAATTCACCGTGGTCGCCACCATGCCGAATGGGGACACGCAGGATGTAAGCGCGCAATCGACGCTCTCCTTGCAGGGTAGCGGTCAAGGGCTTGGAACATTCACCAGCGGGTCCAATGGCAGCAACAACCTGCTCAGTGCGACAGCGATTGGCTCCGCATCGATCTTCGCAACTTTTACAGGCGGAACCACGGTGTTCAAGGCGCCCACCTTGAACATATCGTCCGAGATTCGCCAGTTGAACACGATCACCACCTGTTGGAGCGATCCGTATACGTACGTATACACCACGATCGGGACTTGCCCGACCACTCAGGGCACCGCAACGGTGCAAGCGGGAAGCCTGACGCCGGTGCAGTTCCATACCATCGGCTATTACGAGTCCGATACCGGCACGCCGATCACCCAGGAAATCACCCGCCAGACAGTCTGGTCGATCATTGTTGCAGGAACGTCGATCGCGACAATCACCGCCGGCGGCATTGATGGCGGGCAGGCTCGGGGTACAGCCCAGGGCAACACCCTGATCGAAGGGATGGTCAATGTCTCCAGTCTGAATGTGCCTCAGATGTACAGTCCGCTGATTGTGGGCCCGGTGATCCAATAACAGCTGATTTGAAATGCGGCCGGCGGACCTGGCCTGATCGGTTAAAATAGCCTTCTTCAGCCACTGTCGGCGCCCCCCGCGTCGAGGAAAGTAGGCCATGTCCGCCGCTTTGAAAATCGATCAATTCAATCTGCTCGCCGACGAGGATTGCGACGCGCGCATCCGCGCAGCGAAGAAATTCCTGGGCAAGCGCCTGGCCATTCTTGGGCATCATTACCAGCGTGACGAGGTGTTCAAACACGCTGATTTCACAGGGGATTCCCTCAAGTTGTCGCAGTTGGCGGCGAAAACCGACGCGGAATTCATCATCTTTTGCGGCGTGCATTTCATGGCCGAAGTGGCGGATATCGTCACCGATGGCAAGCGCAGCGTGATCCTGCCGGATCTGGCCGCCGGTTGCTCCATGGCCGACATGGCCAACCTGATCAAAGTTAGAAAGTGCTGGAGCGAAATCTCCGAAGTACTTGATCCAGATGAGAAAGTCACCCCGGTTACCTACATCAACTCAGCCGCCGACCTGAAGGCCTTCTGCGGCAGCCATGGCGGCATCGTCTGTACCTCGTCCAACGCCCGCGGCGTGCTGGAGTGGTCGTTCTCACGCCGTGAAAAGGTGTTGTTCTTCCCCGACCAGCATCTGGGCCGCAATACCGGCTACCGCATGGGCATCCCGCTGGACCAGATGGTGCTGTGGGACTTCACCAAGCCGATGGGTGGCCTTACCGCGGAGGAAATCCGCAAGGCCAAAATCATCCTGTGGAAGGGTTTCTGCTCGGTGCACCAGATGTTCCACCCGGCGCACATCGAGAAATTCCGCCGTGAAGTGCCGCAGGGCAAGGTCATCAGCCATCCCGAAAACGCTTTCGAGGTGTGTGAGAACTCCGACTATGTCGGCTCCACCGAATACATCCTGCGCACCGTGCGCGCCGCCGAGCCCGGCAGCCATTGGCTGATCGGCACCGAGCTGAACCTGGTCAACCGTCTCAAGGATGAGATGAAGCCCAAGGGTGTGACGGTGCAGTTCATGTCGCCGATGGTGTGCATGTGCTCCACCATGTTCCGCACCGATCCGCAACACCTGGCCTGGACCTTGGACAACCTCGTTGCCGGCCAGGTGGTGAACCAGATCCGCGTGCCGCGAGAGATTGCCCAGCCGGCGCGCGCTGCGCTGGATTTGATGCTTGAGGTGGTTGACTGAACAAGGTTCTCGCGCAAAGACGCAAAGACGCGAGAAAGATTTTTGAATTGAATGGTTTTTCTTCGCGGCTTTGCGTCTTTGCGCGAGCCCGCTTTTATTCGCCGGATAACTAGAGACCATGTGGACCAACGCTAAAAGCCTAGCCCAAGCCGACCCGGAACTGAACCGCGCCATTGAAGCCGAGCGCGCGCGCCAGGAGGCGCATATCGAGCTGATCGCTTCCGAGAACTACGCCAGCCCGGCGGTGATGGAAGCGCAGGGTTCGGTACTGACCAACAAGTACGCCGAAGGTTACCCGGGCAAACGCTACTACGGCGGTTGCGAGCATGTCGACGTGGCCGAAAACCTGGCGCTGGAACGCATCAAGCAGGTATTCGACTGCGACTTCGCCAACGTGCAGCCGCATTCCGGCGCGCAGGCCAACGCCGCCATCTTTGCCGCCCTGCTGCAGCCGGGCGACACCATCATGGGCATGAACCTGGCCCACGGCGGTCACCTGACCCACGGCCACCCGGCCAATTTCTCGGGCAAGAACTACAAGGTGGTGGCTTACGGCCTCGACCCCGAAACCGGTCTGATCAACTACGACGAGATGGAGCGGCTGGCGCTGGAGCACAAGCCGAAAATGCTGATCGGCGGCTTCTCCGCCTATTCGCGCATCAAGGACTGGGCGCGTATGCGCACCATCGCCGACAAGATCGGCGCCTGGTTCTGGGTCGACATGGCGCACATCGCCGGCCTGGTTGCCGCCGGGGTCTATCCGAGCCCGCTGCCGCATGCTCACGTTGTCACCAGCACCACCCACAAGACCCTGCGCGGTCCGCGCGGCGGCATCATCCTCGCCAAGGGGCAGCCGGAGGAGTTCACCAAAAAGTTCAACTCCGCCGTGTTCCCCGGCATCCAGGGCGGCCCGCTGATGCACGTCATCGCCGCCAAGGCGGTAGCCTTCAAGGAAGCGCTGGCGCCGGATTTCAAGCTGTACCAGCAGCAGGTGGTGGCCAATGCCCGTGCCATGGCCAAGGTCTTTCTCGACCGCGGCTACAAAGTCGTTTCCGGCGGCACCGACGATCACTTGTTCCTGCTCGATCTGTCGGCGCGCAACGTCACCGGCAAGGACGCCGAAGCGGCCCTGGGCCAGGCCCATATCACGGTCAACAAGAACGCCGTCCCGAACGATCCGCGTTCGGCCATGGTGACCTCGGGCCTGCGCATCGGCAGCCCGGCCAGCACCACCCGCGGCTTCAAGGAAATGCAGATGGCCGAAGTGGCGAGCTGGATCGCCGATATCCTCGACGCCCTGGCCGACGGCAATGATGTGGACGCCACCATCGCCCGCGTGCGCGGTCATGTCGGCGAATTGTGCGCGAATTATCCGGTGTATCTGGCGGCGAAGAAGGCCGCATGAAGCAGTGGTTAGTGATCAGTGGTCAGTGGTCGGTGAAAAGCTCGATGCTTTTTGCTAGTCACTGGTCGCTAGCCACTAATCACGGCTGAGGCGGAGCCTCGGCATGCAATGCCCTTTCTGCAAGGCCCCCGACACCCGGGTCATCGATTCGCGTCTGTACGAGGAAGGGACCCAGGTACGGCGCCGGCGTGAATGTCCGCATTGCGGCAATCGCTTCAGCACCTTCGAAAAGGCGCAGTTGTCGATGCCGTTCGTGCTGAAAAGCAGCGGCAAGCCGCAACCTTTCGACGAGGACAAGCTGCGCCGCGGCTTCGAGAGCGCGGTTTACAAGCGCCCGGTACCGCAGGAAGCGGTGGATCACGCGGTCGAGAACGTGATGCGCAAGCTGCGCGCCAGCAGTGAGCGCGAAGTGCCGTCGCGCCGCATCGGCGCCTGGGTGATGGAGGAGCTGCGCGACCTCGACCATGTCGCCTATGTGCGCTTCGCCTCGATCTATCGCAGCTTCCAGGACGTCAATGCCTTCCGCGAAGAGATCGACCGCCTGGAGAAGCTGCCCAGCGCCGAGCTGCGCCGCAATCAGCTACTGCTGATCGATGCGCCGGAAGAAAAGAAGAACTCAAAGAAGCCCTGATGTCATCCAACACCGATGAAGTCCTGGCCAAGAGTTTCATGGCGCGCGCACTGCGCCTGGCGGAGCGGGGCAGGGCCACTACCCATCCTAATCCGCGCGTCGGCTGCGTCATTGCCCGCGACGGCCTGATCGTGGGTGAGGGCTTCCACCAGCGGGCCGGCGAGCCGCATGCCGAGGTGCTGGCCCTGCGCGCGGCGGGCGAGAAAGCCGCGGGCGCGGAAGTCTATGTGACGCTGGAGCCCTGCGCCCACCACGGCCGCACGCCGCCTTGCGTCGATGCGCTGATTGCGGCCAGGCCGAAGCGGGTCTGGGCAGCGATGCAGGACCCCAATCCGCTGGTGGCCGGCAAGGGTCTGGCCAGGCTGCGCGAGGCCGGCATCGAGGTCCATGTCGGCACCCTGGGCGATCCGGCGGCCGAACTGAACCGCGGTTTCGTCTCGCGCATGACGCGCGGACGTCCCTGGGTCACGCTGAAGCTGGCCGCCAGCCTCGACGGGCGCACCGCCATGGCTTCCGGCGAGAGCCAATGGATCACCGGCGAGGCAGCGCGCGCCGACGTGCACCGCTTGCGCGCCGAGGCCGGTGCGGTGATGACCAGTTCGGCCACGGTGCTGGAAGACGATCCCCAGCTCACCGTGCGGCTGGAAGGCGAATGGCGCCAGCCCGACCGCATCGTGCTCGACACCCATCATCGCGTACCGGTCACCGCCAAGGTCTGGGCCGAGGGCGCGCGCCGTTTGCTGCTGACCACCGATGCGCATGCCGCCGCCCCGGCCGGCGGCGTGGAAGTGCTGGCGGTGAAGGCCGACACGGCCGGCCACGTTGATCTTTGCTCCGCGCTGGATGCCCTCGGCCGCAGCCAGGTCAACGAGGTTCTGGTCGAATGCGGGCCGCGGCTGGCCGGCGCATTCCTGCAGTCGCGTCTGGTCGACGAGATCGTGGTGTATCTGGCGCCGTCGCTGCTGGGACATGATGCGCAGCCGCTGGCGCATCTGCCGGGCATGGTCCGGCTGGAGCAGCGGGTGCGCCTGAAACCGAAGGATGTGCGCCTGGTCGGCGACGATATCCGCGTCACTGCGGTGCTTGAAGCAAAGGAGAAGTGCTGAATGTTTACCGGCATTGTCGAGGCCCAGGGCCGTATCGACGCCGTGGAAGAAATCGGCGGCGACCGCCGCATGACCATCGTCAGCGCCGACGACTATCTCGCCGGGCTGCAATCCGGCGACAGCGTGGCGGTCAGCGGGGTCTGCCTGACCGCGGTGCAACTGCTGCCGCGCGGCTTTACCGCCGACCTGTCGGTGGAGACCCTGCAGGCGACCACGGCGGGCGGCTGGCAGGCCGGCAGCGTGGTCAACCTGGAACGCGCCCTGACCCCGGCCAAGCCGCTGGGCGGGCATATGATGTCCGGCCACGTCGACGGTGTCGGCCGGCTGGTGGAAAAGCACGAAGATGCCCGCTCCTGGCGGCTCACTTTCGAGGCGCCGCAGGCGCTGGCCCGCTATATCGCGCGCAAGGGCTCGATTGCCATAGACGGCATCAGTTTGACGGTCAACGAAGTGGATAAAACCCATTTTGGCGTTAACATCATCCCGCAGACGTGGACTCACACCACGCTGGGCGGGTTGCAGGTGGGCGGGCAGGTCAATCTGGAAGTGGACCTGATCGCGCGTTACCTGGAACGCCTGATACAAGAGAGAGGCTGAGCTTATGACGAACAAAGTGACATCGATCGACGCCAAGCGCGAGCGCAAACTGGACTCCATCGAGGACATCATCGCCGACATCAAGGCCGGCAAGATGGTCATCATGATGGACGACGAGGACCGCGAGAACGAAGGCGATCTGATCATGGCGGCGGAGAAGGCCACGCCGGAAGCGGTCGCCTTCATCATCCGCCACTCCAGCGGCATTATCTGCCAGCCGATGACGCGCGAGCGCCTGGAAGAGCTGCGCTTGCCGCTGATGGTGGCCGAGAACACCGAAAGCCATCGCACCGCCTTCACCATCTCGGTGGACTACAAGCACGGCACCACCACCGGCATTTCGGCGCTGGACCGCGCCAGAACCATTCGCGCCCTGGCCGATCCGGCGACCAAGCCGGACGATCTGGCGCGACCCGGCCATATCTTTCCGCTGCGTTGCGCCGAAGGCGGCGTGCTGGCCCGCGCCGGCCATACCGAAGCCGCGGTGGATCTGGTCAAGCTCGCCGGCCTGTCGTCTCCGGCGGGATTCATCTGCGAGATCGTCAACGATGACGGCACCATGAAGCGCGGTGCCGATCTGTTCGCCTTCGCCCGCGAGCACGATCTGCGCATCGGCACCATCGCCGATCTGATCCGCTACCGCTTGGCCAACGAGCACAGCGTCGAGCGCGTCACCGAACAGCAGGTGCAGACCGAATTCGGCGAATTCCGCATGGCGGTGTACGAAGACCGCATCGGCAAGACCGTGCATCTGGCCCTGGTCAAGGGCGAGATCAAGGCGGACGAGCCGATCCTGGTGCGCGTGCACCTGCGCAATATGCTACAGGACGTGCTGGGCGTACAGCACGGCGATTTCTCCTGGCCCTTGCGCCGTGCCATGAAGCGCGTCGCCGACGAGGGCCGCGGCGTGGTGGTGCTGCTGCGCAAGCCGGAATCGCCGCGCGACGTAGTGCAGCAGATCGTCAGCCTCAACCAGCCCCTGGTTCCTTCTTCGTCGGGCAGCGTGCCGCAGGCGCAGCCGGACGAGCGCCAGGCGCTGCGCACCTACGGTGTCGGCGCGCAGATCCTGGCCGATCTGGGTGTGCGCAAGATGCGCGTGCTGTCGGCACCCAAGAAAATGTATGCCTTGTCCGGCTTCGATCTGGAAGTCGTCGAATATGTTCACTGTGATTGATTGAGAGAAAGAGCACTCATTTGCCGAATAAAACAAGCAAGACGCCCGGCAGTACACCCAGCAAGACCGGCTATGCGGCACCGCCGAAGCCGGGCAAGGGCGAATTCAAGGATGTGCGCGTGGCCCTGGTGGTGACGCGCTGGAACGTGGAAGTGGTCGATGCCCTGCTCGACGGCGCCCGGCGCTGCCTGGCGGACTGGGGCGTGGCGGACAAGCACGTCGAGGAACACCGGGCGCCCGGCGCATTCGAGCTGCCGCTGGCGGCGAGCGTGCTGATGAAGAGCGACCGCTACGACGCTGTGGTGACCCTGGGCGCGGTGATCCGCGGCGATACCCCGCATTTCGAGTTTGTCGCCGGCGAATGCTCGCGCGGCCTGCGTGAAGCCTCGCAGATCTACGGCGTGCCGCTGGGCTTCGGCGTGCTCACGGTGAATACGCCGCAGCAGGCGACCGAGCGCACCGGCTCCGGACGCGACAACAAGGGTTACGAAGCCGCCGCCGCGGCGCTGGAGATGGTACGTCTGGTGCGGGCCCTCGCATGAGCGACAATGCTCCCACCAGCCGCCGTGGATTGGCGCGCCGCCTGACCCTGCAGGCGCTGTATCAGTGGCTGGTCAACGAAACCTCGCCGGACTCCATGTTGCGGCAATTCGCCGAACAGCCGGAAGGGCTGGGGCGGGCCGATCCGGAATATTTCGCGGAGCTGCTGCACGGTGTGGTGCTGGCCAAGGCCGAGCTGACCGCGGCGGTGACACCGTATCTGGATCGCCCGCTGGAGCAGCTCGATCCAGTCGAGCACGCGGTGCTGCTGCTCGGCGCCTACGAACTGATCCACAAGCCGGAAGTGCCGTGGAAAGTGGTGGTCAACGAATCGGTGAACCTGGCCAAGGTGTTCGGCGCCGAAGAGGGCTACAAATTCATCAACGGCGTGCTCGACAAGCTGGCGCGGGCCCAGCGCGGCAGCGAGATCGGCGCAGGTTTGTAAGTTTCGCATCCGCGCGAACGGGCGGTCGCGCGGCATTTCGCCAGGCAGGAAAGGAGTAGCGAAGTTTGGTCACTCCAAATCAGCGGCGACCGGCGCGACAAGGCGAAACTGCGTGCGCGGCCTCGCGGGACGAATCCCGCAATGGATGAGTTCGCGCTGATCCGCAAGCATTTCCAGTCGCTGGTTCCCGGCTCGTCCGACGTCGTGCTCGGCGTCGGCGACGACTGCGCGCTGTTGCTGCCGCCGCCCGGCGAGGAGCTGGCGGTCACGACCGACACGCTGGTGGCCGGGCATCATTTCGATTTGCAGGCGCGGCCGCAGGATATCGGCTGGAAATCCCTGGCCGTCAGTCTTTCCGATCTGGCCGCAATGGGCGCGCGGCCGCGCTGGTTCGTGCTGGCGCTGACCCTGGAGCGGGTCGACGAGGCCTGGCTCACGGCGTTCGCGCAGGGGCTCAACGCCCTGGCGGCTCCCTGCGGCATCGCCCTGGTCGGCGGCGATACCACGCGTGGTCCGCTCTCCATCACCATTACCGCCATGGGCACGCTGCCTTCCGGAAAGGCCATTAGACGCAGCTGCGCCAAGCCGGGCGACGCGGTCTGCGTCACCGGCACCCTGGGCGACGCGGCGCTGGCGCTCGAACTGGGCCTGGCCACGCAATGCGCGCGCTTCGACCCCGATCGCGAATATCTGAAAGCGCGCCTCAACCGGCCAAGCCCGCGGCTCACGGCCGGCCACAGCCTGCGCGGCTTGGCGCACGCCGCCATCGACCTGTCGGACGGCTTGGCCGGCGATTTGCAGCATATCCTCGAGGAAAGCTGGGTGGGCGCCGAGATCCGGGCCGAAAAGCTGCCAAGGTCGGAAGCATTTCAACACCTGGCGCCTGCCGCTTCGCGCCTCTCCCTGCAGGCCGCCGGCGGCGACGACTACGAACTCTGCGTCTGCATCCCGCCGGAGCTGCTGGCCGAAGCTCGCAGGAAACTCGATGTGCCGCTGACCGAGATCGGCCGTATCACCCGCGAGCCCGGCTTGCGCTGGCTCGACGCAGCTGGCGGAGTCTTGTCCGTCGAACTGCGCGGCTACAATCATTTTTCATAACGCGCGCTTGAAACAACTGGCTTCCCATGAATGACGCTCCCATCGGAGTTTTCGATTCCGGCCTTGGCGGCATGTCCGTGCTGCGCGAGCTGGTACGCCGCCTGCCGCACGAGAATTTCGTCTACGTGGCCGACAGCGGCCATTGTCCTTATGGCAGCAAGTCGCAGCAGCAGATCATTGCGCGCGCCGTAGCCATTACCGACTTCCTGCTTGGGCGCGGCGCCAAGCTGATCGTCGTCGCCTGCAATACCGCCACCGTCGCCGCGGTGGAATACCTGCGCGCCAATTATTCCAGCGGCTTTGTCGGCATGGAGCCGGCGGTGAAACCGGCCGTGGCGCTGACCCGCAGCGGCGTGGTGGGAGTGTTGGCCACGGTCGCCACGCTGTCGGGCGAGAAGCTGCACAAGCTGATCGACCGCCATGCCGGCAGCGTGCGCATCATTACCCAGCCTTGCCCGGGCCTGCCGGAGCGGGTCGAGGCGGGCGAGCTGGAGAGTGCGGAAACGCGCATCCTGGTCGAGCGCTATACCGCACCCCTGCTTGCCGGCGGCGCCGACGTGATGGTGCTGGGCAGCACCCATTATCCCTTCCTGCGGCCGCTGATCCAGCAGGTGGTCGGCGGCGAAGTGAAGCTGCTCGATACAGGCGAGGCCGTCGCGCGGCGGGTGGAAGGCGTGCTGGCCGGCAGCGGCAACGGCGAGGACCTGCGCGCCGATCGCATCGGGCGGGGCGGGGTGGAGTGGTTCAGCAGCGGCACCCCGCAGCACATGCAGGCCATCGGTTCGCGGCTGTGGGGTCTGCCCATCGTTGCCTCGGCGCTGCCCGTATGAGCGAACCGAAGCGGGACAAGAACTCGATCAGGGTGCCGGCGCTGACGGTGCTGCGCTCGCCGGTGCATCTGCTGGCTTTCTGGTTCGGATCGGGTCTTTCGCCCAAAGCGCCCGGCACCGCCGGCACGCTGGCGACCGTGCCGCTATGGCTGCTGTTGCAGGGCATGCCTCTGCCGGCCTATCTGATCCTGCTGGTGGTGATGTTCGCTTTCGGCTGCTGGATCTGCGGCGAGAGTGCGCGACGACTCGGCGTGCATGACTACGGCGGTATCGTATTCGACGAAGTGGTCGGTTTTCTGCTCACCTGCCTGCCCCTGCTGCCGGATCTGGGCTGGGTGAGCCAAGGCCGCTGGTGGTGGCTGCTGGCGGCATTCGCCTTGTTCCGCCTGTTCGACGTGTGGAAGCCCTGGCCCATCGCCTGGGTCGATCGTCGCGTCGGCGGCGGCTTCGGCATCATGGTCGACGATGTGTTCGCGGCCGTGTATGCCGCCCTGATCCTGGTCATCGCCATACATTTTTTCTGACAGATCGGTAACAGATATTGTTCTGGTGCGCCGAAGCTCTCTGAGGCAAGCTAGAGGCCGCGCCGAAGTGGTGCGATCCAGCTTCAAGATCCATTCAGAGCGTGGAGAATATGGCTAATCCTAAGAAAACCGTACGCATCGGCTGCGCCTCCGCCTTCTGGGGGGATACGAACACCGCCGCAGCGCAGTTGGTGCATAATGGTAATATAGATTACTTGGTTTTCGATTACCTGGCCGAGATCACCATGTCGATTCTCGCCGCCAAGCGCATGCGCGACCCCAACGATGGCTACGCCACCGATTTCGTCGAGCACGTGATGGCGCCGCTGCTGGGCGAGATCAAGACGCGCGGCATCAAGGTGGTGGCCAACGCCGGCGGCGTCAATCCGCTGGCCTGCAAGAAGGCGCTGGAGGAGGTTGCTGCCAAGGCCGGCGTGGCGATCAGGGTCGGCGTGGTGCTGGGCGACGACCTGCTGCCGCGCAAGAAAGAGTTTGCCGACTGCACCGAGCTGGACAGCGGCAAGCCGATGCCGCCCACCCTGGTGTCGATGAATGCCTACCTCGGCGCCATTCCCATCGCCCGGGCGCTGGATGCCGGCGCCGACGTCGTCATCACCGGCCGCTGCGTCGATTCCGCCGTGGTGCTGGGTCCCCTGATGCACGAGTTCGGCTGGAAGGAAGACGAATACGACAAGCTCGCCGCCGGTTCCGTGGCGGGCCACATCATCGAGTGCGGCGCGCAGTGCACCGGCGGCAATTTCACCGACTGGGAACTGGTGCGCGAGGGCTATGCCGACATGGGCTTTCCCATCGTCGAAGTCGAGCCCAGCGGTGAATTCATTGTGACCAAGCCGGCCGGCACCGGCGGCCTGGTCTCGGTGCATGCGGTGCTGGAGCAGATGCTGTACGAGATCGGCGATCCGCGCGCCTACCTGCTGCCGGATGTGGTCTGCGATTTCACCGGGGTGAAGCTGGAACAGGCGGGGGACAACCGCGTGCGCGTCACCGGCGCCCGGGGCCATGCGCCCACCGCGTCCTACAAGGTCAGCGCCACTTACCCGGCCGGCATGCGCTGCGCCGCGCTGTTCATGATCGGCGGCATCGACGCTGCGAAAAAGGGCCGGGCTTCGGCCGGCGCCGTGGTGGAAAAAGTGCGGCGCCAGTTGCTCGAAGCCAAGCTGGGCGACTTCACCGGCGTCGATATCCACTGCATCGGCGCCGAGGAGAGCTATGGGCCGCACGCGCGCGCCGCGGCCGCCGCGACGCGCGAAGTGGTGGTGAAAATCGCCGTACACCATCCCAATCCCAAGGCCTTGAAACTGTTCGCGCGTGAGATCGTGCAAGCGGCCACGGCGATGGCGCCGGGCTTCACCGGCTATTTCGGCGGCGGCCGGCCCGAGCCGAACATGATCCCCCGGCTGTTCTCCACCCTGGTGCCGAAAAGCCTGGTCGGCATCGAGGCCATGGTTGGTGAGGAGCGCTTTGCGGTGGCGGTGCCGACGCAGGGCGGTTTTGTGCCGCCGCCGGCCGAGGCCGAGGACCTGCCGGCGCTGATTCTCAAAGACGCGGTGAGCGTGCCCCTGATCAAGCTGGCCGTGGCCCGTTCCGGCGACAAGGGCGACCACTCCAACATCGGCGTTGCCGCACGCCAGGCGGAGTATCTGCCCTACATCAAGGCCGCTCTGAGCGTGGCCAATGTGCGGAAATTCTTCGCCCACGTCCTGGCGGGCGGCGAGCAGGGCCGGGTCGAGCGCTGGGAGCTGCCGGCCAGCCTCAGCCTCAACTTCCTGCTGTACAACGCCCTGGGCAGCGGCGGTGCGGCTTCGTTGCGCACCGACCCACAGGGCAAGGCGTTTGCGCAAATGCTGCTTGACTATCCGGTGTCAATTTCCAGGGGTCTGCTCGCATCCATTTGAACGCAGCGACCAAATGGATGCGAGCAGACCCCGGCCTTGGCCGATTTTTTGGCCAAATAACGCCCTCCGGCCAGTCGCCAATCGCGCCCGAGACGGTAAAATAGGCAGTTCCACCCGTCCGAAACCGCCAGGGCGCTGCCGCGCGCCGGTCCGAGAGCACAAAAAATGAGCGTTGAACGCGATGTAATGGAATATGACGTCCTGGTGGTCGGGGCCGGCCCTGCCGGCCTGGCCGCCGCCTGCCGGATCAAGCAGAAAGCCGCCGAGGCGGGCAAGGACATCTCCGTCTGCCTGGTGGAAAAGGGTTCCGAGGTAGGTGCCCACATCCTCTCTGGCGCCGTCTTCGAACCGCGCGCCCTCAACGAACTGTTCCCCAACTGGAAAGAACTGGGCGCCCCGCTCAATACCCCGGTCAAGCGCGACGAAGTCTGGTTCTTCACCAGTCCCGAGAAGGGCATCAAGACTCCCGGCCCGTTCGTGCCGCATACCATGCACAACGATGGCAACTACGTCATCTCCCTGGGCAACCTGTGCCGCTGGCTGGCGCAGCAGGCCGAAAGCCTGGGCGTCGAGATCTACCCCGGCTTCGCCGCCCAGGAAATCCTCATCGACGAGAAGAACATCGTGCGCGGCGTGCAGATCGGCGACATGGGCGTCGACCACAACGGCAAGCACAAGGAAGGCGTCTACACCCCCGGCATCGAACTGCGCGCCAAATACACCCTGTTCTCCGAAGGCTGCCGCGGCCACCTCGGCAAGCGCCTGCTCAAACACTACAAACTGGATGAAAAGTCCGATGCCCAGCACTACGGCATCGGCCTGAAAGAACTGTGGACCATCGACCCGGCCAAACACGAGCAAGGCCTGGTCATCCATGGCACCGGCTGGCCCCTCAACAGCGCCAACCCGGGCGGCTTCTTCCTGTATCACCTGGAAAACCATCAGGTCTATGTCGGCCTGATCGTCGATCTGGCCTACAGCAACCCCTACCTGTCGCCGTTCGATGAATTCCAGCGAATCAAGCATCATCCGGTGCTGAAGAAGTACCTGGAAGGCGGCAAGCGCGTCTCCTATGGCGCTCGCGCCATCACCAAGGGCGGCTTCAACGCCCTGCCCAAGATGGTCTTCCCGGGCGGCGCCCTGATCGGCTGCGACCTGGGCACCCTGAACTACTCCAAGATCAAGGGCAGCCATTCGGCGATGAAGTCGGGAATGCTGGCCGCCGAAGCCGCGGCCGAAGCGCTGCTGGCGGGCGGCGAGGGCGGCGACGAGCTCAACAACTACACCCAGAAGTTCGAGGCCAGCTGGCTTCGCGACGAGCTGCATCGCGACCGCAATTTCGGTCCGGCGATGCACAAGTTCGGCATCCTGTTCGGTGCGGCCTTCAACTACGTCGACCAGAACTTCTTCCGCGGCAAGAGCCCGATCACCCTGCGCGACAACACCCCCGACTACACCACCCTGAAGCCGGCGGCGCAGAGCAAGAAGATCGAATACCCGAAGCCCGACGGCGTGCTCAGCTTCGACAAGCTGTCCTCGGTATTCATCTCCAGCACCAATCACGAGGAGGACCAGCCGGTCCACCTCAAGCTGACCGATCCGAGCATCCCGATCGGCAAGAACCTGCCGCTGTACGACGAGCCGGCACAGCGCTACTGCCCGGCGGGCGTGTACGAAGTGATTGCGGCGCCCGATGGCAGCAACAAATTCCAGATCAACGCGCAGAACTGCGTGCACTGCAAGACCTGCGACATCAAGGACCCGGCTCAGAACATCACCTGGGTTGCGCCGGAAGGTTCCGGCGGGCCCAACTACCCGAACATGTAAGCTGTAGGGCAGGCGGCTTGCCCAGGCAAGCCGTCGTCCGCACTACCTTCGGGTAGTGGCGCACAGCCTGACAACCCATCTATTATCCGAGAAACCAGAACCCAGTGTCCGCTCTCGATCATCTGCTGCAACGAAACCGTGCCTGGGCCTTGCGCACCGACTTGGAGCGTCCCGGCTTTTTTGCGGCGCTGGCCAAACAGCAGTCGCCGGAATATCTGTGGATCGGCTGTGCCGACAGCCGCGTGCCGGCCAACGAGATCATCGATCTGCCGCCGGGCGAAGTCTTCGTCCATCGTAATGTCGCCAACGTGGTGGCGCATACTGATCTCAACTGCCTCACCGTGCTCCAGTTCGCGGTGGATATCCTGCAGATCAAGCACATCATCGTCGTCGGACATTACGGCTGCAGCGGCGTGCGTGCCGCGCTGGAGCGGCAGCGTGTCGGTCTGGCCGACAACTGGCTGCAGCATGTGCGCGACGTCGCCCACGATCACCGCCAAGAACTTTCGGCGATCGAGCACGATGAGGCCCGCGCCGATCGCCTGTGCGAGCTGAACGCCGTCGAACAGGCCAGCAACGTATGCGAGACCACCATCGTGCGCGACGCCTGGCTGCGCGGGCAGGAACTGCAGGTCCATGCCTGGGTCTATGGTCTCAAGGATGGCCGGGTGCGCGATCTGGACTTTTGCGTGAGTAGTGCGGCAGAGTTCACCCGCCGCCGCGAACATGGGGCGAGCCATAAGGTATCGAAAGACTAATTGCTTATTTGAACAATCCAGGCTTGGATGCCTGGTAGCTTGGCTGGGACAGGATGTCTCAATTGAATGGTCCGGGCATTGATGCTCGGTATGATGGAAAGGATGTTTCGCTTATTTGAATAATCCAGGCATGGATGCCTGGCAGCTTAGACAGGATGTCTACTACGAGGGAAGCATGAAAGCATTGGTGAGTGTAAAGCGCGTGGTGGACTACAACGTCCGCATCCAGGTGAAGGCGGACGGAAGCGGCGTGGTGACGGACGGGGTGAAATTCAGCGTCAACCCGTTTGACGAAATCGCCATGGAAGAAGCGGTACGCCTGAAGGAAAAGGGCAAAGTCACCGAAATCATCGCCGTCACCATCGGTGGCGCCAAGTGCGAAGAAACCCTGCGCACCGCCCTGGCCTTCGGCGCCGACCGCGCCGTCCACGTCAAGGAAGAAGGCGAAATCCAGCCCCTGACCGCCGCCCAGGCCCTGGCCGCTGTCTTCAAGAAAGAAGGCGCCCAACTGTTCCTGCTGGGCAAACAGGCCATCGACGACGACGCCAACCAGACCGGCCAGATGGTCGCCGCCCTGCTCGACCTGCCCCAGGCCACCTTCGCCTCCAAAGTCGAACTCGAAGCCAACAAAGCCACCGTCACCCGCGAAGTCGACGCCGGCCTGGAAACCCTGGAAATCGACCTGCCGGCCATCATCACCGCCGACCTGCGCCTGAACGAGCCGCGCTACCTCAAGCTGCCCGACATCATGAAGGCCAAGAAAAAGCCCATTGAAGCCGTCAGCCTGGCCGACCTCGGCGTTACCGCCATCGCTGGTCTCAAGGCCACCAAGACCGCCGCTCCGCCCAAGCGCAGCAAAGGCATCGTGGTCAAGACCGTCGACGAACTGATCGCCGCCCTCAAAGGCAAAGGCCTGATCTAAGGAACCAACCCATGTCCAAAATTCTCATCATTGGCCAGCAGGCCGACGGCAAACTCAGCAGCAGCATCGCCAAGGTCGTAGCCGCCGCCAAACTGGTCGGCGGCGACATCGAAGTGGCCGTCTTCGCCAAGGACGGCAGCGCCGCCGCCGCCGAAGCCGCCAAACTCGACGGCGTCACCAAAGTCCTGCAGATCGACCGCGCTGAAAACGACAACGAACTCGCCGCCGTCGTCGCTCCCCAGGTGGTCGAACTGGCCAAAAAGGGCTATACCCACGTCTTCGCCCCCGGCACCACCTTCGGCAAGGACCTGCTGCCCCGCGTCGCCGCCAAGCTGGGCGCCCAGCAGGTCTCCGACGTCATGGCCGTGCATGGCCCGACCAGCTTCGATCGCCCGATCTACGCCGGCAACGCCATCGTCACCGTCGAAGCCCCGGCCGCCCCGGCTGTGGTCGCCACCATCCGCCTGGCCTCCTTCACCGCCGTGGGCTCCTCCGGCTCAGCCCCGGTCGAGAAAGTCACCGTCGAAGCCACCCTCCCGACCCATACCCGCTTCATCAAGCTCGAAGCGCAGAAGTCGGAACGTCCCGAACTGCAATCCGCCACAAGAGTCGTCTCCGGCGGCCGCGCCCTGGGCAGCTCGGAGAACTTCAAGGTCATCTACGACCTGGCCGACAAGCTCAAGGCCGGTGTCGGTGCTTCCCGCGCCGCGGTCGACTCCGGCTATGTGCCCAACGACATGCAGGTGGGCCAGACCGGCAAGATCATCGCCCCGGAACTGTATTTCGCCATCGGCATCTCCGGCGCCATCCAGCATCTGGCGGGCATCAAGGATGCGCGTACCATCGTGGCCATCAACAAGGATGCCGAGGCGCCGATCTTTGAAGTCGCAGACTTCGGACTGGTCGGGGATCTGTTTACGGTTGTCCCGGAATTGACCTCGAAACTGTGATTGCTTGTTTGAACAGTCCGGGCAGGGATGCCCGGTGGTTTGGACAGGACGTCCACTAAGCACAGCAAGGCCGGGAAACCGGCCTTGTTCGTTTCTGGAGAGAGAAAAGATGCATTACCGTTCCGTATTCCATCCCGCCCTGTTCGCGGGCCAAAACATCGTTGTCACCGGCGGCGGCTCCGGCATCGGCCGCTGCACCGCGCATGAGCTGGCCGCGCTGGGCGCGCACGTGGTGCTGGTGGGGCGCAAGGCCGAGAAGCTGGAGATCGTCGCCGCCGAGATCCGCGAGGACGGCGGCGAGTGTTCGCTGCAGGCTTTCGACATCCGCGACGAGGAAGCGGTGAAGCAGGCGGTGAAGGCCATCGTCGCCGCGCGCGGCACCATCAATGGCCTGGTCAACAACGCCGGTGGGCAGTATCCCGCACCGTTGATGGCGATCTCGAAGAAGGGCTGGGAGGCGGTGGTCAACAACAACCTCACCGGCGGCTTCCTGGTGGCGCGCGAGGTGTTCAATCAGGCCATGCGCAAGAGCGGCGGCTCCATGGTCAACATGTTGGCCGATATGTGGGGCGGCATGCCGGGCATGGGGCACTCCGGCGCGGCCCGCGCCGGCATGCTCAACTTCACCGAGACCGCGGCGGTGGAATGGGCCCATGCCGGCGTGCGCGTCAATGCGGTGGCGCCGGGCTGGGTCGCTTCCAGCGGCCTCGACAACTACGACGAGAGCTTCCAGAAGGAATTCATTCCCAAGCTGCGCAATGCCGTGCCGCTAGGCCGGCTGGCGGAGGAGGCCGAGATCTCGGCGGCGATCGTGTTCCTGCTCACCGCGGCGGCCGGTTTCATCACCGGCGCCTGCATCGCCATCGACGGCGGCGCTTCGCGCAACACCAAGCTGTTCCCCTTGCAGGCGCACCAGCGCTCCACGCCTTTCGACGGCTTTCACCGCGCGGTGAAGCCGAAGGTGCTGGAAAAGTATTGAAGCAACGGCAGTTCGCGCAAAGACGCAAAGCCGCAAGGAAAAGCTTTAATCTTCAAAAGCTGAGTGCTTTGTTTTTCAGCGGCTTTGCGGCTTTGCGCGAAATCGCTTTTCGGTAATTAATATTGTTCGTGAAATAAGCCTGAAATACTGATAAAAATAGGTGGTTCCCGAAAAAAAACGAGATAACGGAAATGCCGATTATCGAGTCAAAAATCGATACCAACAGTGCCCAGTTCAAGCAGAACCGCGAGGAGATGCTGGGCAAGATTGCCGAATTCCGTGCGATCGAGGCCAAGGGGCAGGCGGAGGAGGAGAGCAAGCGCGAGCGTTTCCACAAGCGCGGCCAGATGCTGCCGCGCGAGCGCGTGCACCTGATGCTGGATCGCGGCAGCCCCTGGCTGGAGTTGCAGACCTTGTGCGGCTACAAGATGCACGACGACAAGGACGGCTCGCTCGCCGGCGGCAACACCATCATGGGCATCGGTTATGTCTCCGGCACCCGCTGCATGGTCACCGCCAGCAACTTCGCCATCAAGGGCGGCACCATGACGCCCTGGGGCGTGCAGAAAACCCTGCGCATCCAGGAGATGTGCATGGAGCAGAAGCTGCCGGCGGTGTCGATGATCGAATCCGGCGGCGCCAACCTGCTGTACCAGGCCGAGCTGTTCATTCCGGGCGGCAAGACCTTCGCCAACCAGGCGCGCGCCTCCGCCATGGGCCTGCCCCAGGTGACGGTGGTGCATGGTTCCTCCACCGCCGGCGGCGCCTACATGCCGGGCCTGTCCGACTACGTGGTGATGATCCGCAAGAACGCCAAGGTGTTCCTGGCCGGGCCGCCGCTGCTCAAGGCCGCCACCGGAGAGATCGCCAAGGACGAGGATCTGGGCGGCGCGGAGATGCACACACAGATCGCCGGCACCGCCGAGTTCCTGGCCGAGAACGATGCCGACGGCATCCGCATTGCCCGCGACATCGTGCGCAATCTCGACTGGAACCGGAACCGTCCATTGCCGCAGCTGCGCGAGGTGCGCGCGCCGCTGTACGACATCGACGAGCTGTGCGGCGTGATGTCGGCGGATTACCGCAAGCCCTACGACTGCCGCGAGGTGATCGCGCGCATCGCCGATGGCAGCGAGTTTCTCGAGTTCAAGAATGAATACGACCAGCAGACCATCTGCGGCCGCGCGGTGATCCACGGCCACCAGGTCGGCATCATCAGCAACAATGGCCCGATCACGGTGAAAGGCGCCACCAAGGCGGGGCAGTTCATCCAGCTCTGCTGCCAGGCCGATATCCCCATCATCTACCTGATGAACACCACCGGCTACATGGTGGGCACCGAAAGCGAGCAGGGCGGCATCGTCAAGCACGGCAGCAAGATGATCCAGGCGGTGGCCAATGCCACCGTGCCGCAGATCACCGTCGTCATGGGCGGCTCCTTCGGCGCCGGCAACTACGGCATGTGCGGCCGCGGCTTCGGCCCGGATTTCATCTTCTCCTGGCCCAACTCGCGCACCTCGGTGATGGGCGGCGAGCAGGCGGCCGGAGTGATGGAAATCATCACCCGCGACAAATGGCTCAAGCAGGGCAAGACGCTGAGCGAGACCGACGAGAAAATGCTCGCCGCGGTGCGCCAGAACATCATCAACCAGTTCGATCGCGAATCGAGTGCGTTCGCCGCCAGCGCACGCCTGTTCGATGACGGCCTGATCGATCCGCGCGATACGCGCAAGGTGCTGGGCTATACCCTCTCCATTTGCCAGGAAGGCCGCAGCCGCAAGTTGTTTCCCAGCAGCTTCGGCGTGGCAAGGCTTTAGAGCCTGTAACACAATGAATCGCACCTGCGTTGCTGCTCAAAATCGCGTCAGGCAAGGCGGAGGCCGCAGCCATGGTGATTCCATGGCTGCGGCCGACAACGCAGCCTGGCGCGATTTTGGGCGCAACCCGAAGGGACGGGGCCATTTTTGCGCATTGCTGCTCCGGCCAAGGCGCACCATGGAATCACCATGCCGCGCCCCGTCCGGCTTGCACTGCGCAAAAATGACCTCCGTCGCAGGCGCGATTCATTGTGTTACAGGCTCTTAGCAAGCGGGGTGATGCACATGCAATTCACGCACGAACACCAGCAGATCTACGACACCACAAAAAAGTTCGTCGAAACCGAGATCAACCCGCATGTGACGGAGTGGGAAAAGGCCGGTTTCTGGCCTGCCCACGAAGTGCTGAAGAAAATGGGCGCACTGGGTCTGCTCGGCATCAGCAAGCCGGAGTCGGTCGGCGGTCTGGGCCTGGACTATTCCTACCAGGTGGCCTTCGCCGAGGCTCTGGGCTTCTGCAGCTGCGGCGGCATTCCCATGGCCATCGGCGTGCAGACCGACATGGCGACCCCGGCGCTGGCGCGCTTCGGCTCCGATTATCTGAAAGAGAATTTCCTCAAGCCCGCAGTGGCCGGCGAGATGGTGGCGGCGATCGCGGTGAGCGAGCCGGGCGCCGGTTCCGATGTGGCCGGCATCAAGACCACGGCGCGCCGCGTCGGCGAGGAATACGTGATTTCCGGCTCCAAGCTGTGGATCACCAACGGCACCCAGGCCGACTGGGCCTGCATGCTGGTCAACAGCGGCGACGGCGACCGTCACGGCAACAAGAGCCTGATCGTGGTGCCGCTCGACGCCAAAGGCATCGACCGCAAGAAGAAACTGGACAAACTAGGGCAGCGCTCCAGCGATACGGCGATGATCTTCCTCGACGAGGTGCGGGTGCCGGCGCGCAACCTGATCGGCAGCGAGGGCAAGGGCTTCACCTACCAGATGCAGCAGTTCCAGGAAGAACGCCTGTTCCTCTCCGCCAGCATCCTGCTGGCGATGGAGCGGGTGATCGACGACACCGCCGCCTACACCCGGCAGCGCCAGGCCTTCGGCCAGTCGATCCTGGACAACCAGTACGTGCAGTTCCGCCTGTCCGAGCTGAAGACCGAAGTCGAGGCGCTGCGCGCGCTGACCTATCGCGCCACCTCGGAGCTGATCGCCGGCCGCGACGCGGCCCTGCTTTGCTCCATGGCCAAGCTCAAGAGCGGCCGCCTCGGCCGCGAAGTCACCGACGCCTGCCTGCAATTCTGGGGCGGCCAGGGTTATATGTGGGAAAGCTCGGTGGCGCAGTTCTACCGCGACCTGCGCCTGCACTCCATCGGCGGCGGCGCGGACGAGGTGATGCTGGGGATCATTTCGAAGCGGCTTGGCTATGGCGGCAAAAAGAAGGTGGGCTAAGTGAGCACGATGACTCTCCCCGAAACCAAAAATCTCCTCCTGTCTCTCGACGGCGGCGTCCTGCACCTGACCCTGAACCGTCCCGAATCGCGCAATGCCATGAACCGCGGCATGGTCGAGGAGATCAATGCGGTGTTCGACGCGGTGCGCGAGGCGCGGCAAGTGCGCGCCATCATCTTGCGCGGCGCCGGCGGCTTTTTCTGCGCCGGCGGCGATCTCAAGGAGATGATGGCAGGTGGGCTCAAGGCACCACAGCCGGGCGAGGCCGATCCGGTGGTGGGCTTCTCGCGCGCCTTCGGCGCCATGCTGCGCAAGGTCAACCAGGCGCCGCAGGTGGTGGTGGCGGTGCTGGAAGGCGCGGCGCTGGCCGGCGGCTTCGGCCTGGCCTGCGTCTCCGACGTGGCCCTGGCCCATGCCGATACGAAGTTTGGCGTGCCCGAGACCACGCGCGGCCTGCCGCCGGCGCAGATCGCGCCCTTCATTGTCGAGCGCATCGGCCTGACCCAGGCGCGCAAGCTGTGTCTGACCGGAGCACAGTTCAAAGGCGCCGAAGCGCTGCGTCTGGGTTTCGTGCACGAGGTCCATGCCGATACTGCTGCGCTCGATGCCGGCCTCGCCGCCATGCTCAAGCAGATTCTCGGCTGCGCGCCGCTGGCCAACGCCATGACCAAGGAGATCGTGCTCAACGCCGGACGTCTGGACATGGACGCGGTGCTGGACGACGCGGCGGCAAAATTCGCCGTCGCCGTGCGCGGCAGCGAGGCGCCGGAAGGCATCACTGCCTTCATGCAGAAGCGCCCTCCGAAATGGGCTTCATGAACGAGTACGCAGTGCGGGATGCCGGCGATGGGCTGGCCAGCGAGCGGCTGCTGTTGCGGCGCTTCACGTTGGCTGATCTGCCGCTGCTGACGGCGCTCAACGCTGATCCCGAAGTGATGCGCTATGTCGGCGGCGTCAACACACCGCAGCAGACCAGCGCCATGCTGGAAGGGCGCATTCTCGACTACTACCAGGCTAATCCGGGCCTGGGCGTGTGGGCAACGCTGCTGCGCGACAGTGGCGAGTGCATCGGCTTCCACCTGCTCAATCACATCCAGGGCGAAAGCCTGATCCAGGTGGGCTATCGCCTGTTTCCCCGCTACTGGGGGCAGGGCTACGCCACCGAGATGAGCGTGGCCCTGCTGCGTTATGGCTATGCGCAACTGGGGCTGCCATCCATCGTCGCCATCACCGATCTGCACAATCGCGTTTCGCAGCAGGTGCTGCTCAAGGCGGGACTGCATCGCCATGGCGAACGAAGCTTTCCGCATCCCGCTTACGCCAGTTTCGGGCCGCTCGCCTTTTTCGAGCGTTTCGCGCAGGACTGGCTGACCGAACACAAGGCAATCGAACAATGAGCATTCCGAAGCATCGCTTTACCAAGGTTCTGGTCGCCAACCGCGGCGAGATCGCAGTGCGGGTGATCCGTGGCGCCAGGCAGCAAGGTTACAAGACCGTGGCGGTGTACAGCGACGCCGACCGCGACGCCTTGCATGTGCGCGAGGCCGACGAGGCGGTGCGCATCGGTCCGGCGCCGGCCAAGGATTCCTACCTGGTCATCGAGCACATCATCGCCGCGGCGAAGACTTCCGGCGCGCAGGCGATTCATCCGGGTTACGGCTTCCTCTCCGAGCGCGCTGACTTCGCCCGGGCGGTGCAGGATGCCGGCCTGGTCTTCATCGGCCCGGACCCGTCCTCGATCGAGGCGATGGGCAACAAGAGCGCATCGAAAATCCGCATGATCGCCGCCGGCGTGCCCTGCGTGCCCGGCTATCAGGGCGACGACCAGTCCGACGAGACGCTCAAGGCCGAATCGATCAAGGCCGGCTTGCCGGTGATGGTGAAGGCGGCGGCAGGCGGCGGCGGTCGCGGCATGCGCCTGGTGCACGAGGAAGCAGCCCTGCTGGAAAACATCCGTTCGGCGCGTTCCGAGGCGAGCAATGCCTTCGGCAGCGGACAACTGCTGATCGAGAAGGCGGTGGTGGATGCGCGCCATGTTGAGATCCAGGTGTTCGGCGATCGCCGCGGCAACGTCATCCATCTGGGCGAGCGCGATTGCTCGATCCAGCGCCGCAACCAGAAAGTGGTGGAAGAAGCGCCTAGTCCGGCGGTGGACGACGCCCTGCGCCTGAAGATGGGCGCGGCGGCGGTGGCCGCGGCCAAGGCGGTGAACTACGTCGGCGCCGGTACGGTGGAGTTCCTGCTGGGCAGCGACAAGCAGTTTTATTTCCTGGAGATGAACACGCGCCTGCAGGTGGAGCATCCGGTGACCGAGCTGGTCTACGGTGTCGATCTGGTGGAATGGCAGCTGCGCGTGGCGCAAGGCGAGAAACTGCCCTTGAGCCAGGAAGAAGTGCTCGACAACCGTCTGGGCCATGCCATCGAGGTACGTCTCTGCGCCGAAGACCCGCGCCAGAACTATCTGCCGCAAACCGGACAGGTGCTGCGCTGGAGTACGCCGGCCGGCGAGGGTGTGCGCGTCGATACCTACCTGGAAAGCGGCAGGAGTATCAGCCCGTATTACGATTCGATGCAGGCCAAGATCATCGCCTGGGGCGAGGATCGCGAGACGGCCCGCGCGCGGCTGCTCAAGGCGCTGGACGGGACGGTCTTGCTGGGCGTGGTTTCCAATCGCGACTACCTGCGCGCGGTGCTGGGCACGGAGGCATTCGCTTCCGGCGATTTCAGCACGGCCTTCGTCGGCAAGTATTTTCCGCAGGAGAAAATCGCCGCCGCCAAACCCGCCGTGCAGCAGCTATTGCTGGCCGCGGTGGCGCTGTATCTGGATGATGCGCGCCGGCTTGCCGACGAGCATGGCCTGGCAGTGGAGATGGTCGGCTGGCACAGCTCGCACGACTCGCCATCCGACTTCAAGCTGAAATGGCAGCAGCGCGAATACGATCTGGAGATCAGCGCCCGCGATGGCCGTGTCTTCAGGACGCAGCTCGATGGCGAGGCGGCGGAGCTTGAAATCGTCGCCAGCGCCGCCGGTGAATTCCGCTATCTGCTTGGCGGTGTGCAGGGCCTGGCCCGCTACGCCCGCGAGCAGGATGCGCTGTGGCTCGATGCCGCCGGCGCCATCGAATGCTATATCGATCGCACCTACGCGCCGGCGCAATTGGCCGCGGCGGGATCGGATGGGCGCATCGTCGCCCACAGCGACGGCAAGATCGTCGCGGTGCACGTCAAGCCGGGCGATACGGTGGAGAAGGGGCAGACCCTGGTGGTGCTGGAGGCGATGAAGATGGAATTCCAGCTTGCCGCGCCGATGGCGGGAACGGTGGAAGCGGTGAGCGTCGAGGCTGGCCTTCAGGTGAAAGGGCGGCAATTGCTGGTGCAGCTCAAGCTGGCGCAATAGCCCGGTCAAGCGGCGCTGGATCAATCCGGGGCTTTCATCGGGTAAACAAAAAAAGCGCCGGAGTTTCCTCCGGCGCCTGAGTGCTGCTCAACCGATCCGGGCGTTCAGGCCCGGGTTCGACTGATTTACTGCGGCTGGCTCGACGGATCGGCCGGTGCCGCTGCCTTCTTGTGGTGATGCTTCTTCAGCGACTTCGGCTGCGGGCCCTGCTGTGCGGCGTCGGTGGACGCGGCGGTCGCACCTTCGTTGAGCACCTTGATGTGAGCCGGAGCATTGGTCACTTCAAACTCGACGCGACGGTTCTGCGCACGACCCTCGTCGGTGTCGTTGCTGGCAATCGGCTTGGTCTTGCCGTAGCCATGCGCCGTCAGGTTGGAGCCGTTGACGCCCTTGCTCACCAGGTAGGCCTTGACCGAATCCGCGCGTCTCTGCGACAGCTTCAGGTTGTAAGGCGCCGAACCGATCGAGTCGGTATGGCCCTGGATCTCCACGTTCAGCTCCGGCTGCGCCGCCAGTGCAGAGGCGACTCCATCCAGAGTCTGCTGCGCCGGCACGGTCAACACAGCCTTGTTGAACTCGAAGTCCACCGCACGGATGATCAGCGACTGCTCGATGATGTGGCAGTTGGCGTCAACCTTGAAGCCGGCCGGCGGGTTGCAGACCGGAGGCGGCGGCGGGGGCGGAGGAGGCGGGGGCGGCGGGGGCGGCGGCGGGGGCGGCGGCGGCGGAGCTGCCGGCTCTTCGCCGAAGGAGTAGCGCACACCCAGCATCGCGGTCTGCGCGCGGTAACGCGCACTGATCGGAACGCCCGGGTCGACATCAAAGTGCCCGCGGTTGCTCTCGATGTAACGGTAATCCGCCGACAGGGTCAGATGCTGAGTCACATCGAAGCCGACACCGGCGCCGCCCTGATAGCCGAACTTGGTGTCGAAGGCATTGTTGAAGCCGAAGCCGCCGACGTCGACGCCGCGATTGGCGAAGCGCACGCCGCCGACACCACCGCCCACATAAGGGTGCACCACGCTGAACAAGCCGCTCGGAGCCTTGAAGTCGTACCACAGATTGGCCATCGCGCTGTCGGCATTCTCGAAGCCGGATGCGCTATTGCCGAACGCATCGTCCTTTAGCTTGTTGCGGCGATGATCGAGTTCCAGTTCCGGCCGGAAACCGTTGGCGAAAGAGTAGCCGCCCACCAGACCGGCAGCCCAGCCCGTTTTGAAGTGGAGGCTGTCGCCCGTGTTGTTGAGGTTCTGCGGACCCTCGAAATTGGCGCCACCTTCGGCGCCGATGTATGGCCCATCACCGGCATGCGCCATCAGCGGGCTGGAGGCGAGAAACGCCGCCACGACCGCCAGACGCAGAGGATGACGCTTGAATTGCTTCATGACTTGCTCCTGAGTTTTGTTAGTAAAGGAACACTCGGTCTACCGGGGGCATCGGCACACAGTGTCTGCAACGTTACAACAGCTTGCTACAACGGCAAAAATCGAAAAAACCAAAAGTCCTAGTCCAAACGCACATGGTCCTCGGGATGCAGCTTCTCCATAGAACCTGAACGGCGAATCTTCGCCATCAAGTCCTTACAAAATCGTTTCATCGGTGATTTGCGGCACCGCCAAAGCAGGCCATCAAGCTTGAAGGCGGGCGGAGGATACAGGATTCGACTCCGATATGCGGAGCATCATCGGCAAGGGCGATGGTTGGCGTCGCTGCGAAAGCGGCCGGTCCGAATTTCCCAAATGACAACGGCTGTAACGCTCTTCTTTTCACTTTGGCTCTCCATAGCACTATGGAAGCCACAACCGCGTCCGTGCGGACTGCCCTGAAGCCTCAAAGGGCCTTCCCCCGTCAATCACCGCGACTGACGTCACTAACGCCTTGCGGCTTCGCTGATAAAACCGGGCAATCCCGCCCAGCTATGCCCTAGACAGGCAACCTGGCGCTTTAGTTCCAGTGGTAATGCAAAAAGTTGCAACCCGGCGATGAATTTTGCATCAAATCCGCCGGAAAATCCCGCTCAGTACCCAAGCTGCCTGGCAGCCAGGTCCTTCATGATTTCCGAGGCGCCGCCGCCGATCGACAATACCTTGGTCTCGCGGAAAATGCGTTCGACCTTGGCGCCGCGCAGATAGCCGGCGCCGCCGAAAATCTGCACCGCTTCGCCGGCGACCTCCTCCAGCATCCGCGTTGCCAGGTTCTTCAGCAGGCAGACTTCTGCCACCGGCATCTGTCGGTTCGACACGCGCCAGCACAGGATGTCGAGTTGGGCTTTCACCGCATCGATCTGCATCTTCATGTCCACCAGCTTGTGGCGGATCACCTGGCGCGAGATCAGTGGCTTGCCGAAGGTCTGGCGCTCACGCGCATAAGCCAGTGCCTCCTCATAACAGACCCTGGCGAACGCCCAGGCCTGCGAAGCCAGCATGATGCGCTCGTTGTTGAAGTTGAGCATGATCGCCATGAAGCCGGCGTTTTCCGGTCCGATGCGGTTGGCAACCGGTACCCGGCAGTCCTCGAAATACAGCGTTGCGGTGTCCGAGCACCACCAGCCCATCTTGTCCAGCTTGCTGCGGGTGAATCCGGCTGTGCCCGCTTCGATTACCAGCAGCGATACGCCGCCCAGGCCGGCATCGCCGGTACGCACCGCCACGGTCAGCAGGTCGGCGCGCATGCCGGAGGTGATGAAGGTCTTGGAGCCGTTGACGACGTAGTGATCGCCGTCGCGCCTGGCCGAGGTGCGCAGGTTCGCCACATCGGAGCCGCCGCCCGGCTCGGTGATGGCCAGCGCTGCGATTTTCTCTCCGGCCAGCACCGGCGCCAGGAAGCGTTCCTTCTGCTGCGGTGTGCCGGAGTGCATCACCGGCGGGCTGGCGATGCCGTGACTCATCAGGCTGGCGATGAGGCCGCCGGAGCCGGCGCGCGCCAACTCCTCGGTCAGCACCACGCCATAGAACGCGTCCGGCACCTCGATGCCGCCATAGGCCTCGGGAAAGCTCACACCGAGCACGCCGGCCTGCGCCGCCTTGCGGTGCAATTCGCGCGGCAGTTCGCCCGCCGCCTCCCATTGATCGATGTATGGCGCCACTTCCCTGTCGACGAAACGCCGCACCTGCTCGCGGAACGCTTCATGCTCCCCGGTATAGAAAGGGGAGGCCGCGGCAGCGGTGGAAGCGCGATTCATGGTAATTGAAATATCCTCGTCAATTCCTAGTGTGGAACTCTAAACAGTCGGCTGGAGTCATGCCACAACAATGTTTGTTACTGACGAATCGGGAGCCCCCTGGTCCGCGCCGAAGCCGCCGCTGCCGGGCTTCATGGCGACGATCGACACTGCGATCCGGCGCAACTTCTGTCACCCTGAAAGCCATGGCTCCAATTCAAGCGCTGTCAGAGCCGGCGCAGAGGCGTTCCGATGACTGTTTCGAGGCGGGTGGTGCTGGCGCTGGTTTGCGGCGCCCTGGTCGGTGTCAGTTTGCCGCTGGCGCAGCGTGCCGCCGGTGTGGATGGCCCGGCCGAGCCGCTGCCGCTGGAGCAGCTGCGTTCGTTCACCCAGGCGCTGGACCTCATCGGCCGTCGTTACGTCGATGCGGTACCGGCCGACAAGCTGATGGAAAACGCCCTGCGCGGCATGGTTGACGGGCTTGAGCCGCATTCGCACTACCTCGACAAGAAGGAGTTCGCCGACTGGAATGTCAGCACTTCCGGCAAGTACGCCGGGGTTGGCATCGAGGTGGAAATGCGCGATGGCCTGCTGCGCGTGGTTTCGGCCATGGACCACACTCCGGCCAGCGCCGCCGGCATCCGCTCGGGCGACATCATCACCTTCATCGACGGCGAACCCATCACCGGCCTCAAGCTCAAGGATGCGGTCGATCGCATGCGCGGTACCGAAGGCACCCGGATCAAGCTGAGTGTGGTCCACGTCGGAGCCGCCAAGCCGCAGACGTTCGAACTGACGCGCGAGTTCGTCAAGGTCGCCAGCGTCCATTCGATCATGCTGGAGCCGGGCATCGGCTATCTGCGCATCACCAATTTCGCCGTCGACACCGGCGACTCCGTCACTGCCGAGCTGGGCAAGCTGCAGCAGCAGGCCGGCGGCGACCTGCATGGCCTGATTCTCGATCTGCGCAACAATCCCGGCGGCGTGGTCACCGCCGCGGTGCAGGTCAGCGACGACTTCCTCGACAAGGGCGAGATCGTGGTGCAGCGCGGCCGCGCGCCCGGCGCCAATCACGAATATGACGCCACACCCGGCGATCTGCTGAAAGGCCGGCCGCTGGTGGCTATGGTCAACGGCGGCACCGCCTCGGCGGCCGAGATTCTCGCCGGTGCCCTGCAGGATCAGCGGCGCGCGATCCTGATCGGCAGCAGCACCTTCGGCAAGGGCCTGGTGCAGAGCGTCACGCCCCTGCAGACCGGCGGCGCCCTGATCCTCACCATTGCGCGGTACTACACGCCCAGCGGCCGCTCCATCCAGGCCGAAGGCATCAAGCCCGACATCGACGTCCTGCCGATGCAGGTGAGCGCCGTTGAGGCGCCGGTCGCTCGCGTGCGGGAAGCGGATCTGAAAGGCAGCCTGAAGAACGAGAAGCCCAGCGAGAAGACCGTCGACAAATCGATGCCGCCGGCCGAGGCCGCCACCATCGTGGTCGATCCCCAGCCCGGGGCGACAGCCAATCTGGCCGAGACCGACTACGTGCTCTACAACTCGCTCAATGTGCTGAAGGGCCTGATCAGCGCGGCTGCCGTACCCGCCGGCTGAGCTTCAGCCCGGGTTCTCAGCCTCGTTCCCGCAGCTGCGCCGCTTCCAGCGTGTTCTGCATCAGCATGGCCACGGTCATCGGGCCGACGCCGCCCGGCACCGGCGTGATCCAGCCCGCACGCTGCCGCGCCAGCTCGAAGCCGACGTCGCCGGCCAGCTTGCCGTTGGCCAGCCGATTGATGCCGATGTCGATGACGATGGCGCCGGGACGGATCCAGTCGCCATGGACGAAGCCCGGCTTGCCCACCGCCACCACCAGCACTTCCGCCCGCGCCACTTCCTGATCCAGCTCGCGGGTGAAGCGATGGGCGATGGTGGTGGTGCAGCCTGCCAGCAGCAGTTCCAGGCCCATCGGCCGGCCCACGTGATTGCTGGCGCCGACCACCAGGGCGCGCTTGCCGTGCAGGTCGACGCCGGTGGAATTGAGCAGCTCGATCACGCCGTACGGCGTGCACGGACGCAGCACCGGCTGGCGCTGCGCCAGGCGGCCGAGGTTGTACGGGTGGAAGCCGTCGACATCCTTGTCCGGGCGGATGCGCTCGATCACCGGCGTGCTGTCGATATGCTTGGGCAGCGGCAGCTGCACCAGGATGCCGTCGATGCCCTCGTCGGCATTGAGACGGTCGATTTCCGCCATCAGCTCGGCCTGGCTCACATCCGCCTCGAAATGCCGCGGCACCGAGCGCAGCCCCACCGCCTCGCAGCTGCGGCGTTTGTTGCGCACATAGATTTCCGAAGCCGGGTCGGCACCGACCAGCACGGTGGCGAGGGCAGGGGCGCGCTTGCCGGCGGCGACGCGGGTCTCCACGGCGGTGCGAACGCGCGCCTGCACGGTCGCGGCAACGGCCTTGCCGTCAATCAATTGGGCGGTCAAGCAAGCAACTCCGTGCCGGTTAAAAAGACATTTTACCCGGCGTCGGCTGCAAGGAACCAACAATCATCAACAATCACCTAAAATGCGCCCTCTCATGCCCATCCCCAGCCTGCAAGTCAGCAACCTGGCGGTCGCCCGCGGCGATCGCAACGTCGTCGAGGCGCTGGGCTTTGCCGTCGCGGCCGGCGAGATCCTGCATATCCGTGGCCGCAACGGCGCCGGCAAGACCTCCCTGCTGGAAGTGCTGTGCGGCCTGCGCCTGCCGGCAGCCGGCCGCATCGAAGGCCAGCCGGACGCCGAGCAGCGCCACTGGCTTGGCCACAAGAACGCACTCAATCCGGCGCTCAGCCCGGACGAGAACCTGCGTTTCTGGTGCGCGCTCAGCGGCCATGCCGAGGCCGATGTGGGGGATGCCCTGCAGCGGGTGGGCCTGAAAGCCCAGCGCCATCGCCCCTGCGGCAACCTGTCCACCGGCCAGCGCCGCCGCGCCGCCCTGGCACGCCTGCTGGCGCTGCCGCGTCCCTGGTGGTTTCTCGACGAGCCGCTGGCCGGGCTGGATCACGCCGGCATCGACCTGTTGGCCGCGCTGCTGGAGACGCACGCCCGCAACGGCGGCGCCGCCCTGGTCACCAGCCACCAACCGCTGCCGCAGGGCCTGGCCGGCGTGCGCACCCTGGAGTTGCGGCCTTGAGCGCCGCCGTTGCCGTATTTCGGCGCGAGCTGCTGCTGGCCGCGCGGCGCCCGGCGGAGTGGGCGCAACCCCTGGTGTTCTACGCCATCGTCGCCCTGCTGTTTCCCCTGGGCATCGAGGCGCACGACCCGGCGCTGAAAGTGTTCGCCCCCGCCATTGTCTGGGTCGGCGCCTTGCTGGCCGCCCTGCTCGGGGTGGAGCGCATTTTCGGCGGCGACCTGGAAGACGGCACCCTCGAACAGCTGCTGCTGTCCGATGCTCCGGCCCCTCTGCTGGTGGCGGCCAAGCTCGGCGCGCACTGGCTGCTGACCGCCCTGCCGCTGGTGGTGGCCGCGCCCCTCCTGGGCATCGCCCTGGGATTGGAGCCGCTGGCGGTGAAAGTCCTGACCCTGAGCCTGCTGCTGGGCACGCCGACCCTGATGTTCACCGGCGGCTTTGCGGCCGCGCTCACGGTAGGGGCGCAGCGCGCCGGCATCCTGCTGCCGATCCTGGTGCTGCCGCTGATGACCCCGGCGGTGATTTTCGGCGGCGGCGCGGTGCGCGCGGCCGCTTCCGGATTACCTTTTGATGCACCCTTATACTTTTTAGCCGCTTTGCTGGCACTCACCGTGACTTTGCTCCCCTTTGCTACAGCCGGAGCACTCCGGAATGCCATTGAATAAGCGATAATTCTCCCATGTGGACATGGTTTCACCAGTTGGCCTCCCCGCCGACCTTCTACCGTTTCGCCGACGTCCTGGCGCCGTGGCTGTTCGGCCTCGCCGTGCTGCTCATCGGCGTGGGTGTCTACGGCGGCCTGTTTTTCGCTCCGCCCGACTACCAGCAGGGTGACGCCTTCCGCATCATCTACGTCCATGTGCCGGCCGCGGCCCTGTCCCTCAGCATCTATACCCTGATGGCGGTGGCCGGAGCGGTGGCCCTGATCTGGCGCATGAAGCTGGCCGAGGTGGCGGTGGTCGCCGCCGCGCCGGTCGGCGCCAGCTTCACCGCCCTGGCCTTGGTCACCGGCATGCTCTGGGGCAAGCCCACCTGGGGCGCCTACTGGGTGTGGGACGCGCGCCTGACCTCGGAGCTGGTCCTGCTGTTCCTCTACGCCGGCGTGATCGGCCTCAACCAGGCCTATTCCGATCCCCGCGCCGGCGCCCGTGCCTGCGCCTGGCTGGCCCTGGTTGGTGTGATCAACGTACCGATCGTGCATTTCTCGGTGACCTGGTGGAATTCCCTGCACCAGGGCGCCAGCATCCTCAGCGTCGAAGGCATCCGCAATCCCAAGATCAGCGGCGACATGTTGTGGCCGCTGTTGGTCAGCCTGGCCGGTTTCTACCTGTTCTTCGGCGCGGTGTGGCTGCGCCGCATGCAGAACGAAGTGCTGTGGCGCGAGCGCAATGCGCGCTGGGCGCAGGAAACGGTGGCAGCATGAATCCGAAATACGCCCTGTTCATCTGGAGCAGCTACGCCCTGGCCCTGGCCGTGGTGCTGTGGAACGCCTTCAGCCCGCAACTGCGACGCAACGATTTGAAGCGGCGCCTGTCTGAATCGCTCGAACAATCCGGGGACAACGAAGAATGACCAAACGCCAGAAGCGAATGGTGGCGGTGGGCGCGCTGGTGATCGGCGTCGGCCTGGCCGCGGCCCTGGGCTTCACCGCCTTCCGCAAGAACATGATGTACTTCTACACCCCGTCCGACCTGCTCTCCGGCAAGCTCGCCGCCGGCGCCGCCCTGCAGCTCGGCGGCCTGGTGGAGAAAGGCAGCCTCAAGCGCGGCGAAGGTCTGGCCATCGAATTCGTCATGAGCGACTGCCACAACGCCGTGCCGGTGCACTACGAAGGCGTGCTGCCCGACCTGTTCCGTGAAGGGCAGGGCGTCATCGCCACCGGACACATGGATGCGCAGAACGTGTTCGTCGCCAGCACCATCCTGGCCAAGCACGACGAGAACTACATGCCGCCCAATGTGGCCAAGGCGGTAGGCGAGGTCGACGGCAAGCACAGCTGCGCGCCGTTCAGGTCGGTCACCACCGCATCGAATTGAAAACATGAATTTCGCGCAAAGCCGCAAAGACGCAAAAGTGAAAATCAAAAGCGCTTTTGCTGTTGCGCCTTTCTTTGCGCCTTTCTTTGCGTCTTTGCGCCTTTGCGCGAGAGGCTTCTAAAAGTGATCCCCGAACTCGGCCATTTCGCGGTCATCCTCGCGCTCGGCGTAGCCCTGCTCCAGGCCTTCGTGCCCCTGCTCGGCTGGCGCCGCCGCGACGCGCGCCTGCTCAGCTTCGCCGGCTCCGCCGCGCAGGGCCAGTTCCTCTGTGTGGTGGCGGCTTATGCCTGCCTCACCTACGCCTTCGTCACCAAGGACTTCTCGGTCGCCTACGTTGCCGAGAACGACCACACCCAGTTGCCGCTGATCTACCGCATCACCGCCGTATGGGGCGCGCACGAGGGTTCGCTGCTGCTGTGGGTGACGATCCTCTCCGGCTGGACCCTGGCCGTGTCGGTGTTCAACCGCCGCCTGCCGCTGGACATGAGCGCCCTGGTGCTGTCGGTGCTGGGCATGATCAGCACCGGCTTCTACCTGTTCATCCTGCTCACTTCCAATCCCTTCACCCGCCTGGTGCCGGCGCCGGCGGAAGGGCATGACCTCAACCCGATCCTGCAGGACCCCGGTCTGGCGATACATCCGCCCATGCTCTACATGGGCTACGTCGGCTTCTCGGTGGCCTTTTCCTTCGCCATCGCCGCCCTCATCACCGGCCGGCTCGATGCCGCCTGGGCGCGCTGGACCCGCCCCTGGACCACCACCGCCTGGATGTTTCTGACCATGGGCATCACCCTCGGCTCGTGGTGGGCCTACAAGGAACTCGGCTGGGGCGGCTGGTGGTTCTGGGATCCGGTGGAAAATGCCTCCTTCATGCCCTGGCTCGCCGGCACCGCCCTGATCCACTCGCTGGCGGTGACGGAAAAGCGCGGCCTGCTCAAGAGCTGGACCGTGCTGCTCGCCATCCTGGCCTTCTCCCTGTCCCTGCTCGGCACCTTCCTGGTCCGTTCCGGCGTGCTGGTCTCGGTGCATGCTTTCGCCAGCGATCCCACCCGCGGCACCTTCATGCTCGGCTTCATGGCGGTGGTGGTGGGCGGCGCGCTGACGCTCTACGCCTGGCGCGCCCCCAAGCTGGTCACCACCGGCGAACTGCGCCTGTTCTCGCGCGAGGGCCTGCTGCTGTTCAACAACGTCTTCCTGGTTGCCGCCTGCGCCGCTGTACTGCTCGGTACGCTGTACCCGCTGGCGCTGGACGCCCTGGGCCTGGGCAAGATTTCGGTGGGGCCGCCGTATTTCAACGCCGTGTTCCTGCCGATGATCGCGCCGCTGTTCCTGCTGGTCGGCCTGGCCGCCGTAGTGCCGTGGAAGCGCGGCGACTGGCGCGAAACCGCACAGCGCTTGAAATGGCCTGCGGCCATCGCCATCGTCCTGGCGGTGCTGCTGCCGTTCGCCCTGCATGGCCGCACCACCCTGCTGGCCGCGACCGGCGCCCTGTTCGGCAGCTGGGCCATCTTCGCCGCGGCGCAGGACGTGTGGCGCCGGGTGCGCGCCAAGCCGGACCTGCGCAGCGGCGTCAGCGCGGTGCCGCGCGCGGTATGGGGCATGACCCTGGCCCACATCGGCCTCGGCATCTGGGCCCTGGGCGTCAGCGGCGTGATCAGCTTCGGCGACGAGAAAGACGTGCGCCTGTCCCGCGGCGCCGAGGCCGAACTGGGCGGCTACAACTTCCGCTTCGAGGAAGCCGGCAACCAGACCGGACCGAACTACACCGCGCAGCAGGCCACGGTAACGGTTGAGCGCAACGGCAAATTCATCGCCACCCTCCATCCGCAGAAGCGCTTGTTCCCCTCACAGGGCACCGTGCTGACCCAGTCCTCCATCGACGCCAGCCTGATGCGCGATCTGTATGTCTCGCTCGGCGAAGGCTACGACGATGGCAGCTGGAGCCTGCGCGTCTATTACAAGCCGATGATCCGCATGATCTGGCTCGGCGGCGTCTTCATGTTCTTCGGCGGCCTGCTCGCCGCCAGCGACAAACGCTATCGCCTGGCGCGCGCTGCGGAACGGCGCGCCGATGAAGTCGCCGCCGCGGCGGTCGCCTGAGCCATGCGCTACGCCATCCCCCTCGTGGTACTCATCGCCCTCATCGGCCTGTTCGTCTTCGGCCTGCAACGCGATCCGCGCCTGGTGCCGAGCCCGCTGATCGGCAAGGCCGCGCCGGCCTTCGACCTGCCCACGCTCGACGGCACGCCGCCGCGCATGACCCAGGCCGATCTGGAAGGCGCCCCGGTGCTGGTCAACTTCTTCGCCAGCTGGTGCGCCGGCTGCCAGGAAGAACACCCCTACCTGATGCAGCTGACGCAGAACAGCCAGGTCAAGCTGCTCGGCATCGATTACAAGGACGCCGAGTCCGACCTGCGCCCCTGGCTCGGCCGCAAGGGCAATCCCTACGGCCAGATCCTCACCGACCTGGAGGGCCGGGCCGGCATCGACTGGGGCGTCTACGGCGTGCCCGAAACCTTCGTCCTCAATTCCAGGGGCACCATCATCTACAAGCAGATCGGGCCGATGACGCCGGACGTGTGGGAACACGAGATTCAGCCGCTATTGAAGGCTGCTTCCTGATGCCCTCTGCAACAAACACCACGTCGTCCCCGCGAAGGCGGGGACCCAGTTTTGCTGTGCCTTTGCGCGAACTTCAAAACTGGATTCCCGCCTTCGCGGGAATGACGAAGGGAGTGGTGGCGGTGCTCCTGTTGCTGACTGTTTTCACGGCCAACGCGGAAGTCGAAACAGTCAAACCGCCCATCCCGCTCAACGAGCAGCAGGAAGCCCTGTACAAGGGCATGCTGCCCGAGCTTCGCTGCCTGGTGTGCCAGAACGAATCCCTGGCCGAGTCGCAGGCCTCGCTCGCCGCGGACCTGCGCTATGAAGTGCGCGGCCTGGTCGCCAAGGGCCAGAACGAGGCGCAGATCAAGAAATACCTGACCGACCGCTACGGCGACTTCGTGCTGTACAAGCCGCCCTTCGAGCAGCGCACCGCACTGCTATGGGCCGGGCCGGGCCTGTTGCTGCTGATCGGCCTGCTGATGCTGTTCGCCTACACGCGCCGCGTGCGCGGCGCGCCCGCCGTGCCTCCTAAAAACGACGCTGCGGCACTGAAAAAAATCCTGGACGAAGCACCATGACGCAGTGGTTCCTGATGGCGGCGCTGCTCATCGCCGTCGCCGCATTGATGACGCGCCCCTGGTGGCGCGGCGCCATCCGCTTCACCCTGCGCCGCCGCGGCGCCAACATCGCCGCCTACCGCAGCCGCCTCGCCGAGCTGGAGACCGAGCGCGAAGCCGGCCTGGTCTCGGCGCAGGACGTGGAAGCCCTGCAAGCCGAGCTGGCCGCGCGCCTGCTCAGCGAAGCCCAGGTGGAAGACCCGGCGGTGCAGGCCGGCAGCGGCCGGCGTTGGCTGCCGGCGCTGCTCACCAGCGTCCTGCTGCTGGCCTTCGCCGGCGGCTGGTACGGTCTCGGCGGCAGCTGGAAAGCGCAGCAGCAGCTCGCCACCGGCGCAGCCGAGAGCGACCAGGTTGCCGCCATGGTGCAGAAGCTGTCCGAGCGCCTGCAGCAGCAGCCCGACGATCCCGAAGGCTGGGCCATGCTCGGCCGCTCCTATTTCGTCACCCAGCACTTCGACGATGCCGCCAAGGCCTACGGCGAGGCCAACACCCGCGCCGCCCAGCCCAATGCGGAGTGGCTGGCCGGGCAAGGCGAGGCCCTGGCCTTCGCCCGCGACCGCGACCTCCAGGGCACCCCCGCGCAATTGTTCGACCGCGCGCTTGCCGCCGCCCCCGACTACGGCAAGGCCCTGTGGTATTCCGGAATGGCCGCGGCCCAGGCCGGCGACCTCGCCACCGCCAAACTGCGCTGGACCAAGCTGATGACCCAGCCCGATCTGCCGCCGCAGATGCGCGAAGTGTTGCAGGCCCATCTTCAGGAACTGGACGGGCAGGGCGCCGCGCCCGGCCCGGCCATGGCCTCGGCCGCCACCCAATCCGCTCCCCAGTCTTCTGCCCCGGCCGCTGCCGGCCCGCCGCTGGACCTGCACATCACCCTGGCCCCCGAACTGGCCGGCAAGATCCCGCCCGGCGCCGTGCTGTTCGTCTTTGCCAAGGCCGAGCAGGGCCCGCCGATGCCGCTGGCGGTGCAGCGCCTGCCCGGCCAGAAGCCGCCGCTGGAAGTGAAGCTGGACGACAGCATGGCCATGGCCCCCTCGCTCAAGCTGTCCGCCTTCGACCGCTACATCGTCACCGCCCGCCTCAGCGGCGGCGGCGGCGCCCAGTCCCAGTCCGGCGACCTCGAGGGCAGCCTGCACGTGGGGCGCGACCAGGCCGGCAAGCCGCTGGAATTGCGGATTGACAAGGTAGTGCCGTGAAGCCGGCAGCGGACGGCGAGGAGTTCTTTGCGGCCAGGTCTTTTAACAAAGGTCCGTTCGTCCCGAGTGCGTTGCGCAGCAACGTGTATCGAGGGACTCTGGCGCAGGCCCCTCGATACACCCGCTTGCGTGGGCACTCGGGGCGAACGGACCTTGGGACGTGTTGAGGAGATGGCCTGTGGCCGCCAGACCGCTGCCGCCAGTCCCCCCGGCCACTGCTTTCCGGTCACCAAACCTCTTTAAAATCACCTTTTCGCCGCAATCTCTTCTCCAGAGTCAGCTGCCATGAGCAATCCCCAGATTTTCGACCTGCCGGCCCTGCCGCCGACGCTGCCGTCCTTTCTCAAGGCCGGCCTCTCGGCCACCCGCCGCCCGCAGGGCACCCCGGTCCTGCCGGACTGGCAGGTGCGTGTCCGCGCCCTGCGCGTCGACCGCGCCCGCCTCAATGCCTACAGCGTGCTCTGCGGCTTGGCCGAATCGCAGGAACTGCCGATCCTCTACCCCCAGGTGCTCGCCACCCCCCTGTTCCTCGACCTGATGACCCGTCCGGGTTTCCCCCTGCCGCTGCTGGGCCTGGTCCACGTCCGCAACGATGTGGAGCAGCAGCGCCCCCTGCGCGTCGACGAAACCTTCGACCTGAGCATCCGCATCGGCGAAGGCCGCCAGGTCAAGGCCGGTTTCGAGTTCGACCTGATCATGGAAGCCACCCCGGTGGAGAGCGAGCCGGTGTGGCGCGCCACCATGACCGTGATCCATCGTGGTGCAAAGCAGCCGTCTCCGAAAGGCGCCTCCAAGGGCAAAAAGGCCCCGGCGCAGGCCGTCGATGGCCGCCTGTCCGAATACCTCACCCTGTCCGCCCCGGAAGACACCGGCCGCCGCTACGCCAAGGTGTCGCAGGACTACAACCCCATCCACCTGTACGGTTTCACCGCCAAGCTGTTCGGCTTCCCCCGCGCCATCGGCCACGGCCTGTGGTCCGCCGCGCGCTGCCTGGCCCTGCTCCAGGACCGCCTCCCGGCCGCGCCGAGCGCCTATTCGGTGCAGTTCAAGCAGCCCCTGCTGCTGCCGGGCAAGGCCGCCCTGCGCTACACCGTCGAGGGCGGCGCCGTGGAATTCGCCCTGCTCTCGGCCAGCAGCGATAAGGTCCATCTGAGCGGCACGCTGCGCTAAACTATTACGCCTCACGGTCTACATCGCTTCACGTCCCCAATCAGCTGAACGGACTCAGCATTCACGAGCCTCAACCTCGGAATCAACTCATGCGAATCAGAAAAGCCGTTTTCCCCGTCGCCGGTCTGGGTACCCGCTTCCTGCCGGCCACCAAGGCCAGCGCCAAGGAAATGCTGCCGATCGTCGACAAGCCCTTGATTCAATACGCCGTGCAGGAAGCCATCTCCGCCGGCGCCGAAGAGCTGATCTTCATCACCGGCCGCTCGAAGAATTCCATCATGGATCACTTCGACAAGGCCTATGAGCTGGAAGCCGAGCTGGCCAGCCGCGGCAAGAACAAGCTGCTCGAAACCGTGCAGGAAATCCTGCCCCCGGGCATCACCTGCATCTTCATCCGCCAGGCCGAAGCCCTCGGCCTCGGCCACGCCGTGCTCTGCGCCTGGCCGGCGGTGGGCGACGAAGACTTCTCCGTCATCCTTGCCGACGACCTCATCGACGGCCGCCTGCGTCCCTGCCTGGCGCAGATGCAGCGCGTCTACCAGGAATACGGCACCAGCGTCATCGCCACCGAGCGCGTGGCGCAGGACGAGGTTTCCAACTACGGCATCGTCGACACCCAGCCGGTTGGGCCGGGCCTGGGCGAGATCCGCCGCATCGTGGAAAAGCCCAAGAAAGAGGATGCGCCGAGCAATCTCGCCGTGGTCGGCCGCTACATCCTGACCCCGCGCATTTTCAAGCTGCTGGAGCGCACCCAGCGCGGCGCCGGCGGCGAGATTCAGCTGACCGATGCGATCAGCATGATGATCCAGGAGCAGACCGTGCTCGCCTACGAGTTCGAAGGCGTGCGCTACGACTGCGGCAGCAAGCTGGGTTATCTGAAAGCGAATGTGGAATATGCACTCAAGCACCCGGAACTGGCGGACAGCTTCCGGGAATACCTGGAAGACCTGACCGGCGATTGGAAGCAGCCGGAGAAACTATTGAAGGCGGCCAAGAAGGCCTGAAGGAGAGCGGCGCGAAGCGATAGGCGACAGGAGAGAGGCGAGAGGCGAGAGGCGTAAAAGCAGGGCAGGCGGATGCCGCCGCTCCTGCCGTTGCGCCTCTCGCCTCTCTCCTCCCGCCTCAAGCCCGCGCTTCTCGTCTCCCGCCTCCCGGCTGGCGCCGCAACGGAGCCTGAAATGAGCGGAGCGAAGTACCAGAGCCTGATCGAGTCATCCTCGATCCAGGGCGGCAATGCGTCCTATGTGGAAGATCTCTACGAGCAATACCTGAACGACTCCAACTCGGTCGATCCGGAATGGCGCGCCTATTTCCGCGGCGTGCAGGGGTCCGGCGCGGCAGACGTGGCGCACGGCCCGGTGCGGGCCAAATTCGAAAAGCTGGCGCGTGAAGGCGTCCGCGCCGCGCCCGCCACCAGCGCCGCCGCCGATGTGCGCGCGCTGGAGAAGCAGGCCGCCGTGCTGCGCCTGATCAACTACTACCGCGTGCGCGGCCACCAGGCGGCGCTGCTCGATCCGCTCAAGCTGGCGCCGATCACCCTGGTGCCCGATCTCGACCCGGCCTTCCACGGCCTCGGCCCCGAGGACATGGACACGGTGTTCAACACCGGCTCGCTCGCCTCGGCCGACCGCATGTCGCTGCGCGACATCATCAAGCTGGTCAAGGCGGTCTACACGGACACCATCGGCGCCGAGTACATGTACATCACGGAAACGGCGCAGAAGCGCTGGATCCAGAAGCGCCTGGAAGGCGAGGCCTTCAAGCCCAAGCTGACCATCGAGCAGAAGAAGGAAGTCCTCACCCAGCTCGCCGCCGCCGAAGGCATCGAGCGTTACCTGGGCAACAAGTACGTCGGCCAGAAGCGCTTTTCGCTGGAAGGCGGCGACTCGCTGATCCCGATGCTCGATGAAGTGATGCGCATCTCCGCCACCCGCGGCGTCGAGGAGCTGGTCATCGGCATGGCCCATCGCGGCCGCCTCAACGTGCTGATCAACGTGCTGGGCAAGTCGCCCAAGGACCTGTTCGCCGAATTCGAAGGCAAGTACTCGGCCGATTCCCTGAGCCGCGCCGGCGACGTCAAATACCACCTGGGCTTCTCCACCGACGTGGAGATGGCCGGCAAGCGCCTGCATCTGGTGCTGGCCTTCAACCCCTCGCATCTGGAAATCGTCAACCCGGTGGTGGAAGGCTCGGTCAAGGCCCGCCAGACCCGCCGCAAGGACGAGGCCGGCGACCGCGTGCTGCCGGTGCTGATCCACGGCGACGCGGCGTTCGCAGGGCAGGGCGTGGTGATGGAAACCCTCCAGCTGTCCCACTCCAAGGGCTACAGCACCGGCGGCACCATCCACATCATCGTCAACAACCAGATCGGCTTCACCACCCCGAACCCGATCGAAGCCCGCGCCGGCCACGAGGCCCGCACCTCGCGCTATTGCACCGACATCGCCAAGATGCTCGAAGCGCCGGTGTTCCACGTCAACGGCGACGACCCCGAGGCCGTGGTCTTCGTCACCCGCCTGGCCACCGACTTCCGCAACCAGTTCCACAAAGACGTCATCATCGACCTGTGCTGCTACCGCCGCCACGGCCACAACGAGGCCGACGAGCCCGCGGCCACCCAGCCGGTGATGTACGCAGCGATCAAGAAGCAGCCCACCACCTTCACCCTCTATGCGCAGCAGCTTGCGGAAGAGGGCGCGGTGCCGAAGGACGAGGCCGAGCGCCTGGCCCGCGCCTACCGCGACAGCCTCGACAAGGGCGAGAACACCGCCCGCACCACCTTAGGCATGGTCGGCAATCAGTACACCGTCAACTGGGCCAACTACCAGAAGGGCACCTGGGACACCCCGGCGGAAACCGCCGTCAGCCCCGACGTGCTCAACAGCCTGGCGCAGCGTCTCAACAAGCTGCCGGACGGCTTCGCCCTGCATCCGCGCGTCGACAAGATTCACGAAGACCGCATCAAGATGGCCGCCGGCGAGATTCCGATGGACTGGGGCTTCGCCGAGACCATGGCCTATGCCACCCTGGTGCACGAAGGCTTCGCTGTGCGCCTGTGCGGGCAGGACAGCCGCCGCGGCACCTTCTTCCATCGCCATGCCACCCTGCATGACGTCAACAACGGCGCCAGCTACACCCCGCTGCGCCACCTGGATGTGGACAAGAACCGCTTCGTCGTCAACGACACCCTGCTCTCCGAAGAGGGCGTGCTCGGCTTCGAATACGGCTACAGCAGTACCGATCCGGACAGCCTGGTGATCTGGGAAGCCCAGTTCGGCGACTTCGCCAACGGCGCCCAGGTGGTGATGGACCAGTTCATCGCCGCCGGCCAGTCCAAGTGGGGCCGCCTGTGTGGCCTCACGCTGTTCCTGCCGCATGGCTACGAAGGGCAGGGGCCGGAGCATTCCTCCGCCCGCCTGGAGCGCTATCTGCAATTGTGCGCCGGCAACAACATGCAGGTCTGCGTGCCCTCCACGCCGGCACAGTTCTACCACATGATCCGCCGCCAGATGAAGCGCAGCCTGCGCCTGCCGCTGATCGTGATGACGCCCAAGTCCCTGCTGCGCCACAAGCAGTCCGTCTCCGCCCTGGCCGAGCTGAGCAAGGGTACCTTCCAGTACATCATCGGCGAGACCGAGCCGCTCGACGTCAACAAGGTCAAGCGCATCGTCTTCTGCTCCGGCAAGGTCTACTACGACCTGATCGACGCCCGCGCCAAGCAGCAGAAGAACGACGTCGCCATCGTCCGCATCGAACAGCTCTATCCCTTCCCGCGCACCGACTACGAAGCCGCCATCGCCGTCTACCCGAATGCGAAGGATGTCGTGTGGTGCCAGGAAGAGCCGGAAAACCAGGGCGCCTGGTACCAGATCAAGCACCGCCTGCGCACCTACCTGGCCGAAGACCACCAGCTCTACTACGCCACCCGCAAAGGCAACTCCACTACAGCGGTCGGCTACCTCAAGGTCCACAACAAGGAACAGGAAGAGCTGGTCAACGAAGCCCTCAACGGCGGCCTGCCCCTCAAGGGCGGCGCCTGAGACTGCGGTGACTTTCAATACGCACGGATGCGGATGCTGGCATCCTGAGCGCAGCGAAGGATCTGGCCGCCTGCTCCGCCAATCCCGGATGCGACTTCCCGCACGCATCAAGTCTCAATCCCCTCTCCCCTTGGGGGAGAGCATCAAGCCTCAATCCCCTCTCCCCTTGCGGGAGAGGGCTAGGGAGAGGGGTGCGCCGGCGCAGCCGGCGTAAAGGTACCCAAGTACCCATCCCCAATCCCAATCCCCCCATTAACCAAGACCCCAAAAAACAAGGCCCGGAGCCCTCACCCATGAGCATCGAAATCAAAGTCCCCAACCTGCCGGAATCCGTCAGCGAAGCGACCGTCGCCACCTGGCACCTCAAGGCCGGCGATGCCGTCACCCGCGAGCAGAACCTGGTGGACCTGGAAACGGACAAGGTCATGCTGGAAGTCCCCGCCACCGCCGACGGCGTGCTCAAGGAAATCCGCATCCAGGCCGGCACCGTGGTGAAAGCTGGCGACATCATCGGCGTGCTGGAAGAAGGCGGCGCCGCTGCCGCTGCCCCGGCCCCCGCCGCCAAGGCCGAAGCCGCCGCCCCCGCGACTGCTACCGCCACCGCCACCAACGGCGCCGCCCCCAAGTCCGCCGAAGACGACGCGCAAGGCCCTGCCGTGCGCAAGCTCCTCAGCGAGCTGGGCCTTTCCGCCGCCCAGATCAGCGGCAGCGGCAAGGGCGGCCGTCTCACCAAGGAAGACGTGCAGGCCTACGCCGACAAGCAGAAGGCCGCTCCCGCTCCCGCCGCTCCGGCAAAAGCCGAAGCCACCAAGCCCGCCCCGGCCCCCTCCACCAAGCCCGCCGCTGGCAGCCGCACCGAGCAGCGCGTGCCCATGACCCGCATCCGCGCCCGCATCGCCGAGCGCCTGATCGAGGCCCAGGCCACCGCCGCCATGCTCACCACCTTCAACGAGGTGGACCTGAAAGCCGTCTCCGAGCTGCGCGCCAAGTACAAGGACCAGTTCGAAAAGGCCCACGGCATCAAGCTCGGCTTCATGAGCTTCTTCGTCCGCGCCAGCATCGAAGCCCTCAAGAAATTCCCCTCCGTCAACGCCTCCATTGACGGCAGCGACGTGGTCTACCACGGCTACTACGACCTCGGCGTGGCCGTCTCCACCGAGCGCGGCCTGGTCGTGCCGGTGATCCGCGACGCCGATGCCCTCAGCCTCGCCGAGATCGAAAAGACCATCGTCGAGCTGGGCACCAAGGCCCGCAACAACAAGCTGACCATGGACGACCTCAGCGGCGGCACCTTCTCCATCACCAACGGCGGCGTCTTCGGCTCCATGATGTCCACGCCCATCCTCAACCCGCCGCAGGCCGCCATCCTCGGCATGCACGGCATCTTCGATCGCCCGGTCGTCGTCGGCGGCCAGATCGTCGTCCGCCCCATGATGTACCTGGCCCTGACCTACGATCACCGCCTGATCGACGGCCGCGAGGCCGTGGTATTCCTCAAGACCATCAAGGAACTGCTGGAGGATCCGGCGCGGTTGCTGTTGCAGTTGTAAGGGGTTCTGTTGCGAACGGGGCGGGTCAGTTAATTGCTGACCCGCCCTTTTTTTTGACTATATTGTACTTCCCGTACCCAAGGAGTAGGCTGTGCTTGCCTTGAGTAATAGGGAATGGGTTTCCTTCAGCCCTCATTACGAGGACCTGGAGGATTTTATGAATTTCAGACTGACCTATGCTGGGCGCATCCCGACCAATGCCGGCGCGAGGGAAAAACAGGAAATGCGCCGATACTTCCATAAACAGCTTAAAAATTTATGGAAGGGACACCCATTACTTAAACAATGGTCAGGAGCCGAATCGGCTTCCCCTCACAATTCGATTTTGGATCAAATAAGAGGCCAGTTTAAATTTTTCGGCTATGAATTTGTTCCGCTGGTGAGCAAAAACATGATGCTCATTGTATCTCTTGATATTCTGCTTCTTAGAGCTGGGCCGCCTGGCTTTATCATAAAAGCCGGCGACATTGATAACAAAATAAAAACCGTTATAGATTCATTGCAGCTTCCACAACAATTATCTGAGACTGGCGGTCTAGTTCCTGATTCGGATGAAACTCCATTCTTCTCTCTAATGCAGAATGATGAGTTAGTCGGTAATTTATCAGTGACCACTGACATGCTTCTAGAACCCACTGACCCAAAGGTGATATTCCAAGATCGGCATGATGCGCGCCTCGTAATCGACGTGACTATTAAAAATCAATATGGCGCGCCATTCGCACCAGCTATATTTATATGAGATTTATAATCTACATCTAAAACTTAGGTTTTACAGGGCAATTAGGGGGAACAAATGTTCCGCCGTATTTAACATAAGGTGTTGAGTTAAATGCCCTTGCTTGGCAATACGTGGCATACACTTGAAAATTGATAAACCAATTTGCGCCTCTTACAGCATCCACTCTCGCAGGGTTAACTGATTTTTTTTTCATCATCAGTGTAATTTTCTGGATGAGCAATGATGTCATCGATGTAATTAATTAAATATGTTGATTTTATAGATTCATCGTGACTTCTATTTTTTTCCTGTTCCCAAAAATCCATTTCTTCGAGCCAATATCCGCTCGTAAAAGCCCGATAGTTATGTTCCATGTCGGTATCACAGGAACAGACTGTTTGAGCTTGCACATTGAATGAAAGAAAAATCAGCAGAATCGCGATGCGCATATCCCACTCCCCTAAGGTGGTCGGGGAGTTAAGAAGCTTCGCAAAGGAGAGCCGCGCGGGCCTTTAGGCTTTCGCCTTGAACATAAGCCAACTCCTCCCCGAC
>Ga0302314_10001105_pt1 | contig 50291 bp, 47 predicted proteins | sample III_Palsa_N2_3_FD_200533 | JGI IMG/M metagenome (GOLD analysis project Ga0302314, IMG submission 200533) | Peat permafrost microbial communities from Stordalen Mire near Abisko, Sweden - III_Palsa_N2_3 | ecosystem: Environmental > Terrestrial > Soil > Palsa > Peat permafrost | place: Sweden... | reverse complement strand
GTGTGCATGATGCGGCTCATGCGGTTGGCCTGGATGTCGTGGCTGTGGACATAGGTCCAGGACCAGTCGGAGTTGCCCTTGGAATCCTTGACTGCGGCAGCGCCGTCTTCATAGCGCGACCAGCCCGGTTCGAAGGATTTCCACATCTCGCCCCGTCGGTCGAAGGTGATGTAGGCGACGAATTGCTGGTTGCGTACGTCGATCCAGACGCGTTTCTTGCCGACCGGTGCGCGCGGGTAGCCGGTGGGTTCGGCTTCCAGGACGATGCACTCCGGGCACATGGAGAATTTGCTGTCGAGGAAGGTTTCGCCCTTGGGGCCGCCGTGGACGCCCATTTCCCAGTTGGGCTTGGAGCCGTGCCAGTTCTGGCTGACGGCGCCGAGCATGGGCTGTCTGCCGACGATCTTGTAGTTGCCCCAGGTGAGCATGGGGTCGCCGGCGGCCCAGGCGTCGGTGAGGAACCAGGTGATGCCGGGCAGCAGGGGTTCGAAGCGCTGGTTGGTGGGGAACTGGCGCACGCGCTTGAAGGCGGGCAGGTAGCCGTACAGGTCGGGGAATTTGCGCTGGTCGTAGTACCAGGTGCTTAAGAAAGAGCTGCCGGCGATGTCCTGGGGGGCGGTGAACCAGACGGACTGGAGGCGCAGGAGGTCTTTTTTGTTCTGGAAGGTGGTGCCGTCGACCCGGGCCTGGGCCTGGAGCTCGGCCCAGACGAAGTCGTATTGGTAGGCCTGGCCGCCGTCGGGGGCGATGTCCCACTGGCGGATGGCGTACTGGCAGTAGTCGTGTCTGCCCCAGGACAGGGTGAGGTTGGCAATGGCTTCTTCGGGGGTCTTGGGTTCGGCAAAGGCCAGGCCGCCGATCCAGGGGTTGCCGCTGGCGGCTTCGACGATGTTGCCTTCGGTGTTGAGTTTGGCCTTGCCCTTGTTCTTCAGGGTGGTTTCCAGAAAGGCCATCGGGTACAGCAGGGTCGGGTCCTTGACGGTGGGCACGATTTCAATCTTGCGGCCCATTTCCTTCACCTGTTTGTAGGTGATGGGGTCTAGCAGGTCTTTGACGGCGTCGACATTGGCTGCGGTGAGGATGTCGCCGGTCTTGACCTTGCCTTTGCTGTACATCTCCACCGAGGTCAGTTCGTCCGGGTAGGCTTTGCTCATGTCGCCGCTGGCGATCATCGGCCACAGCGGCGCCAGCACGCCGGCGCCAGCGCCCAGAGCCGCCTTCTGCAGCAGGGCGCGACGTCCGTAGTCCACATCGTATTTACGTATGTGCATCAGTATTCTCCTTCAGAACATCCCGACAAACGGGGGGCGGGTACTTATGTTTTTCTTATGCGGTGTGTACGCCTTTCCACCGGGCACGGATGCATTTGCCTGACAAACGGCAAGATTCTGTTTCAATGGAATTTTTTAGCCTGGATTGCCTACCCACAAGGGTAGGAAAATTCAGCTTTTCCCTACCCGCCGGAGACATCAACAACGGTTGTCACAAGCCGCTGGTCACCGGAGGGGGCCGTATCGCGCAACGGCAGCGCATGAAAAAAAAATGCCCCGGCTGACGTTGGCGCCGGCCGGGGCATTGCTCAAGCCGAAAGTAGACTCCCGGCAAGATCCGCATGGACCTCAGTCGCCCGTATCGGGGACGGTGCCGGTACCCTCGCTGTTCTGGCAGGCCGTGAACACCGCCGCCGGTCCCGCGCTGAGGTTGCTGGAGAAGACGCTGTTGGAGCAGTAGGTGGTGCCCGGATAGTAGGCGCCCATGCTCAGGCTCGGACCGAGCAGGATGCTGCTGTTGGCGATCGACTGACTGAACGAGGGGTCGGACAGCAGCTGACGGTAAATCGGCTCGCCGAAGGCATCGGCGCCCCAGGGCAGATAGTCGAATCCCGACTGGTATCCGGATGGCGGCGTATTGACCGAGATGATGACGTTGTAATAACCGTCCACATCGATCTGCGCGTCCTTGTCCGCCAGACAGGCCACCGTCTTGTGTGGCGCGTGGAACTCGTCGCTGCAGATCGACCAGTAACGCACCTGCGGCGTCTCCCCGCTGGTGGCGAAAGCCGGCGCCTTGCCGCGAACGATCAGCATATCGCCCAGCGTCTCGTTGGTCTTCACGTCGGTGTAGTGCGCGTCCTTGTTCAGGAATAAACCCACGGGGGAACGAAAGACCGTCATCTTCGGCGGCTTCACCGCGGGAGCCGGCGACACGCCGCTCGAACTCGAACTGGAGCTCGATCCGGAGCTGGAGCTGTCGGACATCAGGGCATTGATATTGTTGAGAATGGTATTGCAGGAGGCCTGGTCCGGCGTCGCCGACAAGGGCGTGCGGGTACCGCTGGCAGCGACATAGGTCAGCGTTGGCAGATTGCCGAAATCCGCCGCGCCGGAAGTGGGCAGGTACAGGCGGTACAGCATGTATTTGTGCGCCGGGGCGCGCGTGCTGACATTGCCCGGGTTCGCCACCAGGGTGGTGCCGGAACTGGTCGCGGTGGTGCTGTAGATGACCGAAACCGTATAGCTCTGTCCCGCCGCCACGGCTGTCGCCGGAGTTGTGGTATTGCCGAAAATCCCGGCGTCGTTCACGCCCGATTCCAGCTCACCGTTCTCGTCGTAGATCTGAAAGGAGAAATAGCGCGCGGTGGCGGAGGTGCTGGCGATTTCGATCTGATCGCCGGCAGGAATCGAATCCGGCAGCGCCGCCACCCAGTAAATCGCATTGGTGTCCGGATATTCCACGTTGGCGGTGGTTGAGTCCGCCTCGAACAACCAGTTGCAGCCTTCGACCAGATTGGCCGTGCTGGTGGCGCCGCCGCCGCCCGGGCCGGCCACCGGCGTCGAAGGTCCGCCACAAGCCGTCAGCAAGCCAGCCGCGGTCAATATCGCCGCCAGCGGCAGCGCGATCCCCTGTTTCTTCATACCGTATTTACCCTGAGTCATCCGCGTCGTGCGGGAACGCCCGTCGCCCCGCCTCGCGCCAATCGAACAGCAACCGAAGTATAGGCAATCCGGCGCCCGCATTGGTTGGGACGCACGGATCGAACCTTGATTTCCGAAACTGAACTCGACGTCAGTTCGACCAGCGGCTGACATCTATAGTTGCGTCGGGCGCTTACGAATGCCCTACAGCAGCGGCGGGATGGGCGATTTTTCCATACTGGCGTCGGTACCGCGGTCCACGGGCCGGATGACTCCGCCTGGATTCACCCGGCCCGCGCGAAGCTCAGCCGCCGCTTTCCCCTTTCAAAATCCGCTCTGCCGCCTGTTGCGCGATGGGGTTGTAGCCGCCCTTGACCTTGGCGTAGGTCTGTTCCGCGAAAATCCTGCCCTGCGGCGTCTTGATCAATTCGCGATATAGCGGCCCGATCAGGCGCATGCGGCCGACGCTGCCAAGGTAATGCCGCACTGCCGGCAACACCGCCTGGTCGCCGTGGGCGATGGCGACGCGGAACCAGGCGCTGGCAATGATGGCGTTATGGGTCCGGCTCAGCTTGTAGCGCGCATCGAGCGCCTGCACCTGCTGCAGCGTGGCCGAGGCCGGCATGCCGTCGAAGAAGTGTTGCCACTCATGCACATTCCACTGTGCCGCCGGCAAGGCGTCGAGCGTGGATGTTCCGGACAGCCAGGCGTCGCGCTGTTCGTCGACTTTGGTCAAGGCGTCCGAATGCGGCAGCACGGCGAAGTCCGGAATCTCCGGCTGGTACAGCCAGGCGTCGATCTGGGCCTGCGTCACCTTGCCCGGCTGCTGCGCCATCAGCTTGTCCTGCAGATAGGCCACGAACTCGCCGGTGGTGGCACTCTGGAAGGCATGGTCGTCGAACCAGCCGCGCAGGAAGGCATCGAAGGCGCTGCGCCCGAACTGGGTCTCCAGCCAGGTCAGGAACAGGGTGCCGCGCTCATACGGCACCGAGCTGTAAACCGCATCCGGGTCCTTGGGCGGACTGCTGCGCACCAGCGACCAGTCGATCTTGTCGAGGTGACTCATCGAGTCCTTCAGGTCGGCCACGCCCAGCACCCGCTCCATGTCGCCGCGTGCCTGGCCGAACTGCATGTCGAGCAGGCGGTAGGTGAGGTATTCGGTGAAGCCTTCGTTGAGCCAGAAATCATTCCAGCTGGCATTGGTCACCAGGTTGCCGGACCAGCTATGCGCCAGCTCGTGGCTGACCAGGGACACCAGCATGCGGTCGCCGGTGATGACGGTGGGAGTGGCGAAAGTCAGGCGCGGATTCTCCATGCCGCCAAAGGGGAAGCTGGGCGGCAGCACCAGGATGTCGTAACGGCCCCAGCGATAGGGACCGAAAGCCTGCTCCATCAGTTGCAGGGTGCGCTCGGTCTCGCCGAACTCGTAGGCCGCCTTCTTCAGCATTGCCGGCTCGGCGTACACACCGGTACGCGGACCGGTCGCCTCGAAGCCGATGTCCCCCACCGCCAGCGCGATGAGGTAGCTGGGAATCGCCTGCGGCATATTGAAGGTCCAGGCACCGGAGGCATCCGGCTTGTCCTTCATCTCCGCGCTCATCACGGCGCGCAGGCCCTTGGGCGCGCGGATACGCGCCTCATAGGTGGCGCGCACGAAGGGCGTGTCCTGCATCGGAATCCAGGACCGTCCGTGGATCGATTCGGACTGGCTGAACACGAAGGGATGCTTCTTGCCCAGGGTCTGCGCCGGGGGCAGCCATTGCAGTCCGGAGGCCTGCGGCTTGGTGGCATAGGTGATGCGGACCCGCGTCGCATCCGCCGGCAGCGGGATGCTCAGCGGCGCGCCCAGCACCTCATCGCTGTTGCCGAGGGTGAACGGCGCCTTCAGCCAGACCTCGCCGTCGGCGCTGGTCTCCACCTTGCGGATGTCCAGATCCTGCGTATCCAGCACTACCTGGCTTGCGGCGGGATCGATGCGCTCCAGCTCCAGCGTGGCGGTGCCGGACAGCTCGCTTTTCTTGAAATCCACCGCAAGATCCAGCGCGATGTGTTTGGTGCGCACCTGCTGCACATTGGCGTAGGTGTTGGCCGCGACATTGGCGGCGGCCGTCGCATCCAGCGGAGCGGCATGTACGGTGGCGGCAAGCGAGGCGGTGAGCATGGTGAGGGCGGCAATACAGTGGCGTGTGGTCATGGCCCGAACAGGAAATAGATCAGCCGGCATCATACAAGCAAGAGCTTATCCGTGAATGAATCGGGAGGGCGACCAACTCCGCGTCCGTTCAGACCCCTGAAATCGACGGCACCACCGGCCGGCGGCGATCCTGCGGCTTGTCTTCCGGCGGCGGGGCCGCCGGCGCGCCCAGCTCGAAACCGAGCTGGCTGAAGAAGATCTGGTAAAGCGCCACGCTGTCGATCAGCGACGGCGGCGCCCCGTCCACCACCGCGTAAAGTTGCAGCCGCACATCGGCGCCGGTGTCCTGATCGGGCAAGCGCAGGATCTGCACCTGCGCCGATATCGACGCCGCTGCATAGCTCTTCAGATTTCGCTTGAACACCAGGTCGAGTTGCTTTTCGTGCGTCGGCGCGGAAGCGATATAGTCGCCGCTGACCCGCCCCTGCGCATCGTCGCGGTTGGATTCGAAATTCAGATCGCCCAGGGCACGGCTGGATGCCGCCACCAGCTGATCGGCGCTCATGGTGGGATAACGCACCACCTGGAAGCGCTCGCGCGCCGCGGCGCAGTCCGCCGAATTCCGGTCGATGCACTGCCACACGTCGTCGCGCCGCACCCCGCGGTCCGGCGTGCAGGCGCACAGCAGCAAGATGCCGGCCAGGACTGGCAGGCCAGGCCAGATCGCATGGCGGGGCTCATGGAAAATGTCGGGGGTCCGCAACGGCATCGCTCTCCTTGGGCGCGCGTCGCATCATACCCAAGCGCGGCCCCAGACAGTGCAGCCACGCTGGAATCTTTACATCGGAACGGCCGCGATCGAACGCCTACTGCGGAGCGGTCGACACCGGCGTATCGGCGATGCGCGGCATCTGCAGGTCGGCGAACTTGCGCCGCTCCACCATGCGCTGCACCTTGCCGTCCGCACCGCGCACGAAGATGTACTGGATCGCCAGCGGATCGCCCTGCGCCACGAAGACGTTGTCGCCCACCGCGATCAACGGCGTCAGTTCGCGGCCGTCCCGACCCTCGGCGAGATGGCCGCCCTGCACCGCGACGCGATACTGGCGTTTGCCGCCAAGGTCGTAGACGCCGGCGTAGTCCGCCAGCAGCGCGCTATTGAGCGGCGTCGCCGGCGGGTCTTGTGCAATCACCATCACCTGCGACGCCACCATGCGCCACTTTCCGGCTTCGCGGCGCCAGGTGTCGGTGGCGCGGTACAGCACATGCAAGGTCTGATCGAAAACCAGTTCGTGCTCATCCATGTCATAGCGGATTACGGCGAAGGCGCCGAAGTCGGATACCTGCGCGTCGCGAATGACTATGCTGCCCGACAGGCCTGGCGGCAGGGGACCGAAGTCCGCCATCAGCTTGGCCCGTTCAAGGCGCGCGCCGGACTCGTCGATCTGCTCGAAACGCGGCGACAGGTAACGCTCCCATGGCACCCGGTTTCCCGGAGCCAGCGCGTCGAACAGCTTCTGGGTGATCGCCGGCAATGCCGTGGCCGCGGGCCCCCGTTCCAGTCCGGCATCGCTTGAGGCAGCGCCTGCCGCCTGGGCGCAATGGCATACCGCCAACGCTGCCAGTGCCGGAAAGATCACGAAAAGTGGTGGAAATGTGACACGCATGAAACCCCCCGCAGCGCTTGATCCCGCTATTGGATGCCCCAACATGTGCAGAGGTTGGAAAGCAGCAAGGGCTTTCGCGAGGCGGCATTTCCCGGCGATTTCTCTGCCCGGAATGCGTCACAAAACAGTCACCGAATGGTCAGCAGAGCGTTATAATTGACCCCAGTTCGTCATAAATCGCGGCTCATCCAGGCCACATGATCCGCGACACCGGCGCGCCAGGCATTGCGAAGTCATTGCGCAAGGCTGCCAGATCAGGGGATCGGCAGTGCGCATTCGATGAGCAGAGCGCCGACCGCAATCAATGGTCAGTGGTGTTCCTCGCATGGCGGCAAGCGGCCGCACTGACCGGTTAGGGAGTCACATGAACACAAAAACAATTGAATCCCCACGCCCGTGGGATGCGCGGCTGGCACGCTGGCTGATCACCCCGCTGGTGCATACCCGGGTCAGCCCCAATCATCTGACCACGGTGCGCCTGGCCGTGGGCGTGGCCGGCATCGTCGCGCTGATGCCGGGATCCTACCTGTGGAGCAATATCGGCGCGCTGCTGTTCGTGTTGTCGAATTTCCTCGACCACACGGACGGCGAACTGGCCCGCCTCAGCGGCAAGACCAGCCGCGCCGGTCATCTCTACGACTTGATTTCGGATGCGCTGATCCACATCTTTCTCTTCACGGCCATCGGCTTCGGCCTCAGTGGCGGCCCGCTGGGCCGGTGGGCGGTGCTGCTCGGCGCGCTGACCGGTTGCGCCGTCAGCTTCATTTTCGCCATGCGCATGGTGATTGAAAATCGCCTGGGCAAGGCTGGCACCCGCCAGGCCTCGCTCGGCGGTTTCGAAACAGAGGACGTGCTTTACCTGATGCCACTGGTGACCCTGAGCGGCTCCCTGCAGCCATTCCTGCTGGCGGCGTCCATCGGCGCACCGCTTTACGCGCTGTGGGTGATGGGAGAATTCATGCGCTCGGGCCGCAGCGAGGTTGCTCACCAGGAGTACCGTCAGCGTTGAAGACCCGCCATACAACAGCTGCCGCGGCGGCCTCCGCCGACACCACCCGGCACGATATAGCCGAGATCAGGCAAAACCTGTCCGGGCGCCTGGCGGTGCTCGACAAGGCGGCGCTGCGGCGGCGTTTCCTGGAGCAGGATGAATTCATTTTCATCGAGGACTTCCTGCCGCCGGAACTGGTGCAGCAGCTGCAGGATGCGGTGCGCGCCACCCGTGGCGAGGTCAATCGCAATCTGATCCCCGGCCACAAGAAGGGCGGCAGCATCAGCCGCCATGTCATCGACCGGCTGGCCCCGGTCATCGCCGAGCTGTACCGCCTGCCGGAATTCACCGCCTGGCTGCGCGCCCTCAGCGACGAGCCGCTGCTGCCCTCGCCCGCCGACGACCCGCACGCCTATGCCCTCTACTTCTATACCGAGGCCGGCGACCACATCGGCTGGCATTACGACACTTCCTATTACAAGGGCAGCCGCTACACCCTGCTGCTCGGCGTGGTGGACGACTCCTCCTGCAAGCTCGAATACCGCCTGTTCACCAAAGGGGCGGCCAAAGCGGCAGGCCGCGCACCGGTGGATGGCGCCATCGCCCTGCGGCCCGGCGCGCTGGTGTTCTTCAACGGCGACAAGCTGCAGCACCGCATCACACCGCTGGCCGCGGGCGAAGAGCGGGTGGCGCTGACCTTCGAATACGTCACCAGCCAGGACATGAATCCCTGGTGGCGCCTGATTTCGAACATGAAGGATTCGTTCGCCTATTTCGGCTTCCGCCAGGTCTTCAGCCGCAGCCGACGCTCGCCGTGAAATTCCCGGTCTTTATTGCCCTGGCGCTGGGCACGGGCGCCTTTACGGCGCTGCTCGTCTACGAGGGTGCCGGCCAGGTGCTGGAAACCTTCGCGCTGGCCGGATGGGGCGTGCTGGTCGTAGCCGCCTTCCATCTGGTTTCGATGCTGCTCGATTCAGCTGCCATGGGCGTGGTGCTGCAACGGCCGCTGCCGCGCCTGCTGTTGCTCCGCGCGCGCTGGATCGGCGAGGCGGTGAATGGCCTGCTGCCGGTGGCGCAGATGGGCGGCCCGATGGTGATGGCGCGCCTGCTGGCGCGCAGCGGCACCGGCCGCGCCGATGCCGGCGCCGCGGTGGTGGTCAGCACCACCCAGCAGATGCTGTCACAGGCCGCCTTTGCCCTGCTCGGCATGGTGGCGCTGGCCGCTCATGCCGGCGACCGCAAGCTGCTCTACGCCCTGCTGGTCGGCATCGGCCTGTTCGGCGCCAATGCCATCTGGTTTTACAGCCTGCAGAAGCGCGGCCTGTTCGCGCGGCTGGCGCGGCTGCTCAACCGCTTCTCCAGCGGTCGCGACTGGCTCGACTTCAGCGGCGGCGCCGAGGCCCTGGACAGCGCGGTACAGGGCGCCTATGCCCGCCGCGGCGTCGGCATGGCCAGCTTCCTCCTCAACCTGGCCGGCTGGCTGGTGGGTGTCGGCGAGGTCTGGCTGGCCCTGTATTTCCTCGGCCACCCGGTATCGCTGCTCGATGCCCTGATGCTGGAAAGCCTAGGCCAGGCGATCCGCGGCATCGCTTTCGCCATCCCCGGCGCACTGGGTGTGCAGGAAGGCGGTTATGTGCTGCTCGGCGCCCTGGTCGGCCTGTCGCCGCCCACTGCCCTGGCGCTGTCGCTGATCAAGCGCGCGCGCGAGCTGCTGCTCGGCATTCCGGCGCTGATCTGCTGGCAGTACATGGAAGGACGCTGGCTGCGCCGACGTCTGGCGCGGGCAGTCGCACCGATTAATAAGGGAACCTGATGCGCGCCATTATTCTCGCCGCCGGATACGGCCGGCGACTGAGCCAGAGCGGCGACAAGCCGCCGCCCAAATGCCTGCTGCAGTTCGGCGGCCACACCCTGCTTGAGCGTCACCTGCGCCTGCTGCGGCACGCCGGTGTGGACGAGGTGGTGATCGCAGTGGGCTATGCGCCGGAGCAGATCGAAGCCGAACTGGACCGCCTGAACTGGCAGCCGCGGCCGAAGCTGGTGCTGAATGAACGCTATGAGCTGGGCAGCGTGCTGACAGTGCACTGCATCGCACCCGATCTCACCGCCGGCGGCGACGTGCTGCTGATGGATGCCGATGTGCTCTACGACGGCCGCATGTTCGAGGCGCTGTGCACCGGCGAGCACGCCAATCGCCTGTTGATGGATCGCGGCTTCCAGCCCGGCGAGGAGCCGGTGAAGATCTGCCTGAGCAAGGGTTTGCCGGTGGAACTGCGCAAGCGCCTGGCGCCGGACCTGGTTTATGACACCTGGGGCGAGTCGGTGGGTTTCTTCCGTTTCACCGAGGGCACCGCAGGGCTTTTTGCCGATATCGTGGCGGCCTATATCGACGATGGCCGCGCCGATCAGCCGCACGAAGAGGCGGTGCGCGACCTGTTGCTGCAATATCCGAAGGACTTTGACACGGCCGACGTCACCGGCGCGCCGTGGCTGGAAATCGACTTCCCCGCGGACCTGGTCCGCGCACGCGACGAGGTGCTGCCACAGTTGCAGCCATTGCCATGAGCCGCCAAGAAATCACTCCCCCGCTGTCCCGCGCCGCGCGCCTGCGCAAGATGCTGACCGGCCCCGGCACTTCCTTCATCATGGAAGCCCACAACGGCCTCTCCGCCCGCATCGTCGAGGAAGCCGGCTTCTCCGGCATCTGGGCCTCCGGCCTGGCCATCTCCTCGCAATTCGGTGTGCGCGACAACAACGAGGCGAGCTGGACCCAGGTGATCGACCTGCTCGATTTCATGAGCGACGCCAGCTCGCTGCCGATCCTGCTCGACGGCGATACCGGCTACGGCAACTTCAACAACCTGCGCCGCCTGGTGCGCAAGCTGGAGCAGCGCGGCATCGCCGGCGTGTGCATCGAGGACAAGCAGTTCCCCAAGACCAACAGCTTCATCGACAGCGAGCGCCAGCAGCTGGCCGACGTCGACGAGTTCTGCGGCAAGATCAAGGCCGGCAAGGACACCCAGGCCGATGCGGATTTCAGCATCGTGGCGCGGGTCGAGGCGCTGATCGCCGGCTGGGGCATGAGCGAGGCGCTGAGCCGCGCCGAGGCCTACCGCCGCGCCGGCGCCGACGCCATCCTGATCCATTCCAAGCGCTCCAAGCCGGACGAGATCCTGGAGTTCGTCAGGGAGTGGGCCGGGCGTGCGCCGCTGGTGATCGTGCCGACCAAGTACTACAGCACGCCGACCGAGGTGTTCCGCCGCGCCGGCATCAACCTGGTGATCTGGGCCAATCACATGATCCGCTCGGCGGTGCCGGCGATGCAGGCCGCGGCGCGCGAGGTGTTCGAGACGCAGACCCTGGTCGGTATCGAGGAGCGCATCGCCAGCGTCAACGAGATTTTCCGCCTGCAGGGCGCCGACGAGTACAGCGAAGCGGAGCGCATCTACGCCACGCCCAACTCAGCCCATGCGGTGGTGCTGGCGGCGAGCCGCGGCGACAACCTCGATGCGCTGACCGAGGATCGCCCCAAGGTGATGCTGCCGGTGGCCGGTGAGCCGCTGCTGCTGCGCATGGTCAAGGCCTTCCGCAAACAGGGCATGCACGACATCAGCGTGGTGGCCGGCTACAAGGCCGAAGCCATCGACGTCGCCGGGGTCAACATCGTGGTCAATCCCGACTACGCCCGCAGCGGCGAACTGGCCTCGCTCAGCTGCGCCCTCGACCGCTTCGGCGACGATACCGTGGTTCTCTATGGGGATCTGCTGTTCCGCCGCTACATCCTGCGCGACCTGCTCGATACCGACGCCGATCTCACCGTGGTGGTCGATTCCACCCAGACTATGCCGGAGTGTCCCTGCGACCTCGCTTACGCCGACCTGCCTGACGAGCGCGGCGTGTTCGGCCGCGATGTGTCGCTGCGCCGCGTGGTTCACGGCAATGCGCCTACCGATGGCTCCGCCGCGCCCAGCGGCCGCTGGATCGGCATGCTGCGCGTGCGCGGCGATGGCCGCGCCAAACTGCTGACGGCGCTGGAACGGCTGCGCCAGCAGGCGGACTTCGCCAGTCTCGGCATGCCGGACCTGCTCAATGCCCTGATCGACGCCGGCCAGCGCATCAAGGTGCTGTACGTGCACGGCCACTGGCTCGACGTGAACGATCACGCCAGCCTGCAGCAGGCCGGCGATTTCGCCCACGCCGACGCCGCATACGGAAGCCGCAAGTGATCGAAGCCGCAGCCTTTGTCGAAGCCGCGCGCACGCGCGGCTTTTCCTTCTATGCCGGCGTGCCCTGCTCGTTCCTGACGCCGTTCATCAATTACGTCATCCAGGACAGCTCGCTGAGCTACCTGTCCTGCGCCAATGAGGGCGACGCGGTGGCGGTGGTCGCCGGGCAAGCCTTGGCCGGCAAGCGCGGCATCACCATGATGCAGAATTCCGGTCTGGGCAATGCCGTCAGTCCGCTGACTTCGCTGACCTGGACCTTCCACCTGCCGCAACTGCTGATCATCACCTGGCGCGGCGAGCCCGGCGTGCAGGACGAGCCGCAGCACCAGCTGATGGGCCCGATCACGCCGCGCCTGCTGGATACCATGGAAATCCCCTGGGAGATCTTTCCGCAGCAGCCGCAGGAGATCGAGGCGGCGCTGGAACGAGCGGTGCAGTACATGGACCGCGAACGGCGCCCCTACGCCCTGCTGATGAAAAAAGGCACGGTGGCGGAGTATCCGCTGCAAGGGTCCGGCGCGCCGCAGCCGCGCGCGCCCGGCCATGCACTGAAGCGGGCAGCCGCGGCGGCACGGCCGAGCCGGGCCGAGGCGCTGCAAAGCCTGATCGCGCGGACGCCGCTGCATGGCAGCGTGGTGCTCGCCACCACCGGCTTCAGCGGCCGTGAGCTGTATGCGCTGGACGACCGCCCCAACCAGCTCTACATGGTCGGCTCGATGGGTTGCGTCTCGGCCATGGCCCTGGGCCTGGCGCTGGCGCGGCCGGACCTGCGGGTGGTGGCGCTGGACGGCGACGGCGCGGCGCTGATGCGCATGGGCCTGTTCGCCACGCTCGGTGCCTATGGGCCTTCCAACCTGGTTCATCTGCTGCTCGACAACGGCGTGCACGATTCCACCGGCGGCCAGGCCACGGTATCGGCCGGCGTCTCGTTCGCCGCCATCGCCGCCGCCTGCGGCTATCCGCTGGCGCTGGAATCCGAGAGCATCGAAGTGATCGACGAATTGTTCGCCGCCAAGCCCCTGCCCGGTCCGCGCTTCGCCCATCTGCGCACGCGGCCCGGCGCCTCGCCCAATCTGCCACGCCCCTCGGTGACGCCGCGGCAGGTCAGCGAGCGATTGGCGGCGCATATCGGCGCAAGCGGAGCGAAGGCATGAACCGCCCGCTGCTGCTCAATCCGGGGCCGGTGACGCTGAGCGAGCGGGTCCGCAACAGCCTGCTGTTGCCCGACCTGTGCCACCGCGAAAGCGAGTTCTTCGATCTTCAGGACGAGATCCGTCAGCGCCTGCTCGAAGTCTATGGCCTCGATCCCGCCATCTGGTCCGCGGTGCTGCTGACCGGCTCCGGCACCGCAGCCGTCGAAGCCATGCTGTCCAGCCTGGTGCCGACCCCTGCCGACGGGGGGCGGCTGCTGGTGCTGGAAAACGGCGTCTACGGCGAGCGCATGACGCAGATCGCGCAGCGCCACGGCATCGCCTGCGAGACGATCCGCCAGGAGTGGACCGCGCCGATGGACCTGGCCGCGGTACGCCGCCGCCTGCAGGCCCAGCCGGCCATCACCCATGTGGCGGCGGTGCATCACGAAACCACCACCGGCCGCCTCAATACGCTGGATGCGCTGGCGGCGCTGTGCTCGGAATATGGCGTGGCGCTGCTGGCGGACACGGTATCGAGCTTCGGCGCCGAGCCCATCGACTTCAGCCAGCCCGGCCTCGCCGCCGCCGCGGCCACCGCCAACAAATGCCTGCACGGCGTTCCCGGCGCCTGCTTCGTCATGGTCCGTCGCGAGGCGCTGCAACAGGCCAGCGCGCGCACCCTGTACCTGGACCTGGCCTCGTGGAGCCGCGCCCAGGACCAGCGCGGCACGCCGTTCACGCCTTCGGTACATGCTTATTACGGCTTGCGCGAGGCGCTGCGCGAATTCGCCGACGAGGGCGGCCGCACAGCGCGCCATGCGCGCTATGCCGCGCTGGCCGGTCAGGTGGCGGATGGCCTCGCCGCCCTCGGCGTGAAGCCGCTGCTGGCCGCAGCGGAATCCTCAGTGGTGCTGCGCGCCTATCACCTGCCCGAGGGCCTGCCTTATGCGCCGCTGCATGACGGCCTCAAGGCGCGGGATTTTGTGATTTATGCCGGCCAGGGCGCACTGGCCAGCAGCCTGTTCCGCATTTCCACCATGGGCGCGCTGGGCCAGGCGGACATGTCGCGGCTGCTGGATGAAATCCGGCAATTGCTTGCGGCATCCGCTTAGGGAATGCGTGCGGACAAATAAAGTCTGAAACAACCCGCGCATCAAAGTATGAAACACGTCGGCGCAGTGTAAGCGACTGAATCCAGCCCGAAGCAGCCACCCGTGAGCGAGGGCGCCGCTGGCGATAAAAGGCAAAATTTGCCGGTGGATGTCCGCTATCGGGCATGGAGCCCCGTGTCTCCAGTGGGCCAGAACCGGCCGCCCAATTCTTGAATCTAAACGGAAGAAAGCGTCGTTCATTTTGACCGCTTCTCTACAATCTCAACGCTGACGCTCGCCGGCGCTCCGAAGCCGCAGGCGCAGGCGCAGGGGCATCCAGTGGAGCGAAGGGTTGGACTTCATGAACCGCAGAGCCTTTTCTGCCAGCCATGATGGCAATGATGCTTAGAAGCGCTCCGTCCACGGCCGTAGATCGATCTCGTGTGACCAAGCATTTCTCGGTTGGGCGAGAACGTCGATATAAGTCTGAGCAATCGCTTCGGGGTCCAGCATGCTGTCGGACTCATGGAGCGGATTCGTACGTCCCGTTGGACGGACAGCACCATCGATATTGAAAACCGCTTGGGGCAGCGCCACCGGGGAAGTGGCCGCCTAAGGTCGACCACCCTGCCGGCATAGGGCTGGGGAACCTCCGACTCGCGCGGGCGGCGCGGACGTGTTCCCAGCCGACAGCGCCGAGTTGCAGCGCCAAAGCAAGGTGCTCGCTCCAACTTTCACCCCATCCAGCTTCAGTGATCCGGCGCCGCATTTCCGCGCCGCGGCAGGAGTACTAAGTCGGCCGCTTCCTCAGCATCTTTGAGGAGCGTCTTGCGCGGCGTGCCTATCCGCGCACGCATGGCCAGGCCAAGAGTGAAGTCCATGACTTGGCGCGCGCGCGCGGTGACGGGAAAGTCAGAGGGGATTTCTCCCGCGTTGATCCCGTCCCGGAAACGACGCTCCACTAGCGCCGCGGCGGCAGCTTCCGCCTTCTGCAGGAACTGCCGGACCTCAGCATCGTTCACGAGCGGCGCGACGCACCCGAGAAGACAACCCGGGGCAGATCCTTTCTCGGTCGCACTTTCTACGGCGTACCTCAGGAAGCCGGCGAGCGAGTCGCGAAGAGCTTGCGGCGAGAGCAGTGCTTGGGCAGCGAGAGCGCTCTTATTCTCTGCGTACGTCCTAAGGACGCGCAAGAATAACGTCCGCTTGTCCCCGAAGAAGAAATACAGGCTCGGCCGTCCCACGCCCATCCCGGCGACAAGATCGTCGATCGTCACTCCGTCGTAACCCTTCAACCAGAACACCTGAGTCGCTTTTTCCAGCGCCTCCCCTTCGTCGAAGTTGCGCGGTCGTCCCCGCGGCCTAGCGGTATTTTGAATCATCTAGTTCGAAACTCCTTGCACATGACCATCGCATCTATTATCCTACCAAATAGTTCAAAATTAGCAAGGCGGTCCTGACCTCGCGGGGGCTCTTTGTTCGCCCTTCCCTTTCACCACGGAACCACCCATGAGACCTTCGATCGCTCTCGTCACCGGCACCACCTCCGGGCTCGGTCATGCGGCAGCTCGCTTGCTCGCCATCGAGGGCTACCGCCAGGTCATCGTTACCGGGCGCAGCCTGGCCCGGGTTCAAGAAACGGCCGCTCAACTCGCGGCTGAGACCAAGACACAGGTTTTCACGCCGCTGGAGCTCGATCTTAACGCGCCGACCAGCGTTCAATCCGCCCTCGCCGAGCTAGTCAGGCTAGGTCGGCCGATCGATTTCCTATTGCTAAACGCAGGATGGATCGGAGGTAAGGAGCGAGTGCTCACTGCGGCGGGCATCGAGGCGACTCAGGCCCCGCTAATCGGCCATCATCAACTGACTGTCGGGTTGCTCAGCGCCAACCTGCTGAGCCCCAATGCGCGGATTGTTATCGCGGGCTCGGAATCTGCCCGAGGGGACGTACCCCTGTTCGGCTACACCGACGTGGCGGCCCTTGCGGCCACGCAATACCAGGGCGACCGAAGCGCTGCGGTGGAAGCCCTGGTGCGCAGCGGGCCGAACGTGAAATACGAGCCCCGCCGGGCGCACTCCGACGTGAAAAACGTCGTCGCTTGGTGGACGGCGGCGCTATCGCGCCGGCTACCCCCCGGCATGGCCGTGTACGCCGTCTCGCCTGGTAGCACGCCTGACACCAAGGGGCTGCGAAACGCTGGCCCGGCCTTGAAGTGGCTGATGGTTCCGCTGATGAAGCTTATCCCCGGCATGTCTCACACGCCTGAGACCGCAGCCCATCGATACCTCCAGGCATCGGCGTTCGGAACCGACGTCTCGGGGCAATTCTTCGCCTCGGCGCCCAAGAAGTTCACCGGCCCAATTGAGGCGATGCGCCACCCACACTTTCACGATCGCGCCACCCAGGAAGCCGCGTGGCAGGCCGTCGTCAAGGTCTCTGGCGTCGATTTCGCCGCCGCAGCAACTTAATCGCGGCTTGAAGCAGCGCCCGATCGCGGCTGAATCGATCGTGGCGACCCAAATCAGCAGGCGATTGCAGAGCTAAGCGCTCGTCCACTGGGCGTAGCGATTTTTGAAACATTTAGTTCAAAAATCCTTGACCGCGGCCGTCGTGTCTATTATCGTACCAAACAGTTCAAAAATAGCAAAGCAACCCAGACATCGCAAGGAGAATACACATGCATCGGTACCAAGGTAAAAAGGCGGTGATCATCGGCGGCACCAGCGGCATAGGGCTCGCGACGGCGAAGATGCTCGTCGATGGGGGCGCGCGCGTTCTGGTGACGGGGCGGTCGCAGGCCGGTCTGGATTCGACGCAGAAAGAGCTTGGGAAGGGCGGCGTCGCGGTTTCGAGCGACGCGCGCTCGTTGACGGACATCGACGCCCTTGCCTCTCGCGTGAAGGCCGAGTTCGGCACTTTCGACCTGCTCTTCGTCAACGCCGGGTTCAGCCTCTTCGCCCCTCTCGAGAACACGACCGAGGCGACCTTCGACGAGATGTTCAACCTGAACGCCAAGGGACCGTTTTTCGCGGTCCAGAAGCTCGCGCCGCTGATCAACCAGGGAGGCGCTGTCGTCCTCACGACCTCGACCGCAAACGTCAAGGGAATGCCCCTCCTCGCCGCATATGGAGGAGCCAAGGCCGCGCTGCGATCCTTCGCTCGGGTGTTCGCCGCTGAGCTTCTTCCTCGGGGGATTCGCGTCAATGCGGTGTCGCCCGGCCCCACCGAGACGCCGATCATCGGCAAAACGTTTCCCGATAAAGCAACGGCCGACCTCCTCATGGCGCAGATGACCGAAGCCGTTCCGATGAAGCGCTTCGGAAAGGCGGAGGAAGTCGCCAAGGCCGTCCTCTTCCTCGCTTTCGACGCGACCTTCACGACCGGGCTCGAACTACCGGTGGACGGGGGTTGGTCGCAACTCTGAGGGCCGCGCGCCGCCACATACACACGCAGACGAGGGGTTTACGATGACCGACACAGCAATCAATCTGGTTCCCAAGCAGGGAAAACTTCGGCGCTTCGTGGCTACCGTCTTCGAATGGCTCCAAGCGCTCGAATATACAAGCTTCGATTACACCCACGACCGGATCGATCGGTTAGAGCGGAAGGTCGCGGAACTGACGGAAGAGTTGCGGGAGAGCCGTGCGTCTAGCTCCCGTGACTCTTCGCCCAGATGACCGAAGGCTAACCCCGTCGAGGACTACATGACTGTATTTCCATTTCACTGTGCCCTTATCGTTGGAGCTGGGGAAGGAATAAGCGCCTCGCTTGCTCGTCGCCTGGCCGAGAAGGGAGTCAAAGTCGGCCTCGCTGCCCGCAATATCGACAAATTGGCATCACTCGTCACGGCAACAGGAGCCAAGGCATTCGCTGTTGATGCATCAAAGGCGCAACAGGTCATGGACCTGTTCACGCAAGTGGATCTGCAGCTGGGAGAGCCGGACGTCGTGATCTACAACGCGAGTTCACGCGTATCCGGCCCCTTGGCGACACTTGACCCACCGGCTGTCGGACAATCCATCGCTGTGACGGCTTACGGCGCCTTCTTGGTGGCGCAGCAGGCCGCCAAGCGTATGGAGCCGAAAGGCCATGGCGCGATCTTATTTACGGGCGCTACGGCGGGGGTGAAGGGCTTCGCACAATCAGCTCCCTTTGCGATGGGCAAATTTGCACTTCGCGGGCTAGCTCAAAGCGCTGCGCGCGAGCTTGGGCAGAAGGGAATTCACGTTGCTCATTTCAACATCGATGGCGCTGTCCGTTCAGCGGGACGTACGAATCCGCTCCATGAGTCCGACAGCATGCTGGACCCCGAAGCGATTGCTCAGACTTATATCGACGTTCTCGCCCAACCGAGAAATGCTTGGTCACACGAGATCGATCTACGGCCGTGGACGGAGCGCTTCTAAGCATCGAAGACCTAACTGCTTCGAGGATATAGCCCCATTCTGGTGCCCAGAAGCAGCCGTTCGCCACTGACTCCTTGGCGCCGAGTTGAGGCACCCAAATGTCCATGCTGGAAAATAGCGGACGTTCCCATTGCCCCCTTGCCCGTTGTCCCTTGACCGCCCGCTATCGGCTGCAGAGCAGGCGGTGGGGGGGCAGGAAGGCTGCTGGGCGCCATGTTTCAAACATTAGTTTCGCGCACAGGAACAAGCAGAAAACACCGTATAGCCTCACAATTGGCGCCCCGCTCCCCTTTTCGGAGCGGCTCTGCCATTGGAATACGTGTGGAAGCCAAGCCGTTTTCGAGTCTGCCCCTGAATCCCGCGCTGCTGCAAGCGCTGGACTCGCTGGAGTTCCGGCAGATGACGCCGATCCAGGAACAAAGCCTGCCGCCGATGCTGCAAGGCCGCGACGTCATCGGCCAGGCCCGCACCGGCAGCGGCAAGACGGCGGCTTACGGGCTGGCGCTGCTGTCGCGCATCGATCCGCAGCTGAGCAAGACCCAGGCCCTGGTGCTGTGCCCGACGCGCGAACTGGCCGACCAGATCGCCAAGGAAATCCGCCGGCTGGCGCGCTGCCTGCCCAATATCAAGCTGACCATTCTCAGCGGCGGCATCGCCAAGCGGCCGCAGATCGCCTCGCTGGAATACGATCCGCATATCGTGGTGGGCATGGCGGGACGGGTGCAGCAGCATCTGGCGCAGGGCACGCTCAAGCTCGGCGACCTGCGGGTGCTGGTGCTGGACGAGGCCGACCGCATGCTCGACTCGGATTTCGAGGAAGCCAGCCGCGCCATCGTCGAGCAGACGCCGAAGACCCGACAGACGCTGTTCTTCTCCGCCACTTTTCCGGATGCGGTGCGCGGCCTCAGCCGCCGCCTGCAGAAGCAGCCGCTGGAAGTCACCATCGACACCGCGCCGACCACGCCGCAGGTGGAACAGACTTTCTTCGAGGTCGAGCCGTCGCGGCGCCTGGATGCGCTGGCGCATCTGCTGAGCCTGCATGCCCCGGAATCGGCGCTGGTGTTCTGCCACACCAAGAAGGACGCGCAGGGAGTCGAGACCAAGCTGGCGCAGCGCGGCTTTTCGGTGCTGGGCTTGCATGGCGACATCGAACAGCGCGAGCGCGATGAAGTGCTGGTGCGCTTCGCCAACGGCAGTTGCCGGGTGCTGGTGGCGACCGACATCGCGGCGCGCGGGCTCGACATCAAGGACCTGGCGGCGGTGATCAGCTACGAGCTGCCGCTGGAAGCCGACCTGCACGTGCACCGCGTCGGCCGCACCGGCCGCGCCGGGCGCAGCGGCCTGGCGCTGCACCTGTTTTCCTCGCGCGAGCGCAGCCGGCTCAGCGCCATCGAACAACGCCTGGAGATGAAGGCCAGCATCGGCAAGCTGCCGATGTCGGCGCTGTCGCCGGACCGCCCGGTGCCGGCGACCGTGGTCACGCTATGCGTGGATGGCGGCCGTCGCGACAAGCTGCGTCCCGGCGACCTGCTCGGCGCCCTCACCGGCGATGCCGGCGTCGCCAAGGAAGCGGTCGGCAAGATCAGCACCTTCGATACCCGCACTTACTTCGCTATCGACAAACGCCAAGCCAAGACGGTGTTGCAGAAACTGCGCGAAGGGAAAATCAAGGGCAAGAACTTCCGCGTGCGGCCGATCGATTAGGGCGCCCGCGGGATTCGACGGCTGCAGTTCCCGGCGGCCGGCCTACGGGATCTGATGATCCCGCTTGAAGTCCTGAATGTCCTGCCAGACTTCGGGCGCCACATTGTCGGCTGAAACCCGGCTGAAGATCTGCGACAGGACCGAACGCTCGTTGTCGTCGACGATGCCGTCCTTCAGTGCAAGGCGCTTGATAAACGCCAGTTCGTCGGCGTCGACCGTGCCGTCATTGGCAAACGCGACCAGGAAGGAGTAACGCATGATTGCGTCCCCTTCGCCTCCAGACTGCGACATTTTCGACCCCCGTCGTAGGCGAGCGTGACGGCCAGCTTGCCGTCGGCTCACCGCAGCATCCCTCGATGAAAGCTGACTTTGCGTCAGTATTGTTGCGGAATCATGACAATACGACTGCGGGGGAGACGGGAACTTGCGCCTGCGGCCTGCCGGTCAGTCGTCCCGCTCTTCGAGGCTGCGATTGATGCGCAATGCCGCCAGCGTGACGAGGGCGCCGGACAGCAGATACAGGCCGACATAGCCGACGCCCAGGCGCACCGCCAGCTCGAGCGCGATCAGCGGCGCGAAGGCGGCGCCGGTGAGCCAGCTCAGGTCTGAGGTGAACACCGCGCCGCTGTAGCGGTAACGACTGGCGAAGCTGGAATTGACCGCTCCGGCCGACTGCGCATGGGAAAAGCCGAGCAGGGCAAAGCCGAGCAGGATGAAAATGTAGCCGCCGGTGGTACCGCCGGAGAGCAACACCGGAGTCCAGCCGCTGTAGACCGCGATCATCACGGCGAAGATGCCCAGCGTGGTGCGGCGGCCGAAGCGGTCGGCGATTTTGCCGGAGATCATCATGCAGGGCATGGCGATGGCCGCGCCGATGATCTGTACGATGAGGATGTTGCCGACGGAATACTGCGTGAACAACACCAGCCACGACAAGGGAAAGATCGTGACCAGGTGGAACAGCGCATAGCTGGCCAGCGGCGCGAAGGAGCCGATCGCGATGTTGGCGCCCTGGGTGCGCATCAGCTCGCCCAGAGGCGAAGGCTCCAGGTCGCGGGTCTTCAGCAGCTGGGTGAATTCGGGCGTGACCACCAGCCGCAGGCGGGCGAACAGCGCGACGACGTTGATGGCGAAGGCGACGTAGAACGGGTAGCGCCAGCCCCAGCTGTTGAAATCCTCGGCGGAGAGATTCGAAATCAGGAAGGTGAACAGGCCCGCCGCGATGATGAAGCCGATCGGCGCGCCGAGCTGCGGAATCATGGCGTACCAGCCGCGATGCTTCGGCGGTGCGTTCAAGGCGAGCAGCGAGGGCAGGCCATCCCAGCTGCCGCCGACCGCCAGGCCCTGGCCGATGCGCAGCAGCGACAGCAGGATGATCGAGGTCTTGCCGATATCGGCATAGCCGGGCAGGAAGGCGATGCCGGCAGTGGCGGTGCCGAGCATGAACAGTGCGATGGTGAGTTTGACGCCGCGGCCGTAGCGCTGGTGGATCACCCTGAAGGCGAGCGAGCCGATCGGCCGCGCGATGAAGGCGAACGAGAACACCGTAAAGGAATACAGCGTCCCGGTCAGGGGCGTCGTATATGGGAAAAACACCGACGGGAAGACGATTACCGCGGCGATGCCGAAAACGAAGAAATCGAAAAATTCCGAGACGCGGCCGATGATTACGCCGATTGCGATCTCGCTGGGCGCGATCTTGGCCGGGTCGCCGTGCGCGAGAGCGGGGTCCCGTTCCGGCGCGCCTGGGGCCGGGCCTGCCGGATCGTGATGGGCTGCGGACATGCTGTTCTCGGTGTGCGTTGATTCTTGATTCGGGACTACTATAGGGACGAACACGCGCATTTCACAATACCGGCCCATTGCGGCCGGGCGGCGTTGCAACGGCGAATCGGCGGCAAACGGCCCGTTACGGGTGAACATTTGCACGGTTTTGGGTGTGCCGGCCATTGGACAAAACGTCCAATGGCGGAAATGGATGGACATTCTTATAGTTATGCTCCACTCAAAGCTCCAACAGTTCGCCATGTTGCCCAGAGTCCTGCGCGGCTTGTTGCTGTCCCCGCTGGCGGTGCTGATGACCGGCTGCGGCGCCGTGGTATTGCAGCCCGCCGGCGACGTGGCCTTGCAGCAGCGCAACCTCATTCTGGTGTCGACGGTGCTGATGCTGCTGATCATCGTCCCGGTGATGGTGCTGACCGCGGTATTCGCCTGGCGCTACCGCCGATCCAACACCAAGGCGGATTACCAGCCGGACTGGAACCACTCCACCAGCCTTGAACTGGTCATCTGGTCGGCGCCCCTGCTGATCATCATTGCGCTCGGCGCCGTGACCTGGATCGCGACGCACACCCTCGATCCCTACCGGCCGGTGGCGCGTCTGTCGGCAACGCAGCCGCTGGCCGCGGGCGCCAAGCCGCTGAAAGTGCAGGTGGTGGCGCTCGACTGGAAATGGCTGTTCGTCTATCCCGACTACGGCATCGCCACCGTCAACGAGATGGCGGCGCCGGTCGATGTGCCGATCGAATTCCAGATCACCGCGTCGTCGGTGATGAACTCCTTCTTCATTCCGGCGCTGGCGGGACAGATCTACGCCATGCCGGCGATGGAAACCCAGCTGCACGCGGTGATCAACAAGCCCGGCGACTATGAGGGGTTCTCCGCCAACTACAGCGGCGCCGGCTTCTCCGACATGCACTTCCGCTTCCTCGGCATGAGCCAAGCCGACTTCGGGCGCTGGGTGCAGACGGTCAAATCGGGCGGCGGCACTCTCGGACGCGAAGACTACCTGGCGCTGGCCCAGCCCAGCGAGCGCGAGCCGGTGCGGCGTTATGCCGAGGTCGCGCCCGGCCTTTACGACGCGATCCTCAACCTGTGCGTCAACCCCGACAAGATGTGCCTGCGCGACATGATGAAGGTCGACGCCAAGGGCGGCCTCGGCATGGCCAATGTCTACAACGTCGGGCGCCTGGCCTATGACAAGCCGGCGGGCGACGACGACGGCCAGGCGCCGAAGCCCGGACTGGCCTACGTGCTGGCGTTGTGCGCCGCCGATCCCGGCCGCCTGTGGTCCCCGGCTCCGGGGAACGTGGCGACGCCACGCCCGACGATGAACCGCTGAGGCGCCGCAGGCCCCTTCGAGACCGATCCGATGCAACAACAATCCGAACTGATCCACTTCATCTTTGGGCGCCTGACCTGGGACGCGATCCCGTTTCACGTGCCGATCCTGGTCTATACCTTCATCGTCGTGGCGATCCTGGGCGCGGCGCTGCTCGGCACCATCACCTGGATGGGCAAATGGGGCTATCTGTGGCGCGAGTGGTTCACCAGCATCGACCACAAGAAGATCGGCATCATGTACATCGTGCTCGGCATCATCATGATGCTGCGCGGCTTCTCCGACGCGATCATGATGCGCCTGCAGCAGGCCATGGCCTTCGGCGGCTCGATGGGCTATCTGCCGCCGGAACACTACGACCAGATCTTCACCGCCCACGGCGTGATCATGATCTTCTTCGTCGCCATGCCGCTGGTGGTCGGGCTGATGAACTTCGTCATGCCGCTGCAGATCGGCGCGCGCGACGTGGCCTTCCCCTTCCTCAACAACTTCAGCTTCTGGATGACGGTGGCGGGCGCCATCCTGGTGATGATCTCGCTGTTCGTCGGCGAGTTCGCCCGCACCGGCTGGCTCGCCTACCCGCCGCTGTCGGGGATCGCCTACAGCCCGGATGCGGGCGTGGATTACTACATCTGGTCGCTGCAGATCGCCGGCATCGGCACCCTGCTGTCCGGCGTCAACATGGTGGTGACCATCATCAAGATGCGCGCGCCGGGCATGACCCTGATGAAGATGCCGATCTTCACCTGGACCGCGCTGTGCACCAACGTGCTGATCGTCGCCGCCTTCCCGGTGCTGACGGCGGTGCTGGTGCTGCTGTCGCTGGACCGCTATGTCGGCACCAACTTCTTCACCAACGATTTCGGCGGCAACGCCATGATGTACGTCAACCTGATCTGGATCTGGGGCCACCCCGAGGTCTACATCCTGATCCTGCCGGTGTTCGGCGTGTACTCGGAAGTGGTCTCCACCTTCAGCGGCAAGAGCCTGTTCGGCTATACCTCGATGGTCTACGCCACCGTGGTCATCACCATCCTTTCGTACCTGGTGTGGCTGCACCATTTCTTCACCATGGGCTCGGGCGCCAGCGTCAATTCCTTCTTCGGCATCACCACCATGATCATCTCGATTCCGACGGGCGCGAAGATGTTCAACTGGCTGTTCACCATGTACCGCGGCCGCGTCGATTTCGACGTGCCGATGCTGTGGACCATGGGCTTCATGTTCACTTTCATCATCGGCGGCATGACCGGCGTGCTGCTGGCCGTGCCGCCGGCGGATTTCGAGCTGCACAACAGCCTGTTCCTGGTCGCGCATTTCCATAACGTGATCATCGGCGGCGTGCTGTTCGGCCTGTTCGCCGGCATCAACTACTGGTTCCCCAAAGCCATCGGTTTCCGCCTCGATCCGTTCTGGGGCAAGGTTTCGTTCTGGTTCTGGCTCAGCGGCTTCTGGTTCGCCTTCATGCCGCTGTACGTCCTCGGCCTGATGGGCGTGACCCGCCGCCTCAGCCATTTCGACGATCCCAGCCTGCAGATCTGGTTCCAGATCGCGGCTTTCGGCGCAGCGCTGATTTTCCTCGGCATCCTCGCCTTCCTGGTGCAGATCTTCGTCAGCATCCGCCGGCGCGAGTCGCTGCGCGACCATAGCGGCGATATCTGGGGCGGCCGCACGCTGGAGTGGTCCACCTCCTCTCCGCCTCCCGACTACAACTTCGCCTTCACGCCGCTGGTCCACGACCTGGACGCCTGGGCGGACATGAAGCGGCGCGGCTACCAGCGGCCGCTGCAAGGCTTCATCCCGATCCACATGCCGAAGAACACCGGCGCCGGCGTGATCCTGGCGGGCCTGAGCATGATCTGCGGCTTTGCCATGATCTGGCACATCTGGTGGCTGGCCATAGCGGCTTTCGCCGGTGTGATCGGCGGCGTGATCATCCACACTTTCAACTACCACCGCGACTTCCACCTGTCGGCCGATGAGGTCGCGCGGGTGGAAGGCGAGCGCAGCCGCCTGCTGGCGCAGCAGAGCTGAACCCATGTCGACACACGCCACCGATACGCTGAACGCGCCGCCGGCACAGGGCTTCTACCTGACCAGCGAGCATCACCCTGAAAACGGGACGATGCTCGGCTTCTGGATTTACCTGATGAGCGACTGCCTGGTCTTCGCGGTGCTGTTCGCGATGTACGCGGTGCTCGGCCGCAACTATGCCGCCGGACCGGGCCCCAGGGCCCTGTTCGAGCTGCCGACGGTATTGCTCAACACCTCGATGCTGCTGCTGTCGTCCATCACCTACGGCTTCGCCATGCTGGAGATGGCACGCAACCGCACGGGGGCGACGCTGGCCTGGCTGGCCATCACCGGCTGCTTCGGCGCGGCTTTCGTCGGGCTCGAGCTGACCGAGTTCGCGCACTTCATCCATGAAGGCGCGGGACCGCAGCGCAGCGCCTTCCTGTCCTCGTTCTTCACCCTGGTCGGCACCCACGGCCTGCATGTCACCTTCGGCATCATCTGGCTGGTGACCCTGATGGTGCAGGTGACCAAGCACGGCCTGATTCCGGAAAACCGGCGGCGGCTGAGCTGCCTGAGCCTGTTCTGGCACTTCCTCGACGTCGTCTGGATCGGCGTCTTCACCTTCGTCTATCTGATGGGAATGCTGCGATGAGCATCGCGTCCGGGACACCTCATTCCGAAGCCGGCTCCGGGCACGACGCTGGGCACGAGGCCGAGCTCGATCCCCGTCACGTCCATGGCCACGATGCCGGTCATGGCTCCGGCGCCGCGCACGGCACGCTGAAAGGCTATGTGATCGGCTTCCTGCTGTCGGTGGTGCTGACGGCGATCCCGTTCTGGCTGGTGATGGCCAGGCCCCTGCAGGATTCGCAGGCGACCATGCTGATCATCCTGGTCTTCGCCATCGTGCAGATCATCGTGCACATGATCTACTTCCTGCACCTCAACACCAGCTCCGAGGGCGGCTGGAACATGCTGGCCCTGATCTTCACCATGGTGCTGGTGGTGATCGCGCTGAGCGGCTCGATGTGGGTCATGTACCACATGAACACCAACATGATGCCGATGTCGCCGCAAGACATGCGCAACATGCCCTGATGCCGGGCTCGCCCCTGCGCCTGGCGCTGTGGTCCGTCGCGGCCCTGCTGGCCTGCGCCGGATTCGTCGCCCTGGGCAACTGGCAGGTGCACCGCCTGGCCTGGAAGCTGGATCTGATCGCCCGGGTGGAGCGCCGGCTGCAGGCGCCGGTGGTGGACGCGCCGGGACGCGCGCAATGGCCCGGCCTCAACGCCGCCGACAACGAATACACCCGGCTGTGTATCGACGGCAGCTTCCTGCACGAACGCGAAACCCTGGTGCAGGCCGTCACCCGGCTCGGCGCCGGCGACTGGGTGCTGACACCGCTACGCAGCGCCGCCGGCGACCTGGTCCTGATCAACCGCGGCTTCGTCCCGCCCGAGCAACGCGCGCCGGCCGCGCGCGCTGCCGGCCAGGTGCCGGGCACGGTCAGGGTTTGCGGCCTGCTGCGCCCCAGCGAGCCGCGCGGGGGTTTCCTGCGCCGCAACGATGCCGCCGCGGGGCACTGGTATTCGCGCGACGTCGCCGCCATCGCCGCAGCGCGGGGATTGCCGGCGGCGGATGTGGCGCCTTACTTCATCGACGCCGACGCCAGCCCCAATCCCGGCGGCTGGCCGGTCGGCGGCCTTACCGTGGTGCGTTTCCACAACAGCCATCTGGCCTACGCCATCACCTGGTATGCGCTGGCCCTTATGGTGGCGGGCGCCGCAGCCATCGTCGGCCGTCACGAATGGCGGCTGCGGCGCCCGGGTGCAGTGCTAAAATACTGACAATCCGGCGTCAGTCCATGCCGCGCAACCCGTCGCAGGCGCGATTTATTCACGGATAAGCTCTTAGGTGAGAGATGTCATCCGGACCCGTTCGAGAACTGCCCAACCACGCCGCGCCCTATGCCGGCGCGCGGCCTGTGGCCTCGGGCGACGCGGCGGGACTGCAGAACATGCTGCAGCTGATCCAGTTGCGCTGGATCGCCGTCATCGGCCAGATCATCACCATCGTCTTCGTGCAGCTCGCCTTCCGCATCGAGCTGCCGCTGAAGCCGATGTCGGCGGTGGTGGCCTGCCTGGTCGCGCTCAACCTGATCAGCGTCTACCGCTGGCGCACCCTGCGCAGCGTCAGCAACGGCGAGCTGCTGTGCGGACTGCTGCTGGATGTGGCGGCGCTGACCACCCTGCTCTATCTGAGCGGCGGCGCCACCAACCCCTTCGTCTTTCTCTACCCGCTGCAGGTGACGCTCGGCGCCATGCTGCTGAAGACCTGGTCGACGCTGAGCGTGGTCGCCGTCACCAGCCTGTGCTTTGCCGGCCTGACGCAGTTCTATGTGCCGCTGGAGCTGCCGGAGGGCGGCGTGGCGGCGCTGTTCAGCCTGCACATTCTTGGCATGCTGGTCTGCTTCGTGCTCGACGCCCTGCTGCTGGTGGTGTTCATGAGCCGCATCAGCCGCAACCTGCGCAACCGCGATGCGCGCCTGGCCGATCTGCGCCAGCGCGCCGCCGAGGAGGATCACATCGTGCGCATGGGCCTGCTCGCCTCCGGCGCCGCCCACGAACTGGGCACACCGCTGGCCACGCTGTCGGTGATCCTGGGCGACTGGGAGAACATGGCGCTATTTTGGCAGGATCCCGAGCGGCTGCAGGAACTCGGCGACATGCAGTCCGAAGTGCAGCGTTGCAAGACCATACTCAGCGGCATCCTGCTGTCGGCGGGCGAAGCACGCGGCGAATCGCTGGTGCTGACCACCATCGCCGGCTTTATCGACGAGCTGCTGGAGGAATGGCGCGCCACACGACCCACCGCGCGGCTGGAGTACTACAAGCAATTCAGCGAGGACCGCACCATAGTGTCGGACTCCGCGCTGAAGCAGATCCTCTGCAACGTGCTGGACAACGCCCACGAAGCCTCGCCGCTGCGCATGGCCCTGAGCGTTTCGCACGACGGCGACACCCTGGTGCTGCAGGTCAGGGACAAGGGGCCGGGCTTCGCGCCGGAAATGCTGGCGCAGTTCGGCAAGCCCTACCAGTCCAGCAAGGGCCGCCCGGGCGGCGGCCTCGGCCTGTTCCTGGTGGTCAACGTGGTGCGCAAGCTGGGCGGCCGCGTCACCGCCGAGAACGCGCCGGAAGGCGGCGCCATCGTCACCCTGTACCTGCCGCTGGCCATGCTCACCATCGAGGACGAAGATGTCGAACGAGCCTGAGTTCCAGCCCGACGCCAGCACCAGCCCGGGGCGCCTGCTGCTGCTGGTCGAGGACGACGCGGCGTTCGCGCGCACCCTGAAACGTTCCTTCGAGCGCCGCGACTATCGCGTGCTGCTGGCCGCCAGCGTCGAGGAAGCGCGCGATCTGCTGAAGACGCAGTCTCCCGGTTATGCCGTGGTCGATCTCAAGCTGGGCACCGACTCGGGCCTGGCCGTGGTGCAGGCTCTGTTCGAACACGATCCCAACATGTTGATCGTGGTGCTGACCGGCTTCGCCAGCATCGTCACCGCCGTGGAAGCGATCAAGCTCGGCGCCTGCAACTACCTGGTGAAGCCTTCCAACACCGACGACATCGAGGCCGCCTTCAACCGCGCGCCCGGCGATGCCGGCGCCCCGGTCGCGGTGCGGGCGACCTCGATCAAAACCCTGGAATGGGAGCGCATCCACGAGGTTCTGGCCGAAAACGGATTCAATATTTCCGAGACCGCGCGCCGCCTGGGCATGCACCGCCGTACGCTGGCGCGCAAGCTGGGCAAGCGCTGGGTGCCCTGAAGCGCGGGCACTGCAAAACTCAGCTGTTGGATTGCGCCTCGCCCAGCAACAGCATCAGGGCTTGCAGCTCGGCCCGCAGACCGATGAAACGCTCGTTTTCCATGCCGATGCGGCAGCCCATGGCGCCGGGCACCTTCAACGCGCGCTTTTTCAGCGCCTCCCCGTTCGGCGTCAGCGATACTTCCACCCGCCGCTCGTCCACGGCCGAGCGCTGGCGGCGAACCAGGCCGGCGGCCTCCAATCGTTTCAGCAGCGGCGTCAAGGTGCCGCTGTCGAGGTAGAGTTTCTCGCTCAGCTCGCCGACGCTGGCCGGGGCCTGCTGCCACAGCACCAGCATTACCAGGTACTGCGGATAAGTCAGGCCCAGCTCGTCGAGCAGGGGCCGGTAGAGACGCGTCAGCAGGTTGGAGGCCGCGTACAGGGGAAAGCACAGTTGTGCGTCCAGCCGTAGTGCCTGCTCTTCCTTCTTGCTCATCGCATCCCTACCGGTAGTACCTATACAGCTCAGCGCGTATGCACGCTCAACGCCACGTCGATGTTACCGCGGGTGGCGTTGGAGTACGGGCATACCTGGTGCGCGGTTTCCACCAGCTTCTCCGCGGTGGCCTGATCGACGCCGCTGAGGATGGCGGACAGCGACACTTCCAGCTTGAAGCCGCCCTCGGCGCGCGGGCCGATGCCGACTTCGGCGTCGATTTCCACGTCCGCATCCTTCAGTGCGATCTTCTGCAGGCGCGCCACGTGCAGCACGGCGTTGCCGAAGCAGGCGGCGTAACCGGCGGCGAACAGCTGCTCCGGATTGGTGGCGTCTTCCTTGCCGCCCATGGCCTTGGGCAGGGCCAGGCGGGTGGACAGCAGATTGTCTTCGGTGTGAACGTTGCCGTTGCGGCCGCCAACGGCGATGGCCTTGGTCTTGTAGAGAGTGCTCATGTCGGAAACTCCTTGGTGATTAAACGGTGACACAATTATATTGCGTGCAATATAAATTGCAAGGGTTTCCGACCAACGGCAAACGGCGGAATAGCCCGGGCCATCCCCCGACTACGGTCTCTGGGGCAGGCTATGAGCGCAGCGAGGCTCCGGAAACGTAGGTCGGGCCAGATCCTTCGCTGCGCTCAGGACGACAAATACAAAACCCCTAGCTTGGCGGAGTTTCGTGTCCGACGAAGACGAAGCGCGGCTGCGGCTCGCCTCCGCCTTCGGCCGCCACCGTCTCGTTCCATACGCTGAGACGGCGGGTGCTCATCGGCAATCCCTGCCGCGGATAGAGCCGGGTATAGACCACCACCGTGGCATCGGTCTCGTCCTCGCGGGCGAGGCCCAGGGCCAGATAGTAATTGCCCTTGTAATGCCGGTAGACGCCGGGTTTGAAATCGGAAAGGTTCATGGATGATGCGGGAAAAGGTTTGCGGTACCGGTTATCACGGATTTGTGACCGGTTCATTGCGGACGAAAACGGCCGCGGACGAAGGTAAACATAGCCTGAATTCACTGATGTTTGTTGTATAATTCCGCATCCACAGCCGGCACGTTCCTCGAATTCAGACAAGGGGATTGAGCGGGCCTGCCGCAAGCCTCTTCCCGATTATTGAGTGCGCGCCGCGTGAAAAATGTAGTGGGCCGGATCGAACCGACACCCGATCGCGCGGCCGAAGAGCACACCGCGAAGGCATCGGTGGCATCGATGCCCGCCTTCTTCGCGGACATTGCCTCCTACAACGACCAACTGATCCGCCAGACGCGCGTCTACCATGTGCAACTGAGCATGATGGCGGACAGCAAGGCCAATATGCTGCTGACCATCAGCTCCATCCTGGTAACGCTCAGCGCGACCCATCTCGCCGACGTGCGCTATCGCTGGCCGGCGATGGTGCTAATCGCCGGCTGCCTGGTCTCGGTGGCTTTCGCCGCGCTGACCACCATGCCCAAATTTTTCCGCGCCGGTGCGGCAACCCGCTTCGGCTCGACCCAGCCCGGCCCCGGTTTCAATCCGCTGTTCTTCGGCGATTTCACCCGCCTCAGTTACGGCGAGTTCCTGCACACCATGGAACACACCATGTCGAGCGCCTCCACCGCCTACGAGGCGCAGTTGCGCGAGATCTATCTGCTGGGCAGCTTCCTGGCGCGGAGCAAGTACCGCTGGCTGCGGCTGGGCTATATGAGCTTCATGGCTGGACTGGCCGGAAGCGTGCTGGCGTGGGTGCTGATAACGCTCTGAGCCGTGCTCAGGCCGGGCGCCCCGACTGGCCACGCGGCGTCAGCCGCTGCAACTCCCGCTCCAGCACCGAGGCATCCGTCGACGACAGCCTCTGCTCCGGCGCGTGCTGCTGCGGCAGGCCCAGATGGCGCTGGCCGTCGAGGAAGAACTGGATCGGCTCGTCGCCGCGCGCCAGCCGGGTGAAGAAAACATCGCTGTCGCTGACTGTAAAACGGTTGATGGCGGAGCCGGCGCCGCGGCCGCGGCGCACACCGTCTTCCGAAATCACCATCAGCCCCGGGTCTTCCGCATCGGGCTTGCGCGTCGGCACGTAGTCGCCCCAGCCACGGAAAAAGAACGGCGTGTGCTGCCGCAGGCAGGCATCGCGGATCTTCCGCACCCAGGCCGGATGCGGCGGCCGCGGCGCCTGGCCGCGCTCGCCGCCGGCGATGATCCAGTCCAGCGGCGGCAGGGAGCGCAGCGGATCGGCCTTGGGCAGCCACTGCGGCTGGTGCTGCGCGTCGAGGCCGAGATACTGCTGCACGATCCCCTCCAGCGGCCACAGGATGTCGCGCGTCGGCAACTCGATGCGCTCGATGTCGACCGCCGACAGCAGAGGCTCCAGCACCACATGGCGCCAGCGCGCCGCGATGTCGAACAGGTAGGGCACGCGTTCCTCGAAGCTGGCGGCATCCTCGGCCGACACGCCGATGCCGAGATTGTTCGGCGCGGGGTGGGCCTGCAGCAGTTCGCGCATGCGCCGCGGATATCGGGTGGTGACCAGGAATACATGCTGCGGATGCGCCGCCACCACTTTCAGCACGCGCTCGACGAACAGTGCGCTCACCGTCGGTTGGAACAGGTCGGACAGCGGCGCAATCACCACCCGTTGCGGGGTGCCCCAGGCTGCCGGCTCGGTCAGCGCCTGCTCCAGCTCCACCGCGCCGCCGCGCTTCGACCAGTCCACCGTCTGGCCGGCGTTGGCGTTGTGCACATCAAGCCGCGCCTGGGCCAGGCAGGCGAGGCAGCCGTCCGACACCGGCTGGCAACCCAGCACCACGTTCCACGGCCGCTCGCTGTGCGACAGGCTTTCCTCGCGACGGCGCAGCAACTCGCGATCGGTCACGCGGATTTCCGGCAGCGGCTGATTTCCTTCCAGACCCACGGATGTTCCCGGCTGGTGGCCCGGACCATCAGATCCCGCTGATGCTCCGGCCCGCTGTGGTCGGGCTGTTCCCTGCCCTGTTTCCACAAAGCAAGGGAGGGGCCAATCGGCATGGGTAAAAACGACCCAATGCGGCCCGGTTCGATTTTGCCGGCGGCCCGATGAGAACCGCACGGTACGATTTGCGCAGCGCGCAAAAGACGCTGCCGCCACAGGCCCTGAGGCCGCTTGCATCGCTGCGCCCGCGGCAGCCGCCGGGCATGGCGGCGCGAACCCCAGGCAGCGGCGCCGCCGCGCCGCTCTGACATTTATGCGGGATCACTGACACTGTACGGCACTTTGTGGCGCAATCGCTTCGCCATGGCACGGTATCATCCCCCTCCGGATACAACGCCCGGCATCAGGCCAGCCCTACGAACGGAACCATGAGCACACCCCCTGTCCGCGCACCCAAGGCCGACCCAGCCGCCGCAGCCAATCCGGCGGAGCCGCGCTGGCCTGCCCTGGTGGCCCTGGCGGCCCTGACCGGAATCTTCACCGCACTGCCGGACAGCATGACTCCGGGGCCGCGCTGGATGCTGGTGGGCGTGGTGCTGGCCTTGATCACCCCTTCGATGATCGCCCTGCGCCTCGGCCGCAGCCGCATCAACCAGGTTCTGGGGTATGCGGTCAGCGCCGTGGTGACCCTGGCCATGATCCTGTCGCTGGCCTTGTTGATGCGCGGCCTGCCGGGCAAAACCGAAGGGCCGGAGCAACTGCTGCGCTCGGCCGGGGTATTGTGGATCAGCAATGTGCTGGTGTTCGCGCTGTGGTACTGGCGCCTGGATGGCGGCGGCCCGCATCAGCGCGACCAGCGCAACCGGCACAGCGACGGCGCTTTCCTGTTTCCGCAGATGGCCGAGCCGACGCCCAGCCTGCGCGCGCGCAACTGGTCGCCGCATTTCATCGACTACCTGTTCCTGGCCTTCAACACCAGCACCGCCTTCTCCCCCACCGACACGCCGGTGCTGTCGCGCTGGGCCAAGCTGCTGACCATGATCCAGTCGCTGATCTCGCTGCTGATCGTGGCCATCCTGGTGTCGCGAGCGATAGGTCTGCTCTAGGCGCTGCGAGCGGCCGCAGTTTTTCCGCTGGTCATCCCCCGACTACAACCTCTGGGGCAGGCTCTGAGCGCAGCGAAGGATCTGGCCTGATTCTCCGCTGCGCCCGTAACCTCCAAAGCCCTAGCTGGCCGGCTTGGTCAACTGACTGCCGGCGTAGCTGCCGGGCGTGAAGATCGGCAGTTCGACATCGCTGGCGCTGACGCTGTAGGGATCGACGTAGAGCAGGCCGAGCAGCGGGTTCAGCGCCGAGGTGATCGGCGGGATGGTCACGCCCAGCAGTTCGCTGACGATGCCGGTACCGCCGCCCAGGCCCACGGCGCTGACGATGGCCGCGTACTGGAGATGCTGCGGGTAGAACAGCAGGCCGACCTGATCGCCGTCCTGCAACTGGGCGCCTACCGCAGGCAGCAGGATCACCGGATCCTCGTTGACGTTGTCGTTGGCGGTGTGGGTGCCCTCGGTGAACGCCGTCACCTCATCGTGCACCAGGATGGTCTTGCCGTTGCGCAGGATGCCGACGCCGACGAAAGCGTTGGTGCTCTGCGTCGGCACCGCGCCGCTGCCGCGGGTCACCGTCAGCTTGGCGATGGTGGCGGCGCCGGCCAGCACCTGGCCGCTGCCGGAGATGGTGGTCACCGGCACGAATACCGGATTGATGCTGAGGTCGGTCAGCGTCGCGCTGAGCGTGGCCAGCTTGGCCGGCACCGCGCCGGTGCCGGATAGCGATCCGACCGGGAAGCTGTTGAGGGTCACGCCCACTGAGGGCACGTTAGGCGCGCCGACGGTATCGTCGACCATCAGGCAGATTTTCGGGATGGCGGCGAAGTCCGGCGTGTCGAGGCCCTTGAGGTAGTGGTCGAACCAGGCCAGCGCGGCGTTGACGCCGATGGTGGCGCCGCAGTTGCCGCTGCCCTCGGTCTGGTTGGCCAGCGGGTTCATGTGGCCGCCCTCGGTGGAGATCAGGCGCACATCGCCGCCGGCATTGCCGAAGTAGCGGTAGTTCCAGTAAGCCTCGGTCAGGTTGAACAGGTTGTCGCGGCCGCCCTGGATGAACAGCGCCGGCACCGACCGCAGGACAGCGCTGGATTCGCCGAAGCCCCAGGGCTGCCCGGCCTGCTGCTGGGCGTCGAAATAGTTCATGCCGTGGGTATTGAAGAAGGTAATCAGCTCGCTTTCGCTGACCGGCCGGGGCTTGGCCGTGCCGGCATCGACCGCCGTGACCAGATCGCCGCGCGAACGCAGGTCATAGGCCTGCGGTCCTTGTATGCCGACCTGGTTGCACAGGGTCTGCACCACCGGCGTGTTGGACACGTTGCCTACTGCGCCGCCCAGGCACAGCAGCCCGTCCCAGCCCAGCTTGGTGGAGTTGCCGGGCAGCAGGCTGTAAAGCAGGTCGTGCCAGGTGCCGACCGGCACGATGGCGTCGATGCGCGGGTCCAGCGCGGCCAGCGGCAACTGATAACCGCCGCCGTAGCTGCCGCCGATGCTGCCCACCACCAGATCCTTGGGGATGCCGCTGTTCGGCTGGGTCTGCAATTGCAGATTGGCGGCGTTGTCGTAGGCCCAGTCGAGGATGGCGCGGGCGTCCTGGGTTTCGGCGTTCGGATCGATGATGCGGGCATAGCCGCCGCCGTTCTTCGGCACGCTCTCGCCGTGGCCGCGCTCATCGAAGCTGATCACCACGTAGCCATGGAACGGCAGCGCCTGCGGCAGCTCGCTGGTGATGGCGGCGAACATCGGATCATTGGGCTTCAGATCGCCGTTGGCGGCCTCGGTGGTGAGGCGCGAGCCGCCGTAGCCATGGCTGTGCAGCACCAGGGGGAAGGTATCGCCGGGGCAACGCGCCGGCAACAACACGGTGAAGTAGACCGTGGTGGTAGGCGCCGGGTTGACGCTCTTGTCGAAATCCTGGGGGATATTGTCCACCAGGGAACCGTTCATGGTGCCGGCGGGCGTGGGGCTGGCGCAGGCGGCGGTGCCGCCGCTGCTGGAACTGCTGCCGCCACTGCTGCTGGAACTGCTGCTACTGCCGCTTCCCGACGAACTCGACGAGCCGCAGGCCGCCAGCAGCAGGCACAAGCACCCGGCTACGCCGGCGCGCAAATTTGTTGCGTTCAATTCGAATCTCCTGAGCACCAAGACGCCGCTTTGGGCGGTTGTAATCTTTATGTCATGAGTATAAATCGAACACCGCCAATTACGATGCCGTGTTTTTTAGCCTAATCGCCCGGGCTTCGGCCCAGGCTTCCTCACCAGCGATAGGCCAGCGTGGTTTGCAGGTTGAGCTGCCCCCGCTCCTGCACGAAAGGTGAAGTGCCCGCTCCGCCGATCAATTGCTCACCGGAGACGAAACCCTCGAACAGGAAGTGCTTGCTGAAAAAGTAGCCGCCGCTGACGCCGAAACTGTAGCTGCGTATGCCGCCGCCGAGATAGTGCGCCGGGTAGCCCGAGCTGGCCGACTGCCTTTCACTGACGCCGAAGGTATGCCGCAGGTTATCGGCGTCGGCGAAGGTCATGGAAGGCCCGGCGAAGATGAAGTACTTGCCCTCCTTGCCCCCCAGCGGCATGTACAGGCTGAGATCGCCGATATAACCGCCCTGGCCGCCGAAGGAATGGCGCAGGTCGACACGGAAGGTCACCGGGAACAGCAGGTATTCCGCGAACACTTTCGCTTCCGGCGAAATGCCGTAGTTGCCTAGCTGGCCGACATTGTGGTCCACATGGTTGTTGCGGCCCAGATCGTAGGCCAGGGCCACGCCGACGCGATAGGTCTTGTCGTGCAGCAGGTTGACGCCGATGCCTTCGCCGGCGGAGATGAAAGCGATATCGCGATAGCGGATATCGAAGCTCGGGCCGTACGAGGTGGTGTAGGCATTGTCGCCTTCGTACTTGGGCGCGGTGGCGGTGGAGAGGCCGACCACGCGATCCCACTTGGGCAAGGTATCGTGGGTATAGGCATCCAGCAGATGCCCTTCCGAGTAATGCCACTCCGGCGTGGGCGACGGCGTCTGCGCCCGCGCCGGCAGGGCCAGCGCAAAAAATTGCACGCACAACACCATCGCCAGGCCCCGGTACAGGGTCGGATTCCTCATGACCATCCTTGTCTTTGAGAGAGCGGACGTTCCTGTCCACCGGCGAAACATCCCGTCCCGCCCGTCATTGAGACTGCGGCGCAGGGATTTGGTTGCAGTACTGTGACGGCGCTACTTCTCGGCTATCAGCGCCACGAAGCGCGGATCCTTGCGCAGCAGATCCCAGTATGGATTTAGCCGGAGATCCGCAACGGTCAGACCCGCAGGCTCCTGCAACAGACGCGGCAGGGCCGCGATGGCGCTATCGCGATCGCCCGACCAGGCCTGCGCCAGGGCCATTGAGACCTCCACGTTTGCGCGGCCCAGGGCGTCATTGGCATTGAGGTCGAGCGCCATTTTGGCGTAACGCAGGGCCGCAACCTTGTCGCCAAGACAGATGTAAGTCGCCGAATACAGGTCCGCCAATTGCACATCATCGGCAGCCGATTTGCGCATGCGGTTCAGCGTGTCCAACGCGCGCACGCAGGGCGCATGTGAGGCTTCGGGATGACCGGCCCAGACATAGAAGAATCCGAGACGGAAGTCGTTTTGCACACTGAGCGGGTCGATCGAGCCAGCGGCTGCCCGGTCGGCTTGAGTGTTCAGTAGTTCAATGCCGTCCTGATAGCGCCGCCGCAGCCACAGCTGCTGCAACCTGACCTCGAAAACCTGGGAATTGTCCTCGTTGATCGGCAGTTGCGCCAGAATTTTGTCTGCGGCATCGAGATCACCGATCCTTTGATAAATGCCTGCCTTGTCTGCAAGCAGCTCCGCGTCCCGCGGCGCCGCCGCCAGCGCCCGGTCATAGACCGCCAATGCCTGGGGAAACTGCCGCAGCGAGATATAGTTCGAGGCCAGGCCACTCAGCTTGCTGATATTGAGCGGATCGAGCCCCGTGGCCTGCTCCAGGTGGTCGGTCGATTCCTGCCACTTGCCCTGGCGGCGTTCAATATAGCCCATGGCGGCGAGTACATCGGCGTTGTTGGGCAAACGTTGCAGGGCCTGATGGAAGTACTCGAGGCCGGCATTGAAATCGAGCAACCCCCAATAATGATAGTAACCCTGAGCCAAGTAGGCCTCGCCCAGTTCCGGACGCAATTTCAACGCTGTGTCGGCAGCCTGGTGCGCCTGCTCCAGCAATTCTGGCGAACGGTCCAGCAAGTTGAAGTAGATATAACTCTTGATGATCGACAGATGCGCCCAGGACAGGGCAAAGGATGGATCGAGCCGCACCGCCTCGGCGTAGTTGCTTTCCGCGGAGCGCACCGGCTCGCGTGCCAGGCCATTGAAGGCACGGCCCTCGTCGCCCAGCCCACGCAGATAAGCATCATAGGCCGCAGCATTGTCGGTGGGCTTGGCGGCGACACTCTGCTCCTCGCCGCCGCTGAGCCGGGCCTGCAGCGCCTGGGCGATGGCCTGGGCCACCTCGCTCTCCACGCCGAAGACGTTGTCAAGCTTGCGGTCGTAGCTCTCGGCCCAGAGGTGATCGTCGGTGGCGGCGCGGATCAGCTGCACCGTGACGTGCACCTGATCGCCAGCTTTCTGCACGCTGCCTTCGAGGATATTGGTGACGCCGAGCTGTCGAGCGATCTCTTTCAGGTTGCCGGGCTTGGCCGCGTATTGCTGGGTCGAAGTGCGCGAGATCACCTTCAGAGCGCTGATCTTCGACAATCGCGTCAGGATCTCGTCCTGAATGCCCTCCGCGAAGTAGGCATTGGCCTTGTCATCGGACAGGTTCTCGAACGGCAGCACCGCCACCGATTTGTCGTTGACCGCGGTCAAGGCGTTGACGACGCCGGCCGGCCGCAACCACAGCCGCTCCGCCACAAGATAGGCGCCGGCGATCAGCAGCAACCCGCCCAGCACGTAGTTGAGCAGGCGCTCGCGCCCGCGCGGAACCGCCGCGACGCCCTGCCGCTGCGCCGCCGTCTGATCGCCGGTGCGGACGATGCCCTGCGGCGTGATGTCGAAGATCCATGACAGCACCAGCGCCAGCGGAAAGCCGGCGACGATGATCAGCACGATGATGCGCTGCGCCAGCGCCGAGACGTCGAACACCGGCAGCACCTGCGTTACCACCTGCACCAGCAGCCAGCCGGCCACGGCGTACATCGCGCCTACCTTGTAGACGTGGCGGCGCTGCAATTCCGCGAAAAAAGAGGACATCCCTGGTTTTAAATCCGGTTCCCGATGGGCGCTACTTTACCGGGAAATTCCCTGTTGTTCGCTGCCGGAAGCCGGCCCAGGGTGCAGATGCGGGCGCGGGCGCGGGCGCCGGCGCCCGACCGCGCGAGCTTCAGTCCCTGCGCGTCGCGGAGCTGGCTTCGGCCCTGGCCCGGTTGTCGCCGAGCTCGCGCAGGAATACCTCCTCCTTCAGATGGGTCAGCTCGCGCAGGATCTGCGCGATGCCGATTTCGTTCTGCAGGTTGACCAGATAGTCGGTTTCGGCATGCAGGCGCTCCTTCACCGACTGCCGGTTCTGGCTCATCATGATCAGCGGCCCCTGCAAGGCCACCAGGATGGCCAGGAACAGGTTGAAGAACTGGTATGGGTATGGATCGAAGGAGAAGCGCGCCAGCGCATTGAACGCACACCACAGGCCGGTCAGGCCGAGCAGCAGGGCGATGAACGACCAGCTGCCGTTCCACTGCGCCACTCGGTCGGCCAGGCGCTGGCCCCAGGTCAGTTTTTCGTCCGATTCGCGGTTGACGTCGCGCGCCGCCGGAATCTCCAGCAGCCGCGTGGTGGCGCGCAGGCGGCCCGACATTTCGCCGAGCATGGCCATGATGGCGTCGCTGGAGCCTTGCAGGAAATCGACGAAGCCCTCGCGCGACAGCTCGCCCAGCACCACTTCGCTGATCGTCTCGACGCTGGCGTTGCGCGGCTCGCGCTCGAGCAGCGCCATTTCGCCGAAGAAGCCGCCGCTGCTCAATTCCTTCAGCACGATCGGCGTCTCGTCCGGCGCCGTCGGCGGCAGGAAAATCCGCACCGTGCCTTCCAGGATCACGAACATGGAGCTGCCGAGATTGCCCTTGGAGACGATCATCTGCCCGGCCGGCAGCCGCCGTACCATCAGGCGGTCGATCAGGGCGTTGATATCGCGGTCTTCGAGCCCCTTGAACAGGGGCACCCTTTTCAGCTCGGCATGAATCTGCATGACCATTATTCCGATATCCGCCAATGCCTGGGACCGGCAGCATGCAAGCCCGGCCAACCTCTCATCCCTGAGCAAGAAGCGAACCCTGGCAGCCTTCCCGCATCTCCACGATGGCCGCCAGAGCTGAATCGTACATCACGGTATGGCGCAGCAGTGACCGGATTGTGCGGTGGCTCACTTTCCAGGCGCGGCCGGGAGGAATTTACGACTGCTGGAAGCGCGGATCGTCCGGCAGCAGCTCGCGCCCCATGGCGCAGACCCGCGCCCAGGCTTCCGGGCTGAGCGAGGGCCGCAGCGGCGGCGCGATCTGGGCGAAGGTGCGGCCGTCGCCGGCCTTGTGCAGGCGCTGCGCCAGCTGGTAGCGGATATCGGAGCGGAACGGGTGGTCATCCAGCACCTCGCGCAGGCGCTTGATGCGCAGCTTCTCCGTCACCGTGCCCTGCGACAGGCCGCGCCGCGGCGGCGGCGCCGGGATGATGATGCGCTTGATCTTCTTCACCTGGATCGAGGACATCGGTACATAGCGGGTCAGCAGCGGCCGCAGCCGCAGCCGGCGCAGCAGCAGGGCCGCAACCAGCAGCAGCAGCGCCACCCCCGACACCAGGGCGATGGCGCCCAGCAACTGCGGCCGCGGCGCGGCAAGCGGCGGCGCCTGCGGCTGGCTGAAGGGCAGATAGGCACGCGGCTGCCAGGCGGCTCCCTGCGGCTGCCGCAGCCAGGCGCGGAACTGCGCCACCCGCCCGGCCGGCTCGCCCCGCGAAACAAAGTCCTCCGGCACCTGAAGCATTCGTCCGGGAATGGCCTGCTCCGGCGCCTTCAACGAAAAAGCGCTGCTGTTGGCCTCGTACAGTGCCAAGGCCATCGCATCCGCAGTGACTTCGTAGATCGGCGCCAGACGCCGCGAAATGCCGCCGAGCGTGTCGCCGGGGCGCACCAGCCAGGTCTTCGGCCGCGGATCGGGCGGCGGCGGTGGGGGTGGCGGCGTAACGCTGGGCCGCTGCGCGTCGGCATCAGCGCCGGAATTGGCCACTGCTGCCGCCATGGCGCCCTTGCCGGCGGCATCGCCAAATCCCCTGGCCGGGGTTTCGGGCTTCTGGATGGCCAGCAGGCGCAGGCCCTGCGCCGCCGGCTCGGCCACGGCATTTTGCGGCACGGCCACGGCAGGGACCGCCGCATCGGCGCGCGCCGTATGCTGCGTCCTCAGATCCGGCACGTCGACCAGCACGTCAACATCGTTGTTGACCACCAGGGCGCCCGCCGTCACCACCAGGTGCAGACTCAGGGCCGGCACCATCACCCGCTGCGCCGTGCTCAGATGCACCACCGAACGCACCGCGTCGTAGCTGGCCTGCACCGACTCCGCCACCGCCGCTTCCTCGTCCGCCAGGTCCGGCCCCGGCGCCACCCGCACCGTCACCGCATTGGCGTTGATCCCGGCGAAGCTGACCGGCAGGTCCAGCGACAGCGGCTGGCCGATGACGGCGTGAAGCTGGCTGTGACTGTCCACCGACAAGGCCCAGGCGGGCGCGCACAGCAGCAGAGCCACCCATGCCGCCGGCAGCCAGCTTGCAGTGCTGGATCGCGCAACCGCCGGGCGCAGCCCGGCCCACCGCAGAACTTCCACACCCACTCCCCGAGATTCCCGAAAGCCGCTATTGCGCCCGCCGCGGTTCGCGGCGAGTGCTTATTTTTGACTGGGGCTACGTTACAAAACTGCGCGGGCCGTAACAAGGGCAAGGGGCGCAACGGCAAGGGCGATTACCGTCACCGTGCACCGCTAAGGCTCAAGCCGCGACCGCTCGGGGTTCGCCGCTGCTGACCAGCTTCGCGATATGCCCGAGCAGGTACTCGGCATCCTTGCCGACATCGGCAAAACGGCCGGAGCCCCAGGTGTTCTGCCAGGACAGGCCGAGAAAGTAGACGCCGGACAGCGGGGTGACGCCGCGGCGCTGCACCGGCTGGCCGCGGCCGTTGAACACCGGCAGATCGACCCAGCGGTAGTCCGGGGTGAAGCCGATGGCCCAGACGATACTGGTGATGCCGGCGGCCTCGTAGTCCAGTTCCACCGGATCGTGCGGCGGCGTCCACGCCGGGACATAGGGCGGCTCGACCGGGGCGGCGATGCCCTGGTCGTGGATGTACTTGTCGACCAGTTCGCGAATGTTGTTGTAGGAGCGGTCGGCCTCCGCCAGATTGCGCGTCAGGTCCGGCTCGAACAGGAAGCGCGAGCCTTCCACGCCCTTGAACAGGCCGTACAGCTGCATCCCTTCCAGCGCGCGCTGGCGCAGGTCGATCTCGCGGCCGCCGTCGCGGCCGGTGAGATAGTGGTTGGTCTTCTCGCGTACCGTGGCTTTCTGCGGGTGGTTCTCGTAGGGGATGTCGTAGTAGCCGGACTCGGTCAGCCAGTCGGTCACTTCCCTGCCCCGGTAGACGCGCGGCGAGCGCGGCGCCCGGCCCACGCACAGGTGCGCCTGGCGGCCGGCAAGATGCAGGTCTTCCGCGATCTGGCAGCCGGACTGGCCGCTGCCCACCACCAGGGTCGCCCCGGGCGGCATCGATTGCGGATTGCGGTAGTTGGACGAATGCAGTTGCAGGATGTGCGGCGGCAGGCGCTCGGCCGAGCGCGGGATGATCGGCACCTGGTAAACGCCGTTGGCCAGCACCACCTGCTGCGCGATGAAGTCCCCGGCGCTGGTCTTGAGGCTGAAGTCGCCTTCGGGGTTGCGCCACAGCCTGGTGACTTCCACGCCTTCCAGCACTGGCGGCTCGAAGTTGGCGATGTAGGCGTCGAGGTATTCGACGATCTGCTGCCGCAGCATGAAACCATTCGGATCCTTGCCGGCGTAATGAAAACCCGGCAGGCGGCACTGCCAGTTGGGCGTGACCAGGCAGAAGGAATCCCAGCGCGCCTCGCGCCACTCGCTGAAGCAGCGCTTGCGCTCGAACACCAGGTGCTCGATGCCGGCCTGCTTCAGGTGCCAGCTCATCGACAGGCCAGCCTGGCCGCCGCCGATGATGGCCACCGGCACGCGCTGTGCAGGAAGGGTTTCGCTTCTGTACATGTTCATATCTGCTTACTCAGTCTTCAAAGGATTGCACCGTCACGCGGGCATCCGGCGTGGCGGCAAAACGGGCGGCGGTCTGTTCGATCTGCTGCAACTGCGCGGCGGCGCTGCTGCAGGCGTAGCCATAGCGCTGGCGCACCCGCTCGCTGGCCAGGTTGAGGGCGCGGCGGCTGCGTTCGAGGAACTCAGCCAGGGGATAGGCCTGTCCCGGCGTGAAGAACTCGCGCGTGGTGGAGGAAGGCGAATGGCACAGCTGCTCGCTGGCATCCGGCCAGCGCACGCGGAAACTCATTTCAGGCATGGGAAAATTCCGTCACGGCGGTGGTGTGTGAAGCGGATGCCGGCGGGCCGCAGCCAATCAGGGCGTCCTGCTGGAAATCCCAGGCGACGACTTCCTGCTGCCCGTCGCGCAGGCGCAACTGCCGGCGCGCCTCGCACACACCGATGGCGGCACAGGTCAGGTCACGCGCGGCGAAGCGGCTCATTACTGCGGCCACATTGGCCGGCGGCACGGCTAGCAGGAAGCCGTAGCTGGGAAAGGTGTGCAGCAGCCAGCGCGCGGCGGAAACATCCGGCGGCATCGGCACGGCGGAAGGCTCGACCGTGGCGCCGATGCCGGAGCATTCCAGCAGCATCAGCAGGGTGCCGAGCAGGCCGGCCTGCGAGATGTCCTTGGCGGCGCAGCACAGTCCCGCCTCGGCGATCAGGGGCAGCAGTTCCAGGTCACCGCGCAGGCGCTGCGCATCGGCGCCGGAGCTGGCGTCCCAGTTGGAGAAGTGCTCGCGGTACTGTCCGCGCAGATCAGTGACGGCGAGCAGCACATCGCCCGGGCGCGCCTCGAAGCTGCTCAGCAGCCTTTTGGCGCGGCCGAGAATCGCCACCGAGAACTGCTCACGCTCGCAGCGCGCGTTGCTGTGGCCGCCGACCACCGGCACGCCGTAAGTGCGCGCGGCGGCAGACAAACCCTCCAGTATCGGCTTGCCGCGCCCGGCGCCGTCGCTCCACAGCGCATCGACCACCGCCAGCGGCCGGCCGCCCATGGCATAGATGTCGCTGGCGTTGACCATCACGCCGCACCAGCCGGCGAAATACGGTTCGGCCGCGACGAACTCGTTGAGGAAGCCTTCGATGGCCAGCAGCAGGTAGCCGTTGCCATCGGCGATGGCGGCGCAGTCGTCGCCCACCGCGATGACGGCCTGCGGATCGGCGATGCCCAGTATCGACACTACCTCGGCGATGTCGCGCTTGTGCGCGATGCCGCGGCTGTCGCGCAGTCCCTGGGCCAGCGCCGCGAGATCCACGCTCAGGCCGCCTGCCGCAGGGTGGTGACGAAGCCGCGCTCGCCGGTCGTGCACGGCGGATAGTGCGCGAGGTCCGCCTCCATGCGGTGGTGCGGCTTGCCGCGCAGCATGATCCGCTCCAGCGAGGTCCAGTGCAGGCGGCGGAACAGCGGCACGTTCTGCGCCTGCACTTGGGCGGTGAAGCGCACGGCGCCGCGCGCATGGGCGGTGCCGACGGCGAGCTGAATCAGTTCGCTGCCGAGCATCGCGACGCGGCGGTACTCGCCGAGCACTGCCAACCGCGAACCCTGCCAGTGACACGGCTCGCTCTCGTGGATGCGCACGGTGCCGACCACCTGTTCCGGCATGCCGAATACACAGGAGACGGCGACGATGGTCGTTGCCTGGCGGTCGATGTCGTCGCGGTCATCGCGATCGAACAGGCCCTGCTCGGCACAGAACACGGCTCTGCGCAGACGGGCGGCCTCACGCTGCTCCCAGCGCTCGGTCACCAGCTTGACCATGTATTCGCCGGGCAGGCAGGCGCTGTGAGTGGCGATGTTGATGCCGGGCACCCAGTCCGTTGCCATCCGATTGATCGGGAATGCTTCAGGCGGCATGGGCGCGCACCGCCGGGGCGCCGGTTTCGTAGGAAGCCAGCGAGGAGCAGGCGCCGCACTTGCCGCAGCCAGCCTTGATGTCGGCGGACTTCAAACCGCCTTCCACCAGCATGCGACCCAACGGCGCCAGCAGGCCGCGCATGGCGGCGGCGTTCGGCGTGGGATGCCTGGCCAGCGGCGTGCCGCCCACCGGAACAAAGGGCACCACGAAGGGATAGACGCCGATGCGGATCAGCGTATCGCATATTTCCAGGATGGCCTGGTCGGTATCGCCCAGGCCGGCGAGGATGTAGGTGCTGACCTGGCCGCGCCCGAATACCCGCACCGCATCTTCGAACGCGTGCAGATATTCCGGCACGCTGACGCTGGCCTTGCCCGGCATGATGCGCGTGCGCACTTCCGGCGTCACCGCTTCCAGGTGCATGCCCAGCGCGTCGATGCCGGCGTCCTTCATGCGCTGGAACCAGCGCGGATCGTCCGGCGGCTCGCACTGCCCCTGGATCGGCAGGTCCACCGCGGCCTTCACGCCGAAGGCGCTCTCGCACAGGATCTGCGCGCCGCGATCGGTGAAGTTTGGGGTGCCGGTGGTCATCACCATGTGCCTGACGCCGTCGAGCAGCACCGCCGCCCGCGCCACCTCGCCGAGCTGCTCCGGCGTCTTGTGATTGATGGTGCGGCCTTCCCTGAGCGATTCGCCGATGGCGCAGAACTGGCAGGAAGTGCTGCGCCGGCCGTAGCGGATACAGGTTTGCAGCACGGTGGTGGCGAGCACATCGGAACCGTGCAGCTGCGCGATCTTCGAGTACGGCACACCATCGAAGGTCTGCAACTTGTAGAAGCGAGGCTGGCGCGGAAACTCGATGCGCGCCACCGCCAGGCCGTTGCGCTCCAGCACGCTGACGCCGCGCGCATCCGGCGCCCGCGCCAGGAACGGCGAAGCCTTCGCCGCATCGCTGTGCACCGGCACCATCACGGTGCGGCCGTCCACTGTCACCGCCTTGTGATCGGTGGGGCCGGCGCCGCCCTTGCGCGCGGCGGCGCCGGCTGCGGGATCTTCCAGGCGCAGGCCGCTGGCCTGCATCTCGGTGATCAGGTATTGGGCGGCTTCATTGCCGCGCAAGGTGGCATGGATGCTTGCGGGGGTGCTCATGCGGGTCTCCCGGTGAACGAGGCAAGGGCATTGAGGTAGGCGGCTTCGATGCCTTCCGGCGCACGCGGCGAAGCGCCATCGAGGTAACGGGCCAGGCGTTGTGCCTCCAGCGTGCCAGCATCGGGCGTAGCTGCGGCAGCAGGCGAACCGCTCATCACCAGCGGTGTCGCTGCCCGCTGATCCAGTTGCAGACTCAACAACTCCGGCCGGGCGTAATGCCCGACCGAATCCATCATCCGCTTGCGCTTGGTGATGAGGGCAAAGTCGAGATCGGCCACGACCATGCCCTCGCCTTCGCGCAGCGGCTCCGCCAGGTGCCGGCCTTCCGGCGAGATGATGGCGGTGTAGCAGCCGCCGGCAAACGCTTTCTCCAGTTCCGGCGTCGGCGCCTGCGTCTTGACCTGCTGCGGCGTCAGCCAGGCCGTGGCATTGACCACGAAGCAGCCGGACTCCAGCGCGTGGTGGCGCATGGTCACTTCCATCTGCTCGGAGAAAATCGGGCCGACCAGGGAGCCGGGGAACTGGCTGCAATGGATCTGCTCGTGCTGCGCCATCAGGGCATAGCGCGCCAGCGGGTTGTAGTGCTCCCAGCAGGCCAGCGCGCCCACCGTGCCCACCGCCGTCTGCACCGTGCGCAGGCCGGAGCCGCCGCCCATGCCCCAGACCATGCGCTCGTGGTAGGTCGGCGTGATCTTGCGCCGCTTCAGCGCCAGCGTGCCGTCGGCGTCGAACACCAGTTGCGTGTTGTACAACGTGCCGTGGTCGCGCTCGTTGACGCCGAGCACCACCACCATGCCGTGCGCCCGCGCCGCCGCGCCCACCGCCTCGGTCATCGGCCCCGGCACCGTCGGCGCCTGCTCGTACAGCTTCAGGTGCGGCGCCCCCATGGCCACCGCCGGGGTGACGAAGGAGAAATACGGGTAGTACGGCACCACCGTCTCGGGAAAGACGATGAGCTGCACACCGCGCGCCGCGGCGTCGGCGATGGCGTCCAGCACCTTGCCGATGGTGCCGTCCGCGCTGTCCAGCACCGGATTGAGCTGGACAGCGGCGGCGCGGACCATCCCCGCCGGCGCAGCCGGCAATGCTGATTTCGCGGTCATGGCGAATGTCCTGGCGTTTACACGCGGCCTACATGGTCCAGGTATGGATCATGAAAGCGTTGTCGTTGCGATTGAGCAGGATCAGGTCCAGCACATCGAGCGGGTTGATCGGCTTGATGCCTGGCAGCAGCGAATGCTCGCCGTGGCCGTAGAGCATCTGCAGGGCAAAGCGGCAGCAATAGACCTTGCCACCCTCTTCCATGAACGCGGTGAGTTGCTTGCCGAAGTTCTGCGCGCCGGGGAAGGCCTCGTCGCCGATGGTGGGAAAGCCGCGCTGGACGCCTAGCGTGACGCCGGGTCCATAGAGCAGGATGGCGGTCTCGAAGCCTTTGCGCTGCAGGCGCTTGGCCTGGAGGATGTTGACCAGGCCGATGGAGCCTTCGAAGGCCACGGTGTGGAAGGTCACCAGCGCCTTTTCGCCGGGCTTGGCTTTCACATCTTCAAAAACCTTCTCCTCGTAGTCGACAAAGAAATCGCCTTTCTTGGTTAAGGGGGTAGCTACTGCGGGCATCGTCATCTCCAGGTGGTGGGTGAATCGCGGAACACGGGTATAAAGCTGCAACCGATATGCCCCGGCGCGCGCGGTCCATCCGATCAAGTTCCGATCACCCGGCTTAGCGAATGGTTTTGCTGGATTTTTTGATTGCACGGGGAGCGCCGGAGCAACCCGGCAGGGTCATTGATCGCATCTAAATACGATCAATGTCAGGCGTACTACCGCGCGTGGCGCCGTATCGCCGGCGCCTTTATTGCGCAGGCGCACCAAGGCGGAGCGGCAATGCACCGGCATGATGATTGCACGGCATATCGCTAAATTGATTGCATAGTCTCCGATCAAGGCCGAGAACCCGAATGCCCGACAAAGCCCGCCGCTGGAAAGCCAGCCTGAAGGACAGCGACAAGCCCGCCTATCTGGCGCTGGCCGACGCCATCGCCGAGGACATCCGCAGCGGGCGCCTCACCGCGCAGGACCGGCTGCCGCCGCTGCGCCTGCTGGCGAAGGAGCTGGCGCTCAACTACACCACCGCCGCGCGCGGCTATGCCGAGGCGCAGTCACGCGGACTGATCGACAGCAAGGCCGGCCAGGGCAGCTTCATCCGCTCCACCACCGCGGCGCTGAGCAACCGCAGCGCGCGCACCGTGGGCCTGGTGGAGATGACCATGAACCTGCCGCCGGAGCCGCAGGAGCCGGCCTTGCAGTCACGCCTGCGGCGCGGCCTGATGCAACTGGCCGAGCAGGGCGACATGGCTACCCTGCTGCGCTACCAGGAGTTCGGCGGCAATGCGGAGGAGCGAGACGCCGGCGCGCGCTGGCTGGCGCCGCTGCTGCCGGGCCTGTCCATCGATCGCGTGCTGATCTGCCCCGGCATCCAGAGCGCGCTGGTGGCGCTGTTCAGCACCCTGGTGCGTCCGGGCGAGGTGATGTGCTGCGAGGACATCACCTATCCGGGGGTGAAGGCGCTGAGCGCGCAGTTCGGCATCCGCCTGCACGGCCTGCCGATGGACGCGGACGGCGTCATTCCGCAGGAATTCGAAACCGCCTGCCGTGTGCACCGGCCCCGGGCGCTGTATCTCAACCCGACCTACCAGAACCCCACCACCATGGTGATCCCCACCAGCCGGCGCGTCACACTGGCAGCGATCGCGCGGCAATACGGCATCGCCATTATCGAGGACGATGCCTACTGCCTGCTGCCGCTGAAACCCCTGCCGCCGCTGGCGACGCTGGCGCCGGAGCTGACCTACTACGTCAGCGGCCTGGCCAAGCACCTCGGCGCCGGCCTGCGCATCGGCTACCTGGTGGCGCCGGACGCGCGCGCCGCCAAGCGCCTGATCTCCACCCTGCGCGCCACCACCATCATGGCAGCGCCGCTGACTGTGGCCCTGGCCACGCGCTGGATCAACGACGGCAGCGCCGACGCCATGCTGCACGCCATCCGCCGTGAATCGCAGGCGCGGCAGAAAATCGCGGCCGAGCTGCTGCCGCGCGGCAGCTACGTCGCCAAGCCGGAGGCGTTCCACCTGTGGCTGCGCCTGCCGCCGCCGTGGAACCGCATCGACTTCGCCACCCACCTGCGCACCCGCGGCATCGGCGTGGTCGGCAGCGACGCCTTCGCCATCACCGCCACCCCGCCGGAAGCGGTGCGGCTGTGCCTGGGTGGCGCGGCGACGCGGGCGGATTGCCGGCACTCGCTGGAGTTGATCGCGGATGCGCTGGAGCAATTGCCGGAGGTGGCTTCCACGGTGCTGTGAGAAAGGCGGTGGGACGGGCGGCGAGGTCAGGCGCACTGCCTGTGGCTGGGTCGATATGATCTTCCCTGCCGCCTGAAATCGGCCCATTCCAGCCGGTCGCCAACGTCCGCAATCTGGCATTCTCGTCGCATGAACAAATCGACGCTGGTAGCTGCAGAGCGCAACCTAGTTCTAAGGCACTCCGGACTGGAAGATGCCGTTGTGGTGACGTTCTTCGTGCCAGGTCCAGTACCCGAGGGAGACTGGGAGTGCCAGTATGAAATCAGAGGTGGACCGATCCAGCACGCTCATCGCACAGTCGGGATTGACTCGGTGCAGGCTTTGTCCTTAGCGATGGCTGGTGTGGGTGCCGAGTTAGACTTTTTCGAGCGCAAGCACAATGCAAAGTTCTTTTTCTTAGACGAGCCCGGGCATGAGTTCAAGTGAGTTCACTTTCGGGTAGGCTAGACATCAATATGAACAGATACTCGTTAGTCGCAATATTTTTGCTGCTCAACTCCACTCTTGCAGCCGCAGCCAGCTCTGAAGACTTGTTAAAGGCTAGGCTTGAAGGCCGCTATAAGGAGCTAAAGGGCGCGATGGCGTCCGGAGATGTCGCGTCAATCAAGGCCATACTGGCCCCGGGCTTTGTCAGTGAAGACGTTAGCGGCAACAAGGAAGATGCTGACGCAATGCTTCGTGAGGTTTCTGCGCTGCAGAAAGACCCGAACAAGGTGAGCGAAACCACCGTGGTTTCGGTTGATCGCGACGCAGACACAGCGGTTGCCGTGCAGCGCTATCACATGACCACATCCAAGCCGACGCAGGACGGCTCTTCTAAGCAGGTGGATCTGGTCACGGTATCTAAAGACACGTGGAAGCTTGTGGCGAATGGCTCATGGCTTATCAGCAGCACCAT
>Ga0302314_10001104_pt1 | contig 50317 bp, 49 predicted proteins | sample III_Palsa_N2_3_FD_200533 | JGI IMG/M metagenome (GOLD analysis project Ga0302314, IMG submission 200533) | Peat permafrost microbial communities from Stordalen Mire near Abisko, Sweden - III_Palsa_N2_3 | ecosystem: Environmental > Terrestrial > Soil > Palsa > Peat permafrost | place: Sweden... | reverse complement strand
GTTCCTGCCGAACCACGTGCGGCTGATCAACTACATCTTCATCGCGCCCTCGCTGATCTACAACATCCTGATCTTCCCGCTCTGGCACCGCTGCCGCTTCGGGCCCTCGGCGTACATGGCGAAGCTGCTCTACGGCTGGGCGCACCTGTTCGCCATCTCCGACCTGCTGCGCGGGCGGCCGATGGGCTGGAAGCCGACCAACAGCAAGTCCGCGGCGAGCAAGAACCGGCGGCTGTGGGTCGGGGTCTGGGGCTGGTCCGGCGGAACCTGCGCGATCTGGATCGCGGCGGCGGCGTGGCGTACGGTCTCCAGCGGAGTGCAGTTCCTGCCGATGCTGGCCCTGGGCGCGCTCAACATGTGGATCGTCGTCCTGGCGCTGATGTCCCGGCGCGAGCAGGCCCCCGGAGGAGCCAACTGAGACCCACGCGCCGGCAGTACGCGCGAAACACGGCGATCGCGGCGGTCCTGATTGTGGCCGCCGTGCTCGTCCGTTTCTTTCTACCCGGACCCTGGCCGTGGCGGCACACCGCGCCGGCCGCGCCCGCGATTCCCGGGGATGGCCGGTTCTATCTCGGCGTCGACTCGAGTTCGAAGAGCGCGACCCTCGCGGCGTACGACGCGGCCGTCGGCATCAGCCAGCCTGCCGTCCTCGGCGGATACACCATCGGCGAGGACGGCGGCGTGGCGCAGGTCCTGGCGTACGCGAAGGACCTGCCGGGCACGATCCCGATGGTGTCCTGGGGCGTGAACCTGCAGAACGGCGGGATCACGGACGGCTCGAAGGACTCGTACCTGCGCGCGCAGGCCGAGGCGGTCGTCGCGTATCAGAAGCCGGTGTTCATCCGCCTGGACTGGGAGATGAACGGGTCCTGGTATCCGGAGTGGAGCCGGCCCGCGGTGAGTCCGAGCGCGTACATCGCGGCCTGGCAGCACATCTGGACGATTTTCCACCAGGCCGGTGCTACGAATGCGGCATTCGTGTGGTGCCCCAACGTCGGCGAGTTCAACGGCCAGCCTTGGACGGCCTGGTATCCCGGCTCGGCGTACGTGGACTGGGTCGGCCTCGACGCGTACCCCGAGGACTCCAGCCTGACCGCGGACGTCTCGGGCGCGGGCGGCCTGGACGCGCTCGCGCAATTCGCGCAGCGCGACGGCAAGCCCGCGATGCTCGCCGAATGGGCGCCGGGCGAACCCGAACAGGACCCCGTGGCGGACTTCGACGCGGTCTTCGCCTGGGCCGCTCGCTACCCGGACGCGGTCAAGGCGCTCGTCTACTTCAACTTCGGCTCCACCCGGCGCGACGATCTGCTGGCCGATGATCCGACCGGATCCGCCCGTTTGCGGCAACTTGTCGCCCAGGATCGCGACGAGCTTTACGGCATCGGTGGGGTTGACTGATCCAAACGGGCGCGGCGGGGTTCCGCCGGGAGGCTCGGCGCGGAACAATCGTTCTATGAGCCCGGGGCCCGATCTGCTCGCGCTGGCCCGCGCCTATGGCGTGGCCACCGACTACCACGACTGGCGCGGCCGACGGGTCGAAGTCTCGTCGTCCACCCTCATCGCCGTGCTTAAGGCTTTCGGGGTGCCCGCGGGCACCGCGGCTGCCTGCCGCAAGGCGCTGCGCAACCGGCGGGTCCGCAGACCGCTGCCGTCCTGCGTGGTGCTGCGGGCCGGGGCGGGCGGCAACGGGACCGGGCGCGGCGACGAGGTGACCGTGCACGGCCCGGCCGAGGCCGCCCCCAGGCTGTGGATCGAGCTCGAGAACGGCGGTCGCCGCTACGACGTCTCCCCGGTGCGCTCGCGGGAGAGCGAGGCCGAGGGCCTCGCCGAGTACGACTACGCGATCCCGGCTGGGCTGCCGCTCGGCTGGCACAGGCTATGCGGACACTGGGACGGCAAGGCGCACACCGCCCCGCTGGCCGTGGCGCCCAACCGGCTGGAAACGGCGTCGGTCGAGGGACGCGGGCGGGCCTGGGGCTTCTCGCTCCAACTGCACGCGGTGCGCTCGCTGCGGTCCTGGGGCATCGGCGACCTGGCCGACCTTGAGCAGTTGGCGCTGCTCGCGGGCAACGACCTCGGCGCCGGGTTCCTCGTCGTCAACCCGCTGCACGCCTCCAGCGGCGTCGAGCCGATCGACCCCTCGCCCTATCTGCCCGCCTCGCGCCGCTACCCCGACCCGGCGCACCTGCGGATCGAAGCCACCCACGAATACGCCTACGCCCCGCCCGCCATGCGCCGGGATATCGACGCGCTCGGCGAGGACCTCCGCAAGGCGGGACCGGCCGGGGACCTGATCGACCGGGACGCCGTGTGGGAGGCGAAGATCAGCGCCCTGCGGCTGCTCTACGCGCTGCCGGCCGCCGAACGCGGTCCTGGCCGGGACGCCGACTTCCGCGCCTTTCTGCGGCGCGAGGGCGAACCGCTGCGCACGCACGCGACCTGGCTGACGATCGTGGCGCGGCACGGCCGGGACGAGTCGACATGGCCCAAGGGGCTGAGCGATCCGCGTAGCCCGCAGACCCGCGCGTGGCAGGGTGCGGAGGCGGCCGAGATCGCCTTCCACTGCTGGCTGCAGTGGCTGCTCGAGGAGCAGTTCTCGGCGGCCAAGTCCGCCTGCGAGCGGGCCCGGATGCCCTACGGGATCATCCACGACCTGGCGATCGGCGCGCAGGCGGACGGGGCCGACGTGTGGGCCGACTCCGAGGTCTACGCGCACGGCGTCACCGTGGGCGCTCCGCCGGACGAGTTCAACCAGAGCGGACAGAACTGGGCCTCGCGGCCCTGGCGGCCGGACAAGCTCGCCGAGACGGGCTATTCCTCATACCGGCGGATCCTCGCCGGGACCCTGCGGCACGCGCACGGCCTGCGGATCGACCACGTGATGGGCCTGTTCCGGCTCTGGTGGATCCCCGAGGGCAAGTCCGCCGATCAGGGGACGTACGTGAGCTATGACCACGACGCGATGCTCGGCGTGCTCACCCTCGAGGCGCACCGGTCCGGGGCGCTGCTGATCGGCGAGGACCTGGGCACGGTCGAGCCCTGGGTTCGCACGACGCTGGCCAGCCGCGGCATCCTCGGGACCAGCGTGCTCTGGTTCGAGCGGGACAACGAGGGACGTCCGCTGCACGCGGCCCGCTGGCGTACCGACGCGCTGGCCACGGTCACGACGCACGACCTGCCGCCGACCGCCGCCGTCCTGGCCGGAGAGTCGCTCGACGCCACGGACTGGCTGGAGCAGTTGCGCCGCGAGGGCCTGCTGCGCCGCGGCGCCGGCGAGTCCGAGACCGTGGACGCGCTGCACCGTTACCTCGCGTGGACGCCCGCGCGGCTGGTCGGGGTGTACCTGCCGGACGCGGTGGGCGACCGTCGCCCGCACAACCTGCCGGGCACCGACGCCGAGGCATACCCCAATTGGCGGTATCCGCTGGCGGACGGGACCGGGGCGCCGGTGCTGCTGGAGGATTTCGCCCGGAATCCCCGGGTTCGCTCCCTGGCGCGGGCGCTGCGGATACTGGGCTGAGCCACCATGGTCACGATCCGGCCCGCGAATGGACGACCTGGCTGCGAGGTCGGTTCACGGGTCGAGTACCGTTGTGCTGTGACTATCAGATCAGCAAAGCGCGCCGCGGTGCGGGCGGGGGCCCTGGCAGCGCTGACCAGTGTTCCGCTGCTCGCCGCGAGCTCCGCCTTCGCCGACAGCTTCCAGGGCGAGGACGCCGGACCCCGGCTCTCCGTGCTGGAGACCATCGGGATCTTCGTCGGCATCCCGGTCGGGCTGTTCGTGCTGATCACCGTGCTGGTGCTGCTGCCCGGCTGGGTGAAGGGCGACCAGAACCGGACCGAGATCGGCTGGGACACGCAGAGCGCCGCCAAGACCAAGGGTGCCGAGCCCGCGGACGCGGCCGGCGAGTCCGAGAAGGCCGGTGCCGCGTCGAGCGGGACCGGTGGCGCCAGTGGCTCCTGGTGAGGCGGCGGTGATCGAGTCCGCGCAGATCCAGCGGGCCATCAAGATCGCCGAGAAGCGGACCGGCCTGAACTGGTCGGTCTTCGTCGGCGACCTCGGCGCGGACCCGCGCGCCGAGGCGATCGAGCGGCACGGCGCGCTCGGCGCGGCCGCGGCCGCCTCGGTGCTGCTCGCCGTGGATCCGAACGCGCATCACCTGGAGATCGTCACCGGTTCCCGCGCCCGCAGGCGGCTGGACGACCGCTCCTGCGCGCTCGCCGCGGCCTCGATGGCGGGCACCTTCGCGGTGCGCGACCTCGACGGCGGCATCGCACGCGGCATACTCGCGCTGGTCGAGCACGTCCGCCGCAGCTGAGTTCTGAGTTCACAGTCGCCCGATAGACGTTCGAGGCCTCGCTCACCCGTTGGAGTGAGCGAGGCCATTGGTGTCCTTCATTAGGCCGAAGCCTTCTCCGTCGCCTCTGCCGCGACGAGCTCAGCCAGCAGCTCTTCCTCGCTCGCGCCCCGTCGCCAATAGCCGGTGAACGTCACCTGGCGCCGATCGAACCCGTGCCCGACCAGGTGCCGACGCAGCGTCCGAATCTCCGAGGCCTCGCCGCCGATCCACGCGTAGGGCGTCCCGGCGGGCAGCCGCGCCTCGCTCACCGAGCGGGTCAGCGAACGGTCTCCGCCGCGCACCACCCAGGTGATCTCGGCGTCGGCCCAGGTGTTCAGGGCCTGCACGTCGTCCCCGTGGCCGATCTCGATCCACGCGCGCACGATCGTCGCCGGGCTGATCCACTCCAGGATCCCGGCGATCGCCGGCAGCGCCGACTCGTCGCCCGCGAGCAGGATCCAGTCAGTGCCCTGCGGCGGCCGGAAGTCGATGCCCGCGTTGTCCGCCTCGCTCGGCCCGAGCGCGGTGATCCGGTCCCCGGCCAGGCAGTGCAGCGCCCACGCGGCGGCCGGGCCCGGACCCGCGTGCACCGCGAAGTCCACGTCCAGCTCGCCGAGTTCGCGCCGCTGCTCGCGCACCGTGTACGTGCGCATCAGCGCCCGATGACGCGGGTCCATCCCCCGCCACTCCGCGTACCATGCTCCGCCAGCCTCGACCGGCACGTGCGCGACCTCCTCGCCCGGCTGCGGAAAGAAAAGCTTGAAGCGCTGGTCGCGGCCCCCCGACGCGAACTCGGCCAGGCCCGCGGGCCCCACGCCCCGGAACGTCACCCGCAGCACGCTCGGGCTGACCCGGCGGGTCCTGGCGACCTCGAACTCGAAGAAGCGGTAGGAGCTCATGGCTCAGGCCACCTTCTTCGCGTTGCGCAGCGCGGTCGCGAAGCCCTGCACGATCGGGCCGATCGCGGTGTACGAATAGCGCGGTTCCGAGTTCCAGCCGACGATCTGATCCGCCTTCACCGCGGGCAGCGCGGTCCAGGTGGCGTTGCCGGTCAGGTCGGCGGGCTGCAGGGTGCCGGTCCGGTCGTCCAGCAGGATCAGATCCGGTTCGTACTTTCCGGCGTTCTCCCAGCTCAGGCTCTCGAAGAAGCCGCCGACCACGTTCGTCGGCTCGATGAAGGACACGCCGAGCTGCTCGTAGTAGCTCAGGTCCGGGTAGACCTTGGGATCGCTGATGTAGAGCAGGTCGGCGCTCGCCGAGGCCGCCAGGACCTTGATCGTGCCCTTGCTCTTCGCCGCCGTCCGCAACTGCTCCACGGCCTGCTCGAACGCGGCTTTCGCCTCCGTGACCTTCGTGGCGGCCAGGTCGGCGCCGAGCAGCCCGGCCAGCTTCTCGACACGTCCGAGCGGGGTGGTCAGCGGCTCGCTCGCGACGGTGATTCCCAGGGCGGGCGCCAACTTCTCGATCTTCGACAGGCTGGCCGCCGGGACGTACCAGAGCGAGTCCTTCTCCCACATGTCGGTGATCAGCACCTGCGGGTTGAGCTCGGCGTACTTCGCGACGTCGAACTCGCCGTACGCGTTGCCGAGGATCGTCAGCCGGTCCACCGGCAGGTTCCCGGCCATCGGGTCCGCCTTGCCGTTCGCCAGCTTGGTCGGCCCGAAAACGCCGACGATCCGATCGGTGACGCCGAAGTCGTAGAGCGCGGCGGCCGTCCCGGTGTACGCGACGACGCGGTCCGGCGCGGAGTCCAACTTCACCGTCGTCCCACGATCGTCGGTGAAGGTCCACGGGCCCGCGCTCCCGCTCGACGAGACGTCGGCGGTCGAGACGGTCGCGCTGCACGCGCTGAGCAGCCCGGCCGTCCCGAGCCCTAGCCCCGCCATGCCCAGACCCGATTTCAGCACGCGGCGGCGGCTCGGGCGTGGTGTGTAGGGGCGGGTGCTGGAAGGCAGGGCCATGGCGAAGGGTCCTCTCTCGGAGTGTTGAGACTTAGGGTAGCCTAACCTAAGTGTCAATCAACCTCGGGAGGTTCCATGGCGACCCGCCGAGCCCTCGGCTTGCCCGCCGCCCTCTGCGCCCTGCTGGTGATCTGCGTGCTGAGCCTCGCGATCGGCGCGCTGCCGCTCGCGCCCTCGGCGGTCTGGCACGGCCTGGTCGACCCGGCCTCGGCCGCGTACCCCGTCGTGCACGAGACGCGGCTGCCGCGCACGCTGCTCGGCCTGCTCGCCGGCACCGCGCTCGGTCTCGCGGGCGCCGTGATGCAGGCGCTGACCAGAAATCCGCTGGCAGACCCCGGACTTCTCGGCGTCAACGCGGGAGCCTCGGCCGCCGTCGTCACCGCCACCGCGCTGCTCGGCATATCCAGCCTCGGCGGCTACATCTGGTTCGCACTCGGCGGCGCGGCGCTGGTCTCAGTGCTCATCTACGCGGTCGGCGGCGCCGGATCGAGCAGCCCGGCACGGCTGGCCCTGGCCGGAACCGCCGTCAACGCGGCGCTGTTCTCATACGTCGGAGCGGTCGAACTGCTCGACACCGACGCGCTGGACCGGATGCGCTTCTGGACGGTCGGCTCCATCGCCGACGCGGAGCCGGGGACTGTCCTGCGGATCACGCCGTTCATCCTGGTCGGCGCGGTCCTCGCGCTCGGCAGTGCCAAGCCGCTCAACGCGATGGCGCTCGGGGACGACGCGGCCACGGCGATCGGCGGGAGGCCGGCGTTGACCCGCGCGATAGCCATCGCGGCGATAGTCCTGCTCTGCGGCTCGGCCACCGCCGCCTGCGGACCGATCGTATTCGTCGGTCTCATGGTGCCGCAGATCGCCGCGAAGATCACCGGCCCCGACCTGCGCTGGGAGCTGCCGTACAGCGCGATCCTGGCGCCGATCCTGCTGCTCGGCGCGGACATCGTCGGCCGGGTCGTGGCGCGTCCGTCCGAACTCGAGGTCGGCATCATCACGGCCGTCATCGGCGGCCCGGTCTTCCTGCTCACGGTCGTCGGGCGGCGCGCATGACCCGCCGTCATCTGCGTCCTACGCTCGTCTGCCTGGCCTGCATTGCTTTCGGCGTCATCGCTGCATTACTCACCCTGAACCTCAGTCAGTTCAGCGGCGGCCTCACCGAGGCGGACGTCTTCGTCATCAACCAGTTGCTCCTGCCGCGGATCTTCACGGCGGTCCTGGCCGGAGCCGCGTTGGCCATCGCCGGAGCCGTCTTCCAGTCCGTCACCCGCAATCCGCTCGGCAGCCCCGACGTGCTCGGCTTCACCCAGGGCGCCGCGACGGGAGCGCTGATCGGCATCACGGCGTTCGGCGGGGGAGTGGTGGCCGTCGGCGCCTCCGCGTGGATCGGCGCGGTCGGCAGCGCGGTTGCCGTCTACCTCGTCGCACGACGCGGCGGGGTGACGGGAGGAGCCAAGCTCGTCCTCGTCGGCATCGGCATCGCGACGATCCTCAGCGGCGTCAACGAATACCTGATCACCCGCGCGAACATCATCGACGCGGCGGCGGCCTCGCTCTGGATCACCGGCAGTCTCGACGGCAGCTCGTGGTCCGGCGTCGTCCTGATCGGCGCGGCAGTCACCCTGCTCGTCCCTTTACTGATACTTTGCTCGCGCCCGCTGCGCGTCCTCGAACTCGGCGACGACCTGGCCACCGGCCTCGGCCTGCGCGGCGAGAAACTGCGGCTGCTCACGCTCGGCGCAGCAGTCCTGCTCGCCGCCTCGGCCGCATCACAGACCGGCCCCGTCGCCTTCGTCGCCCTCTGCGCTCCGCACCTCGCCCGTGCTTCGACGCGCCGCACCGGCCCCAACCTCGTACCCACGCTGCTGCTCGGCGCCGCGCTGATGCTGTGGGCCGACTACCTGTCGCAGCACGCGATCCCCAACCGGGAGCTACCGGTCGGCGTGGTCACGGGCGTGCTCGGCGGCGGCTATCTCGTCTACCTCCTGGTCCACCAGCGCAAGATCGGAAGCATATGAGCAGGCTCGAGACCCGTAATCTCACGCTCGCCTACGACCGCCGCGAGGTCGTCCGCGAGCTCGACGTCGAGATCCCGGACCGCTCGTTCACGGTCATCATCGGCGCCAACGGCTGCGGCAAGTCCACCCTGCTGCGCGCCCTCGCCCGCGTGCTCAAGCCCGCGCGCGGCACCGTGCTGCTCGACGGCAAGGCGATCGGCGAATATCCGGCCCGCCACGTGGCCCGCGTCATCGGCCTGCTGCCTCAATCGCCGATTACGCCGGACGGGATCACCGTGGCCGAGCTCGTCGGCCGGGGCCGTTTCCCGCATCAGGGCGCGCTACGCCGCGAGTCGGCCGAGGACCGCGCCGTCGTCGAACGCTGCCTCACCGAGACCGCGCTCACCGAACTCAAGGACCGCCCCGTCGCCGAACTCTCCGGCGGCCAACGCCAGCGCGCGTGGATCGCGATGGCTCTCGCGCAGGACACCGAACTGCTGCTGCTCGACGAGCCGACGACGTACCTCGATCTCGCGCATCAGATCGAGGTCATGGACCTCTGCGCCCGGCTTCACGCTATGGGACGCACCGTCGTGGCGGTCCTGCACGACCTCAACCAGGCCGCGCGGTACGCCTCGCACCTGATCGCGCTGCGCGGGGGCGAGCTGATCGCGGCAGGCGCGCCCGACCGCGTGATCACCGCTGAACTGGTCGAACGTGCCTTCGGCCTGCGGGCGCGGATCATCGAGGACCCGGAGACCGGCACCCCCCTGGTCATCCCCCTTCCCACGAAAGTTACCGCCAAGTAGTATCCGGACGAGAGCGCCGACTGGATACAGCGGCGACCGAAGAGCGGAAGGTGCGGTCCGTCCATGTCCTCAATGGAGAAGCAGACGCGGCGGGACCGGCCGTGGGTGATGCGCACGTACGCGGGCCACTCAACCCCGGCCGAATCCAACGCCCTCTACCGGCGCAACCTGGCCAAGGGGCAGACCGGCCTGTCCGTGGCCTTCGACCTGCCCACCCAGACCGGCTACGACGCCGACGCCGAGCTCGCCACCGGGGAGGTGGGCAAGGTCGGCGTGCCGATCGCGCACCGCGGCGACCTGGCCCGGCTGTTCGAGGGCATCCCGCTGGCCGAGATGAACACCTCGATGACGATCAACGCCACCGCGATGTGGCTGCTCGCGCTCTACCAGGTGGTCGCCGAGGAGCAGGGCGCCGAGCCGAAACTGCTGTCCGGGACCACGCAGAACGACATCATCAAGGAATACCTCTCCCGCGGCACGTACGCGTTCCCGCCCGGCCCCTCGCTCCGGCTGACGACCGACATGATCGCCTACACCGTGCACGCGCTGCCGAAGTGGAACCCGATCAACATCTGCAGCTACCACCTGCAGGAGGCCGGCGCCGAGCCGGTGCAGGAGATCGCCTACGCGCTGTCGACCGCGATCACCGTGCTCGACGCCGTGCTCGACTCCGGCCAGGTCCCGGCGGACCAGTTCGACCGCGTCGTCGGGCGCATCTCCTTTTTCGTGAACGCGGGCGTGCGCTTCGTCGAAGAACTCTGCAAGATGCGCGCCTTCACCCGGCTCTGGGACGAGATCACCCGCGAACGCTACGGCGTGACCGACGCCGCCGCGCGCAGGTTCCGCTACGGCGTGCAGGTCAACTCGCTGGGCCTGACGGAGGCCCAGCCGGAGAACAACGTCGCCCGCATCGTGCTCGAGATGCTCGCGGTCACCCTCTCCAAGGACGCCCGGGCCCGCGCCGTCCAGCTCCCGGCCTGGAACGAGGCGCTCGGCCTGCCGCGTCCGTGGGACCAGCAGTGGTCGCTGCGCATGCAGCAGGTCCTGGCCTTCGAATCCGACCTGCTGGAGTACGGCGACCTGTTCAACGGCTCGCACGTCGTCGAGGCGAAGGTCGCGGAGCTGGCCGAGGCGGCGAAGACCGAGATGGCGCGGATCGAGGAGATGGGCGGCATCGTCGCGTCCGTCGAGTCCGGCTACCTCAAGTCGCAGCTGGTGGGCGCGCACGCCGAACGCAGGGCGCGGATCGAGGCCGGCGAGCAGATCGTCGTCGGCGTCAACGCGTATCAGGAGACTGAGCCGAACCCGCTGACCGCGGACCTGGACGCCGCGATCCAGTCCGTCGACCCGGCCGTGGAGGCGCAGGCTTCGGATGCGCTGAAGCAGTGGCGGGCCAAGCGGGACAACGCGGCCGTGGACGCGGCGCTGGCCCGGCTGCGCAAGGACGCCGCCGAGCCCTCGACCAACCTGATGTCCGCGACGCTCGAGTGCGCGCGGGCCGGTGCGACCACCGGCGAGTGGGCCGCCGCACTCCGCGAGGTGTTCGGCGAATTCCGCGCTCCCACCGGCGTTTCCGGTGCGGCAGTCGGCGCCCAGGTCTCGGCTGAGCTCAGCGCGCTGCGCGAGCAGGTGCGGCAGGTGGGGGAGCGGCGTGGTCGCAGGCCCCGGATGCTCGTCGGAAAGCCGGGCCTGGACGGCCACTCCAACGGGGCCGAGCAGATCGCCGTGCGCGCCAGGGACGCCGGCTTCGAGGTCGTCTACCAGGGCATTCGGCTGACCCCGGCGCAGATCGCCGCGGCTGCCGTCGCAGAGGACGTAGACGTCGTGGGACTGTCCGTGCTCTCCGGCTCGCACCTGCGCATCGTCCCCGAGGTGCTCCGGCTGCTGGCCGAGGCGGGCGCGGCCGACATGCCGGTCGTGGTCGGCGGAATCATTCCCGAGGCTGACGCGGAAATCCTGCTGCGGCAGGGAGTGAAAGCCGTATTCACGCCCCGCGACTACGACCTGACGACCATTCTGGGCAAGGTTCTGAGCCTGGTGGCCTGAGTGTCCCGATTGCCCCTTTTTTGGAACATGGGTGCGCACATGACGGTGCCCGGTAACGAAGTGTGAAACCTCGTTGCCGGGCACCGTCATTCGTGCCGATTTAGCCGAGAATTCCCGCTGGGTTCACCGGCCGCGGAATCAGGCCTCGGCCGCGACCGTCTCCTCGGTCTCGGCCTTGGCGCCGATCTCGTGCTCCTTGATGAACTCGTCGCCGAGCACCTGGTGCGCCGCGCGCAGGTGGTCGAGGTCCACCTCGCCGTGCTCGGCCGCGTGTCCGTCCAGCGCACCGAGGATGCGCTCGACCGGGCCGTGCACGCCGCCGAGCCGCTGCTCGGCGAAGTAGGCGATGCCCAGCTTGAGGAACAGCTTCGCCCCCTGGCGGTGGGTGTTCCACTCCTCGATGCTGTGTTCGGTCTCGTCGAAGGCCTTCTCCGAGACCTCCAGTGCCTTCGCTATGAAGCTCATCGCGATCCTCACAATCCGTGGGAGGCGGTTGAGCGCTCCCCCTCAGGTATGACAGTCAATACCCGCGCACTTTACTCCACCGGACGTGACGGTGCGTAGGGTCTGGGGCGGGGAAATGCAAGGGGCGTGCGAAGCGATATGCGGAGCGGTTCGTGGCGCATCGAGCCCTTAAGGGTTCGCGCGCGCCGAACGGGCGCCAGTACGCCGTTCCGTAAAACTCTGCTATACGGTCGAATCGGCCTTATGGGGCAATGGAATGCTATCGACGGCGCACCCGGCACGGGGCGTGCGGTGGCGGCGGTACGCGCGGTGACCGCCCTGAGCCGGCTGCGGGTCGTGCTGAGCCTGGATCAGCTCGCGGCGTACACGGACGTGCCGATGCACACCCTGGACGAGGGACTCAGCGCGGGACCGGTGGCGGACGGCCGGATCGAGCGCGTGGTACAGGGGTCGTATGTCGGCTACCGGCATCCCGACGCGGCCTGGACGACGCTGCCGAGCCGGCTGGCGGCGGCGTCCGCAGGGGTCGAATTCGCCAGGTGGTTCGCCGACTGGCTGGACGGGGTCGGCCCCGAGCGCAGAAAAGCCGCGCACGCCACGGCCAGGGCGGTCAGCGCGGCCGCGCGGGCGGCAGGCAAGACCGCGCTGGCGGACCGGATCGAGAGCGTCTACAGCCGCAGAAAGCGCCGCGAGGCCGAGGAAGCGAAGCCACCTCCACTGCTTCCTCTCGCACCCCCGCCGCCCGCCGCCAAAGCCGTCTCGCGGCTGTCCACCCGGACGACGGCAGGCATCCTCATAGGCACGGCGGTGCTGCTGACCGGAGCCGTCGCGGGCGTAGCAGCACTCAGCGAAACGACCGCGATCGCCGGGGGAGTGCAGGCCAAGTCCATCGGCGCCGCGTCACCGAGTGGCGTTGGCACGGACGGAATCCAGGCCTCATTCTCCAGCCACGCAGGCTTGGCCGCTGCTTCCTCAAGCTCAGCAACGTCGTCCGCCGGCCCGACGACTACCCGCCCCTCAAGCTCCGCCACGTCCTCGGCGACGCCTGGTACCAGCTCCGGCACAGGCCCTAACGGCACGTCGCCGGTCCAGGTGGACTACGTCTCGTCGGCGGGCGGCTCGGCGTCTTCCGGCGCATCGAGCACATCGGGCACCAGCGGCAGCACCGGAAGCACGACCAGCAGCACGGATGGTGGCGGCAGCAGCACCTCACCCACCACCGCCCCCGCCACCACCGCGTCGGCCACCACGACATCCGCCGCCCCGACCACGTCGATCGCGACAACCTCAAGCAGCGACCCCGTCGCCACCGCAACGACGCCGAGCTCCGGCGACTCCACTGCGGGCTGCCTCAACCTGCTGGGTCTGATCTCGGTCTGCCTGTAAAGCCGACTCACCGGCCTTCATCGCCGATCGTCTTGGAAGGCAGCCCGACGGACCGAATCCATCCGTCAGAACAACCGAGACTCCACATCATCGAACCCGCGCAGCACGTCGTAGTCCAGCACCTGGCAGCCGATGCCGCGGTCGGTGGCCAGGACTCGTGCCTGGGGCTTGATCTCCTGGGCGGCGAAGATGCCGCGGACGGGGGCGATCAGCGGGTCGCGGTTGAGCAGGTCCAGGTAGCGGGTCAGCTGCTCGACGCCGTCGATCTCGCCGCGGCGCTTGATCTCTACCGCCACGGTCGCGCCTGCCGCGTCCTTGCAGAGGATGTCCACGGGGCCGATGGCGGTGGGGTACTCGCGGCGGATCAGGCGGTAGCCGGTCCCCAGGGTCTCGATCTGGGCCGCGAGCAGCTCCTGCAGGTGCGACTCGACGCCGTCCTTCTGCAGGCCGGGGTCCACGCCCAGCTCATGCGACCCGTCGTGGAAGATCTCTTCCAGACGGATGATCAGCTTCTCGCCCGCCTTGTTGGTCACCGTCCACAGGCCCGGCTCCTCCTTGACCGTGCACGGCGGGCTCATCCAGTTCAGCGGCTTGTAGGAGCCGCCGTCGGAGTGCACGAGCACTGAGCCGTCGGACTTGTGGATGAGCAGGCGCTTGGCGCTGGGCAGGTGGGCGGCGAGGCGTCCGGCGTAGTCGACGCTGCACTGGGCGATGACGAGGCGCATCCGTCCACCCTAGACCAGCCGGGGGACGCGGCGTGGCCGGTCCTCGGTCGCGGACCCCGGTTCCTCCGACGATCACATCAGTCCGCTGAATGGACCGTCCGGTCATGCGTGAATCCCATGCGCCCCCTCGGGCAGGTGTGAGGGACTGCCGCTGCGGTCATTCATTTCTGTGAGCGCACCATGACGGATGCGAACCCTCACGAAATGAGAGTCGAGCCCATGTCCCTGGACGTCTCCCCGGACCTGCTGGCGGCCGCCGAGCGCGGCGAGGTCGCCGACGCGGAGTTCGCCGAGTGTGTGCGTACCTCGCTGCCGTACGCGTGGCACATGATCAGCAACCTGTCCACGCGGCTGCACGTCGAGGGCGGCCCCTTCATCGACAACACCACCCCGCCGGACAACGAGCAGGAGCGCGGCCAGTTGCTGCGCGCCCTCGCCTCCGACTCCATCCGCGACTGCCTGGAACGTTATTTCGGGGTCAAACTCGCGTTCCAGAACTGCCACCGGGTGGCGGTCTTCCCCGCGGCGGACGGGGAGCCCGGCATGGAGTCCGGGGCCTACCGCCGCTTCGTGTCGCCCCGGGCCCAGCTGCTCAACCAGTCGCCGGAGCTCCGCGACTGCTGAGCACGGGGTGTTCACTCGTTCGAGTACACGGAAGGGAGTGGTGGTCCGGAAACTGTCAGACGCTTGTGGTGGGGTGGTGCACGGAGGAACACCGCCCCCGAGGAAGCACGAGGGAGTCCCCGGCGGGGAGAGACCGGTCGCGGCCGTACGCGCGCGCAGTGGAGGGCGCGTGCGGGGAAGACGGCCGCGACCGGTCTCGAGGCTTTTCTGAACGGAATCGGAACGGAGGCTGGTCGGAACGTCCGTTGTGCCGACTTTCACACTGTCGCCCGGCGCCGGTACTGTGGATACTGGCGGGTAACAAACGGCCGTACCCGAATCCGACGGGACGGTACGAGCGGACGAGGGAGTCGGCTGTGGCGCGTGACTTCAAGACGGTGGGCGTGGTGGGCCTTGGCACCATGGGTGCGGGCATCGCCGAGGTGCTGGCCCGCAACGGGATCCAGGTGTTCGGCGTCGAGCAGGACCCGGCCGCGCTCAACCGGGGCAGGGCGCACGTCGCGCACTCCACCCGGCGGGCCGTGTCCAAGGGCAAGCTGAGCGCCGAGGACGCCGCGGCCCTGCTGTCCAGGATCACCTTCACCCACGAGCTCGCCGACCTGACCGAGGTCGACCTCGTCATCGAGGCCATCCCGGAACGGCTCGAGCTCAAGCGCGGCCTGTTCCAGCGGCTCGACGCGATCTGCCGCCCCGACGCGGTCTTCGCCACCAACACCTCCTCGCTCTCGGTCACCGAGATCTCCGTGGCCACCTCGCGCCCCGGCCGCGTCGTCGGCATCCACTTCTTCAACCCGGCGCCGGTGATGAAGTTCATCGAGATCGTGCGCACCGTGGTGACCGAGCCCGATGTGCTGGCCGACGTCGAGGCCCTCGCCGCCCGCCTCGGCAAGAGCCCGGTCGTGATCGGCGACAAGGCCGGGTTCATCGCGAACGCGCTGCTTTTCGGCTACCTCAACCACGCGGCCACGATGTTCGAGGCGCGCTACGCCAGCCGCGAGGACATCGACGCGGCGATGCGGCTCGGCTGCGGGCTGCCGATGGGTCCGCTCTCGCTGCTCGACCTGATCGGCCTGGACACCGCGTACGAGATCCTCGACACGATGTACAAGCAGTCGCGCGACCGGCTGCACGCGCCGGCGCCGATCCTCAAGCAGATGAAGACGGCCGGGCTGCTCGGCCGCAAGAGCGGGCGCGGCTTCTACACCTACGAGCAGCCCGGCGTGCCCGCGATCGTCCCGGACGACCTGACCCCCGAGGGCGCCAAGCACGCGGCGCCGGGCCGCAGCATCGGCCGGGTCGCGGTGGTCGGCTCCGGCACGATGGCCAACGGCATCGCCGAGGTCTGCGTCAAGGCGGGCCTCGAAACGGTGCAGATCGCCCGCTCCGCGGAGAAGGCCGAGGCCGCGCGGGCCCGGGTGGTCAAGTCGCTGGGCCGGGCCGTGGACAAGGGCAGGCTGACGGCCGAGGACCGGGACGCGGCGCTGGCCCGGCTCACCTCGAGCGGCAACGTGGCCGACGCGGCGGACTGCGACCTGGTCCTCGAGGCCGTGGTCGAGGACCTCGAGGTCAAGACGGCCCTGTTCCGCGAGCTCGACGGGATCTGCAAGCCGGGCGCGGTGCTCGCGACCACCACCTCGAGCCTCCCGGTGATCGACTGCGCGATGGCCACCGGCCGGCCGCAGGACGTCGTCGGCATCCACTTCTTCAACCCGGCACCGATGATGCAGCTGGTCGAGATCGTGCACACGGTCGCCACCGCGCCGGACGTGCTCACCACGGTGCACGAGCTGTGCGCCAAGCTCGGCAAGCACCCCGTGGACTGCGGCGACCGGGCCGGCTTCATCGTCAATGCCCTGCTGTTCCCGTACCTCAACGACGCGGTCAAGATGCTCCAGGCGCACTACGCGACGGCCGACGGCATCGACACGGCGATGAAGCTCGGCTGCGGCTACCCGATGGGCCCGTTCGAGCTGCTCGACGTCGTCGGCCTTGACGTCGCGCTGGCCATCGAGCGGGTGCTCTACCTGGAGTTCCGCGAGCCCGGCTTCGCCCCGGCGCCGCTGCTCGAGCACCTGGTGACGGCCGGGTACCTGGGCCGCAAGGCCGGCCGCGGCTTCCGCGACCACACCGCCTGAGCCGACTGAGCCAAGGTACCGGGAGTTCGCGCGCGGACTGAGAGAATACGGACGTGAGACCGCGCAAGAACTCCAAGTACAACAGGCCGACGCCCGACCCGGACGACCTCGCGCGCTCCTTCGGCTACCAGCACACCGAGTCCGACGCGCACGGCGAGGACTGGATCGTGCGCCAGGTCACCGGAGCGGCGGCGAACAAAACCTACCGCTGTCCGGGCTGCGACCACGAGATCCCGCCAGGCACGCCGCACGTGGTCGCCTGGCCGAGCGTGCCCGAGTACGGCGCGGGCGGCGGCGTGACCGAGCGCCGGCACTGGCACACCGCGTGCTGGAACGCGCGCGGGCGTCGGCGGCGACGCTGACGGAGCGCGACGGACCGGATCACCGGCCGGGCGCGACGATCCGCAGCGAGCTCGAGTACAGATCGCCGCTCAGCGTCAGTCGAGGGTGCCCGGCGGCTCGCCGGGCCGGCCCGCGGCGGTCGCGGATCTTGCTTCGGTGCCTGCCCAGGTTGTCCAGGTCGAGGGAGAGGGCGGCGGGGACGAGCAGCGAGATCTTGCTCTTCTGCGCCTTGATGGCGACCGCGCAGTGCCCGTCGGCGAGTTCCGCGGTTCGGAAGTCGAGGATGACCACGGCGCTGGTCGCCTCGATGATGACGCGGCGCGGGATGTCCCAGGCGCCCAGGCGCTCCAGGTTGCCTCCCGTCACGGCCAGGCGGACCTCCTCGCGGCGATCCGGGGTGAGCGCGGGGAGGTCGTCGATCACGGGTGCCAGGTCGGCGGTCGTCGTCGCGCTCAGGGCGGTGTCGAGACGCGCGTCGAGATCCTCCTGGGTCAGCGCGCCGCGGATGAACGCGTCGCGCAGCCGCTTCGCGGCGAGATCGCGGTCTTCGTCCGAAAGCCGCCAAGCGCGCGTCATACCTGCCACCTTTGCCCTGTTCAGATACCCGCGAATCCCGCGATTGCCGCGGGACGCGACCGGCGTCGAGGAGTGGGAGCGCCCCTCCGAAGCCGGGCTGCACCGTGCCCCGCTCGTTCGCCTCCGGATCCCAGCCCGCAAGCACCTGCGGCCGTCGACGCCGCAGGTGATCGATGTAGGCGTTCCGCAGTACCGTCTTCGCCAGCGCGGCCACGCCGCGAGTCACATCGACGGTGCCCCAGACGCGGTACAGGCGCAGTAGTGCCTCCTGGGCCAGATCCTCCGCGAAGTGCTGGTCGCCGCACAGCGATGCGGCGGCGTGGACCAGGCGTGCACGTTCCTTGGCATAGAACTCCGTATACCCGTCTATATGGCTGGATTCCAAGGCCAATCCTTCCCCCGTTTATGGCGCGACGCTCAGCGGACGCGATCCCCTGGTCACGCCGTCGCAAGTTGTGTCGAGGAAGCTACCAACCAGCACCGGGTCGGTCAACAATTCTCATGCTGTTATTGCATCTCCAGTATTTATATAAATTTTTCGTGAGTGCGGGTGGCCTGCGGAGCCGGCCGCCGGGGCTCACGCGTCCCGGTGCCGGAAGAGCGCCAGAGCCGGCACGATGATCACGGCGGTCCAGATCAGCAGCGCGATGAGGCCGCCGATCGGGGAGAGCGGCGGGGTGCCGCTGGTCGAGGCGTGCGTGATCATCATGGCGCCGCCCGCGTTCGACGGCACGATCTTGTTGATGTCCTTGCCCGTCGTGCCCGGCAGGAAGTTCGTGATGATCGGGATCACGAACAGCAGGCCGACGAGCCCGGAGATCGCCGCCGCCGTGTGCCGCAGCAGGAAGCCGAGGCCGAAGCCCATCAGCGCGATCAGCGTCAGGTAGACAGGCACGGCGAACAGCGCACGCAGGTTCGAGCCCTGACTTAGCGACAGGTCCACGCCGTGCTTGGTGTAGAAGGGGCTGGCCAGCGCGTACGAGGCGAAGGCGATGATCAGGCCGACGAGTAGTACGAGCAGCGTGAGCACCGTGGCTTTGGCGGCGAAGAGCGTGCCGCGGCGGGGGAATGCGGTGAGCGAGGTGCGCATCATCCCGGTGCCGTACTCGGTGGAGACGACCAGGGTGCCGAGCACGCCGGTCACCAGCACGCCGAAGTACACGCCCGCGACGACCGACGACATGTCCATCGTGGCCCGCGACGAGGCGTCGATCGAGTCCCAGTTCGCCGACGTGACCGCGGCGATCAGCACCGAGATGCCGACCGACACCAGCAGGCTGATCAGCAGCGTCCAGAAGGTCGAGCGCACACTGCGGATCTTGGCGAACTCGCTGTCCATCGCCTCGCGGAAGGTCACCCGGCGGACGGGGCTGCCGAGGTGCAGGGCCTGAGTGCTTGCAGTCACTGTCACTGGATGTGCTCCTTGACCTGCGAGTTCTGGCTGACTTGCGGCGTTCCCCAGCCGGCCGCCTCCGCGCTCTCGAGGGCCCGCTGGGCGTCCGTGCGTCCCGCGTGGTACTCGACCGAGTTGGCCGTCAGGCGCATGAACGCCTCCTCCAGCGAGGACTGGACCAGCGTCAGTTCATGGATCCACAGGCCCTCGGCCCCGGCCACGTCGCCGATCTGCGCGGGCTCGGCGTCGTAGACGTGCGCGGACGCGTCCGGCTGTAGTTCAACCCTCCAGCCGCGCGACTCCAACTTGGGCGCCAGCTCAGCCAACCGCGGCGAGCGGACGCGCACGTAGCTGACCGAGTTCTTCGCGATGAAGTCGGCCATCGGCTCGTCCGCGAGGATCTTGCCGAGGCCGATCACCACGAGATGGTCCGCGGTCAGCGCCATCTCGCTCATCAGGTGGCTGGAGACGAAGACCGTCCGGCCCTCGGCGGCCAGCGCCTTCATCAGGTTGCGGATCCACAGGATGCCCTCGGGGTCGAGGCCGTTGACCGGTTCGTCGAACATCAGGATGCCGGGGTCGCCGAGCAGCGCGGCAGCGATGCCGAGGCGCTGGCCCATGCCGAGGGAGAAGCCGCCGGAGCGCTTCTTGGCCACGCTGTGCAGCCCGACCAGGTCGATCACCGCGTCCACCCGGGCGCGGGGCAGGCCGTTCGCCTTCGCCAGCACCAGCAGGTGGTTGTACGCGGTGCGCCCGCCGTGCACGGCCTTGGCGTCGAGTAGCGCGCCCACCTCGCGGAGCGGGGCGGCGAGGTGCTGGTAGGGCACGCCGTTGATCGTCACCGCGCCGGAGGTCGGCCGGTCAAGGCCGAGGATCATTCGCATCGTGGTCGACTTGCCCGCGCCGTTCGGGCCGAGGAAGCCGGTCACCTTGCCCGGCGCCACGGTGAAGTCCGCGTGGTCCACCGCGAGCCTGGGCCCGTAGCGCTTGGTCAGCGCGGTCGCTTGGATCATGACCCAAGACTGCCCCGAATGGGATCCTGCAGCCATTCGGGGCAGCTCTTCGAGGGACAGCGCGCGTCACTCGAACGGCGTCACGCGTCCCGGCGCACGAGCAGCCACGCGGCGAGGATCCACAGCGCGGCGGTCCACGCGGCGAACACCCCGTAGCCTTCCCAGGGACTGAGCAGGAAGTTGTCCGGGACGTGCTTGGCGATGATCGCGAAGCCCGCGTTCGTCGGCTCGTACGTGTAGAGGTACTTTCCGGCCTTGCCGGGGATCAGCGAGATGAGGCCGCTGACGACCAGCAGCAGCGCGACGATGCCGGTGATGGCGCCCGCGACGTGCCGGATCAGCGAGCCGAGGACCAGCGCGAACAGGCCGAGCATCGCCAGGTAGAGGCCGCCGCCGGCCACCTGCCGGATGTCCCCGCTGTTCAGGTTGACCGTGAGCAGGCCCTTCAAGGTCTGCCGGCCGATGAAGAAGCCGACGAAGGAGACCACCTCGCCGATCACTAGGACCAGCAGGAAGAAGACCACCGACTTGGCCGCGAGCATCCGGACCCGATGCGGGCTGGCCAGCAGCGTCGAGCGGATCATCCCGGTCGAGTACTCGCTCGCCGAGACCATCACGCCGAGCACGGCGATCGAGAGCTGGCCGATGTACTGGCCCGGCGCCATGACCTGGCCGATCGGGTCGAGCATCAGGTTCGCCTGCTGCGTCGGCGTGGCCTGCTTCCAGTTCGCGACCGTCAGGTACGGGAACAGCCAGCAGAAGAACGGGAAGACGATGATCAGCGCGATCAGCGACCAGTAGGTCGAGCGCACCGAGCGCAGCTTCGTCCACTCGGCCAGCAGCAGGCGGCCGAAGTGCGAGTGGCCGGTGCCCGCGCCGTCCGCGACGGGAGGGGCGAGCACGCCCTGGCTAGCGGCCATCGAGGCCTCCCGAGGCGAGCGCGTCCGCGGATGACGGGGCCGGGCTCGGCGGTGGCGGCGACGGATGGTGGGTGAACTCGCCGGACTCGCGCGTCAGTTCCATGTACGCCTCCTCCAACGAGGCCCGCTGCGGCGTCAGCTCGTGCAGCACCAGGCCGCGCTCCGCCGCCAGTTCGCCGATCAGCGGCGCGGTGCTGTTCGTGACGATCAGCATGCCGTCCTCGGCCGCGGCCGTGACCGACCAGCCGCGCTGCTCCGCGGCGGCCCGGAACTCGGCGGTCTGCGGCGTACGCACGAGCACCGCGCTGTCCGAGAACTGCGCGATGAACTGCGCCACCGGCATGTCCGCCTGCAGTTGGCCGCGACCGATGACGATGAGGTGGTCCGCGGTCACCGCCATCTCGTTCATCAGGTGGCTGGAGACGAAAATAGTCCGCCCGTCCGCCGCCAGCGCCTTGAGCAGCTCCCGGATCCAGACGACGCCCTCCGGGTCGAGCCCGTTGACCGGCTCGTCGAGAATGAGGATCTTGGGGTCGGCGAGCAGCGCGGCGGCGATGCCGAGGCGCTGGCCCATGCCCAGCGAGAAGCCCTTGGTGCGCTTGCGGGCCACCGCGCCGAGACCGACCAGGTCCAGCACCTCGGAGACGCGGCGCTTGGGCACGCCCTGCGTCTGCGCGAGATAGAGCAGATGGTTGAACGCGGTCCGCCCGCCGTGCACCGCCTTGGCCTCGAGCAGCGCGCCGACGTGCCGCAGCGGGTCGCGCAGATCGTGATAGAGCCTGCCGTCGATCAGGGCGGTTCCCCCGCTCGGCCGGTCAAGGCCGAGGATCAGCCGCATCGTGGTCGACTTCCCCGCCCCGTTCGGCCCCAGAAAGCCGGTGATCCGGCCGGGCGCGACGGTGAAGCTGAGATGGTCGACGGCGGTCGTGCCCCCGTACTTCTTGACGAGGTCCTTGACTTCGATCATGGTGCCGTTCCTTTCTGATTCAGCGAATCTCAAGGACGTATCCACCAACGGATACAGGTTCCCGTCTGATCCCGGCCGCATATGCTGCCGGGTGCGGGATTGACGCTTCAGGGCCACCTGCCGCGCGTTGCGCGGTTTTACGGTCGGCTCCACGTCCGTTTACCCTCTCCGGGCCACTCCCGGCGACGGCCGCTGCGAGAGCGGCGAGATTGCGTGCGGCATTGTGATCACGATCGAGCACTAAGCCACACTTGGTGCATGAGAAAGTGCGCTGGGCCGGGCGCAGTTTGAGTTTCACTGCCCCGCAGCCACTGCACGTCTTGCTACTCGGATACCAGCGGTCCGCCACGATCAGGTGGCCGCCGTTCCACTGCGTCTTGTATGTCAACTGCCTCCGGATTTCGCCGAATCCGGCGTCGCGGATCTGTATGGCGAGCCTGCGGTTGCGGACCATCCCGGCGAGGTTCAGGTCCTCGACGACGACAGTGCCGTACTCGCGGGCCAGCATTGTGGTGAGTTTGTGGATACCGTCCCGGCGCTGGTTCGCCACCCGATGATGGATCTTGTTGCGGGCCGCGTTGGCCTGCAGCCACCGGTTGGAGGGCCGCTGGCCTTTCTGCCGGTCCGGTCCTCTGCGCCGGGAGACCGCACGTGACGTCTGGGCGAGTTTCCGGCGCGAAGCATCGTGTCGTCGGGGATTCTCGATCATCGTGCCGTCCGAGAGGACTGCAAGGTGCCTTACCCCGAGGTCCACGCCGATCACCGCGTCCGGCTGGCGTGGGGTTTTCATGGCCGGGGCAGTCTCGACGGTGAATGCGACGAACCAGCGGCCCCTGTCGAATCGCACGGTTGCACACAAGATTCGCGCGGTACTGGCAGTGAGTCTCCGCTCGAGCTTTCCAGTCGATTCATGTGTCTTGATCAACCCGAGCCGCGGCAACGTCACGTGTCGGCAGTCTTGCTCGACGCGAATGGCCCCCGTAGTGAACCTCACCGACGGCACGCACGCGCGCTTCGTCTTGAACCGGGGAAAGCCCATCTTGCGCCCGGCTCGGTGTCTATCGCGCGAGGTCGACCAGTTCTTCAGCGCACGCGCCAGTTGGTCCAAGCCGGTGTTGAACGCCTCCTTGGAACACTCGCGCCACCACGGCGCCGCCTCGTCCTTCGCCCGGTTCCAGGCTTTGCGCAGTGTGGGCAGCGACCAGCCGAGTACTGGAGTCAACTCATGATCGTCGATGCCGTAGGAGCGTTCGGCCTCGCGCTGGTTGAGGTTCGCCTTCACCGCCGCCAACCCCCAGTTGAACGCCACCCGTGCTGCCCCGGAGTGCCGAGCGAGATCGCGGGCTTGGCGCGGCGTCGGGTCGAGCGCGAATCGGTATGCCCGGATCACCATGAACCTGCCACAAGCTCCACCCACTCCCGTGATGACCGCGACGAAGACCCGCTTGCATCACCACGGTAGGCACCGCAGCGCCAGCAGCGGAAGGCCATGTCCACCCATACGGATGAACGAAAAGTATGGCGAAGACTGGCGAAGCCCTCCCGCAGCCGCCACGTGCCCTCTCCCGTCAACCGTACCTCGGCATAAGCCGTCTGGCACTGGGACTCATGAGGCCGGCGCACACAAAACGGAAAGAGGCCCCCTCGACGTCTACCCACGCCGCCGAAGGGGCCTCGGCCCAGAATCTACCAGTATAAGAGCTCTGCCGTGAAATTGGATCTTATGCGTCGCGGCGCTTGAACACCCACAGGCCCGCGAGCAGCGCGATCACGGCGTAACCGATATACACCGCGAAGCCCGCCCAGGCGCCGAAGGCGGTGCCCACGTCGGCCGTGTGCTGGGTCGCCCAGACCTGGCTGCCCGCGTTGTACGGCAGCCACTTGTCGATGTCGGACTGCCAGGAGTCCGGCATGAAGCTGGTCATGATGTTGACCACGAACAGCAGCGCCACGCCGATGGTGATGGTGCCGGGCGTGTTCCGCAGCGCCGCGCCGATGCCGAAGGCCAGCAGCGCCGCGCCGTCCAGGTAGAGCCCGCCGCCGAAGACGGCCTGCAGCGCGCCGTGCGTGCCCAGGCTCAGCGCCACGCCCTTGGCGGTCCAGAAGTGGACGCCGATCAGGAACGAGGCGAAGGAGATGATCTCGCCGACCACGAAGGCCACCACCGTGACGATCACCAGCTTGGCGAAGAACACGCTCGTCCGCCGCGGCTGCGCCGAAAGGCTGGTGCGGATCATCCCGGTGGAGTATTCCGCGGTCACCGCGAGGGCGCCGAAGACGACCATGACCAGCTGGCCCAGGATGATGCCGAACATCGAGCGCGCGACCAGGTCGCGCTGCGCCAGCTGGGCCGCGGTGTCCGAGGACTGGCCCCAGTTGCCCAGGGTGCTGATGCCGACCGAGATGATGATCGCCGCGGCCAGCGTCCAGAGGGTCGAGCGCACCGAGCGGATCTTCGTCCACTCCGAGCGCAGCGCGCCGCCGAATCCGGCCTTGCCGCTCGCCGGCGGCAGCGGGGTCAGGCCCGCGAACACGCCAGCGGGCGTGTTGTCTGTAATGGTGCTCATCCTCAGACCCCCTGCCCGGCCGGGACGGCCGCGTGATACTCGACGCTGTCCTTGGTCAGCTCCATGAAGGCCTGCTCCAGCGAGGCCTGGATCGGGCTGAGCTCGTGCACCCGGATCCGGTTCTCGAAGGCCAGGTCGCCGATCTCGGCCATGCCCAGCTTCGTCACCAGCAGCGCGCCCTCGCCGTCCGCGCGCACGGTCCCGCCCCGCGCGCTCAGCAGCGGGCCGAACTCCTCGAGCTGCGGGGTGCGCACCCGGATCGAGAGCTCGGAGTTGTTGTCGATGAACTCCTGCACCGAGCAGTCCGCGACGAGCTTGCCGCGGCCGATCACGATCAGGTGGTCGGCGGTGGCCTCCATCTCGCTCATCAGATGGCTGGAGACGAACACCGTGCGGCCCTCGGCGGCCAGCGCCTTCATCAGGTTCCTGATCCAGAGGATGCCCTCCGGGTCCAGGCCGTTGACCGGCTCGTCGAACATCAGCACCTTGGGGTCGCCGAGCAGCGCGGCGGCGATGCCGAGCCGCTGGCCCATGCCGAGCGAGAAGCCCTTGGACCGCTTCTTCGCCACGGCGCCGAGCCCGACGAGGCCGAGCACCTCGTCCACCCGGCTCTTGGGCAGGTTGTTGGTCTGCGCGAGGCAGAGCAGGTGGTTGTACGCGCTGCGGCCGCCGTGCACGGCCTTCGCGTCGAGCAGCGCGCCGACTTCCCGCATCGGGTACGCGGCCTGGCCGAAGGGCTGGCCGCCGACGGTCACGGTGCCGGAGGTCGGCGCGTCGAGGCCGAGGATCATCCGCATCGTCGTCGACTTCCCGGCGCCGTTCGGGCCGAGGAAGCCGGTCACCTGGCCGGGTTTCACCGAGAAGGAGAGCTGGTCCACGGCCAGCTTGTCCCCGTAGCGCTTGGTGAGGCCTACCGCCTCGATCATTATCGGCTCACTCCCCTGGAGCTGGATTCTCATCTTGGGACCGCCCAACCGTAGCCAGCGGGCCGAGCCCGCGTCGTCCGCCTCCGGGATGGTCCGCCGGAGTACGGGGTGCTACCTCAGGCGGACCTGGAGGATCCTCCGAAAGCGGCGCGTCCCGCGCTACCGGGGCTTCGGTGCTCCACCCCATGGATACCCTGCCGTCCGCCCTGTTCACTGAGTGCAACCGCCGAGAGGAGAGCGCCGAGATGGAGTTCATCACCGCCGACAGCTGGACGCAGGCGCTCCGGCTCAAACAGGACCGGCCCGAGGCCACGCCGATCAACGGCGGCACCGACGTGATGGTCGAGCTCAACTTCGACCTGCGCCGGCCCGAGGCGCTGCTCGACCTGAGCCGGATCAAGGAGCTCAAGGACTGGGACGTGGTCGGCGGCTCGGTGCAGCTCGGCGCGGGGGTCACCTACACCCGGATCATCAACGAGCTCGCCGACCGGCTGCCCGCGCTCGCCATGGCCGCGCGCACGGTCGGCTCCCCGCAGATCCGCAATCGGGGCACCGTCGGCGGCAACCTTGGCACGGCCTCCCCGGCCGGCGACGCTCATCCGGTGCTGCTCGCGACGGGCGCCGTGGTCGAGGCCGAGTCCTTCCAGCGCGGCGTGCGGCACATCCCGGTGGACGGGTTCTTCACCGGGGTCAAGCGCTCGGCCCTGGAACCCGACGAGCTGATCCGCGCCGTCGTCATCCCGACCGCCGCGGGCCCCCAGCAGTTCTCGAAGGTCGGCACGCGCAACGCCATGGTCATCGCGGTCTGCTCCTTCGCGATCGCGCTCGATCTGCGGGCGCGCACCGTCGGCACCGGCATCGGCTCGGCCGGGCCCACGCCGCTCGTCGCCCGGGCGGCCGAACGCTTCCTGGCCGAGGAGCTGGACTGGGACACGCTGACCGTCTCCGAGCCCGCCGCCAAGCGCTTCGGGTCGCTAGTCGCCAACGCAGCCCGGCCGATCGATGACGTCCGGGGTACCGCGGCGTATCGGAAGCATGCGCTCGAGGTCCTCGCGGTCCGCTCGCTGCGCTGGATCCGGACAGCCGGTCGGGAACCGATCGCCGCGTCGATAATGTGAGGAGGATCTCATGACGGACCAGGGGCTTCGGCTGGAGTTGACGATCAACGGTCGGCCACGCGTGGCGGGCGACGTGCCGGCGAATACCTCACTGCTCAACGCGTTACGCGAGCATTTCGGTCTACCCGGTGCGAAGAACGCCTGCGAACAGGGCGAATGCGGTTCCTGCACAGTCTATCTGGAGGACACCATCGTCTGCTCCTGCCTCGTTTCCGCAGGTCAGGCCCAGGGTGCCGAGGTGCGTACGGTCGAGGGCCTGGCCGACGAGGAGGGGCTCGCCATCGTGCAGCGCGCATTCCTGGAAGCCGGGGCGGTGCAATGCGGCTTTTGCACCCCGGGATTTTTGATAGCGGTCCATGAGGTCCTAGAACGGGCCCGAGGTCGTACAATCATAAATCTCGATGACGACGAGGTCCGTGAAGCGCTGGCCGGGAACCTGTGCCGCTGCACCGGATACGAGAAGGTGGTTGACGCCGTTCGCGCGGCGCTGGTCCACCTGTCCGGAACGCTGCCGCCGGTGGGGGCAAGCGGATGAACGGGACACTCGTCATCGAGAACTGCGCCGTCGCTACCGTGGACGAGCGTGGTTCCGAGTATGCCGTCGGTTACGTGGTGGTCTCCGACGGCAGAATCGTGCAGGTGGGATCCGGCGCTGCCCCGGCCTTCCAGCACGATGGAGCCCGGGTGGTGGACGGTAGTGGGTGCCTTGCCACCCCCGGGCTCGTTAACTCACACCACCACCTCTACCAGTGGATCTTCCGCGGCCTCGCCCAGGACGCCACCCTCTTCGAGTGGCTGACCGAGCTCTATCCGCGCTGGGCCAGGATCGACGAGCCCGCGGTTTACGCGGCGGCCCGGGCCGGGCTCGGCTGGCTGGCGCTGAGCGGCTGCACCACCTCGACCGACCACCACTACCTGTTCCCGCGCGGGGCCGGGGACCTGCTCGGCGCGACGATCCGGGCCGCGCGCGAGGTCGGCGTGCGGCTGGACGCGACCCGTGGCTCGATGGACCTCGGCCGCTCGGCCGGGGGACTGCCGCCGGACAGCGTCGTCGAGGACCTCGAGGACATCCTGGTCGCCAGCAAGGAGGCCGTCGAGCGGCACCACGACCCGTCGTTCGGCTCGCTGACCAGGATCGCGCTGGCGCCCTGCTCGCCCTTCTCGGTCTCCGCCGAGCTGATGCGGCAGTCGGCCGAACTGGCGCGCGAACTCGGCGTCCGGCTGCACACGCACCTGGCCGAGACCGTCGAGGAGGACGCGTACTGCCGCGATCTGTATGACCGGACCCCCGCCGAGTACGTCGAATCGCTCGGCTGGATGGGTGAGGACGTCTGGTTCGCGCACGGCGTCCATCTGGACGACCCGGCGATCGCTCGGATGGCCGAGACCGGCACCGGTTTGGCGCACTGCCCGAGCTCGAACGGCCGCCTGGGCGCCGGACTCGCGCCGATCAAGGCGCTGCTGAACGCGGGCGCACCGGTCGGCCTCGGCGTGGACGGAGCGGCCTCGCAGGAGTCCGGAATGCTGGTGGAGGAGCTGCGCCAATCGGTGTACGTCTCGCGCATGCGGGCGCTCACCGGTTCGGCCGAACGTTCCCTCGACGCCCGGACCGCGCTGCGTCTCGGCACGGCGGGTGGCGCGCGGGTGCTCGGTCGTCAGGATGAGATCGGCTCGCTCGCGCCCGGCTACTGCGCCGACATCGCGTTGTGGAAGCTCGACGGCCTCGGCCACGCGGACATCGCCGACCCCGTCGCTGCGCTCGTCCTCGGCCCGCCGGCGCCGCTCAAGCTGCTGACCGTGAACGGCCGGGTCGTGGTGGAAGACGGTCAGCTCACGACCGTCGACGCCGCCGAACTCGCCCGCGAGGCCCGGGCCGCGCACCGTCGGATGATGGAGGTGGACGTTCGATGACGGTTACCACCGATCGGCCTACTCGTAGGAACAACGGCGTCGGCGGAAGTCCGCTGCGCCCCGACGGAACGCTCAAGGTCACCGGCGAATTCGCCTACGCGTCCGACTTGTGGACCGAGGGCATGCTTTACGGCGCGACGCTCCGCAGCCCGCATCCGCGAGCCAGGATCCTCGGCATCGACATCTCGGCCGCGTCCGCGATGGCCGGCGTGCATGCCGTGCTGACCAGCGCGGACATCCCCGGCAAAAAGACCTACGGCCTGATTGTCACCGACTGCCCGGTCCTGGCGATCGACGAGGTGCGCTACCACGGCGAGCCGGTCGCCATCGTCGCCGCCGACGACCTGGACACGGCCCGGCGCGCCTGCAAGCTCATCGTCGTCGAGTACGAGGTACTCGAGCCGGTCGCCGACATGCGCCGCGCCGCCTTCGACCCGGACTGCCCGCGCGTGCACGCGGACCACGGCTTCGGCGGCCGGAACATCGTGCGCTACCAGCCGGTCCGGCACGGCGACCCGGACCGCGCCGACGTACGCGCCGCCGCGGCCGTCGTCGTCACCCGCGAATACGAGGTCGGCATGCAGGACCAGGCCTTCCTCGGCCCCGAATCCGGGCTCGCGGTCCCAGCCGAGGACGGCGGCCTAGACCTGCACATCGCGACGCAGTGGCTGCACGTGGACCAGGAGCAGATGGCCCCCTGCCTCGCGCTGCCGCCGGAGAAGGTGCGGCTGACGCTGGCGGGCGTGGGCGGCGCGTTCGGTGGCCGCGAGGACCTGTCGATGCAGATCCACGCCTCGATGCTGGCGCTGCGCACCAACCGCCCGGTGAAGATGGTCTACGACCGCAAGGAGTCCTTCTTCGGGCACGTGCACCGTCATCCGGCGCTGATGAAGTACACGCACGCCGCCGACGCGACCGGCCGCCTCGTCTACGCGAAGGCCGAGATCCTGCTCGACGGCGGCGCGTACGCCTCGTCCACCGAGGCGGTCGTCGGCAACGCGGCCTCTCTCGGCATCGGACCATACGAATGCGACAACGTACTGATCGAGGCGTACGGCCTTTATACGAACAATCCGCCATGCGGGGCCATGCGCGGCTTCGGCGCGGTCCAGGCCTGCTTCGCCTACGAGTCGCAGATGGACGCGCTCGCCGCCGAACTCGGCATGGACCCCGTTGAGATCCGCCGCATCAACGCCGTGCACGAAGGCTCGATTCTCCCTACAGGCCAACGGATCGAAGGCCCGGCGCCCCTGCGCGAAATCCTCGACGAGCTCATCACGATGCCGATGCCGCCAAGTGCCCGGGTACGCAAGGAGCTACCGCCCGGCGGCTACGGCAACACGACCAAGGGCGATGGCGTGCGTCGCGGCGTCGGCTACGGCGTCGGGATCAAGAACATCTGTTACTCCGAGGGCTTCGACGACTTCTCCACCGCGCGCGTGCGCCTGGAGATCTCCGGCGGCGAGCCTGTAGCTTCCGTGCACACCGCGGCGGCCGAGGTCGGTCAGGGCCTCGTCACCCTGCAGGCGCAGATCGCCCGCACGGAACTCGGCGTCGAGCACGCCGCCGTGCTCCCGGCGGACACCACGGTCGGCTCGGCCGGTTCGTCCTCCGCGTCGAGGCAGTCGTACATGACCGGCGGCGCGGTCAAGACGGCGTGCGAGGCCGTACGCATGGAAGTGCTCGAACTCGCCAAGGCCACGATGCCCGAACTGCTGGAGGACGACGAGTCCTGGGATGACGTCCGCCTGGCCGAAGCCGCGCTCGTCTTGCACGGCCGCACCCTGGCCAAGCTCGCCGACGTCCTAGGCACGACCGCGATCGAGGCCACCCGCGAGTACCACCACCGAAGGACAGTCGCCCTAGACCCCGAGACCGGCCAAGGCGATGCGCACGTCCAGTTCGCCATGGCCGCGCACCGAGCCGTAGTAGACGTAGACGTCGACCTAGGCCTAATCCACGTAGTGCAAATGGATGTAGTCCAAGACGTAGGCAAAATTCTCAACCGCCTATCCCTGGAAGGCCAAATCCAAGGCGGCACCGCGCAGGGCCTGGGCCTAGCGCTGATGGAGGAAATCCAAACCCGCGACGGCCTGGTCCGCAACCCCTCGTTCACCGACTACCTGATCCCGACGATCCTCGACATGCCGCCGCTGAACATGCGCATCCTAGAGTTCGCCGACCCGAACTCGCCCTACGGCCTGCGCGGCGCCGGCGAGCCGCCCACGCTCTCGTCCACCCCGGCGATCGTCGCCGCAGTCCGAGACGCCTGCGGCCTCCCACTCCGGCGAATCCCCCTGCGCCCCGAACTGATCGCTCTGCCAGAGGCTGGCGACGACGATGTCTGATCTAGCCGAACGCATCGGCGCCTGGCACACCACCGGCAGACCGTACGCCCTGGCCAGTATCGTCGCCGCACGTGGCAGCACGCCGCGCGAGGTAGGCCCCGCGTTCGCCGTGGACGGACACGGCCGGGCCGTAGGCAGCGTCTCAGGCGGCTGCGTTGATGCTGCCGTATACGACCTCTGCCTACGCGTCCTCGACGCGGCCACCGGAGACACAGGCCCCCTCCGCGAAACCTACGCGGCCAAGACGGCGGACGACGACGCCCTAGACCTAACCCCAACCCTCGTCTGCGGCGGCGAAATCGTAGTCGAGGCCCGCCGCGTAGACCCCCGCCGCGAGCCGACCCCCCTCCCCACCCCGCCCGACCCGCCGAGACTGCTCGTCTTCGGCGCCGTGGCCTTCGCCGAGTCCCTGGTGAAGATGGGCAAGCTGCTCGGCTACCACGTCACCGTCTGCGACGCCCGCCCGATCTTCGCCACCCCCGAGCGCTACCCCGAGGCCGACGAGGTCGTCCGAGACCGCCCCGACCACTACCTGGCCGCGACGCAGACCGACGAGCGCACGGCCGTCTGCGTCCTGACCCACGACGAGAAATTCGACGTCCCCGTCCTACGCCGGGCGCTCGCGATGCCGCTCAGCTACATCGGCGCCATAGGCTCGCGCAAAACCTGCGCCCACCGCGTAGACAGACTCAAGGACCTCGGCGTCCCCCAACACGACCTGGACCGCCTACGCTCCCCAATCGGCCTGGACTTGGGCGCGCACACCCCGGAAGAGGTGGCCGTGTCCATCCTCGCCGAGATCATCGCCGTGGCACGCGGAGGCACCGGCCGCCCACTGCACGACACCGAGGGGCCGATTCATCACCGGAGTTGAGTGGATGGATTGCGGGGTTCTGTATTGCTCTCAGCACGATGCGGTGGCATTGATCTTGCCGAAGGCGTCGTTGAAACGTGCCTTACGCGGCATACCCCAGCGAACGCGGTGCCCCGCCAGGTGGGGCACCGCGCTTGCCAGATGCTGGTCCCGAGTCAGGTTGCCGGGCTCGGTGTTGGTGCGCGAGGGTCTCTATCCGCGGCGGTGATCCAGGCGTCGAGTTGTTCCTTGGTGGTGGAGGGGTCGGCGATCAGATTGCCTAGGGTGTCGTCGGATCGGACGAGGCTGGAGACTGCGGGGCATCTGCGGCAGGCGTCCACGCCGGCCTGGTGCCACCACATGCATTGCGAGCGCAGGTGGCATCGCGGGACCGCAGAGTCCGGCGCGGGGCCGGGCATGGCGGTGACCCGCGTGACCAGTCCGCACGTGTCCCCGACTCTCTGCCGGCAGTCCGACTCGCAGTGCGAGGCGAAGCGCAGGACACGCCTGGGTTCGATTCCCTCCGGTATCAGGCTCATGACCTCATGGGCGGGTACGGGCTCGGCGAGGTAGGCGACGTCGCCGTCCTCGCCGGACCGCACTCCGAGGACCACGGACTCCGGGCGGTCGGCCAGACCGCTGGGGCACCAGGAGACCGTCTGCTCGGTTCTTTCCACCGTCCCTCCCGGTCAGCCGGGGATGGTGGTGGAGGGCGTGATCGGTGGCGGCGGGTATCCGCCCATCGGGTGGACACCGAGGCTGGCGCCCGCGCTGCAGGTCACGTCCTCGGCGGTGACCGCCTTGAGGATGCTGGCGCGCAGCTGCTCCTGGCTGGTGATACGAGCGGTGGTGCGTGCGGCGGCGTGGGTCTCGGCCGCGTTGGCGGGTCCGGCCGCGGCCAATCCCGCCGCGATGACGGCGGCGGCGACGGCGGCCGCACGGATGCCGTTGGTGGGCTTCATACGTTCCTCTCCATGTGCGCAGTGGGGGACTTACCCATGACTGTCCGCACTCGGTCGAGTGCTGACATAGAGCGCGCCGTATTCGTGAAGCCTGTCGCGCAGTGACGGCAATGCGTCCGACAGCCGCTGTGCGGCCTCCGCAATCGTGCTCAACCCGACCACCTCGGTCATGGCCGGCTTGCCGGGAATCAGCTGCCAGTCGAGAACCGCCGTGTCAGACGAGCCGTGGGAATACGCCGTTGACTCACTCCTGCGATCCGGTGCGGATACGTCGCTTACAGGACACGACCTTAGGCAGCGCCCATTCCTCGCGCGTCTGCATCGCGTCTCCGCCCCGTCACCTGACCGTCTCGCGTTCGCTGAGGTATGCCGCGTAAGGCCACACTGACAGCATGACGTCCATGCGTTGAGGATCGGCCAGAATGAAGAGGTGCACGCACGGATGTTCTCGAGCACCTCAGGTGCGGGTACTTGAAGTGAAGCGACTGACCGGACCGATCGGATGCGGAGCGAGCCACCATGCCCCTGATGTTCCTCAACGGCGGCGCGATGCGCGGCGGCCCGCTGCACTACCTCCTCGGCGACGCCCCGCTGTTGCGCCAGGCGAAGACGGCGGCGCGCTACCGCTTCTACTCGGTCGACGACCGGTTTCCGGCGCTGGACGAGGTGGAGACCGGCGGCGTCCAGGTCAGCGGCGAGCTCTACGACCTACCCTGGAACGTCCTACGCGACTTCCTGCTCCCCTCCGAGCCGACCGAACTCGAGCTCGGCATCATCGAACTCGAAGACGGCACCGGTTCCCTGGCCATGATCCGCCGCCGCGTCTACACCGAGCCGGCCACGCTCGTGGACATCTCCGGGTACGGCGACTGGCGCGACTACATCGACTACCGCAGTGAACCGGGTGAAGGCGCTTGACATGTGCCCCTAGGATTGCTGCTCGTGGCTGATCCCATAACCGTCGAGTTTGAGCTTGGCACGGACGACGTGACCAAGGCGCTGGGCCTGCGCTCCGAGCGGCGCGGCAGTCTGCTGACCGCTGCCGTGATGGTGGTGGCCGGGGGCGTGTGCCTGGCGTTCTACGAGCAGGGCGACCGGCCCAAGATGTGGATGCCGGCGGCGCTGCTCGGCCTCTACGCCGTGATCATGCTGTTCTACGGGCTTGTGCACATGCCGCGCAAGACCCGCGCCAACCTGAAGCGGCTGGTCGGGGCCGCGCGGGTGAAGTTCGCCGATGACGGCATTCGGTACGGGGGCGGGAGCATGGCCAAGGGGTACAGCTGGCCCAAGGTCCGCAGCGTGCTCGAGCAGCCGGACGCGTGGGTGATCGTCGCGGGGAAGAAGTCCGAGGGGTTCGTCATCCCGCGGCTGGCCGTGCCCGAGGAGCAGGCCGAGAGCTTCGTCGAGTCGCTGCGCGAGTGGTCCGGCAAGGCCTACAAGGTTCGCAAGCGCTGAGGCGGGTGATCTGCGCGGCCTGCGCGATTCGCAACAAAGGCGCGGTAACGTATCCGCACTATGCGACTGCGTGATCTGGTCGAAAGCGCGGAACTCGGTCTCTCCCTGGTGACCGGGCACCCTGGTCTGGACCGGGATGTGCGCTCGATCATGGTCACCGACCTGCCGGAGCCCAGCCGCTACCTGCGCGGCGGGGAGCTCGTCGTCACCGGGCTGCTCTGGCGGCAGGCGGGCGCCGGACCCGAGGAACTGGCCTCGGCCGACGAACGCTTCGTGGCCTCGGTCGCGGCCGGTCACGCGGCGGCCATCGCGGCAGGTGACACGACTGACGGCCCGCTCCCGCCGGATCTCGTCGCGGCCTGCGCCCGGCACAACGTGCCGCTGCTGCATGTACCCGGACGGCTCGCCTTCGCTGAGCTGAGCGAGTGGTTTTCCCGTCGCACCTCGCAGTCGCGGGCGCAGGACACCGGCGCGCTGCTGGCCCGGCACCGTCGGCTGCTCGGCGCGGGCGCGCGGCGCGGCGTCGTGGGGATCCTGGAGCTGATCGCGGCCGAGTCGGGGCTCGAGGCGCTGCTGATCAGCTCGGCGGGCGACGTGCTGGCCGAGCCGGCCACGAGCGTCTCCCCGCAGCTCGTGCAGGTCCTCACGCGTGAGTCGCTGCGCACCGCCGGGCAGCCGGAACGCCGCGTCGAGCATCGCGGCGAGACCTACAGCGTCTTCACGGTCAGCGGCGAGTCGCCGACGCCGGTGGACGACTGGTACGTCGTGTTCGACGGCGACTCGCGGACCTGGCCGCCGCAGCGACGCGAGGTGGCACGCGGCGCCGCGCGGCTGCTCAGCGCGGAACGGAAGTGGCTGGCCGAAGCCCGCGAGCCGCTGCGTCAACTGGGCCAGGAGCTCGCGCAGTTGGCGGCGGACCCGGGGCAGGTCGCCGAGCTCGTCGCCCGGCTGCGGCCGGTCGGGCTCTCGGCGGTGGACGGGCTGCGCGTCGTCGTGCTGACGGTCGAGGGCAACAACCGGGCGATCCGCGTGCTGCGGGCCCTGATCGAGGACCCGCGGGACACGAAGCCGCTACCGGTCGCCGCGTTGCCGGACGGCCGTGCGATCGGGATCCTGGCCGATCCGCCTACCGCCTCCTCGGCGGTCCCCGTGGTCGAGCGGCTGACCGCGCGGCTTCAGGCCATAGCACCCGCGCTGGGTGCGGACCGCGTTCGCGTGGGTATCAGTGACCTGGTAATGTCCGCGACCGCGTTGTCCGCAGCCGTGCGCGAGGCCGGGTACGCCCTCGGGCTCGCCGCGCGCCGCGAGGGCCGGCTCAGCGTGTCAGGACACGACGACCTGGCCACGCATCAGGCACTGCTCGCGCACGTCCCCGACGACCTGCGCGCCTCGTACGTGCACCGGCTGCTCGGCCCGCTGCGAGCGCACGACGAGCGGCACCACACCTCGCTGGAGGAGACCCTCGATGTCTTCCTCCAGTGCTCGGGCTCATGGAGCCGCTGCGCCGCGCAACTGCACATCCACGTAAATACGCTGCGATATCGGGTCACCCGGATCGCCGAGCTGACCGGACGTGACCCGACGCGGCTCGACGAGCAGGTGGACCTGTTCCTCGCATTAAGGGCTCGGTGACGTCAATGAGTGTCGTCGGAATCGTCCTCGCGGCCGGGGGCGGAACCCGGATGGGCATGCCGAAGGCGATCCTGACGTACCGTGGCGAGCCGCTGATCTCGCGCGCGGTCAGGACGGCTTTCGCAGGGGGCTGCGAAATGGTGTGCGCGGTGGTCGGCGCGGAGGTCGGGCAGGCGATGTTGCACGCGGAGGCGGCCGGGGCCTTCGCCGTCGTCAACGCGGCATGGGTCGACGGCATGGGTGTTTCGCTTCTCGCGGGCCTGGACGGGATCGAGTTGGTCGCCCCCGACGCGTCCGCGGCCCTCGTCATGCTCGTAGACCAGCCCGACATCACCCCGGCCGCCGTCGCCGCGGTGCTCAGCGCGCAAAGTGATCCGGCGGACGAAACGGTCCTGGCCGCCGCGTCGTACGAGGGAGCCCGCGGCCACCCCGTACTCCTCGGCCGCGCCCACTGGTCCGCGCTGCGCCCGACGCTGCACGGCGACGTCGGCGCCCGCGCGTACCTCCAGGAGCATCGGGACGAGCTCATCCTCGTGCCCTGCGAAACCCTCGCCGACCCGCGCGACCTCGACCGCCCCGAGGACCTCGAGCTGCCCGGCTGAGCGTGGACCGGCGCGTCGCTCTCCGCTTTCATCCGCGCGGTACGCACCGGAAACGCCGTCGAAACAAGCGCTCACGATCGTGACGCCATGCTCCTCACCCCGCACGAACAGGAACGCCTGCTGCTCCACGTGGCCGCCGGCCTGGCTCGCGACCGCCGCGCCCGCGGCCTGCGGCTCAACTACCCCGAGGCCGTCGCCGTGCTCAGCTCCTTCCTGCTCGAGCGCGCCCGGGACGGCTACAGCGTCAGTGAACTGATGGATGCGGGACGCCGGGTGCTCACCCGCGAGGACGTGATGGACGGCATACCCGAACTGCTCACCGAGGTCCAGATCGAGGCCACCTTCCCGGACGGCACCAAGCTCGTCACCGTGCACGATCCGATCGGCGGGTGAGCGCGGTGACCGATCCCGTGCCGTACATCCCGGGCACGCTCCTGCTCGCGGCCGAACCGGTGCCGCTGAACGCCGGAGCCGCCCGGACCACGCTGCACGTGGTCAACACCGGCGACCGGCCCGTCCAGGTCGGCTCGCACTTCCACTTCGCCGAAGCCAACGCCGCGCTCGTCTTCGACCGGGAGCGCGCCTGGGGCCTGCGCCTGGACATCCCGGCCGGCACCGCCGTGCGCTTCGAACCCGGCCTGGCCCGCGACGTGGTGCTCATCCCGATCGGCGGACGCCGCGTCGTCCCCGGCCTGCGCGGCGTAGCCGCGGCCCGCGGTTCGGCGGAAGGCGAACTCGATGTCTGAGACGGCGTACTCCATATCCCGTGCCAGGTACGCCGCGCTCTACGGCCCGACCGTCGGCGACCGGGTCCGCCTCGCCGACACCAACCTGCTCATCGAGGTCGAGCGGGACCTGTGCGCCGCGGCCGGCTACGGCGACGAGGCGGTGTTCGGCGGCGGCAAGGTCATCCGCGAGTCGATGGGCATGGGCCACGTCACCCGCGTCTCCAGGGACACCCCCGGCAGCCCGGATACCGTCATCACCGGCGTCATCGTGCTCGACCACTGGGGCATCGTGAAGGCGGACGTCGGCATCCGCGAGGGCCGCATCGTCGCGCTCGGCAAGGCCGGGAACCCGGACACGATGCCGGGCGTGCATCCGGCGCTCGTCATCGGCCCGTCCACGGAGGTCATCTCCGGAAACGGCAAGATCCTCACCGCGGGCGCCATCGACGGCCACGTGCACTTCATCTGCCCGCAGTCGATCACCGAGGCGCTCGGCTCCGGCGTGACCACGCTCGTCGGCGGCGGCACCGGACCCGCCGAGGGCACGAAGGCCACGACCGTCACCCCGGGGGCCTGGCACCTGGCCCGGATGTTCGAGGCCTTAGACCCCTGGCCGATCAATTTCGCCCTGCTGGGCAAGGGGAACACCACCAACCCGGAGGCGCTCAAGGAGCAGTTGCTGGCCGGCGCGCACGGCTTCAAGATCCACGAGGACTGGGGTGCGACGCCCGCCGCGATCGACTCCTGCCTGCGCATCTCCGACGAGTACGGCTGCCAGGTGTCGCTGCACACTGACACGCTCAACGAGGCCGGATTCGTCGAGGACACCGTCGCCGCGATCGCCGGTCGCACCATCGAGGCGTACCACGTGGAGGGCGCCGGCGGTGGCCACGCACCCGACATCATCACCGTGGCCGGGCTGCCGAATTTCCTTCCCGCCTCGACGAATCCGACCCGGCCGCACACCGTCAACACACTCGACGAGCATCTCGACATGCTGATGGTCTGCCACCATCTGAGCCCGAACATCCCCGAGGACCTGGCCTTCGCCGAGAGCCGCATCCGGCCGACGACGATCGGCGCGGAGGACGTGCTGCACGACCTCGGCGCGATCTCGATGATCGGCTCGGATTCCCAGGCCATGGGCCGGATCGGCGAGATCGTCATCCGCACCTGGCAGACCGCGCACAGCATGAAGGCGAGACGCGGCGCGTTGCCCGGCGACGACCAGGCCGACAACCATCGGGCCCGGCGCTACGTGGCCAAATACACGATCAACCCGGCGATCACGCACGGCATGGAGGCCGAGATCGGCTCCGTCGAGCCCGGGAAACTCGCCGACCTGGTGCTCTGGGACCCGCGCTTCTTCGCCGTCCGGCCGAGCCTGGTCCTCAAGGGCGGCGCGATCGCCTGGGCCGCGATGGGCGACGCCAACGCCTCCATCCCGACCCCGCAGCCCGTGCTGCCCCGGCCGATGTTCGGCGCCTATGGCAACGCGGCCCCCGCGACCAGCCTCGCCTTCGTCACGTCCGCCGCGCTCGAGGACGGGTTGCCCGAGCGGTTGGACGTGCGTCGGCCGTTGATCGCTCAACGTTCGGTGCGCGGCCGTGGCAAAGCTGATATGAAGGAGAACGACGCCCTGCCGCATATCGAAGTGGACCCGGACAGCTTCACCGTCCGCGTCGACGGAGCGGTGATAGAACCTGCGCCGGTAGACGTTCTCCCACTTGCCCAGAGATACTTCTTATTCTGATGACCCGATCCGCGCTGCTCCTGCTCGCCGACTCGAGATTCCCGGCGGGCACGCACGCCCATTCCGGCGGCCTGGAATCGGCCGCCGCGGCCGGACGGGTGCACGACGCGCGCTCACTGCACGATTTCCTGGTGGGACGCCTGCACTCGGCGGCCCTGGTCTCCGCCTCCTTCGCGGCCGTGGCCTGCCAGTGCGAGGACGCGGAGACGCTCGCCGAACTCGACCACGAGCACGACGTGCGCCTCGTGTCCCCGGCCCTGCGCGCCGCATCCCGGCGGCTCGGCCGACAATTGCTCCGCGCTGCCCGCGCCACCTGGCCGGGCCCGCGCTACGAGCTGCTCGCGCCGCTCGCCGCCGACGGACCGCACCAGCCGCTCGCCCTTGGCGTGGCCTGCGCGGCGGCCGGACTCGCGGCGGAGGACGCGGCGCTGTGCGCGGTCCAGGGCACCCTCACCGTCCCGGCCGGCGCGGCGATCCGGCTGCTCGGTCTCGACCCCGGGGAGGTTTCAGCCGTGCTCGCCAGGCTGGCCCCGGCCGCCGACCGGACCGCCGCCAGGGCGTTGACCCTGGCCCGGATGTCCCAGCTCAGAAACGATTTCAGCCTGCTGCCCGCGCTCGGCTCCCCGCTGCTCGACCTGACCGCGGAGGACCACGTCACCTGGGAGGTGCGTCTCTTTGCATCTTAAGACGCCTGATTCGCTCGGCACCCCGACCCCGGTCGCCGCGGCCGACCCCGAGTTCGCCGCGCCCCGCGTCGGCGGCCCGCTGCGCATCGGCATCGGCGGCCCGGTCGGCTCCGGCAAGACCGCGCTGGTCGCCGCGCTGTGCCGGGCGTTGCGCGCGGAGCTATCGCTGGCCGTCGTCACCAACGACATCTACACCAGGGAGGACGCGGAGATCCTGCTGCGGCAGGGCGTGCTCGAGCCGGAGCGGATCACCGCCGTGCAGACCGGCTGCTGCCCGCACACCGCGATCCGCGACGACATCTCCGCGAACCTCGAGGCAGTGGAGTCGCTGGAGGAGGCGTTCGCGCCGCTGGACCTGGTGCTGATCGAGAGCGGCGGGGACAACCTGACCGCGACCTTCAGCAAGGGCCTGATCGACCGGCAGATATTCGTGATCGACGTCGCGGGCGGCGACAAGGTCCCGCGCAAGGGCGGCCCCGGCATCACGTCCTCTGACCTGCTGGTGATCAACAAGACCGACCTCGCGCCGCTCGTGCACGCCGACCTCGAGGTGATGCGCCGCGACGCCACGGCCCAGCGCTCGAAGGCCCCCGGCGGCGTCGTGCGCGACAACCCGCTGCCCACCCTGTTCACCTCGCTCAGCGAGCACCCGGACGCCCCCGCCGTCGCCGACTGGATCAGGGAACTGATCAGCGAGCGCAGCGCCCTGGCCCGCGCGTGAAGGCTCGCGCCCGGATCGTCGCCCGCGCCCAGGAGGACGGCACCACGCGGCTGGTGACGCTGGCCGGCGAGACCCCGCTGCTGCTGCGGCGGACGCCCCATCCGGACGGCCTGGACACCGCGCAGATCCACCTGATCGGCGGCGCCGCGGGCCCGATCGGCGGCGACGACCTGGCGTACCGGCTGGACATCGGCGAGGGCGCGAAGGTCGAGGTCCGCAGCGTCGCCGCGAGCCTCGCGCTGCCGGGCCCGGGAGGCGCGCAGTCCACCCTCGCGTACGACGTCAAGGTGGGCGCGGGAGCGCGCCTCGGGTGGGCGCCCGAGCCACTGATCGCGGTGCGCGGAGCCAACCACGCGGTGCACGCGAACCTGGAGATCGCCGAGGACGCCGAACTGTCCTGGCGCGAGGACGTGGTGCTCGGCCGCGTGGACGAGGAGACCGGCTCAGTCAGGTCGCGGGTCCGCATCCACCGGGCCGGCCGCGTCGTATTCGACCACGAATTCGCCGTCGGCCCGCGCTATCCAGGCTCGCTGGGCCCGTCCGGCACGGCCGGCTACCGGCGCGTGACGATGACCGCCGAGTTCGCCAAGGGCGAGGCCAGGCCGCTGATCAAGCTCGCGTTCACCGGCGCCGACCTGCCCGAACTGGCCCACACCTTCGCTCCGTGACCTTCGGTCAGTTGCCGCCGAGCGAGATCGGGGTGAGGTAGGTCCCGGGGTGCGTCGCCTCGTCCTGCAGCAGCACCGAGGCGCTCCACGGCAGCGTGACGCTGGTGGTGGTGTTCGGCGGCGTCAGCACGATCTTCACTACGTTGATCGGCGCGCTGTCCCCGGACGTCCACGGCAGGTACTTGATGCCGAAATACGCGGACTCGCCGGCCTGCAGCGTGATCTTCGAGTAGCTCTCGCTGTCCCGGCCGAGCGGCCAGGTGTAGTCCGAGTCGCCGCTCGCCGTGCCGACGAGGTTCACGCCCGCGAAGCCGTCCATCCTGCACGGGGTCGAGGTGTTGTTCGAAAGCTGCACCCACTGGATGACCTGGCCCGAGACCGTGTTTTGGCCGGAGAGCGAGATCTTCAGGCCGCTCGCCTGGCAGATGGCGTAACTGCTGCTGTCGCTGTTACTTCCGCTGGTCGAGCTCCCCGCCTGCGAGGTCGCCGCGGGGTCGGTGGCCGCTGCGGTGTTGGTGGAAACCACGTTCACCGCCCCCGCGCCGGCTGCGCTGGCCGTGCTGCTGGCCGACGCGGTGGAATTCGAGCCGCTGCCATCATTGGCGCTGCCCCCACCATTTGCCTGGCATCCAGCCAGAGTCAGCCCGCCCACCAGCATGCAAGCCGCCGTCATCGTGATAGAACGGATCTTCATGGGTAAACCCTCCCAGAACAGTACTCGCATCAGTACTCGAAGCAGCCCGCGGCCACCTTCCAGAACACTGAGATGCCGCAGGCCCCGGATCGGTTGAGAGAATTTCCTCGTGAGACTCGAACCGTTGCGCGCCCCCGCCACCGAAGCCGAGGCGATCGCCGAACAGGACCGCCTCCGCCCGCAGGTCAGCCCCCTAGGCCCGGCTCCCGCGCCGCTGCGCCGCATCGCCGGCCTAGACGTCGCCTACGCAGTCGACGACTCCCGCGTCGCCGGCGCCATCACCGTCCTAGACGCCGACACCCTCGACGTCCTCGAGACCGCGACGGTTCTGCGCCCAGTCGAGTTCCCCTACGTTCCCGGCCTGCTGGCGTTCCGCGAGATCCCGGCCCTGCTCGACTGCCTCGCCAAGCTGTCCCACGTCCCCGACGTCCTGGTCTGCGACGGCTACGGCCTGGCCCACCCCCGCCGCTTCGGCCTGGCGTGCCACCTAGGCGTGCTCACCGACCTGCCCACCTTCGGCGTAGCCAAGACGGCTTTCATAGGCACCTTCGCCGACCCAGCAGCCGACCGCGGCTCCCACTCCGCCCTAACCGACGGCCCCGAACGCATCGGCACGGTCCTGCGCACCCAGCAGTCGACCAAGCCCGTCTTCGTCTCCGTAGGCCACCGCATCGGCCTAGACGCCGCCACGGAGCTCACCCTCCGCCTAACGCCCAAGTACCGCCTCCCCGAAACGACCCGCCAAGCCGACCAAGCCTCCCGCCGAGCCCTGGCCTCCGCCCCGTGAATTAACCTGGATGAGTGACGACGCCGACTGACCCCGAGATCACCGCCCACACGATCCTGCCCGCGCAGCGCGAGGACATCGAGCTCAAGACGGCCGACGGCCTCACCCTCGTCGGTGAGCTGGCGCTGCCCCCGGCCGGGCGTGCCCCGGTGGCCACGCTCGTCACCCTGCACCCGCTGCCGACGCACGCGGGCATGATGGACAGCCACGTCTACCGCAAGGCCGCCTGGCGCCTGCCCGCGCTGGCGGACCTGGCCGTCCTCCGCTTCAACACGAGGGGCACCACGTCGGCCCGCGGTACCAGCGAGGGCAGCTTCGGCGATGGCATCGACGAGCGCCACGACGTGGCCGCCGCCATCGACTTCGCAGACCACCGCGACCTGCCGAACCCCTGGCTGGTCGGCTGGTCCTTCGGCACCGAGCTCACCCTCAAGTACGGCTGCGAGCCCCAGATCCGCGGCGCGATCCTGCTCTCCCCGCCCCTGCACCGGGCGAACGAGACGGACATCCAGCGCTGGGCCGACTCCGGCAAGCCGGTCAAGATCCTCGTCCCCGAGTTCGACGACTACCTCAAGCCCGCCCCCGCCCGCGAGCGCTTCGCCGCCCTCCTCACCCCCGAGGCCAGGTCCCACGGCAGCGAACTGATCGGCGTAGACGGCGCCAAGCACCTCTGGGTCGGCGAGAAGTACGTCCGCATCGTCCTAGACGAGATCGTCCGCACCGTAAACCCGGCCGCCGCCCCCCTCCCCACCACCTACGACGGCCGCTTCGGCCCGGCGGAGAAGTACGCCGCCTGAGGCAGGCCCCGTAATTAGCAAGATGCCGCCCACCAAACGTGAGCGGCATCCCCATTCAGCTATTCATTTCCCCGATAAGCCGACGACCTCCGTCGCCCCCTATCTCCCCGAATACGGATTCTGCTGCCCATATCCGCCCGGACCCTGCTGCCCCTGCGGCGGATATCCCGGCTGAGGCTGCTGCGGTTGCTGCTGAGGATAGGGATTCGGCTGCTGCGGCTGATACTGCGGCGGCTGCGGCTGTCCATACCGCCCAGGAGCCTGCTGCCCATACTGCCCAGCACCCGGCGGCGGCGCCTGCGGCGGATAATACCCATTCCCGCCACCTCCGCCCCCACCACCGGGGCCGCCTTTCCCCCCACGGTTCCGATTCCCCCGGCTCAGCAGGAAGATCAGCAGCCCGACCACCACGACCACCGCGATGACGATGCCGATGATCAGCGGCATCGTCGACGAACTCTTACTAGCGGTCGCCGTCGTCGTAGGCGTGCTCCCCGACGAGGCCGAGGCGGAACTCGAGTTCTTCACGTTCTCGGCAGGGTTACTGGTGATCGCAGGTCCGCCCAGCGGATTAGCCGCACTCGAAGGCTCCGAAGCCTGCAACGCCGCCACCGGGTCGATCACGCCATACCCGAAGTCGTCGTTATACCGCTGCCCAGCCTTAGTAGTCCCGTTCGCGACCTGCTGCGTGTTATCAATGATCGTCGCGACGATCTGCCCCGAAGTCCACGTCGGGTGCGCCGCAATCAGCAGCGCAGCCTCGCCAGAGACCCAGGGTGTGGCAAACGAAGTGCCGGAGTTAGTGCTGTACTTGCCGTCGGCCACACCCACTTCAATGGAGTTCGCAGGGGCCGCAATATTGACATCGGACCCATAGTGGCCGAAAGAGTACTTCTGCCCATTCGAGTCAATGCCCGCGACGTCGAGCACACCAGGGATGTTCGCATAGAAGCTCGCGGCATTCCCGGTATCGGCATTGTTGCCGGCAGCGACGGCGACGACGACGCCATGTGACAACGCCATGTTGATGGCGCTCGTTACCGCAGGTACTTCAGTCGAGTCTCCGAGTGAGATGTTGATTACTTGGGCGCCATGGTTCACCGCATATTCGATGCCTAAGGCTTCAGACTGGGTGTCCCTGATGGCGGCATTGTAGGCTTCGATGGGCATGATTTCGGCCTTGTCGGCCAATCCGATCATGCCGTATTGACTGCCATCACTGGCGGTGTGTGGATAAGCAGCGATAATGGTAGCCACTGATGTGCCGTGGGATTCGGGGTCCGGGTCACTGTAATCGGTTGTCGGGTCGTTCGGGTTCGTGAAATTGACACCGTCGACCAGGCGACCCGTGAGGTCTGGCTGACTCGGGTCGACCCCCGTGTCAACGACCGCGACAATCACGCCCGCGCCGTGTGCGCCCAACGTTCTGATCTCAGTTGAGTTGAGGGTGCTGAGCGCCCACTCCGCCGCCGCGACGGAGTTGGTCGAGCTGGCGAACGCGGCGCCCGAACCTGTGAACGCCAAGGCGAGCGCTCCGCTGAACGCGAGTGCCCGTTCAAGACCCCGCGAACTCCGTCGTTGCTCCCGTTGCATCCGCCGCTCCCCAGTGCCCGTGTACGTCATTTCCGTCCAAGCGATACCCGGACCAGGCTAGCGTGACTCGTTATTCGATGACACCGCCGGGCGGAGCAGCGTTCTTCATCTTGTCGCTATACCAGTAGTCCGGATCTTCCTTGAGCCAGCTGGCACGGTTGCCCCGTTCTTCCTGGCCACCGCCAGCACCGTGGCCCATGCCACCCATGCCACCCATCATGCCGCTCTGGCCTGTGGACCCAGCCCCTTCGGCTTCTCCCGCCGCTGCGGCGGCCGTGCCTGATCCCGCTCCGGCTTGGGAGCCGTAGCCAGTGCCGCCAGCTTCCTCACCGAGCTCTCCCGTACCGGTTCCCCCGCTGAGCGCTGCTGTCTTTCCGCTGCTGGCACCACCAAGCCCTGTCGAGCCGTAGGAGCCTTCACCTTCCGAGCTGAGGCCTCCGGAGCCCAGGCCGGCAGCTCCACTACCGCCGAATTCGGACAGTCCGCCTGCGCCAAGCCCGCCGAGTCCGCCAAATCCGCTGCTGGAGCCCCCGCTGCCGGTCGTACCGCCAGCAGCGCCAAGTCCGCCGAAGCCAGAGACACCGCCAGAGGTCCCGGTCGTCGTTCCCGTGGTAGGCAGATCGCCGAGACCTGAGGTGACCGTCGTCGGGAGCTTCGAGTCGGTGACTCCGGATCCTGACGTGCCGGTGCCGCCGCTCGTGCTTCCGCTGTTCGTGCTTCCCCTGGAGGATCCACTGCCGGAGGTATAGCCAGAGCCGGTGGACACGCGTGAGGTGACTCCGCTATCCCCACTGTCTCCACCGGAGTAGCCACCAGCAGCACCCTGCATGGCCATCGTCATCGGCAAGACCATGCCTGCGGCACTCGCGTTGCTGCCGTTGGATGTACTTGAGCTCCCGCTGCTGCCCTGTCCGCTTTTGGAGCCGCCGCCTGGTGGAGGAGGATCGGTAATATCGGTGCCACCTCCGAAGGTGATATTGCCCAGACCGCCCTGCGCTGCACCGTACGCTGAGGCAAGCTGTGTCATCACTGAGACAGCCGCGGCTTTCTTTTTGGCGATGTCCTCTTGGGCCGCGTTTGAGGCCAAGTAGGACGTGCCACCAGTCAGGATGCCGATGCCCCACTCTGAAACCGTGTTCTTGTTAACGTCCGCGAGATCCTGCTCCGCACTGCTCGGTGGGCTCGGCATGTTCTGCTGTGCCCAGGAGAGGTACTGGCTCGCATAGTTCATCCACGTGTGCACTGCGTCGGCGCCTTCGGCGTGTTGCTGCATTTGCTGCACGATTGAGGTCGTTTGCGCGCTGAACTCGTCGGCGGCGGATCCGGACCACGAAGCTTGGATCTTCGTCAGCGTGTTCGAGAGATCAGTGGTCGCTTCGGTCACCGACTTGCCGTGGTTCTGGTTGAGCGTCGCTTCCGATTCGACGTTTGACGGCGAACCCGAGAACACGTAGTCGTACAACTGCTGGTGGGACATGGAGTTGTAGTCGGTCATGTTCTGTTGCCTCCCCCAGGCCTACTCTTCGCTGCTGGTGTCGTTGGACTCGTTCGAGTCGTTCTCCTGCTGGATCGACCCTGATGACGTGGGCGTGGTCGTCGTGGCCGGAGCTGCGGAGTTGTATGCGCTGCTGGTGCCTGTCTGCGCGGACGTGCCTGTGGGGGCTGTCACGGTGGGGCTGTCGGGGGTGGAGAAGCTGCCGGTCTGGCTCTCGTACTGGGACACGATCTTGTTAAAGCTGTCCGTGAGTTGCTGCTCGGTCTCCAGGTAGTTCTGCGCGCTCTTGCCGAGGACGTTCGCCATGGTGGTGACGAGCGCGGAGATCTCCTTGAAGTTCGTCATCATGGTCTGCATCACGGACGAGTAGGCCTTGCCCAGTTCGACGGCCTCGGGGAAGGTACCCAGGCCGCTGTTGGCCCCGCCTCCGCTGAAGCCCGACACGATGGCAATCACTGCCTCGGCCGCGATCATGTTGTCCAGCGTGCCGAGGATCTGCTTCTGATACGTCTGCAAAGCGCTGATCTCGGCCGCGTAGGCCGACCCCGCCGATCCGCCGCTCAAGACTTCTGCCCCGCCTTCCCCGCTCAGCCTGTCTTCACGTCGTTCCCACCGACACTGTAGCGAATCCGCTGCGTGGCGGGCAGCCGCGGAACGGAACCATCGCAGTGGTCTTCGCTGCGGCGGCTACGACCGTCTGCCCAGCCGCCCGGATCGGACGGGCGGCCACACGTCGGCTTCAGCCGGCGGTCCGCTCCGTCCGCCGGACAGGCTCGGTCCCACTATCCCGAGGTACCCGGGCTGCGCCGCACTCGACTGCGGCGTGGATCCAGCCCCACCGGTGCTTACCTAATCACAGCTGCGGGGCCCAGCAGAAGTCGGTTTACGGGCATTACGTGGCTCTGAAACCCGCTTTTAGAAGGCTTTACCCTTGAGACCCTTGAGTCACGTCGCGTCCTGGCGCGGCTGGACTACCTCGCGGAACAGGTATATGGCCCCGGCCGCCAGGGGGATCGCGAGCAGCGCGCCTACGACGCCGAGCAGGGCGGCTCCGATCAGTGCCGCTATCACGGCCACCATGGGGGGCACGTCGACCGAGCGGGACATCACGCGGGGGTAGATGATGAAGTTCTCGAACTGCTGGTAGACGACGAAGAACAGCGCCGCGGCCAGCGCCTTCGCGGGGGAGTCCAGGAAGACGATGATGGTCACGACCAGCGCGCCTATGGTGGCGCCGACCAGGGGGATCAGGTCGGTGAGCGCGATCAGCAGGGCTAGTGGCAGTATGAACTGGACCTGGAGCACGCCGAGCATCAGGAACGCGGCTAGGCCGGCCAGGGCGGCTACGGTGGCGGCGCCGGAGACGTAGCCGCCCATCCGTTCCAGCACGCCGTCCGACAGGAGCGCCACCCGCGGCCGGCGTGTGGCGGGGACGAAGCGGAGTGAGGCGGCGCGGATCGACGGCAGGGAGCTGAGGAAGTACAGCGTCAGCACGATCACCGTGAAGGTCTCGAAGACCGAGGTGACGAGGAACTTGCCGAAGCCCAGGATGCTGCCCGCGATCACCTGCGCCGTGTCCGCGCCGGAGAACATCGTCTGCAGCCGGCCGACGACGTTGTAGCGCTGGTCCAGGTTGGCGATCGTGCGGTTGCGCTCGAGGTTCTCCAGCCGCTGCGGCATCGAGTCGATCAGGCCGCTGGTCTGGGTCGCCAGCGGCTGCGCGATCGCGGTGATGAACGCGGCGATCAGCAGCAGTCCGCCACCTGCCACGATGAGCACCGCGAAGCCGCGTCGCATGCCGCGCGCGGTCAGCTTCTCCACCAGCGGGTTCAGGCCCACGGCGATCAGCAGCGCGATCAGGATGAGGATGAGCTCGGTGGTGACGGCCATCAGCGACTCGGCCAGGTAGTAGCAGATGATCACACCAAGGCCGCCGACGAACCCTATGTAGTACGGGTGCGAGCGGCGGAAGGGGAGCCCGCGCCGTTTCGGTGAGGGGACGGATGCGGCGGTCGGCTGTGACGACGGCGCCGTTGCCGACGTCGGAGCCTGCTGCTGAGCCTCGGCCTCCTCCATGAGTCAAGAGCATAAAGGGGAGAAGGCGAGCAGGGCGGTAGGGGGCGGCCGGGGAGGCGATGAAAACAGCGATCCCCGGCGAGGATTCCTCCTCGCCGGGGATCGCGGGCCTGCGCCTTTCGCCTTTCCAAGCGAGCGAAGCGAGCTTCAGCGCGAAGCGCTAGCGCGACTGCGCCGGCACCGTATCCTCGGCGCTGTCGTCGCTGCCGACGCCCATCAGGCCGGCCAGCGCGCCGCCCGCGGCACCGCCGGTGAGGGTGGCGAGCATCTCGCGGACGTTGTGCAGCTGCGCGTTGATCGAGTCGCGGCGGTGCGTCAGGGCCGCCAGCTCGCGCTCGGCCTCCGAGCGGATCCGGTCGGTCTTGGCGCGCGCGTCGGCGATGATGTCGTCCGCCTGCCGCTGCGCGGTCTCAATGGTCTGACGCGCGCGGCGCTCGGCGTCGGTGCGCATCTTCTCGGCCTCGAGCCGGATCTGCTCGCTGCGCGTCTCGACCTCGGCCAGGTGCTTCTCGGCCTTGGCCTGACGGGCCGCCAGGTCGCGCTCGGACTGCTCGCGCCGCTTGGCCAGCTTGGTCTCGAAGTCGGTCGCGGCGGCCGCTGCCGACGCCCGGATCTCCTCGTAGTGCGCCTCGGCCTCTGCCCGCTTGGCGGCTGCGTCCTTCGCCGCCTCGGCCCGGGTCTGGTTCGCCTCCTCCTTGGCGCGCTCGTTCAGCCGCACGCCCTCGGCCTCGGCCTTGGCCCGCACTTCCTTGCCGTAGTTCTCGGCGTCGGCGCGCACCTGCCCGGCGGCCTGCTCGGCCAGCTCGCGGTGCTGGTCGGCGGCGCGGCGGGCCTCCTCGCGCAGGTCCTTCGCCTCCTCCTCGGCCAGCCGCAGGATCTTCTCGACCCGGGCGCCGAGACCGGCGTAGGAGGGCTCCGAATCGGACAGCTGGGCCTGCACGGACTGGTTCTCCAGGTGGAGCTCCTCGATCCGCTTCTCCAGCGCCGAGACCCGGGAGTGGGCGTTGTCGCGCTCCGCGGTCAGCTTCGTCACACGATCGTTCGTCTGGGCGATGTCATAGCCCTTACGCACGATCTCGAGGCCGTGGGGAGAGGTGGTCTCGCTCATCTACTTTCCGTCTCTGACTTGACCGTCGAGGGTAGGTCGAATCTTTCGGCTGGCCCGGCGGTACGGCTGTCGGCACAGTGCTTGGTACTAGCGGCGTACGTCGTGGGAGATCTCGGGCAATCCTGTCATGTTTCCGAGCCCGTCGTGTACGCCTCGAGCGGATTCGCCGCGGCATCCCACCTGGAGGAGTGGCGCCCCGGCGTCATCACACTATCTGGCGGTCGATTCAATGGAACCCATCGCCTCCCTGGTCCTCTCGTTCTGTTACACGTTCGCGATATCACGTCCACGCACGGTCCCGTCAGCAACTACGCCACCGTGCGCCGCTACTGCTTCTTGCCCGGCTCCGGAGTGAACCCGGGCAGCGGTCCGGTCAGCGCGTCGAGCACGCCCTGGACCCTGGCCATCTCGTCGGTGATCGCGTCCCGGCGCCGGATCATGGCGTCCACGTCGCGCTGCGCCTCGGCCTTCGACTTCTCGGCCTCGGACCTGGCCTTGGCCACCATGGCGTCGGCGGCCTTCTCCGCGGAGGCCTTGAGCGCGGCGGTCTCGCTCGCGGCCTCCTGCCGCACCCGCTGCGCCTCCCGCTGCGAGACCGTCACCTGCTCGGCGACGGTGTTGCGCAGCTTGTCCGCGCCCGAGTGCGCCTCGGCGAGCGTCTTGGCCGCCTCCTTGCGCGCGTCATCGAGCTCCTTGCGCGCCTGCGCCACCAGCTCGTCCGCCTGCCGCGCCGCGGTCTGCAGCGTGTCGGCGGCCTTCTTCCGCGCGTCCCCGGTGGTCCGGTCGGCCTGCGCGGTGGCGTCCGAGGAGAGCCGTTCGGCCCGCGCCCTCGTGTCGGTGAGCAGCTTGGTCGCCTCGGCCTGGGCCTTGTCGGTGATGCCCTCGGCCCCGGCGCGGATCCGGTCCACCTCGCTGCGCGCCTCCGCGGTGATCTTGTCCGCCGCGGAGCGCGCCTCCGCCTTGGAGTTCTCCGCGTTGGCGTTGGCCGCCGCGGCGATCTTCGCGGCCTCCTGGCGCGCCATCACGACCAGCTCGTCGGCCTCGTTGCCCGCCTTGGTCAGCGCCTCCATCGCCTGCTTGCGCGCGTCGGCGAGGGACTGTTCGGCCTGCCTGCGGGTGTTGTCGGCCGCCGTGCCGG
>Ga0302314_10001102_pt1 | contig 50475 bp, 40 predicted proteins | sample III_Palsa_N2_3_FD_200533 | JGI IMG/M metagenome (GOLD analysis project Ga0302314, IMG submission 200533) | Peat permafrost microbial communities from Stordalen Mire near Abisko, Sweden - III_Palsa_N2_3 | ecosystem: Environmental > Terrestrial > Soil > Palsa > Peat permafrost | place: Sweden... | reverse complement strand
CGTCGGCCACCGTCGGATCGTCGTCGACCACGACAATCCGGCCTGGCAGGTCCAGAGAACTGCTTGTCATGATGCCTGCCGGCTGATGATGCCGGGCGAGACATATCGGGTATCGCTCACTGTTACACCGTAGGTCGGTTTGCACCCCTCTTACCAGCAAACGGCATGGAATGGTCACAGCACTGTAAGGCCAGTGACGAATTTATGAGGAGGCACCGGTCGGGCCCCACGCGAACGGGCAGCGGGTGAAGACTGACTCGCATCCTTAATCGGCTTTCTCTTCTTCTGGGGGACCGCGTGATCGGCGTTCTGTATGAGCAGGCCCTCGCCGGGCACGCGCAGGCCGAGATCGAGCACACGGACGGCGACAGGACGCCGCTGCGAGTGAGCGACTGGCTGCGCCTGCGTCCGGGAGACGCCCCGCTTATCGAGCGGTGCGTTGGCCCGACCCTTGACGTGGGGTCCGGGCCCGGCCGGCTCACCGTGGCCCTTGCCGAGCGCGGCATCCCGGCGCTTGGCATCGATGTCACCCCGCATGCCGTGCGCATGGCCCAGGCGGCCGGCGCGCTCACGCTGCTGCGCGACGTGTTCGGCCGGGTGCCAGGGACGGGCCGATGGATGACCGTGCTGCTAGCCGACGGGAACATCGGCATCGGCGGCGATCCGGCCGCGCTGCTTCGCCGCACCGCCGAACTGCTCGCACCGCTCGGCCAGGCGCTCATCGAGGTGCAGCCACCAGGCACGGAGCTGCGGCGCGAACGGGTCAGGCTCAGGCACGGGACGCAGGCAGGCGACTGGTTCCCCTGGGCGTACGTGGGCGTGGACCAGGTAGCCGACATTGCCGCCGAGGCTGGCCTTACGCCGGCCGATACCTGGTCGTCTGATGGCCGCTGGTTCATGGCGCTGAGCCGCGTGAAGGCCGCCGCGGCCCGACCGTAGGCGGCGGGGAGCTTAGCGTTCGATTACGGATACCCGCCATTGGCGCGCGAACGACCAGACCGATGGCACATTCGGCTACATGAGCGCAAAACTCCGGATAGCCGGGACCATCCTGCTTCTCGCCGCCCTGGCCGGCCTGATCCTGCTGATCGCGCGCCCCGGCTTGAACTCGGCCGGAGCGCATCCGTTGAAGCTGGTGGCGGCGGCCTGGCTGGTCTTCTGCTGCGCCGCGTGGCTGGTGCGCGGCGCGTCGGTGCGGCTCGCGGTCGGGCTGATCCTGGTCGGCGGTATCGCGCTACAGGTGGTCGCGCTCGCCGGTCCGCCGCAGAACAGCAGCGACCTGTACCGGTACATCTGGGACGGGCGGGTCCAAGCGGCGGGCATCGACCCCTACCTGTACCCGCCCGACGCCGCCGGAGTGGCCCAGCTTCGGGACCCGTTCCTATGGTCGGGGACCGGACCCGGTCACTACGTAGACTGCGTGCCAACCGAGCGGAACTTGGTGGACCCGTCCGGCGGCCTTGTCGCGGGATGTACCAAGCTCAACCGCCCCAGGGTCCCCACCGTGTACCCGCCGGTGGCCGAGGCCTACTTCCTGGCCATACAGGAAGCCGCGCCCGCCGACAACTCCACCACCCCCGTACAGGCGACGGCGGCCGGCTTCGCGGTGCTCGTCACCGTCATGCTGCTGTTCGGGCTCTCGAAGCTTGGGAGGGATCCGAGGCTCGCCGCGCTCTGGGCCTGGTGTCCGACGGTTCCCCTTGAGGCCGGACAGAACGGGCATGTGGACGTGGTCGGGGTCGCGCTCGCCCTGGCCGCCCTGCTGCTGCTCGCGCGGGCCAGCTCGAAGGGACGGGTCATCACGGGCGGCGTGCTGCTTGGACTCGCGATCGCCACAAAGGTGACGCCGGTGCTCGTCATGCCCGCGGTGCTGCGGCGTGGCTGGGCACTGATCTCGGCCTCCGCGCTTACGGCGATCTCGCTGGTGTACGTGCCGCACGTGCTGGCGGTCGGTCAGAAGATCATCGGTTTTTTCCCCGGCTACCTGAGGCAGGAGGGGTACTCCACCGGGAGCGGGTACAGCGTCATCGGACTGTTCGTGGGGGGCAAGGCCGCGACCGCCGTGGCCGCCCTGCTGCTCGGGGCGATCGCGCTGGCGATCTACCGGTACTGCGACCCCAGCCAGCCGTGGCGGGGCGGAGTGCTGATGACCTCCGCCGCCCTCGCCGTGTGCACACCGCACTTCCAGTGGTACGCCATCCTGCTTGTGATGCTTGTCGCGCTCGACGGCCGGCCCGAGTGGCTGGCGATCGCGGCGGGCGGCTACCTCGCCAACAGTCCAGGACTTCAGATCCACGGGGTCATGCTGCACGACCCGCGTCTGATGGGCTACGGCGGCGGCGCGGCGGTCGCCTGCATGCTCGCCATCGCCCGCTACCTGATCACCCGTCGGGCCAGCGGAGCGGAGCCCGAGTCCGCGACGGTACCTGCGGCGTTGAACGCCGCGCTCCCGTCGGGCTCGGCAGCCTCTCTAGCTTCGGCAGGCCCGGCAGCCGAGTCGGTGCTCGAGCCGACGGCGATCTTTCCAAGGCCGGTGAAATCCCCGCAGGAAAGCACTGCCGACGCCGGTGCGCGTTAGCGGTTCTTACCTCGTGCTTACCCCGGCTTAGATGTCTGAACGGGACCGGGCCAGTACCCGTAAATAGAGGTATGGACTTCCAGTACGAGGACAGCTACGCGCCCTACGAGCGGATCGCGACGAGTTCTGGCACGGGACAAGGCAATGCGGACTTTGCCCACTTGACGGACCGCCATGCGGGCTTCGCCGACTTGACGGGCACAGCACCCGAGCAGGTCTCCCCGGACAGCGACTCAGGACCGCTCGCCGGGGCGGTCGCCGGGTTCCTTGCGGCCGCGGTGACGCTTGGCGTGGCGAACCTCACCGCGGCGTTTGTCCGGCCGCAGGCGTCACCGATCACCTCGGTCGGTGGCGCGCTTGAGCACTTTGCCGTCGAGAAATTTGGCGAGAATGACCGGAACATGCTGGTGTTCGGCGCGTACTTCACGGTCGCGCTGCTCGCGATGGCGATCGGCATGGTCGCCTGGCGGCGGGTCTGGGTCGGTGTGCTCGGGTTCGGCCTGTTCGGCCTGGTCGGGGCGTACATCGCGGTTACCCGGCCGGGGAGCCATGCCACCGACGCGCTCCCGTTCATCGTCGGCGGCATCGCCGCGATGGCCGCACTCGTGGGGCTGATCCGCGCGGGAACCCGATGGATCGGCTACGAGACACCCGGCTACGAGACACCCGGCTACGAATCGCGTTCCTATGAATCACCCTTGTACGAATCACCCTCGTACGAATCAGCTGCCCATGAATCGCCAGGCTACGGAACTCCCGGCTACGAAACACCTGCCTACGAAACGGTCAGCTTCGGAACACCCGGCTACGGAACACCCGGCTACGGAACACCCGGCTACGGAACACCCGGCTACGAGACACCCGGCTACGAGACAACAGCCAGCTACGAGATACCCGGCTACAAGACACCCGGCTACGAGTTCTCCGCCTCCGAAACACCCGCTTATGAATCGGCCACTTACCGCACCACTGGACGGACATCATGACGCGCCTCGACACGCCGGGCATGACACCCTCCGCGCCACCACGCGGGACCAACCGGCGCAAGTTCCTCGTCGCGAGCGGCGCGGTCGCCGGACTCGCCGCTGCGGCCGGCTTTGGCGGCGAGTACCTACAGGACAAGCGGTTCCATGGCGGCACGCCCGCCACCGGCAGCACGCCCGCCACCGGCAGCACGCCCGCCACCGGCAGCACGCCCGCCACCGGCAGCACGCCCACGGTGGAGATCGGCGGCCCCGGGGTCACCCAGAAGACGCTTCCCGCGGGCGCTGAGCTCACCGACATCCCCGGCCTGGCATCGTTCTACACGCCGAACGACCAGTTCTACCGGATAGATACCGCCCTCGTGGTGCCGAAGGTCGCGGTGCAGAGCTGGCAGCTCCGGATCCACGGCATGGTGGACCGGCCGGTCACCATCTCGTTCGCGGACCTGATCAAGCGGCCGATGCTCGACCAAGACATCACGCTGACCTGCGTTTCCGACAGCGTCGGCGACGGCCGCATCGGCAACGCCCGCTGGCAGGGCACGCGCCTAGCCGACCTACTCAAGGAGGCGGGCATCCAGCCGGGCGCCACGCAGATCGTCATGCGCGACGGCAAGGGAATGAACCTGAGCGTCGCCACCGCTCCCGTGATGGACGGCCGCGACTCGCTGCTCGCCATCGGGATGAACGGGCAGGCGCTGCCGGCCGAGCACGGTTTCCCCGTCCGCGTGGTCGTGCCCGGCCTGTACGGCTACGTGTCGGCGTGCAAGTGGGTGGTGGACATGGAACTCACCACGTTCGGGGCATATGACGCGTTCTACACGAAGCTCGGATGGGCGGCGGACCCGGGACCCATCAAGACCGAGTCCCGCATCGACGTACCGCAGAAGGGCGGCAAGCTCACCGCCGGCAAGGTGATGATCGCCGGGGAGGCGTGGGCGCAGCACCGCGGCATCGAGGCGGTCGAGGTCGGCATCGACGGTACCTTTTACCAGGCCACGCTGGCCGCCCAGGACGTGCTCGACAGCTGGCGGCAGTGGTACTACCCCTGGGAGGCGACCTCAGGTAGTCACACCCTCCAGGTACGGGCCACCGACAAGTCTGGCTTCACGCAGACCGCTGTCAAGCACAACACCTTTCCCGCCGGCGCGACCGGCTGGCACACCATCCAAGTCACCGTCGACTGACGCGGTAGCTTTCGCGCCCGCGCGACGCCCGCCCCGGACATGACGCCCGCCGCGGGGACATGCGGCTAAACGGCATTGGGACTAACGCGCCCTCGCTCCGGCTGCTACGGCGGTCGCGAGCAGGACGGCGCCTGCCATGCCCGCTTGGCTTAGCCGGTTGCCGAGAAGGAACACGCCAAGGATGGTTGCCGTGAGCGGCTCGAGGAGTGACAGCAGCGCGCCGGTGCTGGCGGGAGCGGCGCGCAGGCCGCGGAAGTACAGCGTGTAGGCAACCGCGGTCGGGCCGACGCCAAGGGCCGCGAGCAACCCGATCGTCGAGACGCTCGGGCGGAATGTCAGGCCGCCTACCAGCGCGGCGAGTGGCAGCAGCCCGAGCCCGCCGAGGGCGAACCCGATGCCGGTCACGGCCTCCACGTCAAGACCCGGCACCGGCGATGGGCTGATCAGGGTGAGGGTCGCGAAGCCACTCGATGCGAGCAGTGCCAGGCCGGTGCCCGCGAGCAGGGCGGCCGGACCGAACCCGCCCGCGGGCAGGCCGATGAGCAGCCCGAGGCCGGCCAGTGCGAGCGCGGTGGTTCCGAGGGACGACCGCGATAGGCGCTTGCGGCCGAGAACCGCCTCGGCGAGGGTAACGATGACGGGGGCGCCACCGATCGTGATAAGTGTGGCGAGGCTGACTGAGGTAAGCGACACTGCCGAGAAGTAGGCGGCCTGGAAGGTGGCGGCAAGCAGCCCGGTGACGGTGACGCGGGTCCACGCGGCTCGCCCGATCGGCCAGCGCCGTCGTGGCGCGACGCGGAAGACGATGATGAGCCCGCCGCCGACCAGCAGCCGCAGCGCGGCCACGAACAGCGGAGACGCTCCGGCGGCCCGGCCGAGCAGTGTCCCGGTGAGGCCGCCGGTGCCCCAGAGGAGACCGGCGGCTACCAGGCAGCACAGGGCAGCCGCAGCCGGGCGACTTACGGACGGCGCTGTCGCCCGAGCGGCGGGTGAATCGGTTGCGGGAGAAACGGAAGAAGAGCATGGGGAAGTGAACGAAGAAGACGAAGACATGCCGGAACGCTCCTGCGACGTGAAGTGAATGACGGGGTCGCGGGAGCGGGACGTACCGGTTAACCAAGCGCGAAAGAACTCGCGAAAGAGAGCCGCGTCAACCTAGCCGGGCCAGGCGCACGGACCGGAACCGCCCCGCTCAGGAGCGCGGTGGCGGGGTGATCGGGAAAAGCCGGTGCACACCATTTATGGTAACCCAACGTTGTTTAAGTAAGGGTGCCAGCGTTGCCTAGCGTGCTCGCGTGAGGCCAGCCGACGACCTCAAGATCATCAATTCGAAGTTTTTGGCGTTTTCGTCACAGTATCGACAGAAACACCAAACGTTTGTTTGATTTTGGTGCTTATATCGTCATATTTCTGGCGTGACCCGACCAAGTGCGCAAGCGTGGCGCGCGCTGACGGGCGCACAGCCGACCAGCATTGCGCAAAGTGAGCCTGCGGCACTAGGCGCGGTCCCGGCCGGGCACGCGCCGGGAACCCGCACACCACTCCAATCCCGCACGTCACGTGAGGATGAGCGGCTGCCGTACCCGCGCTAGCGGTACTGCTGGTTCGCCGGATCCCACGGCGAGTCGACCGGCCGTATGCCGTCGAACCGTGTGTCATCGGGCTTGGCACCGCCGCCGGAACCCCGGTCGCCGTAGGGAGCACCAGCCCCAGAGGGATCGGAGTTGTCAACGTTCACCGGGTGGCCAGCGTTGTTCACGGGATAGCCAGCGTTGTTCACGGGATAGCCAGCGTTGTTCACGGGGTAACCAGCGTTGCCGAACTGGCCACCGGCGCCCGGCGATCCGCCTGAGCCCGACGATCCGCCTGAGCCCGACGATCCGCCTGAGCCGCTCGCTTCCGCGGCCCGCCGCCGGCGGCGATACAGGACGAACCCGACCACCAAGGCGACCACGATGATGCCCGCGATCGCGTAGGTGGGGCCGTGGAAGTCGTTGGCGACATTTTGCCAGTTCGCGCCGAGTGCGTAGCCGGCGATGCCGAGGGCGGCGGTCCACGGGATGCAGCCGAGCGTGGTGTAGAGCCCGAACTCGCCCGCGGGCATGTCGGCGAACCCGGCGGGCAGCGAGATGAACGTGCGGATCACCGGAATGACGCGGCCGACAAGCACCGCGACCGGCCCGTGCCGCTCAAACCAGGCGGTGGCGCGATCGATCTCGTGCTCGCGGATGCCGACCCTGCGGCCCCAGCGGCGGATCGCCGCCTGCCCCGCGTACTTGCCCGCGGCCCAGGAGAGGTAGCTGCCCGCGACGTTGCCGAGCACCCCGGCGGCGATGATGCCGATGAGCAGCGGATGCGTTGCCCCCGCGCCCGTCGCGAACGCGCCCGCGGCGAGCGCGCCGCCGAACATCATGATGACCTCGGACGGTATGGGGATGCACGCGGATTCGGCCAGCATCAGCAGGAACACCGCGATGTACCCGTACTGAGAGATGAAATGCTGCATAGACCGTTCCCTCCACGCGCGGCGGCACCGGTCAGCCGTCCGCGCATCCTCTACAACAGTGTAGAAGATATCGCGGTGCACGGTGTACCGCCCGCGCAAGTTGAGCTCAGGAAGATCGCCTGCGCTAGGCGACATCTACCGCGGGCCGGGACTTCTAACCATCGATCAACCACCGATCAATCGCCTTAACCAGGTCGCGCGCTCGCCACCCGTCCAAGCGGTGCCGGCATCTCCGGCAGCCGGCGCCGCGATGCTCGGGCGGTGCGCCCTCGGGGCGCGCAGCGCGGCGAGCAGGTCATCGAGGGCCTCGAAGTTGTGCGCGCTCACCACGGCGTCGCAGTAGGGCCAGGCGGCGGCCATGCCGCCGACCTCGGGACGGTACCTGTCGCTCTGGGTTCGCGGGTTGGCCCACACGATCCGGTAGGCGATCCGGTGCAGCCGCGCGAGTTGCGCGCCGACCAGCGCCGGATCGCCGGTCTCCCAGCCGTCGGAGATGATCAGCACCACCGCGCCGCGCGCCATGCCGCGCACCCCATACTCGTCGTTGAACTCGCGCAGCGCGGCGCCGATCCGCGTACCGCCCGCCCAGTCGGGTGCGGCCTCGGCCGCCTTCGCGAGCATCGTCTCCGGCGAAGCGGACGCGAGATACGGCGTCAGCCTGGTCAGCCGGGTCGCGAAGGTGAACACCTCGGTGCGCGGCCGGGCGGCGTCCCGTGTCGGTCCCGAGAAGCCGGAGCCGCCACCGCCATGCGCGGCGGAGGAACGGCTGGCCACATACATGAGCTGAAGAATCGCCCGCGCGTAGGGCTCCATCGAGCCGGAAATGTCGCAGAGCACAACCAGCCGCCGCGACCGGGAACGTACCGCCCGCCGCGCGATCCGCAGCGGCTCGCCGCCGGTCCTCGTGGCCTGCCGCATGGTCCGCCGCATGTCGAGCCGCGCGCCGTCCTTGCGCGGCCGGTACCGGCGGGTGCGCCGCGGCGGCACCGCGATCACGAGCTCCCGCATCAGCGTTGCGAGCTGTGCGAGCTCTGCCGGAGACAGCTGCGCGAAGTCACGCTCGCGGAGCCGCTCGGTCATCGAGGCGACCCGCCTGACCGCGGGCACCCCCTCCTCGGCGTCCGCGTCCGGGTCGGGCTCCGACACCGGCGCCTCCCCCGAGGCGAGTGCCTCGTCGAGCCCGCGCAGTTCGGGCGGCAGGTCGTCGGCGCCGGCCGACCGGGGGTCCGCCCCGTCGTCGGAGTCCGCGCGCGCCACCGACTCGACGACCATGTTCTCCTGCCCAGGCGCGACCTCGGGCTTGCCCTGCGCGCCAAGTCCGCCCGCGCCGAACAACTCGTTGAACACCCGCTCGAACGTGTCGACCTGGTCCGGTCCCGACACCATCGTCGCGAGCGCGCACACGTGCAGCTCCGCGATCGTCGTCGCGTCCATCACCGTGATGGCGCGGGCGAGGCGCTCGCTTCTGTCGGGTCCCGCGGGAAGCCCGGACGCGCGCAGCGCGGCCGCGAGGACGGCGGCAAGCGCCGCGACGTCCGCCGTCCTCAGCCGCCCACCGGCCACCCGGAGGACACCATCCGGCCTGCCATCGGGGGAAACGCCGTCGGAGGATCCGCTGTCAGTCATGCCCGACGACGCTCGCGAGACCGGCCTCGCGCACCGTCTGCTCGTCCTCCGGGTACTTGATCACCACGCTCATCGTGCGGTCCGCCGCCTCCGCCGACAGAGCCGAGGCGCCGAACACGGTCAGTGCCCCCGCCCAGGTGATGGCCTCGGAGATGCCCGGCGCCTTGGTCAGGTCGAGCGCGCGGAGCCGCGCCACCGCGAACGCGACCTCGCCCGCGAGCGCCTCGCTCGCCGCCGGAACGCGCCGCCTGATGATCGCGGCCACCCGCGCCGCGTCGGGAAACCCGATCCAGTGATACAGGCAGCGCCGCTTCAGCGCGTCGTGCAGGTCGCGTGTCCTGTTAGAGGTGAGGACGACCACGGGCGGCACCACCGCGTGCCGGGTGCCAAGCTCGGGGATCGTCACGGAAGACTCCGCGAGCAACTCGAAGAGGAACGCCTCGAACTCGTCGTCCGCCCGGTCCACCTCGTCGATCAGCAGCACGGCGGGCCGCGGCCCCTGGTGATCGAGCGCGGTAAGCAGCGGCCGCGACAGCAGGAACTCCTCGCGGAACAGGTCGGTCTCCCGCAACTGCTCATGCGTCGCCTCGGCCAGCCTGATCGCGAGCAACTGCTTGGGGTAATTCCACTCGTAGAGCGCCTCGGCCGCCGAGATGCCCTCGTAGCACTGGAGCCTGACAAGCACGGTGTCGAGCGCCTCGGCCAGCGCCTTGGCCGCCTGGGTCTTCCCGACGCCAGGCTCGCCCTCAAGCAGGATCGGCTGCCCCATCCGCACCGCGAGGAAGAGCGCCGCCGCGAGCTGATCCCCCGTCATATAGCCGGTCTTGTCGAGCGCGGCCGACAGCGAAGGCACGTCAGGGAAACGCTCGCCGACCTCGGCGGAAACTACGCTGCTCACAAGCTGTGAGTGTATCTCCCGGGGTCAGCCAGGAACGCATCCCGACAACCCGGGCAACAGAAGTAGACCCGTCCTTCTTGTGTCTCAACACCGATAGCGGACTCCGTAACCGCCACGCTCATACCGCAGATCGGATCGATGGCCTCCTGTGGTGCCGGTCCGCGCCCAGCCGCGGGCCTGCCGCCGACATTCCCACCAGTCATACTGAACGGACCGCCGCTCCGAGTCTCCGCGATGATTTCCGCCAGAATCGATAGCGCGACCTCCCCGGGTGACTGAGCCCCGATGTCCAGGCCAGCCGGGGTATGCAGCCGGCCCCGCTGCTCCGCGTCGAGTTCGAGCGCCTCGATCAAGGCCGACCCCCGACGACGACTCGCAAGCAGCCCCACATAGGGCACCCCCGCGCCAAGCGCCGCCGTCAGCACCCGATGCTCGTCCCCGCCCTGCGAGGCCACGACGACCGCGGACGTGTCCGCCGGAATCGGCGCGCCCGCGTCAACCGTCGGCCGAACATCCAGGCCAGCCGCCGCGCCGACGACGCCAAGCGCCCGGGCGACCGGTGTGTCGCCATAGAGATGCACAAGCGCGGCCGGCCGCATCACCTCAAGGAAGATGTCGAGTGCCCCGCCCGACAGACACGGATTCCCCACTGTCACCTCATTTTCGCTGTCGGCGGCGTCCTGGGCGGCCCGGGGACTGGGCAGCCCAGGCATCCCCAGCTCTGCCGGCCCAGCACTGGAGTGCGTGACGCTAACCGCGGGCGGCGGCGTGATGTGCAGCAAAATCGACCGTCCGGCCGCGAGCTGCCGCAAGCCCTGCGTCCGGACAGTTGACTCCGAGCACATTCCGCCCACGAACCCCTCAAGCGTCCCGTCGGGCAGCAAAATCGCCGAGTCCCCCGCATGCGCGCTGGCAGGCTTGGCCACCCGAACCACGGTCGCCACCACGAACGCCGTCCGCTTAGCCCGCAATTCGTTAACCCGCTCCAGAAACTCCACCCTCATGGCCCACTCACCTCAACCACAGCCACCACTCACCACGCGAAGAGAGCGGGCCTCCGGCGCCACGAAAGAACGCCGCATGAACGCCCGACCCCGCGAAAACAGGCGCGCCTCCGGCGCCGTGAGAGAACGCTGCGCGGACGCCACCCCCGCGTGGCGGGCAAGCGGGGCGCCGGGGGGTACGACCACCCCGCGTTCGGGGCACGGTCTGTGTGCCACGACAGCGGATGGGAGCCACCCCCCAAGCCCGCGCCGCTCGCCACGCGCGGGAAGGCCACATTAGTCACCGATCGCCATGTCCGTACGGAAGGCCCGCCCCTGCAGAGCACGCCACGTCTGCGCCGGGGTGAGCGGCATGTCGGCGTGGCGGACCTTAATCGCGTCGAGTACCGCGTTGACCACGGCGGCCGGCGAGCCGACCGTGGCCGACTCCCCCACGCCCTTGGCGCCGATCGGGTGGTGCGGCGACGGGGTGACGGTCTCGCCGAGTTCCCATGACGGGCACTCGAGCGAGGTCGGCAGCAGGTAGTCCATGAACGAGCCGCCGAGGCAGTTACCGTCGTCGTCGAACGCGATCACCTCCATCAGCGCCATGCCAACGCCATCGGCGAGCCCGCCGTGGACCTGGCCTTCGACGATCATCGGGTTGATCCGCACGCCGCAGTCGTCGACCGCGATGAACCGGCGCACCGTGACCTTGCCGGTGCCCGGGTCCACGTCCACCACGCAGATGTAGGCGCCGTAGGGGTAGGTGAGGTTCGGCGGGTTGTAGACGCAGGTGGCGTCAAGGTGACCCTCGACGCCTTCCGGCAACTCGAGGGAGGAATGCGCGGCGAGGGCGATCTCGGTGATCGTCTTGCCCTGGTCGGGGTCGCCCTTGACGAACCAGCGGCCCTTCTCCCACTCCAGGTCGTCGGCGGACACCTCGAGCATGGCGGCGGCGACGATCCGGGCCCGGTCGCGGACCTTGCGCGCCACGATCGCGGCCGCCGCACCGCTGACCGGCGTGGAGCGTGACCCGTAGGTGCCGAGGCCGAACGGCGTCTGGTCGGTGTCGCCGTGCACGACCTCGATGTCCAGCGGCGGTATGCCGAGCTCCTCGGCCACGATCTGGGCGAACGTGGTCTCGTGGCCCTGGCCCTGCGACTGCACCGACAGCCGCAGCACCGCCTTGCCCGTGGGGTGCACGCGCAACTCCGCGCCATCCGCCATGCCGAGGCCGAGGATGTCCATGTGCTTGCGTGGACCCGCGCCGACGGCCTCGGTGAAGAAGGAGATCCCGATGCCCATGAGAGGCGCCACGGACCGTTCCTCCGACTGACTTTGGTTTTGCTGGTTTTGCTGCAGCCGCGCAGCCTGTTCGGCTCGCAACTCCTCGTACCCGGCCATGTCCAGGGCCACTTGCAGCGTCTTCGCGTAATCGCCTGAGTCGTACACCCAGCCGGTCTTGGACGTGTAGGGGAACTGGTCGGGGCGGAGCAGGTTCCTCATCCGCAGCTCGGCCGGGTCCATGTGCAGGTCGTAGGCGAGCACGTCAACCATCCGCTCGACCAGGTACACCGCCTCGGTGATGCGGAACGAGCAGGCGTAGGCGACGCCGCCCGGCGCCTTGTTCGTGTAGACGCCGGTCACCTTGCAGTAGGCGGACTCGATGTCGTAGGAGCCGGTGAACACGCCGAAGAAGCCGGCCGGGTAGTTCGTCGGCTGGGCGGTGCCGTTGAACGCGCCGTGGTCGGCGAGCACGTGCACCCGGATCGCCTGAATCTTGCCGTCGCGGGTCGCCGCGATCTCGCCGCGCATGTGGTAGTCGCGGGCGAAGCTCGTCGACATCAGGTTCTCCGAGCGGTCCTCCATCCACTTCACCGGCTTGCCCGTGACGATCGAGCCGACGATCGCGCAGACGTAGCCCGGGTAGATGCCGACCTTGTTGCCGAAGCCGCCGCCGATGTCCGGTGAGATCACCTGGATCTTGTGCTCGGGGAGGCCGGCCACCATGGCGATGAGGGTCCGGTGCGCGTGCGGGGCCTGAGTGGTCTCCCAGATGGTCAGCTTGCCGGTGATTTTGTCGAAGCTGGCGACCGCACCGCAGGTCTCAAGCGGTGCCGGGTGCACGCGCGGGTAGAGGATGTCCTCGGCGGAAACGACCTCGGCGGTGGCGAAGATCGCGTCCGTCTTGTCCTTCTCGCCGGTCTCCCAGTCGAAGATGTGGTTGGTGGTCTGCCCCTCCTTGTCATCGCGGATGACGGGGGCGCCTGGGTCCATGGCCTTCTTCGCGTCGACGACCGCGGGGAGCTCCTCGTACTCGACGTCGATCAGCTCGAGGGCGTCCCTGGCGGAGTACCTGTCCTCGGCGACGACGAACGCGATCTCCTGGCCCTGGAACCGCACCTTGTCGGTGGCGAGCACCGCCTGGGTGTCATAGGAGATCGTCGGCATCCAGGCGAGGTTGAGCGTCTCCAGGGTTGCTCCGGTGATGACCGCCTTGACCTTCGGGTGCGCCTCGGCGGCGGAGGTGTCGATGCTCACGATGCGGGCGTGCGCGAGCGGGCTGCGCAGGATCGCGCCGTGCAGCATGCCCGGCAGCTGGATGTCGTCCACGTAGTTGCCGTGACCGCGGATGAAACGGGGGTCTTCCTTGCGCCGCATCGAGCCGTAGCCGACCGGGTTGTGGGTGTCCGGGGTTTCCTGGGTCGCGGTCATGCGCTGGCCTCCGTTGTCGCCGGGTGCTGCGCGGCCCAGTGGACGGCGCGGACGATGTTCTCGTAGCCGGTGCAGCGGCAGATCTGACCGGAGATGGCCTCGCGGATCTCGCGCTCCGACGGGTCGGGGTTGTGGTCGAGCAGCCAGCGGGAGGTCATCATCATCCCGGGCGTGCAGAACCCGCACTGGAGACCATGGCATTCCATGAACCCCTGCTGTACCGGGTCGAGCTCGGCTTGTTCCAGGCCCTCAACCGTGCGGACCTCGCGGCCGTCGGCCATCACGGCAAGCGCGGTGCAGGACTTGATCGGCGTGTCGTCAAGCCAGACGGTGCAGGCGCCGCAGTTGGAGGTGTCGCATCCCCAGTGGCTGCCTGTAAGGGCAAGCTCATCGCGGATGAAGTGGATGAGCAGCAGGCGAGGCTCGACGTCCCTGGTGTAATCGGTGCCGTTGACGTTGACCGTGATGCGCATGGTTAGGACTCCCCGCGGGCTCGGCTTGCGGCGTGCCGCAGCGCTCGGATGGTGAGCTCGGCCGCCAGATGCCGCTTGTAGTCCGCGGGGCCGCGCTGGTCGGAAACCGGGCTCGTGTGCTCGGCCGCGATGGCCGCCGCCCGGGCGAAATGCTCCTCCGTGGCGGGCTTACCGACCAGGTACTCCTCGGCCTCGGGCGCCGAGAACCGCTCGGCGCCAACCGCGGTGAGGCCGATGCCGACCTGCTCGATGGCGGCAGTGTTGGCGGCCGTGTTGGCGGCACCGTCGGCGCTCAGCGTGAGGACCGCGCCGACCGCCACGATCGACCAGTCGCCGACCCGGCGCTCGACCTTCTCGTAGGCGCTGCCCGTCCGCACCCGTATCGGCAGCCGCACCTCGGTCAGCAGCTCGCCGACGCCGACCACCGTCTCGTACGGGCCGACGTGCAGCTCACGTGCCGTGACGGTCCTTGAACCTCCCTGGCTCGTGATCACCACGGTCGCCTTCGCCGCCGCGAAGGCGGCGGACAGGTCCTCGGAGGGATCGGCCTGGCAGAGCGACCCGCCGATCGTGCCCCAGTTGCGGACGATGGGATCGGCGATGACCTTCTCCGCGTCGCGGAAGATCGGGTAGTGCTCATAGACGAGCGCGGACTCAAGGAGCGCGGCATGCCGCGTGAGCGCGCCGATCGCCAGCTGGTCGCCGTCCTGCCTGATGTAGGCAAGCTCGGTCAGGCCGTTGATGTCCACAAGGAGCTCTGGACGGGCCAGGCGGAGCTTCATCATCGGGATGAGGCTGTGCCCGCCGGCTAGCGGCCTGGCCTCGCCTTCTCCGTTCGCGAGCAGCATGAGCGCGTCCGCCAGCGTCGCCGGGCGCTCGTATTCGACGTGCGAGGGTACCTGCATGAACGCATCTTTTTCCGCGCGGCCACGAGGCGCAAGGCGCGGATAAGCGATCGGTTAAGAGCGGCACGGGGCTAGCTGCGGGCGCACTGCGGTCTGGTGGTGTATCAGTGGCGTTACCGTCAGGTTAGGCAGATGATGGTCGGTGTGACGTTGACCCAATTGTCCGCCTTTGTGCTTGTGGCACGCCTCGGCTCGGTGAAGTCTGCCGCCAAGACGCTGAACGTCAGCGAGCCCGCGGTCTCCCAGGCGCTATCCGCGCTGCGCCAGCACCTGGGCGACCAGCTCATCGGCCGGGGCGAGGCGGGCGGGATGGCCCTCACTCCCGGAGGCACCAGGCTGCTGCCCGTCGCCTCGCAGATGGTCGCGCTCGGTGCCGAGGCGCAGGCCGCGGTCCGCGCCGCGCAGGGACTGCCCACGCAGCTGCGGCTCGTCACCACGAGCGTGATCGCGGAGTTCATCGCGGGGCCGCTCGCGGACTCGTTCGGCAAGCGGCTGGGAAGGCCGGTCGAGACGTCCTCGGGGGTCGCCTCCGCCAGCGAGATGCCGGTCCTGGTGGCGAACCGGCTCGCCGACGTCGCGCTCGGGCCCGACCTGTCCTCGCCGGGCGGCGACGCGGAGCTTGTCAGCGAGCCGGTGTTCCGCTGCAAGCTGATCGTGGTCGCCGCACCCACGGACACGCTGCGCGGCCAGCCCTCGTCCTGGACCTGGCTGGTGGACCCGTCCGGCGTTGATCAGGGCAGCGACACCTCGCGCCTGCTCCGCCGGCTCAAGGTGCCCGAGTCGCGGGTCATGGTCTTCCCGAACCAGACGGCGGCCTGGGCCGCCGCGGCCGATGGCGACGGCGTGGCGCCGGGCATCGCGCACCTGCTCAGCCATCAGCTTCGCAAGGGGCGGCTGCGGCTGGCCGAGACGCCGGTCACCCCGATGGAGGCGACCTGGTACGCCACCTGCCTGCCGCGCGGTCTTCGGGCGAGCGCGGCCACCTCGCTCCGGCAGTTCCTGTCCACCCCTGAGGCGATGCACCTGATGCGGGCACCGCACGGTGGCGTGCCGCCATCGGCGTTCCGCCCGCCGGTGTACGTGACCATCTGGAGCTAGGAAGCTCGTTAGCGGCCGCCGATGTCCTCGCTCCATACCTGCGGGTAGCGGGTCTGGAATTCCTGCATGGCCGCTTCGCAGGCTGGGTCGTCAAGCAGCACGATCTCGACGCCGTTCATGCGCAGAAAGTCCAGATCGCCGGCGAACGTGCGGGCCTCGCCCACCACGACGCGCGGGATCTGGAAGAGCAGGATCGCGCCGGTGCACATCTGGCACGGGGACAGGGTCGTGTAGAGCGTGGTGTCGGCGTACGACGGGCGGCGGCCCGCGTTGCGCAGGCAGGCTATCTCGCCGTGCGCCACCGGATCGCCGTTCTGCACGCGCTCGTTATGCCCGGCGGCGAGCACGTCGGCGCCCACCGCGAGGACCGCGCCTACCGGGACCCCGCCGGCCTCGAGGCTCAGCCGCGCCTGGTCAAGCGCGAGTGCCATCAACTTCTTGTCCAGATCATCGCCCATGAACGGATACGTTACCCAAGTGGCTGGACGAGGTACCACGGCGACGATCGCCCTCGAGCGGGCGAAGATCAGCTTCACGCTGCACGAGTACGCCCATGACCCGCGCGGCGGGCCCTATGGCCTTGAGGCGAGCGAGACGCTTGGCGTCCCGCCCGAGCGTGTGTTCAAGACCCTGGTCGCGGCGGTGGACGGCGCGCTCGCGGTCGGCGTCGTCCCCGTCCACCGCCAGCTTGACCTGAAGGCGCTCGCCGCCGCCGTCGGCGGCAAGAAGGCCGTCATGGCCGAGGTCGCCGCCGCCGAGCGGGCCACGGGCTACGTAGCAGGCGGCATCTCCCCGGTTGGCCAGAAGAAGCGGCTGCCCATCGTGATCGACGCCTCCGCGGTCGAGCTCGCCACGATGTTCTGCAGCGCGGGCCGCCGCGGCCTCGAGATAGAAATCGCCCCCGCCGACCTGATCAGGGCCGCGGGGGCGAAGGTCGCCGCGATCGCGGCGGCTGAGAACCAGAAAGACTAAGAAATCGGATCGTCGCTGCGGTCCGTTGCGACTATGCCAGCGTCCGTGTCCGTGTCCGTGTCCGTGTCCGTGTCCGTGTCCGTGTCCGCGGCGGAGGACTTGTCGACGGCGTCCTCTTCGGTTTCTCCGGCGGCGTCCTCCGGGTCGGCCGTCGCGGCCGCGGCCTCATCGGGCCTGACGTCCTCGACCGACCCGGCGGCGCTAGCGGGGAGCACGGAGAAAGGCCGCTCTGGACGGCGCTGCGCGAGCACGAACCAGACGAGCCCGACGATCGTCAGGGCAATGGCGACGAACATGTTGAGCCGCAGGCCGAGGAAGTGCTCGGACGAGTCGACCCGTATCGACTCCTCGAAGATGCGGAACGCCGAGTAGCCGGCCACGTAGAGCGCGAACAGGCCCCACGGCTTGATCGTCGCGCGGTGGCCGAGCCAGACGAGGAAGGCAGCGAGGGCCATATCCCAGATGAGCTCGTAGAGGAACGTCGGCTGGAACGTGGCGAAGCGGAGATCCTGCACCGGGATGCCGCCGTTCACGCGGTAGACGTACGGGATCTCCAGGCCCCACGGCATCGAGGTCGGGCCGCCGAAAAGCTCCTTGTTGAAATAGTTGCCGATGCGGCCGATGCCGCTCGCGACGAGCAGCGCGGGCGCGACGGCGTTGGCGAACGGGCCGACCGTGATGCCGAGCCTGTGCAGCCGCCAGGCACCGACCGCGGCCGCGATCGCGATGCCACCCCAGATGCCGAGGCCGCCGGTCCAGACCGCGAACACTCCGTACCACACGTGCGGGATGTCGGCGGGCGTGGTGATGTCGAAGTAGATCCGGCCGCCGATGATGCCCGCAGGAACCACCCAAAGCGCGATGTCGTTGACCAGGTCGGGGTCACCGCCAAGCGCGCGCCAGCGCCGCCGGGTCATCAGGATCGCCAGCGTGATCCCGATGATGTAGCCGAGGGCGTAGAAGTGAATGTCAACCGGGCCGATATGGAAGCTGTTGATCGGCGGGCTTGGGATGAACTGCCCCAGCGCGGCGGTGCCATTGGCCATGTAGGCGAGACTACCGCGCACCCAGCTGGTACGGGACATTAGGCCCTGGCCAGTGCGGTGGTACGCGATGGGATGGCGGAAAGCCCGGCCCGCTAGAGAAAATGGCCCTACCGTTGCTTGCACGAGGGACCACGCGGTAGCTGTTGGGAGTCGGATACGTACCGTTCAGCGCAACGGACGGTCAATGGCTGAGGTGGCTGATGATGGGACTTGGACGATCATTCCGGCGCGGCGGCAAGGCGCCCGGGCACGGATCAGGGCGACGCTCGGGCACTCGGCTGTCGGGCACTCGGCTGTCGGGCACCGAGAAACCATGGGTACGGCGACAGGCCCGCGGCCTGCTGCCCGACCGCAACCCGCTGCGCCGCAGGACCGACCGGGTGGAGGCCTATCTCCTCGCCGGGCTGATCGCGATGGCCGCCGCCGGGGCGCCGCTCGCGGCTCAGGCGGCGAGCCGTGCGGCCTACTCCGGCGCCTTGCGCACCGAGCAGGAGCAGCTGGCCACCAGGCAGCAGGTCAAGGCGCGGCTCACGGAGACCGCCGGCTCCACGATGAACGGGTACACGCTCAGCGAGGAGGTGCCGACGCTGGCCACCTGGAAGTCCGCCACCGGCGTGCCCGGGTCCGGCCGTGTTCTCGCGGAGTCGGGGTCACCCAAGGGAACCGTGGTCATCGTCTGGGCGGCTCCCAACGGCGAGCTGGCAAGCCCGCCGCTGACAGCCGCCCAGGTCGCCGGGCAGGGCGACGCGGCCGCGCTCGGCGCGGTCGCCGGGGTCGTCGTCGCGTTCCTCACCGGAACCGGAGTAGTCCGCTACGTGATGTACCGCCGCCGGATGGCCGCCTGGGAGGCCGACTGGCTGCTCACGGCGCCGATGTGGAATCGTCAGCGGTGGTAGCCCCGGTCACCAGCTGGGTCTGCGCCGCTGGATGCGGCGCGAGCACGACGGCCGGTGCGGACAGGCCCGCCGACTTGTCCGGGCGGCCAGCAAGCCGGTAAACGTCTGCGCCGTCTACCGTCTCCCGGTCAAGGAGCAGGCCGACAAGCGCGTCGAGTTCGGCCCGATTCGACTTGAGCAGCTCGACCGCGCGCTTCTCCGCCTCGCGGACCAGCCTCGAGACCTCGCCGTCGATTGCCGCCTGTGTCGCCTCCGCGTACGGCCGGCTCGACATGCCCGCCCCGCCGCCGCCGAGAAAGACCGAGCCGCCCTCGGGGTAACCCACCGGCCCGAGCACGTCGGACATCCCGAACTCGCGGACCATCTTGGTCGCCAGGTCGGTGGCGCCCGCCAGGTCGTTTCCCGCTCCTGTGGAGCCCTGGCCAAGGACCACGAGCTCGGCGGCCCGGCCACCGAGCCGCACGGCGAGGGAATCGTACAGGTAATCCTCGCCGTACATATGCCGCTCCACGAGCGGGAGCTGCTCGGTGACGCCGAGCGTCTGCCCGGCAGGCAAAATCGTCACCTTCGCCACCGGGTCGGCGTGCTCGGACAGAGCCGCCACAAGCGCGTGGCCGGACTCGTGCACGGCGACCGCGTGCTTCTCCTCAGGGAGCAGCACGTTCGACCCTTCGCGGCGACCGAGAATGACCCGGTCACGCGCGGCGAAGAAGTCGTCGGCCGTCACGACCTCGCGGTTCTCTCGCACCGCGAAAATGGCGGCCTCGTTCGCGAGGTTGGCCAGGTCCGCGCCTGAGAAGCCGGGCGTGCCCCGCGCCACCACGGAAAGATCCACGCCCGGTGCCAGCCGCTTGCCGCGGACGTGCACCCGCAGGATTGCCTCCCGCTCACTGACGTTAGGCAACGGGATCGTCACCTGCCGGTCGAACCGTCCCGGGCGCAGCAGGGCCGGGTCGAGAACCTCGGGCCGGTTCGTCGCCGCGAGCACCACGATGCCCACGGCCGGGTCGAAGCCGTCCATCTCGGCGAGCAGCTGGTTAAGTGTCTGCTCCCGCTCGTCGTTGGCCACGACCGCGCCAGACCCGGCACGGCGCTGCCCGATCGCGTCCACCTCGTCGATGAAGATGATGGCCGGAGAGCGCTTGCGCACCTCGGAGAACAGGTCGCGGACCCGGGCCGCGCCCACGCCGACGAACATCTCCACGAAGCTCGACCCGGTCACCGAGAAGAACGGCACGTGCGCCTCGCCCGCGACGGCCCTGGCGAGCAGCGTCTTGCCGGTACCTGGCGGGCCGACCATGAGCACGCCGCGCGGTACCACGGCACCGGCCCGCGCGTACCGCTCGGGGGTACGCAGGAAGTCGACGACCTCGCTGATCTCGGACTTCGCGCCCTCGTACCCGGCCACGTCGGCGAACGTGGTGGAGGGGCGCTCCTCGTCGAACACCTTGGCCTTGGACCGGCCCACACCGAGCACGCCCTGCATCGCCCCGCCACCGCCACGGGACAGCCGCAGATAGAACCAGCCGAACAGCAGCAGCGGCGCGAGCAGCACCAGCCAGGACAGCAGCTCAGAACCGAAACCCGAGGACGGGGCGGTCGACGATGTCGTCACGCCATCCGTCGTCAGCTGATTGAGCAGCTCCTGCCCGGCCTGCGACGGTATGACCACCGTGTAGCTTGACCCGTTGGTGAGCGTGCCCGTGGCGGAGCCGGTGCCCTGTGGCAGGTCCACCGTCTTCACCTTGTGCGCGGACACGTCGCTCTGGAACTGCGTGTAGCTGAGCGTCGTCTGGGATCCCTGGTGCAGCGGCGTCAGGAAAATCCACAGGAGGAACGCGACGGCCGCCGCGATCGGCAACAGCGAGTGCCGCCACCGAGGCGGCGGGGGCGGCGGCTTCCCCGGCGTCGGCTTGCCACCAGGTGGCGGAGGAGAGACTTGCTTGCTCATTCGACGTACCCTTTCCGCCGGGCTGGCAGCCAAAGTACGGTGTCCAGCTTTGTCCAGCGCCTACCTCATCCAGTGCTTACCTATCGGCAACCACTGTGTCTGTCAACGCGTCCAGGATGCCGGCTCTTCCTGGGCTGACGTTACTCCCGTGAACCTGGCGACATGGGTATCTGTCGGCCCGCGGTGATTGTCGCTCAGGCGGATCCGGAGTACCTTGCACTTAGGACTATCGCCCTTGCCGTGCCGGTGGGCATGCGAGATTGCGACTCCGGCCACCCTGGCCCCCGGTGGCACCTGATTTCCCAGGTTAGCCAGGTGGCGCGCCATGACAGGTTCTACTCGTCAGCCGGCCCTCATTATTACGGCGCATGGGCTGCTAGCAACGGTCCCTTTTGTCCGGAGGACCAAGGTCCCTGGCTCCCGGTGACCCACTTCCCTATCTGCGGTGTCTGCCTGAGCCGCATGGTTGACCGGTCCCCATCGCATTCAAGCGGTCCGAGAGACCACGAAACCAGGAGACCGACGATGAACCCCCGCACACCGCTGGACCATAACCCCTGGAGATCGCGATGAACTCGCCAGGCAGCTACCTGAACTGGTCGATATTCACCATCTCGGTATCCAACCTGGTGCTGATCGCGGTGATGGTGGCGATCTTCGGGGCAGCACTGCTGCTGCCGTTCCCCGGACGCCACACGACCGCCGCGGCAGACGCCGATGCGGACTCCGCCGTCCCGGACATCCCCATCCTCGGCGCGCCGGTTTCCGATGCCACCGACGCGCCGGCCTCCGACACCGGCCCCGCCGCCGCGCAGCCCGACGACGAGGACAGCAGGATGTGGACCGCTCGCGTCCGCAACAGGGTGCTCACCGCGCTGCCACCCGGCAAGCTGCTCCCTGACCGGCAGCCCGCCTACGTGGCCTCCTGGGTTTATGTATTCGGGGTGGCGTCGCTTGCCACGTTCGGCCTGGCGATCGTGAGCGGGTTCACCATCGCGCTCGGCGGCACCGACTGGTGGCATACCAACCCTGTTGGCCACTTCTGCAACAGCCTGCACCTGTGGAGCGTGGAGCTCTTCATGGCCTTCATCGTCATCCACCTGTGGGGCAAGTTCTGGATGGCCGCCTGGCGCGGTCGCCGCGCGCTGACCTGGATGACCGGCGTGGTCGCCTTCGCGTTGTCCGTCGTCGAGTGCTTCACCGGCTACCTGTCGCAGCAGAACTTCGACTCGCAGTGGATCGCCACCAACGGCAAGGACGCGTTCAACGCGGTCGGCGTCGGCGCGTTCTTCAACCTGATGAACTTCGGCCAGATGCTGCTCTGGCACGTCGTGCTGATCCCCGTCGTGCTCGTCGCGCTCATCGGCGCGCACGTGCTGCTTGTGCGGATCCGCGGGGTGAGCAAGCCGCTGCCCGCGGCCGGGCCGCGGCTGCGGCTTTCCGCCCTCACCAGGTTGCCGAGCCGCGCCGAGCTGCGCGCCCTGCGCGAGGCCGGGCGGGCAAGGCGCGCGGCCGACGCGGCGCCGTGGCGCGGTCCGACCAGGCGGTACGACATACTCAAGGAGGGCACGATCGCGGCGCTTGTCGCCCTCATCCTCGCCGTTGGGCTGGCAAGCGTGCTCTCCTCGCCCGACGATCCGCCGGTCACGATCCGTAGCTGGGTGCAGGTCGCCCCCGATGACTTCCTCGCTACCGCGGCGAACGAACTGAACGGCACGAGCGAGACCGCCACCTACGGACCGCCCTACAACACCAACGGCACCCCGCAGAGCGAACTGTTCGCCCCGGCGAACGTGCCCGGCGTGCGGCAGCCGATCGACCCGGCGCAGACGTTCGTGCTCGCGCCACTGGCCAAGACGGCGCCCACCGACCCGCAACTCGCGGCGGCGCTCGCGACCTACAACGCCGCCTCGGCGGCACAGCAGCTCAAGTGGGCGACCAACTACGGCACAGCCGTGCAGAAGGTCACCTTCGCCAACGACGCCCCTGTCGTGCCCAAGGCCGACGACGGCCCGGTCCCCGTCATGCTGGCCACCGAGCTCACGCTGGCGCGCAGCGGCGCGCTCGATGGCGACCTGTCCGCACAGCAGCCGTTCTACGGCACCGACTTCACCAAGCCGCTGCTGTTCCTCGAGGACGGCCAGTACTACAGCAACCAGGCAACCGCCTTGCACTTGACCGGCGACCAGTGGGGCGTGATGAACGAGGCGGGCAGCTACCCCGGCCAGCCGTGGCTGTGGCTCTACCAGCTCTGGTACCACGTCCCTGGCTGGCGGAACTCGTTCAACCTCGACCTGATCGCCATCTACATGACGGGCCTGGGGACACTTCTGCTGCTGTTCGTCCCGTTCATCCCCGGCCTGCGGGACATCCCGCGGTGGATTCCGGTCCATCGGCTGATCTGGCGGCGCAGCTAACTCACAGTCACGGTATTTTCACTGGTGTAGTTGAAGAAAAATCTGAGAACCATCTGGCTCGTTCATACGTTTTACTCAGTGATAGGGGCGGTGCGCCACAAGGTTCACCGCCTTCGCTAGCGCTTGAGGCCTCCATCGATTTTGTGGGGGATTGTGGCGAAATGAGACGAGGTTGGTGCAGAGCGACGTTGTCGTTCACTACTATCTGGGAGGGGCAAAATCTTGACGGATCGCGTGAGCTGTGTTGTGGCAGACCAGGCCGCGTCTGACGGGGAGAGTAACGGGGACATGATGGCAACGATCGACCTTGCGCAGGCGCTGCAGCTTGAGCTCGCGCATCAGGTGGCATCCGACGGCAAGGCGACGGTTCGGGTACGGGGCGAGCTGGACATCGCGACCGCGGATCAGGCGTACGCGTACCTGCGCGACGTTGTTGACAGTCAGCCGGGGCCCGTGACGATGAACCTTGCCGAGCTGACCTTCTGCGACGCGGCGGGCCTCAGCGTGCTTGCCCGGGTGGCGGGACACGCCCGGCGCTCCGGCCGCCCGCTCAAGCTGGCGGCGGCCCGTCCCTCGATGGTCCGTATCATGCGGATCACCGGCATGGACGAGACGTTTCCCGAGGTCCGCAGCCAGGCGCTAACCGTGATCTCCTGGCCGCGCCAGTCCTCAGCAAGCACGCACAACTAGCTGCCTCTAGCTACCTCCGGGCGCTTCCGCAGCCGCTCCTCCCACGGCCGCTCCGCCCGAATCGCCGATTTGGTGCATAAGTCCCTTGGTAGGGCCGAACACCAGGGGCAGCGCCCATGGTGAGAGCCGGGCCTGAGGGTTAAGTTTGGATTGCCCACGGCGATTAGCGCGATCAGTGACAGCGCCGCCAAGGCGCATCTACGCAGAGACGCGGAGGAAGCAGACATGGCTGACGATCTCAACGACGGGACCGAAGAGGCATCAGAATCCTCGGAGGCACTCATCGCAGTGCACTGGCGCGAGGAGGGCTACTACCAGCCACCCGCGGCGTTCGTCGAGCAGGCCAACGCGTCCGATCCGGCGATACTTGAGCAGTACACCGAGGACAAGTACCCCGAGTGCTTCCGCGCCTACGCGGACCTGCTCACCTGGTATAAGCCGTGGCACACCACGCTTGACACCTCGAACGCGCCGTTCTGGAAGTGGTTTGTCGGCGGCGAGCTGAACGCCTGCTACAACTGCGTCGACAGGCACCTGGCGACCCAGCCCAACAAGGCGGCCCTCATCTTCGTCCCCGAGCCGGAGAACGAGGCGCACCAGGCGATCACCTACCGCGAGCTCTATGTCCGGGTCAACGAGTTCGCCGCGCTGCTCCGCGACTTCGCCGGCCTCAAGGCGGGCGACCGGGTGACGCTGCACATGCCGATGGTCCCCGAACTGCCGGTCGCGATGCTTGCCTGCGCCCGCCTCGGCGTGGTCCATTCGCAGGTTTTCGCCGGTTTCTCCGGCACCGCCGCCGGACATCGGATCGCCGACTCGGGCTCCAACGTGCTGATCACGATGGACGGCTACTACCGAAGCGGTGACCTGCTCGACCACAAGGTCAAGGCGGACGAGGCCGTCGAGGCCGCGGCCAAGGAAGGCCAGCAGATCGACAAGGTGCTCGTCTTCCGCCGCTACCCCGGCCAGTACTCCGCCAAGACCCCGATGGTCGAGGGCCGCGACTTCTTCGTCGACGAGGTGCTCAAGGACTACAAGGGCGCGGAGGTCGAGCCGGTTTCCATGTCCGCCGAGGCGCCGCTGTTCCTGATGTACACGAGCGGCACCACCGGCCGGCCGAAGGGCTGCCAGCACTCCACCGGCGGCTACCTCTCTTACGTGGCCGGGACGTCCAAGTACTACCAGGACATCCACCCGAACGACACGTACTGGTGCATGGCGGACATCGGCTGGATCACCGGCCACTCCTACATCGTGTACGGGCCGCTCGCGCTCGGCACCACGAGCGTGCTGTACGAAGGCACCCCCAACTACCCGGACGCCGGACGCCCGTGGCGGATCGCACAGCAGCTCAACGTGAACATCTTCCACACCTCGCCCACCGCCATCCGGATGCTGCGCAAGGTCGGCCCTGACGAGCCCGCCAAGTACAACTTCCACTTCAAGCACATGACCACGGTGGGCGAGCCGATCGAGCCCGAGGTCTGGCGCTGGTTCTACGACAACGTCGGCAAGGACGAGGCCGCCATCGTGGACACCTGGTGGCAGACCGAGACCGGCGGTTTCCTCGGCTCCACGCTGCCCGGCATCCACCCGATGAAGCCGGGCTCCTGCGGCCCCGCCGCGCTCGGCATCTACCCGATCATCCTCGACGAGGACGGCAACGAGGTGCCCAGGGGCAGCGAGAAGGCGGGCAACATCTGCATCCGCAACCCGTGGCCCGGGGTATTCCAGACAATCTGGGGCCAGCCAGAGCGGTTCGTTTCGACGTATTTCGCCAAGTACAACAAGAACCCGGAATCCAAGGACTGGCACGACTGGCCCTACTTCGCCGGCGACGCCGCGACCCAGGGGGCTGACGGCTACTTCCGGATCCTCGGCCGCGTCGACGACGTGATCAACGTGGCCGGCCACCGGCTCGGCACCAAGGAACTCGAGTCCGCCGCGCTCATGGTGAACGAGGTCGCGGAGGCCGCGGCGGTCCCGGTCATCGACGACATCCGCGGCCGCGTGGTCGAGATGTACGTCTCGCTCAAACCCGGCTACGCCGCGACCCCCGAGGTAGAGGCGAAGGTCAAGAACGCGATCGAGACCGACATCGGCAAGATCGCCAGGCCGAAGAACATCTGGATCGTCCCCGACATGCCGAAGACCAGGTCCGGCAAGATCATGCGCCGCGTGATCGCCGCGACCTCGAACTTCACCGACACCGGGGACATCACCACGCTCGCCAACCCGGAGGTCGTGGAGCTGATCAGGCACCAGGTGCAGAACTCCAAGTTCGCCAAGGGCGAGGTCCCGCGCGACCTCACCGAGGCCGAACTCAACGAGATCAAGTCCTTCGGCAGCGAGTAAAGACCAAAGAGCAGGGGAGTCAGTGGCGGGCCGCCGCGTCAAGACAGCCCGCCACCCCCGCTCATCTTCCCGGTCGTCCAGAACGGACCGGGCCGACTCTCCCAGGCGAATTCCCCCGACCGGGACGCTGCGCATTGCGCCATGACCGTTAGTGCGCTGGGCTTGAGTGCGCGCCAGGCAGCGGCCCGGGCTGGATGCCGTGGGCGTGGAACGTGGCCCGTATCCGGACGACGTCATGGGAGGCGCCGAGCGAGGTGTAGATCTCCACGGAGCGGGTGAACGCGTCCCGCGCCTGGCGGTGATCGCCGACGCGAATGAACTCTCCCGCGGCCGCCTCCAGGGCCATCGCTCTCAGCAGTGGCCTGCCGGAATCCTGGTAGCGGTCCGCGGCGGCCAGCAGCCGGGGGGCATCGTGGTCAAGCAGCCCGCGGCAGTAGAGCGCGTTCGCCTGCCGGGGCGGGATGTCCGAGTCGGCGGCGAGCGCGGCGGCGTGGCCCGCGACGACCCGGGCGGTGCCCAGGTCGCCCGTCTGCGCGGCGAGGCGGACGGCGTCGGCGAGCAAGTCCTCGATCTCCACGAGCTCTTCTGTAGTGCCGTCGAACGCCGCCGTCAGCGCGGCAAGCGCTTCCGGCAGCGCGCCGTCCCGCTCGCGATCCAGGCTGCGGGCGAGCGCAAGCCGATCGATGAACCGGTGCCCGAACCCCTCGGCGTGCGGGACGGCGGCGGCGAGATGGCGCCGCGCCGCGCCGGTCTGGCCGCGATGGAAGCTGATCGCGGCGGCGATGCTGAGGTCGACGCAGCCCGCCATGGGATCCTTCAGGTCCTCAGGCACGATCACCGCCTCGGCCAGCGCGTCGTCCCAGCGCCCCGTATCGAAGAGCAGCTGGCAGCGGGCGCTGTGCGCCTGAGACAGCCGCGGCGTGGTGCCGACCTGGTCTGCGAGGTGCCGGGCCTGCCCGGCCACGGCCAGTGCCTCCTCATACCGGTCGAGTTCGCCCAGCGTGACGGCCTTGTTGATCTGGAGCAGCAGCCGCAGGTCGGCCAGCGCCGGATCGGCCTCGGTGGCGCCAAGTGCCCGGTCGAACAGCGGCAGCGCGTCGGTCATATGCCCCTGTAGCGTGGTCACGGCGGCCAGTACGTGCAGCGCCCAGCACATCGCCCAGTTGTCGCCTGCCTCCGCTGCCGCCGCGAGCGCGCTGGTGGCGACCTGGTCGGCCTTGTCGTAGTCGCCGAGGTAGCTGTGCGTCCGGGCGGCGAGCACGAGCAGCCTGGCGCGGTGCCGTGCCGAGATCCCAGGAGAGGCCAGTGCCCGGTCCAGCGTTGCCAGGGACTCCGCGGACTGCCCTGCCACCATGCGGCACTGCGCCAGTGTCCAGTGCAGGTCCACGAGCAGATCGGGATCGGCGGTGTGCTCAAGCGCGCGGCTGGCCACCTGCTCGGCCTGTGCCCTGTCGCCGATGCGGTACAGGGCGTCGGCGAGTCGGCTGGAAAGCCGGCCGTGCCTGGCCGGGCCGGCCGGGGAACCGGCGACCGCCCGCGCGAGGAGCTCCGCCGCGACCCCTGGCGCCTGGCCGACCAACTGGTCGGCGGTACGGGCCAGCCAGTCAAGCATCCACTCCTCTACCGGTGCCGGCCCGTCTGCCGGTACCGGCCCGGCCGTGCCGCCAGGTCCGCCCACCGACAGCAGCAGCTGCCGGGCGACCCGGTCCGCCGGCGCGCCCGCCGCCGCGAGGGCGCGCCCGGCGTCGCGGTGCCAGGCGGCGCGCACCGGGACCGGCATCTCCTCATACAGCGCCGCCCGGATCAGCGGATGCCGGAACCCCAGGCCGCTGCCCGATTCGGCGAGCACCCCGGCGGCCCGTGCCTCGTCAACCGCCGGGATCAGCTCGACCAGGCCGCGGCCGAGCACGACCGCCAGGTCGGGGACCGCGAAGTCGGTGCCGAGCAGGGCGGCCGCCCGCAGCATCTCGCGCACCGGACCGGTCACGAAGTCGAGCCGGTCCGCGATGGCCGCCGACAGCGAGCCCGGCACCGAACCGCCCGCCAGCTCGACCGTCCCCGCCTCGGAGACGGCCAGGCCGGACCCGCGCGCCAGCGCGGCGACCAGCTCGGTCAGGTAGAGCGGGTTGCCCGCCGCCCCGCCGGCGAGCCGCAGCAGGCCGCCGCCGGGCCTGCCGCCGGCCAGGGCCGCCACCAGGCCGGACACGGCCCCGCCGGTGAGCGGGGCGAGCCGCAGCCGGGCGGCGTCGCCCGCCGCGCGCCGCAGCGCCAGCAGGTCATCCCGCTGGGGAACCGGGCGCATCATGCCGACAAGCAGCAGCGGCACCTGCCGTGCCAGCCGTGCCAGCCGCCCCCACAAGGCGACGCTGGCCTGGTCGGCCCACTGCAGGTCATCGACGACCAGCACCGCCGGCCGCACGGCGCACTCCTCGGCGGCAAGCGCCAGCAGCTGCTCTGCCAGCACGGCCACCACGTCCGTGCCGCGGCCGGCCGGAGCCTCGCCGCGCAGCAGCCCGACGATCGCGGTCCGCCGCGGGTCCGCCGATGGCTCGCGGACCCGCAGCCCGTCCAGGAACGGCAGCAGCGGCAGCGCCTGCCCCAGCTCGTCACCGGCACTCCAGAACACCTGGCAGCCGGCCTCGGGCGCCTGCGCGCCCGCCGCCCGCACCAGCGCCGACTTGCCGATGCCGGGCTCGCCCTCGATCAGCACCGAACCACCGCGCCCCCCGGCCACCGCTCTGATGAGCCCGGTCAGCAGCGCCATCTCCTCATCACGGCCAACCAACCCGGCAGCAGCCGGCGCGCCGTCGCCCGCACCGGGCCTCCCGCCCCGACCGCCCGCTGCCACCGCGCTCTCGCCGACTGCCCACACGGGCGCGGCGTTCCAATCGTGGTTGTCGTCATGCGGCATCTTGAACCAGAGCAGGTCCCTGGGGATAGACAAGATGCGCGCCCACGCGATGAGCTTGCTCATTTCATCGGGTGCGCGGCCTTTCTCGATACGCCCCACCTGGACCTGCGTCAGGCCGAGCCAGTTGCCGACGAGCTCCTGGGACAAGGGGCGCGGGTGCCACGGGTGGGTGCGATAGGCATGGAAGACACGGCCCATATGCCAGGTGCCGAGCGCAACGCGCAGGTGGGCGCTATCCCAGAACTCGCGCGGCAGCACCGGGGGCCTCGCAAGCAGGCTGCCCACGCTGCTGCACGCGCCGCACCGCGTGTCCTTGTTGTCGCGCGCGAGGCCCGCACCGCAGCGGTCGCAGTTGCGCGCCGGTTGTGTCGTGGCCACCGTGTGTGCTCCGCTCGGTGTCTCGGGCGCCTCGGAGAGAACGTTTGACCTCGGAATGCTTACGAGAATACGCGGCGATGGTCACCTGCATACGCGTCATGTATGAGGATGCATACGCACCGCTCATGAGCGTCCACGTCGGGCGCGCTTACGCTGTCTCTAGGCGGGGCCTCGGCGACGCTTGCGGCGCGCCTCAGGCGAGACCCCGCTCCCAGCTCGACGGTGCTACCAGCGCGGTTTCGAGGACGGATCGTATGAGTGGCGACCAGCAAGTCGTATGAGTGGCGACCAGCAAGCTCCACCCGGCCGATATCCCGTCGGTCTGAGCCGGACGGCTTTCCCCGCCGTTGCGGCGTTCACACGGTATGGTTCGCAGCCAGCCGGGCTGCCCGGTGGGAGCGGCGGCCGGTCGTCAACGGTCTGTCGCCTATTGACGAGCCACCTCGAACTCAGTCCGCTCTTGAGCGCTGCGTCAAACGCACGGGCGCATACCCGAGCCGTGCTGGCCGAATGGGGGTTGGCCGAACTGACGGAGACCGCGGAACTAGTGGTCTCGGAGGTCGCGACCAATGCGCTGCGCGAGTCGCGAGCGCTCAGGCAACCGCTGCCTTCGCCCATCCACCTGTGGCTGCGGGCGCATCCGCTCAGCCTCGTGGTCATGGTGTGGGACGCCAATCCGCAGCCCCCGATCCGCAAGGAAGTCGGCGATGACGCCGTAAGCGGCCGGGGCCTCATGATCGTCGAAGCCCTGAGTAGCCGGTGGGGGTGGTACGAACCGCAGGACATGGGCGGCAAGTGCGTCTGGTGCGAGATACCGGCGAAATTGCGGGAAATCGCTAGCGCTGAAGATTGAACCGGTCCCAGCCGGTCAAACCTTCAGCGCTAGCTATGGCTGATGCGGCTAGGACTTGTTGAAGACGAGGAGGAACTCGAGCTGGCCGTAGTTCTGCGTGGTGACGAAGCCGGCGAAGCTCGGGTTCTCGATGTTCCAGGTCGAGAAGAGAACCTGGATGTGGCCGACCGCGTCGATCTGCGTGCCCTTGCGCTCGGTGGTCAGCGTGAACGTGACCGGGCGGGTGGTGCCGTGCAGCGTGAGGTTGCCGTGCGCGGTGTAATCCTTGATCACGCCGGTTGCGGGCAGCGGTGCCAGGCTGATCGGGGAGGTGAGCGTGAAGGTCCCCGTGGGGTACTGGGCCACGTCCATGATCCGGCCGTCGAACTGGGCGTCACGCTGGCTCTTGTCGCTGTGGATGGTGGCCATCGGCACGCTGAAGGTCGCGGCGGTGACCGTGGTGCCGCTGATCGCCATGTGACCGGAGACCGAGGTGGTGCGGCCGACGGCCGTGGTGTTCTGCCCGAGCAGGTTCTCGTTGACCCGGTAGCCGACGGTGGAGCCGGAGCCGACGGCCCAGGTGCCGCCCGCCGATCCGCCGGCCGCCACGGTGCCGGCGGCCGGGGTGCTGCTGCTCCCGGACGCGGTGGCCGCGGACGAGGGCAGCGACAGCGCGGCCGGCGTGCTGCCGTTGAAGAAGTGAATGTAGACGAACGGCCCGGTCACCGCCAGGACGGCAAGAACGACAACGGACCCGATGAGCCAGCGCAACCAGTGGCGTGGCCTTGTGAAAGGCATGGCGATTCCCCTGCGAAAGTAACGGGCCCGGACGGCGGGCGGTATGTGAAGGCCCGGACGGACGACCGGGCCGTTGGATGCAGGCCCGGAGGACTGGCTGTGACCCAATTATGGGGACGGAATTTCTGCTTTGCTTCTCAGCCACCTGAGGCTCAGCCGTAAATAGCCAGCTACTACTCCACCCTCAGGTCGGCGGGCACCGTGAACGCTAGGAGGCGGGCCTTCTCCGGTGCCGCGTCCGCCCAGTCGCCCGGCAGGCCGAGGACGGCGACCGCGGCGGTGGGGAAGTCATGCGGCGGTTCTGGCGGCGGCTCGGTCAGGCCGACCGTCAGGTCCAACAGGCCGGGGTTGTGGCCGACGATGAGCACGGTCACCGCGTCGGGCGGGAACTCACGGACCAGCATCAGCAGGCCGAGGACGGTCGCCTCGTACACCCGGGGCTCATACCGCACCGCCAGGAGAGCGCCGGGCACGGCCGCCAGAAGCCCGGCGGCGGCAAGCTTCCAGGTCTCCCGCGCCCGCAGCGCCGTGGAGCAGACCACCGCATCAGGCACGAATCCCGACTCGCCAAGCCAGCGGCCGACCCGCGGCGCGTCGCCCCTGCCACGCTTGGCGAGCGGCCGGTCGTGGTCGGCCACGTCCGGCCAGTCCGACTTGGCGTGCCTGAGCAGGACAAGCCGCCGGCCGCCACCGCCAGGGCTGCGACCGCTCACGGGACTACCGTCACCGGCCACTTGCCCGCCCGGACAAGGCGCACCGCGATCGAACCGAACAGCCGGTGCCCGGCCTTGAGCGAGGCGCCGACAACGATCGCATCGGCTCGCGTCTCATCCGCGATGCGGGCGATCTCGTGGAACGCGTCGCCCTGCGCGGTGACGAAGGTGAGTGAGATGCCGAGCTCGCTGACGGCCTTGGCCATGGTGGCGGACAACTGCTTGGCGATCTCGCCGTGGGCCTCGTTCTCCGCGGCATACGCGCTCGCCCCCGCCGGGCTGCTCAGGATGAGCGTCGGGTTGGGCTCGACATACACGGCCACCACCCGCGCGCCCTGCCTGCGGGCAAGCCCGACCGCATACGCGGCAGCGCGCGACGCCGTGACCGACTCATCGACACCGACCAAGATCACCGAGGGACCGTCATTGCCTAGCTCAAACTCGCCGTGGGCCACGGTCAGCAGTCTATGTGCGGGTGATAGGGCACCCGTTATACACGCGGTGGTAACCAGGACCGACTAGCCTAGATTAGATGCAGCGAGTCGTGCTGCGAGAGGTTGATCTCGCATCTTTCCAGGTAACGGTCGGTCCTGTCGGCATCGCCGACGGGACTGCTGCCGTTCTGCGCGGCGCTGTCGTGCAAATGGCCTGGGAAGCCTCGCGGCAGATGCTCACCGGCACCGTCAGGGACGGCGGCGGAGAGATCAGGACGGTATCCGCCTCGTTCCGCGCGTCCCACGGGTTCCCGCTGCGGTTCAAGGAGGGCTACTGCAGCTGCGCTCAGGCGACCAACTGCGTGCACGTCGCCGCCCTGGTGCTCGCCGCGACGGACGAGACGCTGATGTCGGCGAGCATGCCGGACGGCGGCACGGCCCGCCGGTCGGCGCTGCCGTGGGAGCAGTCGCTCGACTCGCTGCTCGGCACCCCCGAGGATCCGGCCCCCCCGCCGGCCGACGAGGCCATCGCCGCCGCGCCGCTTGCCGTCGAGCTCACGCTTGTGCAGAACACCCCAGAGCCCGTCCGCTCCCCGGTCTACAGCTCCTACAACGGCCGCAACGAGCCGCACGTCGATGACCCAACCCGTAGGCTCAAGCTCCAGGCCAGGCTCGTGCAGCCGGGTCGCCTCGGCGGCTGGGTCGCGGGCAACCTGTCCTGGTCCCGGCTTGACTACATGCTGCTTCGTGACGAGTTTCCCCCCGCGCATGTCCGGCTCCTGCACGAGCTGTTCGCGCTCTACCGGGCGAGCACCACCCCGCACTCGAATTACTACAGCGGTTACTCCTTCGGCGGGTACGGCGGCGACATGAAGTACCTGGAGCTGTCGTCCTGCGAGTCACGTCAGCTCTGGCCGGTCCTCGAGCAGGCGCACGCGGCCGGCCTCCCGCTTGTCTACCGGGGCAAGCAGGGCACCGTGCCGCCGCCAGGCACGGCGCAACTCAGCATCGACGTGACGAGCGACGGGACCACGCTGCTCCTCGCACCGACGATCAAGACCACCGACGGTGTCGACGCGGTGCCGCTGCGGTTCATCGGCAGCGAGGGCCATGGCGTCGTCTACGCCGACCGGGCGCAAGTCGGAGGCGTAGGAGGAGGCCAGGGCGAGCTCGCCAGGTTCCGTCTGGCCAGGCTCACCCATCCGGTGCCCGCGCAGCTACAGCACCTCGCCCTGGCCGACGAGCGGCTCGTGGTTCCCGAGTCCGGCCAGGCCGCGTTCATGTCCAGGTACTACCCGAGGCTGCGCCGTGCGGCCGAGGTGACCTCCTCTGACCACTCGTTTACGGCGCCGGAGATCTCCGAGCCCGAACTCGTGATGCGCGCCGCGTACACCCGCGGTCATCGGGTCGACGTTCGCTGGGAGTGGACCTACCAGGTCGGCGGCACCGAACTGCGGGCGTTGATCGGCACGGCGCCCGACCCGTTCCGCGACACGGAGGCGGAGGCCAGGGTACTCAGCGGCCTCAGGCTACCCGTCGGGCTGCCGGGGGTCCCCCGCGAGGGCGGCGCACCCGGGCAAGGGCAGCAGACCTTCCGCGGCCTCGACGCCATGGCGTTCACCACGCAGGTGCTGCCGCTGCTTTCCGGCCGCGACGACCTGCGGGTCGAGATCACCGGGCAGGTGCCCGACTACCGCGAGGCCGGGGACTCGCTGGAGATCGGGATATCCACCGACGAGCGAGTCGGCGACAGGGACTGGTTCGACCTGGGCATCACCGTCACCGTCGAGGGCCACGAGGTGCCGTTCAGCGAGCTTTTCGTGGCACTGGCCAGCGGGCAGTCGCACCTGCTGCTGCCGGACGGCGCGTACTTCGCGCTCGATAAGCCGGAGCTCAGCGCCCTCGCCCGGCTCATCGACGAGGCCAGGACCCTTCAGGATCAGCCGGACGGCGCCCTGCGGATCAGCCGGTTCCAGGCGGGCCTGTGGGAGGAGCTCGCGGCTCTTGGCGTGATCGGCCACCAGGCCGCCACCTGGCAGCGGCAGGTGCGCGGGTTGCTTTCTGTCGCGGAGATCGAGAAGGCGGCGGTGCCCGCGAAGCTGCGCGCGCAGCTGCGGCCCTACCAGCTTTCCGGGTTCCAGTGGCTCGCGTTCCTCTGGCAGCACGGACTTGGCGGCATCCTGGCCGACGACATGGGGCTTGGCAAGACCGTGCAGACCCTGGCGCTCCTCCAGCACGCGAAAGACGTGCGCGGAGAAGAGCCGGCCGGGACCGTTGCGCCGCGTCCGTTTTTGATTGTGACTCCGACGTCGGTGCTGTCTAACTGGGCGGCGGAGGCGGAGCGGTTCACTCCTGACCTGAAGGTCGTCACGGTCTCCGACACGTTCGCCAGGCGCGGCGCGCAACTGGCGGACGTGATCGACGGCGCCGACGCCGTGGTGACCTCGTATACGCTGCTCCGGCTTGACTTCGAGGCCTATGGGGCGACCGAGTGGTCGGGGTTGTTCCTCGACGAGGCTCAGTACGTGAAGAACCACCAGTCCAAGGCGTACCAGTGCGCGCGGCGGCTCGCCGCCCCGTTCAAGGTCGCGATCACGGGCACCCCCATGGAGAACAACCTCATGGAGCTCTGGTCGCTGCTTTCGATCACGGCGCCCGGGCTGTTCCCGAATCCGGAGCGATTCAAGGACTACTACGCGCGGCCGATCGAGAAGGGGACCAACTCCGAACTGCTCGGGCAGCTCCGGCGCAGGATCCGGCCGCTGATCATGCGCAGGACCAAGGAACAGGTCGCCGCCGACCTGCCGGAGAAGCAGGAGCAGCTGCTCGAGGTCGAGCTGCACCCGCGGCACCGCAAGCTGTACCAGATGCACCTGCAGCGAGAGCGGCAGAAGGTGCTCGGCCTGCTCGACGACGTCAATCACAACAGGTTCACCATCCTGCGCTCGCTCACGCTGCTTCGGCAGCTGTCGCTGCACGCCGGGCTCGTGGACGAGGAGTATGCCGACGTACCGTCCGCGAAGATCGACGCCCTGGCCGAGCAGATCGAGGACGTGGTGGGCGGCGGACACAGGGCGCTGGTGTTCAGCCAGTTCACGCGGTTCCTGCGGCTGGCGCGCGCCCGCCTTGAGTCCGCCGGGGTGGAGTGCTGCTACCTGGACGGTTCGACGACGAACCGCGGCGCCGTGATCTCGTCATTCAAGGAAGGGACCGCGCCGGTCTTCCTGATCAGCCTGAAGGCCGGCGGGTTCGGCCTCAACCTCACCGAGGCCGACTACTGTTTCCTGCTCGACCCGTGGTGGAACCCGGCAACCGAGGCGCAGGCCGTGGACCGTACGCACCGGATCGGGCAGACGCGGAACGTCATGGTGTACAGGCTCATCGCGTCAGGCACCATCGAGGAGAAGGTCATGGCGCTGAAGGCACGCAAGGCCGAGCTGTTCTCCAGCGTGATCGACAGCGAGGGCGCCTTCTCCTCCGCGCTGTCCGCCGACGACATCCGCGCGCTGTTCGACTGACCGGAGGGCGGGAGACAAGACCGCGCAGCTGAATCAGGAGAGCGATCGTCAACCATTAGTTGACGAATGCCGGAGCGTCAACCTAGAGTTGACGTCATGACCGAGTTTCCCGTCCCGCTGGACAACCTCATCGCCTACGTGAAGGCAATGCGCCCCGATGCCGGGCCGCTTGAGCACGTGTCGGACGCCTTCGCCCTCTCAACCCAGCTCGACGAGCAGGCCGACGCGCTCATCGGCTACTTCGTCGATCAGGCCCGCAGGTCCGGGGCCTCGTGGAATCAGATCGGCGGCGCCATGGGCGTCTCCAAGCAGGCCGCGCAGAAGCGGTTCGTGCCGACGAAGGCCGCCGACCTCATACCCGGGGGCGTCAAGCCGTTCTCCCGGTTCACCGACCGCGCTCTCCGCGTCGTCGCCGCCGCGGGCGAGCTCGCGGCCCCGGCACCGGTCGGCGGCGCGCACCTCGCGGCTGGGCTGTTCTGCGAGCCGATGGGGCTCGCCGCGAAGGCCATCGCGGCCGCGGGCCTGACACCCGAGCAGGTGTACGCCGCCCTCGGCACCGGCCCGGCACCCGCGGCCCCGGACGTCAACGCGGACGCGCTGCTCGACCTGAGCTTCGACGACGCCGCCAAGGAGGTGCTGAAGGGCGCCCTTAGGTGGGCGCTGCGCCTCGGCCACAACTACATCGGCACCGAGCACCTGCTGCTCGGCCTGGTCTTCGCGGGCGGCCAGGCGACGGACGCGTTCGGCGGCCTCGGCCTGTCACCGCAGCGCGCCGAAGAGCTGATCACCGCCGAATTGGCCGCCTACCAGGCCCGCCGGGCCGGGCTGACTTAAGGTTCCAGTCGCCATCCTGTCGGATTTATGCAGATGAACATGCCAAGATCGAAATAATGCTGAAGGTTTGACCGGTTAGGGCCGGTCAAACCTTCAGCACTATCGATTTCTGGAAAGGACGAATCCTCCCGTCTCTGACGCAGGCCCAGAACGCTTCCTCGTCCACCTTGAGCTGGTCGCGGAGGATGTGGTGCCAAGAACGCCCCGGTAGTCACGCCGTGACTACATTAGGTTGTGGTTGAACACGACCGAGTCGGCCGGGACCGTTCGGGATTAACGGGGCGGGTTCCTGCGGTTTGACCTAGTCGCACCGGGCGGGAAGGATCGCGTTTGAAGATCATCAGCGCCCGGCCGCGATGCCTGCAAGAGGAGTTAAGACGGCGTGAGCATACTCGGCACCCGAGTCCTGCGGACCGAAGATCCAGGCTTCCTGTCAACGGGGGGGCGTATATGCGGAAGACGTGCAAGACGAACGGCTGACCGGTGCCTGCTATGTGCACTTCGTGCGCTCGACCGTGGCGCACGCGACGATCGCCGGCATCGTCGCGACCGCGGCGCTCGAGGCGCCGGGCGTCCTCGCCGTCTACACGGCCAGTGACCTGGCGGAGGCGGGGCTGAGCCAGCTCCCGCCGATGATGCCGAACATGAACCAGGCCATGAAGCAGCCGCTGCTCGCCAGCGACGTGGTCCGGTTCGTGGGCGAGCCGGTCGCCGCGGTCGTCACCGAGGAGATGTACCAGGGCGAGGACGCCATCGAGCTGGTGGACATCGACTACGACATCCTGCCCGCCGTGGCCACCATGCACCAGTCGCTGAGCGGCGAGCGCGGCCTGGTCTTCCCCGCGGCCGGGACGAACGTCGTCTGCACCTTCGGCGACCCGAGCGCGAGCAACCCCGACCTCTTCGCGGGCTGCGAGGTCGTCGTCTCCGCCGTCATCCAGAACCGGCGGGTCGCGCCGGCCCCGATGGAGAGCCGGTCGGGCGCGGCCGCCTGGGGCGAGGACGGGCGGCTGAACGCCTGGATACCGAACCAGGGCGCGCAGCTGACCAAAGGCGTCCTCCTGGGCATGCTCGGCCTCAAGCCCGACGAGGTGCGGATCATCACGCCCGACGTCGGCGGTGCGTTCGGCGCCAAGTTCGGCCCCGATCCCGAGCACGGGATCCTCTGCTGGATCGCGAAGCAGCTTGGCCGTCCGGTGCGCTGGTCCGAGACGCGCATGGAGAACCTGGTCGGCATGCCGCACGGCCGCGCGCAGGAGCAGAAGATCACCATCGGCGGCATGCAGGACGGCACCGTCCTCGCCTACCGTATCGAGATCATCCAGGACTGCGGCGCGTACCCGAAGGCGGGCGCGTTCCTGCCCTCGCTGACGATCTTGATGACCACGGGACCGTACAACATCCCGCGCGCCGAATCGTGGTCCACCTCGGTGGCGACCAACACCACGCCGGTTGGCGCCTACCGCGGGGCCGGCCGCCCGGAGGCCGCGGCCGCGATCGACCGGGCCATCGACCTGTTCGCCGACGCGGCCGGGATCGACCCGGCGCAGGTGCGCCGCAAGAACCTGCTGCCGAAGTTCACCGAGCCGCACAAGACCGCGTTTGGCGCGGTGTACGACTCGGGCGACTACGTGACCGCGCTCGAGAAGGCCCTGGACGCCGCCGACTACGACGCGCTCCTCGCCGAGCAGGCCCGGCGGCGCGCGGCCGGGGAGACCCGTCAGCTCGGCATCGGCCTGTCCTCCTACGTGGAGATCACCGGGCCCGGCGGCGAGGCGGGCGGCCAGAACGAGAACAGCACCGTCGAGGTCCACTCGGACGGCACCGCCACCATCTTGACCGGCACCTCACCGCACGGCCAGGGTCACCAGACCGTGTGGGCGATGCTCGCGACGGAGGAGGCGCTCAGGTCGGGGGCTTCGGTCGAAGAGGCCGCCGCCCTGGCGGCGGAGGGCACCTCTCCCGGATACGACTTCCACGCGGACTCGGACTACCGCGAGCATCTCGCCCGGGTACTCACCAGGCGCGCGCTTGAGGGTCTCACCGGCTGAGGTCTTTTCCGCCATAAGGAACGGACCGTGGCGTCTGCCTTCCGCAGCTGCCACGGCCCGTTCCATTGGCCAGCCCGCATCGGTCCCCTCAGCGGGCGGCCGGGCTAGCGTCCGGTTATGGCGTGATCGTGTGCGTCAGCAATGGTTGACGCCGGTGATGTCGCCGTCGAAGGGCAGATCGCCATAGTCGTTGTTGTATGAATTGACCCACTGCTCGCAGGTTCCGGGCGCGCCGTAGGTGTAGGTCGGGTTGATCTCGTTCATGCCGGCGAAGGCGGTTCCGCCCGGGAAGAACACCTCCGGCCAGTTCTGCGTGCTCGGATAATCGTCGGTGCCCGCGTCGTCGGTCGCAGGAACGTCCGACGCGTTCGGCATGGCGGACGTGGCGTAGAACTCGAAGTTGCTGCTCCCGCTGATGGTGCCGTCCAAGAGCCCGGGAATCGGGACCCCGGCCTCGGGCGAGCGCCCGTTGAGGACGGTCTGGAAGGTTCCTTCGTCCGTCAACGTCGCGGTGTAGTAGTAGCAGCTGGTAATGCCGTTGGTGGCGGTGCCCCCGCAGTTGGAGACGCCCACTGAGCCGTGCTTGGTGACCGTCATGCTGCGGGTGAGCGTGTCGACGGCCCAGACGCCGTGGTTGCCTACGTCATTCTGGTCGCTGACGGCCGTGACCGCGTTGGCCGTGACCGGCGTGAAGGTCCCGGGAGGCCCGGCAGGTCCCGTCGGTCCGGCAGGCCCGGCAGGTCCCGTCTGTCCGGCAGCCCCCGTCGCCCCCCTTGCGCCCATCGCGCCCTTCAGGCCGGTGACGGACCACCTCCACCGGCTGTCCCCCTTGGCGCAGGCGTATGGTGCGTGCCCCGTTTCGAGGTAGGCAAGCTTTCCGCCGGTGGCGACGCACGCGTAGACGGTGCCGCTCGGCTGCGTCGGCCCCGCCGCGACCACCGACACCGCGTATGCGGTTCCGCCGCCGATAGCGATCACGCCCGCGGTCACGATGGCGGACATCGCCACCGGACGCGAGACCTTTCGCGATATCTCTCTGAACATCCGTTCCCCCACTCACGATGACCTATTGATTACTTTGTGTGACCATCCGGGATCACCGTAACATCAAAGTCACCACGAGGGAAGGTAGTCATCACGCGAAACTCAGCGTCGGCGGACGTATTCGAACACGTGCGGCGATGTCTGGGCGGACTAGGATCATGCCAGCCGGGTCGTTCCGCTGCCAACCCCCACGCGCAATCAGCTCACTGGAGGGAGCACGCTGCTGTAGTGCCAGGCAATTCAGCCGAGGTCGGGCGTGGCCGTAGGCGACGGTGACGGAGCGGGCGACGGCAGCTGCACGGGCGATGGCGACAGCAGGGGGAAGGCCTGCTGGTCGGCGAGCGCGATCGCCAGTTCGCCGGCCGCGTTCGGGTGCAGCGGTGCCTGGTCGGACGGCCCCTGCACCCACGGGTCGGTGGTGCAGAGCTCGTGCCCGGCGAACCGGGGCGCGGCCACACCGAACCCGAACAGGCTGGCGCCCTGCGCGAGCACCTGGTTCAGCTGCCCGAGCCTGGACAGCAGCACCTTCGCCTTCGCCGGGGTCATGCTGTATTGCCCCAGGCACCCGAGATCGGTACCGAATGGCGAGTAGTACTCGTTCACTAGCACCGCCGGATGCCCGTTCAGCCTGTCCAGGTCGCTCAGCAGCTCGTAGTAGTTCCTGGTGAACGAGCCGAGCAACTGATCGAAGTAGGCCGAGGACACCTTGTCGTCGCACACGGTGGAGGCGGCGCACAACCGCGTCATCACCGACCAGGAAAGGTCGTCGGCCCCCACGCTGACGATGATCAGCTTGGCCTTCGTGGCCGCCTCGGCCCGCGGCAACTGCGGCGGGGCGATCTCGCCGTTGGACAGCACCTCAGGACCGAGGATGCCGTTCTCGATGGTGGCGCTGCCGCAGGCCAGGTTCAGCACGTTCCACTGGTTGGCGGCCGCTATGTCGGCCGCGTACGAGTCGGGGGAACGGCCGCACGCCTCGTCCTCATCGCTCGGGCTCGGCCCCCAGGGCAGTCCCCAGCCCGCCGCGGTCGAATCGCCGATCACCACCGCCTGGATGCCCGGCTCAGCCGCGCCGATGGGAGCGGGCACGGCGAGCGGGTCCACGCCCACCAAGTCGTCTAGCGTCTTGACGCTGCGCAGCAGTTTCGGCGTGCCCGACGCGGTCACCGCGATGCCGCCCACGTTGACCAGACACACCACCACGACGCCGGCCGCGAGCATCTTCCAGACCGCGGGACGCCGGCGCACCGCCGCGACCGCGACGAGCGGAATCGCGGCGAACCCCACCGCGATCAGCGTCTCCCAGACGAAGTATCGCTCCCAGCCTGACGCGATCTGCTGGCTGAGCGTCAGCTCGACCTTCGCGGATCCGTCGGCACGCAGCATCTGAACCACCTGCGGGTCGATGGTGATGTGCTCAAGCGCGAGCCGAGGCCTGATCGGCCCGGTGAACTGCGGCTTGGTCGCCATCACCTGGCCGAAGAGGTCGAGTTCGCCAGGCCCGCGCAGGCTGGCGTTGGGCAAGGTGGCGCCCACCTGCGCGGTCTGGCCCGCGGCCGAGACGGTCTGCAGTGGAGTCACCCGGAGCGCGAGCCAGATCGCACCGGCCGTCACGATCGCGAACGTAGCCACGTAGAACGCGGCCGTCTGAGTGCGTGCCAGTGCCTTCGAAATCGCCCGATCCCCTCCGCTCGGCGGTCAAGGGTGGATCGATACCCACCGAAATGCCGTCTACTCCTCAGAAACGAAAAAGCGCGGTGGAACGACCCAGCCGTGGGCCGTTCCTCCGCGCTTACCGCAATGAAAATGAAGTGCCTAGTAGGATGCGCCGGTGCCGGCGCCCTTGCGGCTGTCCAGGTAGGAGCGGATCGCGGGGTAGAGGACCGGACCCCCCGCCACCAGCGCGGCGAGCAGGCCGAGGAAGGCGCCGAACCCCCAGCCGACCGAGACGCCCGCGACGCCGCCGCTCGACGGTAGGTCGACGAACGCGATGAGGATGAGCAGGAGCTGAACGGCGGTCCCGACGATCAGCAGCGGCGCGTGCGCGACGGGGAGGCTGATCGGCATCGTGTCCCAGGCGACCCGCGCCACCAGGTAGGCGATCAGCGCGAGCGCGAGAATGAACTCAAGCCACAGCCAGCCGTGCGCGGCCGTCCCGCTCGCGCTGCCGCTCGCGCCCAGGTAAGAGACGGTGAACCACGGCATCCAGATCGAGATCATCGTGATGAAGGTCGCGATCGTGACCACCTTGTCCACGGTGGTCGCCCGGTTCAGGTCGAAGTTGACGGGAGGCACGCCCGAGCCCCGCGAGCCCGGCGCCTGCCACCCGCCCTGCGGCGTCGGCGGCTGGTACTGCCCGGGCGGCGGGTACTGCCCCTGCGGGTAGCCGCCGGGCTGTGCGGGCCCGCTGGCGTTGTAACCGCCGGGAGCTTGGTAGCTCGGTGGGTTGTAGCCGGTCGGGGCGCTGTAATCATTGGGGGCGCTGTAATCATTGGGGGCGCTGTACCCGTCAGGGGCGTTGTACCCGCCAGGAGCGTTGTAGCCGAGAGGCGTGCCCGCTGCCTCTGACGCATATCCGGCCGACGGTGCGGCGGACTCGGCCACCGCGAGCCGCACTCCGCAGCTACCGCAGAAGCCCGCTCCCGGCCCGTTCGCGGCCGAGCACTGAGGACAGTTCATCGCTTAACCTCCGTGGATTTCCGTTGGAGGCGTCATGCTCGATGATGCGATAGGGCATGCCCCGCCTCCGAACGCCCCGTAACAGCACATTTCTTCGTGTGCCAGATGGTAGGGGATGGAAGCCGCTTGCAGCCTTAATACCACTGAAGCGTTATTTTTACCGACGCACAGGAGTCCCACATCGAGCACAGAACGCATCATTCGCTCCGAGCGGCGAGGCACAGTTGTCGCAGCTAGCGCGTGTACCTAGAGTAGCGCCATCGTGACGTGTCGGGGTGATCGGGGTACCGCACCGCGTGCAGAACCTGTCGCTCGGCAGCGCCTCCTTCCCGCACGACGAGCACGTCCAACCGGTGCGCAGGAACCGCGCGATCCGCGAGCCGATCCGCTCGGGCTGCGCCACGGAAGGCTGGGCGACCGGGGGCTGGCCAACCGGGGGCTCAGCGACCGGGGCCTGGGCTCGGCTGGCGTCGTACCGTGCCCTGCTGTCCGGCCCGGAAAGCAGGTCGCGCTTGATCGCGCGCACGGTATCCCGCAGCAGCTGTGACCGCTCAGGCGCGGTGACCGCCAGTGCCGTCGCCTGTCGGCTCAGCCGCTCGACCGCCTGCTCGACCTGCTCGGTAGGCGTATCAGCCGCTAGGTTCAGATACGCGTACCAGTCCGCCTGCTGTCGCATAGGTCCTATGGAACCGCAGGCAGGACGGCAAGCGCTAATCAACCGGCATTGTCGCCACCATGCGGTCGGCCGCGCCGCCGCCGCCGGTCAGGTAGTCGCGGGCGATGGTGCTGGCCGCTCGCGCGCCCGTGCCGACGTCCACCGCGGCGACCTGCAATATCGCGTTCCTGTCGAGCGACATCGTCACGCTGACCGGCTGGCTGGCCGGACGGCCGGGCGGCAGGTCGTCGATGACGACCGCGCCGACGCGGCGGCACAGGGCGGGGTCGGCCGACTCCCCCTCGAGCACGGGGACGACGATCCGTGTCTCGCCGGGGAGAATCGTGTAGAAGGTGCGCTCCGCCGAGACGGGCAGCGCGGTGTTGCGAGGCAACAGCGCGGTCATCGTCGGATGGCTGCGCTCCCCCGTCGGCGATGGCGGCTGCTGCGGCCCGTACACGGCGACGCCGAGCGAGTGCGCGGCGACGTCGGTGACCTTAAGCTCCGCCAGGTACTCCCTGGCGGCGGGCTCCATCACGAGCGCACCGCCGCGCTCAAGCTGGCGCCGCGCGGCGAAAAGCGCGGCGCCGAGCGCCACCGCCTCGTCGGGGCGCACCGACGTGTCCGGCTCGACCCCGAAGATCTGCCTGATCCGCTCCCTGACGGCCGGCATCCGCGTTGCCCCGCCGACCGGCAGCACCAGCGAGATGTCCGCCATGCGCGCCCCCGCGGCCGCGACGACCTCGGTCATCTTCTCTGCCATCTCGTCGAGCAGGATGGCGCTGCGCGCGACGAAGTCGGCCCGGCTCACCGCCACGCGGAGCGTCAGCCCGGCAGCCTGCAGGGCGACGCTTGTCCGCTCCCGCACGGTCAGGTCATGCTTGGCCCTGGCGGCGCGCAGCAGCCAGTCCTGTGCGACCTGCGTGACCTCGTCGATCGACAGCGCGTGCGGGTCGTTGATGTCAAGGCCGTGCGCGGCCTCGAACCGCCCGGCGAGGTAGTCGAACAGCACCTTGTCGAAGTTGGCCCCGCCGAGGTAGGCGTCACCGCCGGTCGCCCGGACGGTCAGCTCGGCGCCGTCGTACTCCATCACCGTCACGTCGAAGGTGCCGCCGCCGAGGTCGACCACCACGCCGGTGGTGCCGGACGGCCGCTTGTCGTAGCCGTAGGCGATCGCGGCGGCGGTCGGCTCGGAAAGCAGGCCGACCACCTCGAGCCCGGCCAGCTCACCCGCGCGCATGGTCGCCGCGCGCATCGGGTCGCTGAAGTAGGCGGGCACGGTGATGACGGCCCGGGTCACCGGCCCGGCGAGCAGCTGCGCGTCCGCGACCACCTTGCGCAGGATCAGCGCGGACACGTGCTCTGGCCGGTAGCTGACGCCCGCGTAGTCGAACCTCCAGCCGGAGCCGATGTGCCGCTTGACGAGCTGCACGACCGAGTCGGGCTCCGTCGCGAGCGATTCCCGCGCGACCGCGCCGACGACCGCGTGGCCCGCGTCGAAGAGCACGACCGACGGTGTGGTCGGCAACCCCTCAGCGTTCGGCAGCACCACGGGCAGCCCCGCGCCGTTGACCTGAGCCACCACCGACATCGTGGTGCCGAGGTCGATACCGAAGGCGGTCGCCGTGGTTGCCTCAGCCACGGCCCACGCTCCAGCCAAGCCCCTGCCGGTGCAGCCGCCACAGCGCGGCGGCGAGACCGCAGCCCGCGAGCACGAGCAGCATGATCCAGTTGCCGACCAGGCCGGCCGCCGTGTGCGGGTACAGGCCGCTCGTCTGGTTGAGCAGCCGGGCGTTGAGGCCCGCGATGCCGCCGAGCCCGGAGACCGACCACCTGGCCGGCATGAACCAGGAGATGAACCCGACGGCGCCGAGCTGGAAAAGCACGCCGCAGAGCACAAGCTGGGTGATCAGCAGGTACGGCACCAGGCTCATCGCCCGGTCCGCGCTCTGCGCCGCCGCGGAGACAAGCAGCCCGAGCGCCATGCCGCTCAGCGCGCCGAGCCAGACGGTGAGGAAGATCGTTACGAGCGGCTGACCGAACGGACCGCCGCCTGGCAGCCCGAGCGTCAGCCAGACGACCAGGGTCAGGGTCAGCGCCTGGACCGCGGCGAGCGCGCCGAGTACGACCACCTTGGACGCGAGGTAGGCGGGCATGGACCCGCCCGCGAGGTACTCGCGGCGCCAGATCGCCTTCTCCTTGACCAGCTCGCGTACCGCGCCGATCATGCCGAACCACACGGCCGCGCACCCGAAAACGAACATCGGCGCGCTGCCCGTCGACCAGGAGAAGCCCGATGGCACGGCGAGCGCGGTGAGCAGCGCCACCGCGATCCCCTGGAGCAGGCTGAACGCGAGTGCCGCCCGGTCACGGCCGATCAGCCGGACGTACCGCGAGGCGAAGATCGCGCCCTGGGCGGCGCCGCCTGTACCGCAGCCAAGCCCGACCCGCGCAGCAGCAGGAAGAGCAAAAGATATCGTCTTAACGGTCCCGTGGTTCCAGCCCCCGGCACGTTCCTCGGCCAGCTGAGCCTCGCGCACCCGGCGGGCCGCCGCGTACGCGGCGGCGGGTGTCTCTATCAGCGCGAAGACATCTCCAAGGGCCTGCACGCCGAACCAGTCGAGCGCGGCGTCTGGCGGTCCCGCGTAGATGACGTTCCCGCCAGGGCCGACGAGCACAAGCGTGTCGCACACGTCCACGTGGGCGATCGCGTGGGTGGTGAGCACCACCGTCCTGCCCTGGTCGGCAAGCAGCCGGAGCAGCAGCATCATCCGCTTGTCGAGACCAGGGTCGAGCCCGGAGGTCGGCTCGTCGAGAAAGATGATGGACGGCTCGTTGAGCAGCTCGCAGGCGATGGAGACTCGCTTGCGCTGGCCGCCGCTCAGCGTCGCGACGAGCTGACCGCGCTGCTCGGTAAGGCCGAGCAGCGACAGGACATAGCCGATCCGCGCGTCCCTCGTCCGCGCGGGCACGGCGCTGCCAAGCCGGAGCCGTGCCTGGTACCCGAGCGCCTCCTGCACGGTGAGGTCGGCATGCACGATGTCCTCTTGCGGCACGTATCCCATCAGCGGGGCGTAGGCCTGACGGCACCGGGCCAGATCGACGCCGTTGTACTCGACGGCGCCCGACGCGGCCGGCTGCTGCCCGGAGAGCAGCCGCATCAGCGTGGTCTTGCCGGCACCGCTCGGCCCCGCCACCGCGGTCATCGAGGCAGGCGGCAGGTGCAGCAGAACGTCGTTGAGCAGAGTGCGCAGTTGTCTCCCGGGGGGAGGACCCCCCGTACCCCCCCGATGCGCGCCCGATGGCAAAAACCGCCATCGTATCGGGCGCGCAAGCACGGGGTGACTCCCCCTTCCTACGGGGACCTCCACCCGAGCGTCGCGTACCTGGATGTCTACGCCGGCCACCTGATCGAGCGGCTCGAGCGCCTGCTCGCCGATCCGCGCGCTGCACGGGCCAACCTGGAGGATGTCGCCAAGCTCGGTGCGCACGGCGCCGCGCACCCGCTGCCCGTTGAGGTAGGTGCCCGCGGCGGTGCCCCTGTCCTCGAGCCAGAGCGCGCCGGCCTCGTCCCTACGGACGGCGACGTGCCGCGGCTGGATCAGCGGATGGTCGAGCCTGACCGCGGCCCGCTCACCGCTGCCGATCAGGTAGGAGTCGCCGGGTCCGGGCAGCGGCGCGCGGAGTGCGCCGATCCGGTGTACCGCCGGTTGGCCCACCTCGGCGGGGATTTTAACGGTGACGAAGTTCCCCACTCGGTCCGCGAGCCTGAAGATGTCGCCCGGCGCGATCGGGGCCTGGTCGACGGCGGCGCCGCGGACCATGACCTGGCAACGCCCGGCCTCCGCGACGGGCTCAACCACCCAGCCGTCGTCAGCGCGGAAGACCCGGGCGTGTACCGGGGCAAGGAACGGCGCGGCGATAACCACGTCAGCGTCGGCCGTAGCACCGAACGTCGCCCCGCCGGCAGGCACGGTAAGCACCCGGCGATCCCGCCCCCAGGCCAGCTCGACCCGGAGCGGCCCGGCCTGCGGCGGAGCAACGGCCAGCGAAGCAACATCAGGCATCGGGGCGGCAGTCGCGGGCGAGTCAGCGGGCACCGGCCGCTGACAGGCAAAGCAGACGCGGTCCCGAAGCCCAAGTTTCGCGCCGCACGACGGGCAGCGCCGAACATCGCACATGGTCTCCACCCCGAATCACCGATTCTCGGGCTAATGATCGCCTTTCACCAGCCAGAAATCGCGTGTTCCCCGACATAGCGCCACCGATTTGTGCCCAGCCGCACGGCCAGTGGGTCATGTGGCGGGGACAGTCGGCCCGGTCCGTTCGGGATCATGGGCTCGCTCTGCGTGCGGCCTGGTGGGCCAAGTGCTCATATCTTCCAAGGGATTACCCCAGGTTCACCTCGGGCTGGCAGGATGGCTAGACATGAGTGCCGATCAAGTTGACGCGCTGGTGATCTTCGGTGCTACCGGAGACCTGGCCAAGCTGGAGACGTTCCCCGCGCTTGTGGGTCTGGTCGAGCGCGGTGTGCTCGACGTGCCCGTCATGGGGGTCGCCAAGAGCGGCTGGGGGGTGGAGCAGTTCCGCGATTACGCCGCCGCCTCGCTGAAGCTGAACGACATGGACCCGAGCACTCCGGCCGCGGTCAAGATGCTCGGACTGCTGAAGTATGTCGACGGGGACCTCGACGACCCGAACACGTACCAGTGGATGAAGAACGAACTCGGCGACGCGAAGCGGATCCTTTTCTACCTGGAGGTGCCGCCGTTCCTTTTCGGGCGGATCGCCGAGGGGATCTCGGGGGTCGGGCTCGCCGCCGCGTCTCGGGTCATGGTGGAGAAGCCGTTCGGCAACGACCTGCCGAGCGCCCAGGCGCTGAACGACACGATCCACAAGTACTTCCCCGAGGAATCGGTCTACCGCGTCGACCACTGGCTTGGCCTCGACCCGGTGGAATCGCTGATGTTCGCGCGGTTCGCGAACTCGGTCATCGAGCCGCTGCTCAACCGGACCTACGTGCAGTCGATCCAGATCACCATGGCCGAGGCGTTCGACGTCGCCGACCGTGGCAGCTTCTACGACAAGACCGGCGCGATCAAGGACGTGGTGCAGAACCACATGCTCCAGGTGCTCGCGACCGTGCTCGCCGACCCGCCGGACGGGTCGGGACTCAGCTCCTGGATCGCGTCGAAGTCCCAGATCATCGGCGCGCTGCGGCCGCTATCGCCCGCCGACACCGTGAAGGGACAGTACGACGGGTACCTGTCGGTCGCCGGGGTCGCGCCCGGATCGAAGACCGAGACGTACGTCGCGCTGCGGCTTGCCGCCGACTCCTGGCGCTGGGCGGATGTGCCGCTGTTCATTCGGGCGGCCAAGTGCATGCCGGTCACCGCGACCGAGGTGTCGATCAAGTTCAAGCGGCCGCCGCACGACGCGTTCGGCCTCGGCATGGGGACGGCGGCGAACGGGCTGCGGTTCCGCATCCACCCGGAGAGCCAGGCGGTGCTGACGCTGGTCGGCAAGAAGCCGGGCGGCGGCTGGGAACCCGAGGTGCAGGACCTCACGTTCATCGAGCACCCCGGCACGGACATGCGCCCCTACGACCGGCTGATCGGCGCGGCGCTCAACGGCGAGCGCTGGCTCTTCGCACAGCAGGACACGGTGGAGGCGGCCTGGCGGGTCGTCGACCCGGTCCTCGGCGACGTGGTTCCTGTGACCCCGTACGCCCGCGGCTCGTGGGGTCCTGACTCCTCGTCGCTGCTGCCGCCCGGCGAGACCTGGTACGACCCGGTCGCCTGACGGCTTGCCGACGCCGTAGATCTTCTGGCTGGCCGCGGCCGGGACGGCTGGTGAAGCTGAGCGGCGACTGGATCGGAGGAACGGCTGCGTTGCCCAGATTTGCCCGTACGTGAGATGGCCGCGACGCGATGGCTAGCGGCGGCGGTAGGCGGTGGAACGGTGCTGTATGTCTTCGACCATGACCGCGTGCTTTGATTCGTCGACTCGGTAGAGAACGCGCCACTGGGTGCCGAGCCGCGTGCTGTAGAAGCCGGTGAGCTCGTCTCGAAGGGGCTTGCCGATCCGGTACGGGATGTTCAGGAGAGGACCGGTGATGAATTCGACCGCCGCGGACGCCACGTCCTCAGGCAGGAGTTCGGAGATCGCGCGCCTTGCCGGGCGGGCCATCCCAAGCTCGTACGGGTCGGCGGTCACCGCTTGCGTTCAGCCAGCAGCGCGCGGGCTGCTTCAACGCCGTACACGACATCGCCCGCCTGCTCGGATTCCCGGGCCTCGGCAAGGCCGCGGAGCGCTGCCGGGTCGGCGAGGATCTCCGCGGTCTCGCGCAGCGACAGGTATTCCTCGATCGCCACGAGCACCGTCTGCTGTACGCTCCGGTGCTCGCTCTCGGCGACTTGCTTGAGCTGGTCCTCGATCTCGGCCGGCAAACGAAGAGTCATAGCCATACCGTCATGGTATCAGAACGGTGCAGGCTTACCCGGTCGGTGATCCCGGTGTCGCTGACCACTCAAGGACGGGCCGACCACCGCCCGTCCGATCCTCTGTACTCCTCCATGGCAGCGGCAACGGGGGCCGTGACCAGATTCGGGGCGCAGGCCCCGTCCTTCAGCGTGTCCGCCGCGTGCGTGGTCATCTGGTCATCCGCGGATTGTCGTAGCCGGGTGTCATCCTGGATGTCATGGCGCACCGTTACCGGCTGACCCCGGCCGAGGACCAGGAGATGGTCCTGCGGGTGCACTGCGCGCATGCCCGGTTCGTCTGGAACCTCGCGTTCGAGCTCTCGCAGTGGGGGACGCTGGAAACCTACGGGGAGGCGTCGCGGCGGACCCGCGAGGACGGCACCACCTACATTCACCAGAAGCGCCGGCCCGTGCGGCCGCTGCTCGGCTTCGCCGCGCAGTCCGTGATGCTCACCGAGGCGCGGCGCGAGTTCGAGTGGCTGCGCGCGGGGTCGCCATCGGTCCAGGCGCAGGCGCTCCGCGACTTCGACCAGGCCATGTCCGCGTTCTTCGACCCGGACAACCCGGCCGGGCACCCGGCGCCGCGCAGCAAGCGCGCGTGCGGCCACACCGAGAAGGGGAACCGCGACAGCCAAGCGGTATTCCGCTGCCTCAAGTGCGGCCACCATGATCACGCCGACGCCGACGCCGCGCGCAACATACTTGCCCGGGGACTCGCCGCGAGAACGGCGGTCCCTGCGCAAGCCCCGGGACACGGGGCGAAACGCCCGCGTAAAACCAGGAAACTGGTGGCGGGAACCACCCGGACGCTCACGTGAGCGCACCGGGAATCTCCGGCCTTCAGGCCGGAGAGGATGTCAACGG
>Ga0302314_10001101_pt1 | contig 50483 bp, 44 predicted proteins | sample III_Palsa_N2_3_FD_200533 | JGI IMG/M metagenome (GOLD analysis project Ga0302314, IMG submission 200533) | Peat permafrost microbial communities from Stordalen Mire near Abisko, Sweden - III_Palsa_N2_3 | ecosystem: Environmental > Terrestrial > Soil > Palsa > Peat permafrost | place: Sweden... | reverse complement strand
CTCTTTGGGGCGGTGCGACCGGTGAGAGCGACTCGATCCTCAGCGGCGCGACCGAGTATCTGATGTCCGGCGCAATCGCCCAGGGAGAGGTCATCCGCGGCGGCGGAATCCTGAACGACCAAACCGGCATCCTGAGCGGCCAGTCGATCACGGCGACGCGCTCAGAGACCAGCGTCACCCAGGTTGACGGGGTGACTCTATCCGTCGGCGCGATCCTCCAAGTGCAGACGGGCACGATCCTGAGCGGCGGGTCCCTTACGTTGGCGACAGGGACCGTCGGCGTGGATCTCGTTATCTCTTCAGGCGGGACACTGAACGGGCCCGGGGCGATCAACGGGGCGCTGGATGAGGGTCTGGCCAGCGGCGTGACCGTTAGCGGGGCCGGCGGGAACCTGGACGTCTGGAGCGGCGGCGCGGCGAGGGGTGTCACCGTAGGCAGTGGCGCGCTCGAAGCGCTGGCCTTCGGGGCGTCCGGCAGCGGGGATGTGATCGAGAGCGGTGGCAGCCTTATCTTTTCTAGCGGCGCCGTCGTGGACCACGAACTGGTGCTCGCAGGCGGGACGCTGGTTCTCGCCACCGACATCCATAGCGGCCAGTACATCACCGCCACGAACAGTCTCACCAGCGGCAGAACAATCGACGGCGTGACGCTTTCCGCTGGCGCTCTCATCGTCGCTGGCGACGCCACGGTATTGAGCGGAGGTTCGCTGACGCTCGCCGCCCAGACCAGTAGCGCCGGCGTAGTGGTAAGCGCCGGCGGCGTGCTGACAGGCCCCGGCGAGGCGGATTCGGTGGAAGACCTTGGCACGGTAATCGGAGTCACGATCGGCGGCGACGGTCTCTTGTCAGTGGATAGCGGCGGTCGCGCACGCAGTGACTTGGTCTCAGGCCAATACGCGCTACTCCGCGTCTCTTCCGGCGGGGTCGTCACCTCCGACACGATCGGCTCGGGCGGGCAGCTTGTCGTCTGGAACAGCGGTCTGGCCGATAGCGAGACTATCGGCAGCGGCGGCCAGGCGTCAGCGATGTCTCAGGCTCGTTTCTTGAGCACCATCCTGGTCGGCGGAGACCTGACCGTCGCCAGCGGCGGTGTGACATCAGCGATGCAAGTTCGTTCGGGCGGCATAGTACTGCTCCAGTCCGGCGGCGAGGCGTTCGGCGGAGCGATCAGCGAGGGTGGACAGGAAATCGTCGGGTCAGGCGCGCTCGCGGCGCGCACGGTGATCAGCGATGGCGGCCACGAGGTCCTGTCAGGCGGAGGCGATTCCGCCACCAGGATCATGAACGGCGGCCTGGAAACCGTGTCCTCGGGAGTGGCTGTCAACGCGACGGTGTCTAACGGCGGCGCACTTCAGCTTTCTGGGGGCGCAACGGCGATTGGCGCGCGAGTGCTCGCCGGGGGGAACGAGGTGATCCTCGGAGTCAACGAGCAGGCAAGCGGGACGGTGTTGTCGGGAACCCTTCAATTGGGGGCTTATGAGTTCGACAACGGTCACGCCTTTGGGACTGTGATCCGTTCCGGGGGGCACGAGTTCGTTGGAAATGGGGCGCTGGCCTCGGGTTCACTGATCAGCAGCGGTGGCCATGAAATCGTGTTCGCGGGCGGCGTCGCCCTCGCCCCCAGCCTGTTTAACGGCGGCGCGCTTGTGGTCTCTTCAGGCGGCTCGGTGTCGAGCGGCCTGGTTCTTCACGCCGGATCGGCGACCATCGACGGAATCATGGCGGCGGGTCAGACCGTGAGCTTCGTCGGTGCGGCCGGCACTCTGAAGCTCGACGATCTGGCCGGCTTCGGCGCCAAGATCTCCGGGCTGAGCGTCGCCGCCGAAAAGCTCGACCTGGGCGGCTTCGCTTTCTCCAGCGACGAAACCGTGAGCTGGACTCAAGCCGGAACCAGCGGGACGCTAACCGTGCACGATGGCGCCAAGAACGCGGACCTGACCCTGATTGGGACCTACGTCACCGCTGATTTCCACCTCGCCAACGACGGTTACGGTGGGACATTCGTCACCGATCCGCGAACAACGCCTGCTGCCGCGCCCGCGGCCACGCGTTTCACCCAGGCGGTGGCGGGCTTCGGAGACGGTCATGCGGAGGCGGGGCTCGCAACGATCCACGCTGGCGGCCGCGCGCTCGCGGCCTCTTCGTTGATCGCCACCACGACGTCTGGCCATTAGCCACCGCCGGTTGGTCGCCACAGTCTGCAACGATGAGGATGCGCGTCAACTCGCCGGAGTGAAACCCGTCACCACCGAGCGCCCTTCGGCTCCCGCGGCGATGGTCACCGTGCCCCCCAGCGGTTCCTCGTCGATCAGCCGACGCACCAGAGCGGCGTCGTCAACCATCGCCACCACCCGTCGCTGGTCGGCCGTGCGCCCGAGCACCGAGCCGCGCGGCTCGGCTCCGGAATAGTCGATGGTGTAGGTCTCGACGTCGGCGTCGCCCTCATAGCCCGGCGCCAGCGCCGGCGCGGGCCAGGCGTCGATCTCCTGCTGCAGCGGCTTGCTGTCGAAGCCGCGCCACTCGGCCGGCTCGGTCGAATAAACGCCGACCGAATATTTCGACAGGAACCCGCCGTTGGCGCCGACCATGCCCTTCGATCCCGGATGCGCGCGCAGCCACCGCGCCATGCTGGCGATGGCGTGCATCGAATAGTTGTTCCCGGCGCCGCCGAAGAACGGCAGGCCGCCGGTCAGCGTCAGGCCGCGCGGATCGTCGGGCGCCAGGCCCAGTTCGTCGCAGATGTTGAACACCGCGATCGGAAAGCAGCTGTAGAGGTCGAACGCACCGATATCCGCCAGCGACGCACCGGCGACTTCCAGCGCCTTGCGCGCGGCCATGGCGGCGGCAGGGCTGTGCGCCAGATCCTGGCGCTCCATCACCGCCCGCTCCTTCACGTCGGCGCCGCCGTGCAGATAGACCCAGCGGTCCTCCGGCACGCCGAGCGCGCGAGCCTTGCCGACCGAGGTCAGCAGCACGGCCGCGCCTTGGTTGGCCTGGTCTCGCGCCACCATCCGGCGGGGGAACGGGTCGGAGGTCAGGCGATTGTCGGCGGTGACGCTCGCCAACTCCTCGGCCGAGCGAACCTCGGGCGACATGGCGTGCGGATTGGTCGCCGCAGCCTGGGTGAAGGGCGCGAACAGCTCGGCCATGTCGCGGCGATAGGCCTCGCGACCCCTGCCAAGTTCGGCGCGGCGGGCGTTCTCGAACATTGCGTAGATCTGGATCGGCGTTCGGGCGCCGTGCTGGGCGAGGTCGCGGGTCAGCAGACTGTCGCCAAAGCCCCGATCCTCAAGCTGCCCCTCGACCTGCTCGGCCCAGTCGCGGGTCTCGCCGCGCGTCGTCAGATGCCGCACGGTGGAGATGCTCTCCGAACCGACCAATAGCACCATGCCGGCCTCGCCGGCGGCGATGGCGTGGGCGAGTTCGTTGACCAGGTGCTGCGGCCCCTGCCCGCCGACCACCTCCAGGATCGCCCGCTTCGGCGCGGCGCCGATCCGCTGGCCGACCGAGCGGGCGAAGTTGTTCGAGGCGCCGAACGGCGGCCGCGCGGCCGGGCCAGAGACCTCGAACTGCCGGATCGCGGCGATCACGTCGATCTCAGGACCCAGATTGGCCACGCCAGCGTCGGCCAGGGCGGCCGCGGCGGCCTTGGCGGCCAGCTCGACCGGCGACAACGCGGCGTAATCGACGGCGTCGATCCGCTCGGAAGCCTCGCCGACGCCGATCAGGACCGGGGTATTGTCCGCAACGCTCATCGGGTCTCTCCGCTTTTCCGGCCCAGGGCGACGCCGCGTTAGTCTTGCGTCCGTCCCTGGCCAGGGCTCTAGTTTCGACAACGAAGCTGTTGTCGACCGTAGACCAAGGGGAAACGCAAGTGGCCACCATCGCGGCCGAGGACCTGACGGCGCTGACCGACTCCCTGCGTCGCCTGTTGCAGGACAAAAGCACCGAGACCGACGTGCGCCGCACGATGGAGACGCCCGAGGGTTACGACCCCGACCTGTGGCGCCAGATCGCGGAAATGGGTGTCACGGGGCTGATCGTCGATGAGGCCTTCGGCGGCGTCGGCGCGGGGCCGGTCGAGCTAGAGCGCGTGATGGAGGAAGCCGGCGCGGTGCTGCTTTGCTCGCCGCTGATCTCCAGCGGCGTGCTGGCGGCAGGACTGATCCAGGCGCTGGGCGATGAAGCCACCAAGACGCGGCTGCTACCGACCATCGCCGACGGCTCGAAGATCGCCACCGTCGCGCTGACCGGCGCCAAGGGCGGCTGGACCAAGGACGCCGTCTCGGTGAGCGCCGCCGGCGCCGGCGACGCCTGGACCCTCTCCGGAACCGCGTCCTTCGTCACCCACGGCCAGATCGCCGACGTCATTCTGGTGGTCGCGAACACCCCCGCGAGCCTGGACGTATTCGAGGTCGAACCGGCGGCGCAAGGCCTCGCGGTCAAGCCGCTCCCGACCTTCGACCACACCTTGCGCCTCGCCGACCTCGCCTTCGACGCCGCCCCCGCCCGCCGTCTCGCCGCTGCGCGCCCGGTCTGGGACGCGGTGGAGGAGGCGCTCGATCTGGTCCGCGTCGCCCTGGCCGGCGAGCAGGCCGGCGGGGCCAAGCGGGCGCTGGAGTTCACCGTCGACTACGCCAAGACCCGCGCCCAGTTCGGCCGGCTGATCGGCAGCTTCCAGGCGATCAAGCACATGGCCGCCGACCTGCTGCTGGAAAGCGAGAGCGCCACCTCCGCCGCCCGCGCCGCCGCGCACAGCCTAGCCGACGGCGGCAAGGATGCGCCGGCCGCGATCAACCTCGCCGCCTTCGCCTGCGCCGACGCCTTCAGCACCATCACCGCGACGGCGATCCAGATGCACGGCGGCATCGCCTTCACCTGGGCGCATCCCGCCCACCTCTATTTGCGCCGCGCCCGCGCCGACGCCCAGTTGTTCGGGTCGTCGGCCGCCTACCGCGAGCGCTACCTCGAAGCGTTGGGAGCCTGACCATGGCCGATGGAAACGCCGCAACCGACGCCGTCCTGCGCGACGAAGTCCGCGCCTGGCTCGCCGCTAACTGGACGCCTTTACCCGCCCGCCAGCCGGGTCCGGGCGGCGCCGGCTGGACCATCTCGCCGGAGCAGAAGGCTTGGCTGGAAAAGGTGGTCGATGCGCGCTGGGCCGTGCCGCGCTGGCCGACCGAATGGTACGGCCGGGGCCTCGCCGACGCCCAGGCCCGCATCATCGAGCGCGAGTTCGCCGCCGTCGGCGCGCCGGGCACGGGTCAGGACCGCTCCAACCTCTGGGCCAACACCGCCCTCGCCTACGCCACGCCCGAGTTCAAGGCCAAGATCGTGCCGGCGCTGCTGAAGAGCCAAGTCAATATGTGCCTGCTCTATTCCGAGCCGGGCGCCGGCTCGGATCTGGCCGGCATCCGCACCCGCGCCGACCGGCAGGGCGACCATTTCGTGGTCAACGGCCAGAAGGTCTGGACCTCCGGCGCGGCCACCGCCGACTACGGCATGCTGATCGCCCGCACCGACTGGGACGTGCCCAAACACCGCGGGATCAGCTTCTTCTTCTGCCCGATGAAGCAGCCCGGCGTCGAGGTGCGGCCGCTTCGTCAGATCACGGACGAAAGCCACTTCAACGAGGTGTTCATCACCGACGCCATCGTGCCGGCGGAGAACTTGCTCGGTCCGCTGAACGCCGGCTGGGGCGTGCTGCAGACCGCCCTGGCCTACGAGCGCTCGGTGATGGGCGACGCCGCGCGCGGCCCGCGCAGCGGGGTCGCCGAGTCCGCCACCGAGGAGCCGCTGATCGCCCTGGCCCGCGAAGCCGGCGTGCTCGGCGATCCGGTGATCCGCCAGGAGATCGCCAAGGCGATCGCCTACAAGAAGCTCAACGCGCTGAACAACGCCCGCGCCAAGGCCGATATGAGCCAGGGCACGTCGTCGTCGATCATGAGCCTCGGCAAGCTCGCCATGAGCCGCATCCTGCACGAGGAAGCGCGGGTGCGGACCCTGATCCTGGGCGCCAGCTCGCTGCTCGAAGGCAAGGACTACCCCCGCGCCGAGGACGCCAACTTCCTCACCCTCAACGCCTATTTCACCTCGATCGGCGGCGGCACGGACCAGATCCAGCGCAACATCATCGGCGAACGCGTGCTCGGCTTGCCGAAGGAGCCGGAAGTGGATCGGGATGTGGTGTTCAGGCAGGTGCGGGGAAATACCTAAGCTGCGGTCGGCTGGCGGAAGGCTCGCCCGACGCCGAGCGATCCGTGCGGTGTGTACTAGTGCGTACTCCTGCTTGTCCAACTTGCGCCGGTGTGTATAAATCTCCATGTGGACAGCCGCGAAGTCATTGGGCGGATTGAGGCCGATGGATGGATTCGCGTGCGCCAAAAAGGTTCACATGCGCTCCATCGCTAGACAAGCTGGCGTCGCCCTGGAGGATGAGTAGTCAGATGCGAAACTATATTGCCCTGATCCATAAGGACTCGGACAGCGACTACGGGGTCTCGTTTCCCGACCTTCCCGGTCTGATCTCCGTCGGCTCGTCGCTTGATGAGGCTCGGGCTATGGCGTCCGAAGCTCTGGCGTTTCACTTGGAAGGCTTGGCGCACGAGGGCGATGCACTCCCTGAGCCGACGTCGCTTGAAACGGTGATGTCCGATCCCGCTAATCGTGATGGGGTAGCCGTACTGATAGCAGCTCCATCGAGTGGGACGCCGAAGGTTGTCCGTGTCAACATCACCGTGGCCGAAGACTTGCTCAATGAGATTGATCAGCATGCCGAGGCACACGGTTTCACTCGATCGGGCTTTCTGGCATCGGCGGCTCGCCGGGCAATTGATGCCTCGGCGCCAGAAACGAGCCCGGAGTTGGCTGAATCAGCCAGAAGCTGGCTCTCTATTTTCGGACGAGCCTCCTCGCGCCCAGGCGTGATCGGCATAACCGAAACGCCGCGAGAGGAAGGTTTGCGCGACGAGCTGCGGGGCATTGCAAGAGATGCGGGCGCACGCGCCCACATCGAGGAAGCCATTGGAGTAATGAGCCGCTCAGCTGCGGAGACGGCTGAGCAGGCCCGAAAAATGAGCGAATCCCTTCGCGAGGAAATCTCCAGGATCGAAGCGGAACGCATGCCCCGCCATGGCAAATCTCGGAAAAGACCTTCGACGGCGGGTACGCCCTGAGCCTGATAACCGCAGTCACCGGCCGCCGCCTACCGTCCCCCCTGCCCGTCATCCGCCTTCACGAAGGTGCCGGTCACGAACTCGGATGAGGGCGAGACCAGGAACAGCAGGGTGGAATCGAGCTGAGCCGGGTCGCCAAGGCGTTTGCGCGGGAAATGCTGGGTGATGTCGCCGATGCGCTGCAGCATGCCGTCCATCATCTCCGAGGCGAAGGCGCCGGGCGCGATGGCGTTGACGTTGATGTTGAAGCGCGCCCACTCGACGGCGAGCGCCTCGGTCATGCGGATGATCGCCGCCTTGGTGATCGAGTAGAGCGCCGCCCCGTTGCCGCCGTAGCTGAAGGCGCCGACCGAGGAGATGTTGACCATCCGGCCCGGCAGCTGCTGGTCGATCAGCCGGCGCGCCACCTCGCAGGAAAGGATGAAGGGGCCGCGCAGGTTGGTGTCGAGCACCCGGTCGATCAGCTCGAGCGACATCTTGTGCGCCCGCTGGGCGTCGGGAATGCCGGCATTGTTGACCAGGATGGAGACGGGGCCGAGCTTCGCCTCCACCTCGCCCACCACCGCAATGCACCGCTCGGCGTCCATGACGTCCAGGGCGAACGGCTCGGCCACGCCGCCCGCGTCGCGGATCTCCCGGCAGACCTGTTCGAGCTTCTCCACCCGCCGGGCGGCCAGCGCCACCTTCGCCCCGGCCGCCGCCAGGGTCTTGGCGAACCGCAGGCCCAGCCCCGACGAGGCGCCGGTGACCAGCGCGGTCTGGCCGGTCAGGTCGATGGAGAAGTTGGGGGTGGGGTAGGTCATTCTGCGTTCGCTCCCTGGCGTAGACGCTTTTACGTCGAGGAGCGACCAACGGTCGACCGCCCTTCTCCCCTTGCGGGAGAAGGTGTCAGCGAAGCTGACGGATTGAGGGGTGTGCGTGCCGACGGCCCCCATCCGACCGGCTTCGCGGGCCACCTTCTCCCGCGAGGGGAGAAGACGTAAGTTCACTTTAACAACCCATGGAACGCCGCTATCGTCGCGCCGCCAAGCAGACGGGAGCGAGAGATGCCCGAAACACCGCCGCAAGGTCAGGTCCGCCACGAGCGGGAGGGTCATATCCTCAAGGTCATCATCGACAACCCGGCCAAGCGCAATGCGTTCGACCCCGAGATGATGGCCCAGCTCTCCGACGCCCTGACCCTGCTCGATCGTGACGACGACCTCTGGGTCGGAGTGCTCTGCGCCGTCGGCGACAACTTCACCGCCGGGCTGGACATGCCAAAGTTCTTCGGCCCGACCGCCAAGCCGATCCCGCGCCCGGACGGCAATGTCGACCCGTTCGGCATGGGCAAGGCGTGCCGCAAGCCGATCGTCACGGCGGTGCAGGGCATCACCTTCACGGTCGGGATCGAAATGGCGCTGGCCGGCGATATCGTGGTGGCGGCCGACAACTGCCGCTTCTGCCAGATGGAGGCCAAGCGCGGCATCGCCCCGCTTGGCGGCGCCCATTATCGCTACATCAGCCGCGCCGGCTGGGGCAATGCGATGTACCACCTGATGCTCTGCGACGAGTTCTCCGCCGCCGAGGCCTATCGGATCGGTCTGGTGCAGGAGGTTGTGCCGGCCGGCCAGCAGGTGGAACGGGCGATGGAGATCGCCCGGATCATTGCCGCCAACGCACCGCTGGGAATCCAGGTGACCAAGGAAGCCGGCCGCAAGTTCACCGAGGCCGGCGAAGCGGCGGCGATCACGGCCGTGCCGGCGATCCGCGAGCGGGTGATGCAGACCGCGGACGCAGCGGAGGGCATCCAGTCGTTCGTGCAGCGACGGGCGGCAGTGTTCCAGGGCCGCTGACCTGTCGGGCGCCAGCCGGCGCCGAATGCGCCACCGAGTGACTCTGCGTCTCGACGCCGCCGCCAGCCGGCCTTAGGTAGACCCCAGCCGCCCGCCAGAGGCGGGCGGGAGTGCGCGATGGATGGTCGGTCGGTCTTCGAGAGCTTGAACGCGGCGCGGCCGCTCGCCGGCATCGCCGTGGCCGAGCTGAGCGGCGACGTCGCCGTGCGCTATTGCGGCCGGCTGTTCTCGAGGCTGGGCGCGAGCGTTGTGCGGGTCCGGACGGATGCGTCAAGTATCAGCGACGACTTCGCAGCCTGGCTCGATCAGGGCAAGCAGGTCGCCGACAACGCGGACCAGGCGCTAAGCGCGCTCGCCGCGGCCGACCATCGCCTCGCTATCGCCGGACAGTCGCAGGCCGATATCCGACAAGCCGAAGCGCGTCTGTCCGCGCTCACCGACGCGCCGACCTTGCTGGCGATCACCTGGTTCGATCGGCGCGGGGCCTATGCCGACTGGCGGGCCAATGACGCGATCATGCAGGCGATGAGCGGCGTCGCTTTCAGCTTCGGCGAGGCAGAGGGGCCGCCGATGTTGCCGCAGGGCGTCGCGCCCCAGATCCTGGGCGGCCTCACCGGCTTCATCGCCGGCCTCGCCAGCACCTTCGACCAGACGCGCCAGATCAAGCTGATCGAGGCCAGCATCTTCGAAGCGTCGCTCTGCTTCGCCGAGACCGGCGCGGTGGGCACGGCGGCGCTGGGCTACGAGGTCCGCCGGATCGGCGTGAACCGCTTCTCGCCTACCTGTCCCTGCAACTTCTATCGCACCACCGACGGCTACATCGGCCTGACCGCCCTGATCCCGGCGCAGTGGGCGGCGCTGACGAAGCTGATCGACCGGCCCGATCTCGCGGTCGCCCCGCACCTGCGCACGACCTTGCTGCGGCTGGCCGCCGCCGACGAGGTTGACGCCGTCCTGGCCCCGATCTTCGCCGAACGCTCGACCGACTACTGGGTCGAACGCGGCGATGCGCTGCGTATCCCGATCACGCCCGCGCCTTCTCCGTTGGAACTGCCGCACGTGCCGCATTGGCAGGGCCGCGGCGCGTTCGAAACGCTGGACGGGCGCCCGCTCTCACCGTCCCTGCCCTTCCGCTTCACGTTCGAGGGCGAGCGAAAAGCCAGGCCGCGCGGCGGTCCGCTGGGGCCGCTGGACGGCGTCCGCGTCGCCGACTTCAGCATGGGCTGGGCCGGCCCGCTCGCCACCCGCTACCTGGGCGACCTTGGCGCCGACGTGCTGAAGATCGAGTCCCGCGCCCGGCCCGACTGGTGGCGCGGCTGGGATCCGATGCCGGACGCCGACCCGCCGCCGCTGGAGCTGCCGCGCAACTTCATGGCGGTGAATCGCGCCAAGCGCGGCCTCGACCTCGATCTCGCGATGCCCGATGACTTCCGTGCGGCGGAAGAGATCGTGCGCGTCTCCGACGTCGTGATCGAGAACCAGGGGCCGGGCGTCATGACCAAGCTGGGCCTCGGTCCGCGCGATCTGCGGCGGCTAAACCCCGCTGTGATCTCGCTCTCGATGCCGCCGTTCGGCCGCGATGGCCCGCTCTCGGGGCTGCGCGCCTACGGCTCGACCGTCGAGCAGGCTTGCGGCATGGCGTTCGTGAACGGGCGCCAAGCCTGGGAACCCTGTCACCAGCACGTGGCCTACGGGGACCCCGTCGCCGGCCTCTACGCCGCCGCCGTGGCGCTGGTCGGACTGTATGGGCGAGAGCGGCTCGGCGGCGCCGACATCGAACTTTGCCAGGTCGAGTGCCTGTTCCAGCTCGGCGCGATGTCGATCGTCGCGGCGCAGGCCGCCGGCGTGGATCTGCCGCGCACCGGCTCTCGGCGGGCGAACATGGCGCCGTGCTGCGTCGTCCGCGCCGCCGGCGAGCCTCAGGCCTGGCTTACGGTCGCGGTCGACAGCGACGCGGCTTGGCTGGCGCTCTGCGGCGCGATCGGCCGCGCCGATCTGGCGCTAGACGCGGGGTTGGCCACCCTCGCCGGCCGCAAGTTGCGAGAGGACGAGATCGAGGTGGCGATCGCGGCCTGGGCGCACGATCGCGATGCCAGAGAAGCCGCCGGTGCGTTGCAGACTGCGGGAGTCGCCGCGTCGCCGGTGATCCCGACGCACGACCTGTTCCCCGACCAGCACCTGCAGGAATGCGGCTACTGGGCGGCGCAATACCGGCGCTATGTCGAGGACCACTTCACCCCGCAGCCGCCATTCCGCTACGACGGCGAGCGCCCGACCTTCACCCGCGCCGCGCCGCTGCTGGGCGAGCACACAGCCGAGGTGCTGGCCGAACTCGGGATCGAACGGCGGAGCAGGGTCAGTTGAGCGCCGGCGCCGTCTCCCCTCCCCCTTGCGGGGAGGGGCCGGGGGTGGGGGTGTCAACTCGACCTTCGCCGCTGAGAACGCGTCACAGCACTCCCGACCAGCACCCAGTTCGCACCCCCACCCCTAACCCCTCCCCGCAAGGGGCAGGGGGACTGTCAGGAACACCGCGTTGAAGAAGCTTCTGATCGCCAATCGCGGCGAGATCGCCATCCGCATCGCGCGCACCGCCGCCGAGATGGATATCGCCACCGTCGCCGTGTTCGCCGAGGACGACGCCGCCTCGCTGCATGTCCGCCGGGCCGACGAAGCCGTGGCGCTGAAGGGGGTCGGCGCGGCCGCCTACCTCCACATCGCCCAGATCGTCGCCATCGCCGAGGCGGAGGGGTGCGAGGCGGTGCACCCCGGCTATGGCTTCCTGAGCGAGAACGCCGCCTTCGCCAGCGCCTGCGCCGACGCCGGGCTGATCTTCGTCGGGCCGTCGCCGCAGACCCTCGCGCTATTCGGCGACAAAACCTCCGCGCTCGGTCTCGCCGCTGAACTCGACATCCCTACCCTGCCCGGCACACGCAGCGCGACCTCGCTCGAAGACGCCGACGCCTTCCTCGCTTCGCTGGGCGACGGCGGCGAGGTGATGCTGAAGGCGCTGGCCGGCGGCGGCGGTCGCGGCATGCGGCCGGTCAGCGACCGCGTGGCGCTCGCCGACGCGTTCGAGCGCTGCGCGTCCGAGGCCAAGGCGGCCTTTGGCGACGGCGCGCTCTACGTCGAGCAGTTCTTCCCCAAGGCGCGCCATGTCGAGGTGCAGATCGTCGGCGACGGGACCGGCGCCATGGTCCACCTCTGGGACCGCGAGTGCAGCCTGCAGCGCCAACGGCAGAAATTGGTCGAGATCGCGCCGGCGGTCGGCGTCGATGACGATGTGCGCACCGCGCTGCAGGCTGCGGCGGTGAAGATGGGCCAGGCGGCGGCGTACAAGAGCCTCGGCACCATCGAGTTCCTGGTCAACGAGACGGACAGCCGACCGCGCTTCGCCTTCATCGAGGCCAATCCCCGCCTGCAGGTGGAGCATACGGTGACTGAGGAAGTCACCGGCCTCGACCTCGTGCGGCTTCAGCTTGAAATCGCCGGCGGCGCCTCGCTCGCGGACCTCGGTCTCGGCGACCAGGCCGCCGTGCCCGCGCCGCGCGGCGTGGCGACCCAGGCGCGGGTCAATCTGGAGACCATGACCGCTGACGGCCAGGCGCGGCCCGCGGGTGGCGTGCTGGCGGCCTACGAGCCGCCGTCCGGCCCCGGCGTGCGGGTGGATGGCTTCGGCTACGGCGGCTACCGCACCAGCGCCCGCTACGACTCGCTGCTGGCCAAGGTGATCGTCCACGCGGCGGACCTGCGCTCGGCCGCCGCCAAGGCGACGCGGGCGCTAGGCGAATTCCGGCTCGCCGGCGTCTCCAGCAACATCCCGTTCCTTCAGGCGCTGACGCGGCGGCTGGCGCGCGGCGAAACCAGCGTCCACACCCGTTATGTCGAAGAGCACATCGCCGCGCTGATGGCCGACGTGGCGGCCGACACTCAGGGTTCAGGCGCAACGGCCGAGGCCGGGCGCCGCGCCGGAGCAAAGATCGACGCCGTCGACCCGCTGGCGGTCCTGGCCCACGGCAAGGGCGGGGACGCCGGCGCGGACGCCGCCGTCGCCGCGCCGAACGTCGCCTTGCTCGACGATATCGTCGGCCCGGACGGGACCTCGCCGCTGCGCGCGCCGCTGCAAGGCACCATCGTCAGCCTGTCGGTCCAGCCCGGCGAGGCTGTCCGCGCCGGCCAGCCGGTGGCGATCATGGAATCGATGAAGATGGAGCACGTGATCGCCGCCCACGTCTCCGGCTACGTCCGAGAGTTCACCGTCGACGCCGGCGACACGGTGTTCGAGGACCACCCGCTCGCGTTCATCGAGGAGGCCGACATCGGCGAGGGCGGCGCAGGCGCGGTGGAAGCGTTCGATCTCGACTATATCCGCCCCGACCTGGCCCTGATCCTGGAGCGGCAGGCCAAGGCCCTCGACGCGGCGCGGCCGGACGCCGTCGCGCGGCGGCGCAAGACCGGCCAGCGCACCACGCGCGAGAACGTCGACGACCTGATCGATCCCGGCACCTTCATCGAATACGGCGCGCTCACGGTCGCCGCCCGCCGCCGCCGCAATACGCTGCAGGAGCTGATCGACCAGACCCCCGCCGACGGCATGGTGATGGGCCTGGGCCAGGTGAACGGCGCGCTGTTCGGCGAGGAAGCGGCGCGCTGCGCGGTGATGGCCTACGACTACACCGTGCTGGCCGGCACCCAGGGCGCGTATAACCACCGCAAGATGGACCGCCTGATCGAGGTGGCCGAACGCTGGCGGCTGCCGACCGTGTTCTTCTGCGAGGGCGGCGGCGGGCGGCCGGGCGACACCGAGGGCGGCGGCGGCACGCGCGGCTTCGAATTCTGGGGGCGCATGTCGGCGGTGGCGCCGACGGTCGGGATCACCTCCGGCCGCTGTTTCGCCGGCAACGCCTCGGTGCTCGGCTGCTGCGACGTGATCATCGCAACCCGGGACTCCAACATCGGCATGGGCGGGCCGGCGATGATCGAGGGCGGCGGTCTCGGCGTGTTCCGCCCGGAGGATATCGGCCCGGTCAGCGTGCAAGCGCCGAATGGCGTCATCGATCTGCTGGTGCAGGACGAAGCCGCCGGCGTCGCCGCCGCCAAGCAATACCTGTCCTACTTTCAGGGCGCGACGCGCGACTGGAGCTGCGCCGACCAGCGGCTGTTGCGGCGGGTGATCCCGGAAAACCGCCTACGCGTCTACGACATCCGCGAATTGATCGAGACGCTGGCGGATGCGGGATCGGTGCTGGAGCTGCGGCCCCTGTTCGGGACCACAATGATCACCGCCCTGATCCGCATCGAGGGACGGTCGATGGGCGTGATCGCCAACAATCCCAAGGTGCTGGGCGGCGCGATCGACAGCGACGGCTCCGACAAGGCCGCGCGCTTCCTGCAGATCTGCGAAGCCTACGATTTGCCGGTGCTGTCGCTCTCGGACACCCCCGGCATGATGGTCGGACCGGAGATCGAGAAGACCGCGCTGGTGCGCCACTGCTCGCGCCTTTTCGTCATCGGCGCGAATCTGACCGTGCCGCTGTTCAGCGTGATCCTGCGCAAGAGCTACGGCCTTGGCGCGATCGCCATGACCGGCGGCAGCCACTATGCGTCGATGTTCTCGGTCGCCTGGCCGACCGGCGAGTTCGGCGGCATGGGCCTGGAGGGCTCGGTCAAGCTCGGCTACCGCAACGAGCTGGCGGCCATCGCCGACCCCTCGGAGCGGCGCGCGAAATTCGATGAAATGGTCGCCCGCGCCTACGAGGCAGGCAAGGCGGTCAACCGCGCCACCACCTTCACCATCGACGACGTGATCGACCCGGCCGACACCCGGCGCTGGATCATGGGCGGCCTGAAGAGCCTGCCCCCGACGCCGAAGCGCACCGAAAAGAAGCTGCGCTGGATCGACGCCTGGTGACCGGCGCGGCGCACGGATGCCCCGGACTGTCATGATACTGTGAAAAGCCGGCCCTAGTTGTGTGCCCCAGACTTGGGGGCAGTTGGGACCGACATGACCGATATGGCGATGACCGAGGCGGCGCCGTCCGCCGTCGCGAAGAAGATGGGCGAGAAACCGCCCATCGCGACGCGCATAGTGTTCCTGGTGATGCTGGTCGCGGGGCTGAGCTACGTCGCGTTCGGCCTCAGGTCCGATATCGCCGGCGTCGGCGAGGTGATCCATTTCGGGGTGTTCGCCCTGCTCGGATTGGCGCTGCTGATCGCGCTGGGCTTCGAGTTCGTCAACGGCTTCCACGACACCGCCAACGCGGTCGCGACGGTGATCTACACCCACAGCCTGCCGCCGGTGGTTGCGGTGGTATGGTCCGGCGCGTGGAACTTCATCGGCGTACTCACGTCCAGCGGCGCGGTGGCCTACACGATCGTCACACTGCTGCCGGTCGAGCTGATCCTGCAGGTCGGCAGCAGCGCCGGTTACGCGATGATCTTCGCCCTGCTGATGGCGGCGATCGTCTGGAACCTCGGCACCTGGTGGCTGGGTATCCCCAACTCGTCGTCGCACGCCCTGATCGGCTCGGTGATGGGCGTCGGCCTCGCCAATCAGTTGATGGCCCCAGCAGGCCAAGCGACCTCGGGGGTCGACTGGTCGCAGGCCGGGAACGTGTTCAACGCCCTGCTGTGGAGCCCGGTGATGGGCTTCTTCCTGGCCGGCGCCTTGCTGCTGATCATGAAGTTCGCGATCCGCGCGCCGGCGCTCTACCAGGAGCCCAAGACTGACGCCCCACCGCCGATGTGGATCCGCGGCCTGCTGATCCTGACCTGCACCGGCGTCTCCTTCGCTCACGGCAGCAACGACGGACAGAAGGGCATGGGCCTGATCATGCTGATCCTGATCGGCGCCGCGCCGACCGCCTATGCGCTCAACCGCTCGATGGCCGACTCCAGCATGCCGGCGTTCGAGGCCCACGCTCAGGCCGCCCAGGCGGTGTTCGCCGCCAAGGCGACGGGCGCGCCGGCCGTGACCGCCGACCAGGCCCGCGCCGTGGTCGGTGCGGCCCTGCGCACCAAGTCGGTGGATAAGCCGCCGGTCTATGCGGCGCTGGCCGTCGTCACCGCCGACATCTCCACGCAGGTGCAGACCTACAAGTCGATCAAGCTGGTGCCCGCCGCCGAGACGCCGAACATGCGCAACGACATGTATCTGGTCGGCGATGCGCTGCGCATCCTGACCAAGAGCAAGACGGCCAACTTCGACAAGCCGAGCTCAGCCACGCTCACGGCCTTCATGGGCGATCTGCAGCACGGCACGCGCTTCATCCCGATCTGGGTGAAGGTGGGCGTCGCCATCGCGCTCGGCCTCGGCACCATGGTCGGCTGGAAGCGGATCGTGGTCACCGTCGGCGAGAAGATCGGCAAGACCCACCTCACCTACGCCCAGGGCGCGGCGGCGGAGCTGGTGGCCGCGGCGACGATCATGGCCGCCGACAGCCTGCACCTGCCGGTTTCGACCACGCACATCCTCTCCAGCGGCGTCGCCGGCACGATGGCCGCCAACGGCTCGGGACTGCAGGCGAAGACGCTGATCAGCATCGCCTCCGCCTGGGTGCTCACCCTGCCGGCCGCGATCCTGCTCGCCGGAGGCCTCTACTGGCTGCTGCGGATGGTGTTCTAGCCGCGCCCGCCATCACCTGGCGCGACAACGCCCGCCGAGCCCGCGGCTCGACGGGCGTCTGCGTTGAGGCGGCCGTGCTCACGGGCCGCTGAAACCCTCCGCCGCTTGGCGCACGTCCTCAGGGAAGTCGCTCATCTCCTGGATTTGACGCACCTCGATGATGTCGTCCTCCGAGGCCGGGCAGCGGCTCGCCCAGGCGATGGCTTGGTCACGCGAGGCCACCTCGATGATCCAATAACCGCCGATGACCTCCTTCGTCTCCGCGAACGGGCCGTCGATCACCTTCGGCCTGCCGCTCTTAAAGCTGACCCGAGCGCCTGATGACGGGGGGCTAAGGCCTTCCAGGCCTCGCAACACGCCGGCCGCCTTCAGCGCCTCGTTGTACTTCATCATCGCTTCGACGGCCTCCACCGTCGGCACGGCGTCAGGCGCCGCGGTCGCGTAGCCGCCGGGGATCATCAGCATCATGTAGCGCAAGCGCGTCTCTCCTCTGGTCGCTTCGATCGGACGACGAACGAGCGGCGACTGAGCCGACAAAATAAAGATGCGTGGTTTGCGTCAGTTCGGCCGCTCGCGCCTCCATCAATAAGTTGGGAGGCAGTCGTCAGCGTCGCGAAGACGAGGGAAGTTGACGTTTCAGACCGGCGGCCTGTTTCCCTTCGCTCCTACGGAGCTAAGCGTGGCGCAGGGTGGCGGTGAGGGTGGGATTCGAACCCACGGTAGGCGTTAACCTACGCTGATTTAGCAAACCAGTGCCTTCAGCCACTCGGCCACCTCACCTGGTGAGGCGGTCGATAGCTCTTCCTTTCGCGCCGCGCAATTGTCAGGGCGCGGCGCCGGAAAAATCCCGGCGTGCGTCTTGCTAGGTGGGGCCGGTCATGCCCCTTGCCCTCGGTCGCGCTCCCGAAACGTCCCAGGCCGAAACGCCAGAGCGGCTCGCCCTGGGCGATGCGGCCCTGACCGGGACGCTGCCGTTCCCCGACCTGCCGCCCGCCGAGCGCTCGCGCAGCGACCGTCGCGGCCCGATGCGGCCGGCGGCGCTCTCCCCCACCCGCTCAAGGCTGACCGGCTGGATGCTCGGCGCGATCTTCCGCGCCGCGGACGTCGCCGCGCTTGGCGCGATCGCGCTCGCGGCCGCCCCGCTGGCTTCAGGCGCCTACTCGCCTGCGTCGCTGACGCCCTTCGTGGTCGGAGCGCTCGCGCTGGTCTGGAGCCTGTCGACCGTGCACGCCTATGGCTTCGCCCATAGCGAGGGCCTGGGTCGGCATCTGGTGAAGGTCGCGGCCGGTTTTGGCCTGGCGGCGCTGTGCCTTGAGTTCCTGCTGCTCGGCTTCCATCCCGCGACCATCGCGCAAAAGCCGTTCGCGCTGTGGTTCCTCGCCAGCTTCCTGACGCTCTATGCGTTGCATGTGATCTGGTGGGCGATGGTCCGGCGTTGGCGTGGCAAGGGCCGGCTGACGCCGAACATCGTGGTGGTCGGCGCCAACCAGAACGCCGAGCAGTTGATCGCGGCGGCGATGCGCAGCGGCGAGGCCGCGGTGCTGGGCGTGTTCGACGATCGCGCCGATCGGGTCGGCCGCGATGTGGCCGGTGTGCCTCTGCTGGGCAATACCGCGACCCTGCTCGGCCACCGCATCATGCCCTACGTCGACCGGGTAGTGATCACCGTGCCGCAGAACGCCCAGGCCCGCGTGCGCCAGCTGATCGAACAATTGGGCGTGCTCCCCAACGAGGTGATGCTGTTCATCGACCTGGGTCCCGCCAGCCGCGAGGCGGCCCTGTCGCGCATCACCGAGGCGCCGCTGGCGCCGGTCTCGGGATCTCCCAGCGACGAGCGCCGCGCGCTGGTGAAGCGGGCGCAGGACCTGGTCGTCGGCACGACGGCCGTCGTACTGGGCATGCCGCTGATGCTGTTGATCGCCGTCGCCATCAAGCTCGACAGCCCCGGTCCGGTGTTCTTCCGCCAGCGCCGCCACGGCTTCAACAACGAGGAAATCCTGGTCTGGAAGTTTCGCTCCATGGCGCCGACCAGCGATCCCTCGGCTGGCGTGCGCCAGGTCAGCCTCGGCGACGACCGCGTGACCCGCGTCGGCCGGATCATCCGCCGCACCAGCCTCGACGAGCTGCCGCAGCTGATCAATGTGCTGAAGGGCGAGATGTCGCTGGTGGGGCCGCGGCCACACGCGGTCGGCATGAAGACCGGCAAGACCGAGAGCGCCAAGCTGGTGGCCGAATACGCCCACCGCCATCGCCTGAAGCCCGGCATGACCGGATGGGCCGCGATCAAGGGCTCGCGCGGGCCGGTCGACACGCCCGACCTGGTCAAGCGCCGGGTGGCGCTCGACATCGAATACATCGAACGCCAGTCGCTGATGTTCGACCTGATGATCATGGCCCAGACCATTCCGTGTCTGCTGGGCGACGACGACGTGGTGCGCTGATGTTCTGGCGCGGCGTGGTTGGCTATTTGCCGATGAACATCGTGCAGGGCGTGGTCGGGCTGTTCTCGATCGTCGTCTTCACGCGGCTGCTGACGCCAGCCGAATTCGGTGTCTACGCCCTCGCCTATTCGGCGATGACGCTCGGCCACACGCTCACCTTCTCGTGGCTGGAGGCGGCGATGGCGCGGTTCTATGCGCCCGAGTCCCAAGGCGGCCGGCTGAGCGGCCACTTCGCCACCCTCTACCGCTGCTGGCTGGGCGTGGCGGCGGTCTACATGCTGATCGGCGGCGCGGGACTGCTGCTGTGGCCCGGCGACGGGCCGATCAAGATCGCCGTCGGCGCCGGCATGGCGGCGACGCTGGCGCGCAGCCTCTCCAAGCTGAACCAGGAACGCCGCCGCGCCGCCGGCGACGTGCGCGGCTCGGCGTTGATGGACATCACCCAGACCATCGGCGGCTTCGTCGTCGGCGTCGGGCTGATCTATGCCGGCCTGAAGGGCGCCGCGCCGATCGCGGGGCTTGGCGTCGCATCGGCCGTGGTGCTGATGTTCCTGTTGCCGGCGGAACTGAAGCGCGTCGGACACGGCGTCTTCGAGCCGCGGCGCGCGAGAACCTATGCGTCCTACGGCTTGCCCGTGGCGCTCTCGCTGATCTTCTCCCTTGCCCTGGCGACCACGGATCGTTTCCTGCTGGCCGCGTTCATGGGCAACGCGACCGTCGGCGTCTACCAGGCCGGCTACAGCCTCGCGAACCGGACGCTGGACGTGATGTTCATCTGGCTGGGCGCCGCCGGCGGGCCGGCTCTGATCATGGCGCTTGAGCGTGGCGGCGCCGCAGCCCTGGCAAAGGCCGCCCGGGAACAGTCCGGATTAGTGCTTGGGCTCGCGGTGCCGGCCGCGGTCGGGCTGGCGTTGGTCGCGCGGCCCCTGGCTGACGTGATGATCGGGCCGGCGCTGCGCCAAGGCGCGGCGATGGTCACCCCCTGGATCGCCGTGAGCACCCTCTTCTCCGGCTTCACCAACTGCTACGCCCACCAGGCTTTCATGCTCGGCCGCCGCACCGGCCTGATGCTCGCGGCCATGAGCATTCCGGCCTGCGTCAACATCGCGCTTTGCCTGGTGCTGATCCCGCGCTTCGGCCTGCAAGGGGCGATGTGGGCGGCGACAGCGAGCTACGGCATCGGATTGGTCGCGTCCCTGGCGCTGGGCCGACGCGCACAACCCCTGCCGCTGCCGACGCTCGCCCTCGCCAAGGCCGGCGCCGCGAGCGCGATGATGGGTCTGGTCGTGGCCGCCCTGCCCAGTCCGGGCGGCATCGTCGAACTCGCGCTCAAGGCCGGCGTCGGCGTGATGGTTTATGCGCTGGTCGGCTATGCGCTCGACATTTCGGGGCTGCGGTCACGGTCGCGCGAAGCGCTGACGATCCTCAGATCGAGAGTGGCGGCATGAACGCGGTCGACCTCATCGACAACCGGGCCTGGGCCGCGGCCACGCCGCGCCTGTCGGTGCTGATCCCGTTCTGCCGCGACGACCCGACGCGTCTGCTCGGCGTGATCGATCGGGCGGGCGCGCCGGTTGAGCTGGTGATCCTGGACGACGGCTCCGGCGATCCGGCTCTGGCCGAGCGTGTCGCAACCGCGGTTCGCGGCATGTCCATGCCGGCGCGGTTTGTTCGTCTGACGGCGAACGAGGGCCGCGCGGCCGGGCGCAACCGGCTGGCGGCGCAGGCGCGTGGGCGCCATCTGCTGTTCCTCGATTCGGACATGCTGCCCGACAGCGCCGATTTCCTGGGCGGCTGGCTGGATCTGATCGAGCGCGAAAACCCGGCGGTGGCGTTCGGTGGCTTTTCGGTGGACCAAGCGCCGCGCACCCGCGAAAACGCGGTGCATCGGGCGCTGTCGCTGCGCAGCGACTGCGTGCCGGCCGAAACGCGCCAGCTGCAGCCCGAGAAATACGTCTTCACCTCCAACCTGCTGATCCGGCGCGACGTGTTCGAGTCCGAGCCGTTCGATGTCGGCTTCGTCGGCTGGGGCTGGGAGGATGTGGAGTGGGGCATGCGCGTCTCGCGCCGCCACGCGATCCAGCACATCGATAACCCCGCCACTCACCTCGGCCTCGCTCCGGCTGGCGCGATGGCGGCCAAGTACGAGCAATCGGCCGCGAACTTCGCCCGCGTGGTGGCCGCTCACGGCGACATCGTGCGCCATTATCCGAGCTATCGCGCGGCCCGTGTGCTGAGGCGCGTGCCACTGCGACAGCTCTGGCGTCCGTGGCTGAAGGCGGCCGCGCTGGTCGACGCCGCCCCCGCCGGGATGCGGGCGTTCGCCCTGCGGCTCTACCGCGCCGCGCTGTACGCGGAGGCCGTCTGATGGCCGAAACCTACCAAGCCGACCGCTCGTGGCGGGCGAAGATCCGTCGGCGCGCCGTGCGCCTCGCGAGCCGGCGGCCAGCGAGAGCGCCGCTCGGGCCGATGATCTCCTTCAGCTTTGACGACATCCCGGCCACCGCCGCCGACGCGGGCGCCGCGATCCTCGAGCAGCACGGCCTGAGGGGCACGTTCTACGTCGCGGCTGCCCTCGCCGGGACCGATGCGGCGACCGGTCTGATCGCCGACGTCGCGGCCTTCCGGCGACTGGCGGCGGCGGGTCACGAGATCGGCTGCCACACCTACACCCATCTCGACTGCGGCCAGGCGAGCGCGCCGGACGCGATCGAGGATGTCGCCCGCAACGCCGAAGTTCTGCGGGGCTGGGGCCTCGCCCACCCGACCACCTTCGCCTACCCGTTCGGCGACGTCGCCCCGGCGACCAAACGGGCGCTGGCGGCCAGGTTCACCCTGTCGCGCGCGCTTCACCCGGGGCTGGTCGAAGGCGGCTCGGACCTGAACCAAGCGCCGGCCGTTTGCGTCGATGGGCCGGACGGCGAGATCAGGGCGCTGCATTGGCTTGAACGCGCGGCGCGGCGCCGGGCTTGGCTCATTCTCTGCATGCACGACGTCGCCGAGACGCCATCGCCCTGGGGATGCACACCCGCGACGCTGGAAAGCTTGGCGAGCACGGCGGTGCGCTACGGGTTCGATGTGGTCACGGTCGCCGACGGCGTGCGCAGATTGGGCGGCGGGGAGCGCGGCTGATGCGATTGAACTACGATCCGACGCAAGCCGCGGGAAACCACGTGCTGCTGTTCTACAAGCACTACGAGGTCGATCGTTTCGTGCCCGGTGACCGCTACCTCAAGCGGATCGTCCGTCCACTGTATAACCGGTTCCACAGCGGTCCGAAGGTGAACGGCTTCGGCGTCAACTTCGAAATGCTCTGCCGCGGCCTCACCGAGGCCGGCTACATCGTACACCGCAACGACTACGCCCGGGCGCGAGAGAATTCAGATTATCCGGTGGGTCTTGTCGGCGGTCCGGCGCTGATCGACAGCTGGCGCCTGCCCAATCCGGCGATCCTCGGCCCCACCATCTACGATCAGCCCGGCCAGGCGCCGCGGTTGTTCGACGAGCCCAGGTTCCGCAGCTACATCTGCCTCGCCGACTGGATGTACGACCTGTTCGAGACCACCTACCGCGGCCGCTGCACGAAGTGGTACGCCGGGATCGACGCCGAAGCGTGGCCGGATCTCACCGGCCAGCCCAAGGACGTCGACTTCCTGATCTACGACAAGGTGCGCTGGGATCACGATCAATATGCCGAAACCCTGATCGAGCCGCTCCGGCGCGAGCTCGATCGCCGCGGCCTGACCCACGACACCATCCGCTACCTCGGCCACGACCACGCCACGTTCAAGCGCCAGCTGGCCAGGTCGCGCAACCTGCTGTTCCTGTGCGAGAACGAGACGCAAGGGATCGCCTACCAGGAAGCGATGGCGTCGGGCCTGCCGGTGCTCGCCTGGGATCGCGGCTACTGGGCCGACCCGCAATGGCGCGACCATCTGGAAGCGCCGCCGCTCGCCTCCTCCGTGCCGTTCTTCTCGGACGCCTGCGGCGAACGCTTCGTCGGCGCCGAGGATTTCGCGCAAACGCTGGATCTCTTCCTCAGCCGGCGACCGGCCTATCGCCCGCGTGACTACGTGATCCAGAACCTGAACTTCGGCCGCTCGGCGGCGCTCTACGCCGAAACCTATTTCGCCCCGATCGCGGCGCGGGCCGCGCTGGCGGCCTGAGTCGCGGCCTCAGTCGGCCAGCCGAGCCGCCGGACGGGCGGGTCGGCGCGGCGCCGTCCGCGCCGGCGGCGGGTCGGGCATCGCCAGCTTCACCGCGAGGGCGACAAAGATCACCCAGCGCACATCGTTGTAGACCACCGCGATGCTCTCGGTGAGGCTGGTCAGGCTGTAGATCACGAAGAACGGCAGCGCGACGAACGCGCCCTTGTCGCGATAGAGCGCGACGATGTTGGCAACCAACGTCTGTAGGTAGAAGGCGGACCACGCAACGAGCCCTGCCACGCCTAGCGAGAGCCACTGCTCCAGCCAGGAGTTATGGGCGTGATGGGCGCGAAAGCCGATGTCGTGGGTGATCCAGGCCAGCGGGCTCCATTTGTCGGTGTTGTCCCAAATCGCCGCGTAGCCGAAGCCCTGCCAGGGCCGCTCCTTGATCTGCCGGATCACCGCCGCCCAGATCTGGGTGCGGCCGGTGAGCGTCGCGTCCTTGCCGAGCAGGCCGAACACCGAATCGGCGGCGAAGGTCATCACCGCGATCGCGCCGAAGACAGCCGTCACCACCGTCCAGGAGGCGGCGACGCTGCTTGCCCGACCGCGGCGCACCGCCCACACCAGCGCCAGCGCGGCGGCGCCGATGAGTTCTGAGACCAGCGAGGTCTTCGAGGTGCTCATGATCATCAGCAGGAACGAAAGCATCGCCGAGCCCCACCAGAAGGCGGCGCGTTTGGGGTTCAAGATCGCGGCGCCGGCGCAGAGGGCGGCGCCCAGCGCCATGTTGTCGCCGAAGCTGTTCTTCTCCTCCCATATCCCGCGCCAGGCGCCGGGAAAGATGTCGGTCATTCGTCCGATCGACGGCACGAACAGGCCGGTGAACAGGCAGCAGAAGGCCAGAATGGCGAACGCCGTCGCCAGCACCTCCGCCAGCCGCGCCCAGTCGTACCGAACGGCTAGTACGACCCCGCCCAGGGTGGTGAACAGCAGCGCGAAAATCCGCCGTGATGTCTGATCCGGCGAGACCGACCAGAAGATCGACAGGGCCACCACGATCATGATCGCGATCAGGAACGGCTGCCGCGCCAGGCCCTGGACCAGACGCCACGGCGTCAGCGCCATCAAGGCGACGCCCACCGCGTAGGCCGGCAGGAACAGCGTGCGCAGCAGTTCCGAATCGGCGGTCTCGTCCCCGCCGCCGACCAGAGGCAGCTCCCAGCCCTGGCTGTAGATCAGCAGCATGAAAACGGCCGCCGCGAACGCCAGCTTCTCGGTAAGGCTTACACTGGAAGCTCGCCTCGCCCTCGGGAACGGGACGACGACCGATGTCACGGAGCGGCGCCGCGCATGAAGCCGGGCGGCTCGATCCTCACCCGATTGACGAACAGGCCGGAGCAATGGGCGCCCGCGTCGGCGAGGTCGTCCCGCAGCGCGGCCGGCGCGCCAGCGTCGTGCTCGTCGGCGGCCACCACCAGCACCACGTCATCCATAAACGGCGCGATGGTCAGTCCGCCTTGGGACCGGTCGACGGCGGGCGCGTCGATGACGACCAGGTCGGCGTGGCGACGCAAAACCTTCCAGTAGTCCGGGGTCGGCAGCACGTGCACGCCCTGGCGACCGCGCATCGCGTCGCGGCGAAAGCGGGTGACCCAGAGGCCGGGCCCGCCGGCCGCGTGCGAGCTGATGTAGCGCGCGTCGGGCCACGGGCGCCCGTCGGGACGCTTCAGCGGCGGCTGGACACTGAAGAACATCGAACCGTCGGGCGTCGCCGACGCCGCGGGGCCCAGCTCGCCGAATCGGCTCGGCTCGCGGGCCAGGTGCGCCGCCTGGGTCTGGCCCATGAGATCGAGATCGATCAGCCAGACGCGGCGACCGAGCGTGCGCGCGGCGTAAAGGGCGAACTCGCGAGCGACAGTGGAGACGCCCTCGCCTTCCCGCGCGGCGATGAACTCGACCAGACGGCCGCGTCCGCTCGGCGGCGCGCCGAGCGACGTCCACAACTCCGCCATTTCGGCGCTCAGATCCACCATGGGACCGGACCACTCATCACCCAGGCCTTCGGACCTGGCCAAACTCCGGAGTGACGCATTGGCTCGGGCACCGACCGACCTCAGGCCGGCTGCTTGAGCGGCGCGGCGCCCAGCACCGGCAGGTCGAGCGTGCGGCCGGCGCTGGCCGGCGTCGGCATGCCTGGACGCAGGAACATCCTGAGCAGGCCCGCGCAAAGGGCGGAGAAGGCCGCGAACACCAGCGCCAGGAGCAGCACCGGTCTGCGCAAGCTCTTGCCCTCGGCCGGAGGCGTGGCGCGCTCGACGATGCGGATGTTGTCGTTGGTAGCGGCCGCGATTCGCTGCGAAGCCTCGGTCTCCTCGGCCTTGGCGGTGAGGTCCTTGACGTTGGACTGCAGCGCGTCGCGATCGACGCTGAACGCCTGGTACTGCGGTTCGAGCTGGGCCAGGCGCAGCCGGCGCTCGGTCAGCTGGGTCATTTCTTCGGAGAGGGTGTCGGCGGTCTGGCGCAGGCCGGCGATTTCGGCGGTGAGCTCCAGCTTTTCGGTCTGGAACGCCTGATAGATCGGGTTGAGGCCCGTGCGTTCGGGCCCCTTGGTGGTCGTGCGCCCGGCCGCTATGGCGTCCTCCAGCTGGCCGATCTGGGCTTCCATGTCCTTCACCGGCTGGGCGTCGGGTTTGTAGCGCGACAGCAGGGCCTCGCGCTGCACCCGCAAATCCGCCAGCTTGGCCGACGCGGTCTGGTCGCCATCGTGATAGAGCCCGACCTCCGGGGCGATGCCCGGCAATTCGGTATCGATGGCGGCCATGCGCCCCACCTTCTCGCGCAACGCCGCGTCGTTGGTCATCTGCTGCTGCTCGATCTGGGCCGAGAGCTGCGAGAGCGAGGTCTTATCGGCGTCGAAGTCGCCGATCTTGTTGCTGGAGAGGAAGTTCTGATAGGCCGAATCTTCCTGGCCGAGGCGCTGCTGGAACGCGCGGCGCTGATCGTCGAGCGCCCCCCCGGCGGTCGGATTCAGCAAGACCGAGCGGCGATACACGAGGTATTCTTCCAGCAGGGTGTTCAGCACCAGCGCAGCCGTCCGCGGATCGTGACTTTCGTAGCTGAGCCGAATCACCGGCAGCGCCGGCGTCGTGTCGATCTTGAGCGCCTTGCCGATTCCGTCGGCCGCCTTGGCGACGATCAGGTCGCGGCCTTCCGGCGAGGCGGCGTCGTAGGCCTTGACTTGGTCGGGCGCGACCTTGGCGATTCCCAGGCGCCGCACGACGTTGAGCTTGATCGCATCGCTGCTCATGATCTCGCTCTCGGACTGCAGGATCTGGTCGTTATCCGGCACCGCGCCGCGACCGGCGTCTCCGGAGCGCGGCTGGTAGACGTATTCCTGGCCGAGTTTCACCAGCACGCTGGAATGGGCGGAATAGACCTGCTTCAGCGTGAAGGCGAAGGCGACGCCGACGACGGCGATTGCCAGAAACACCGCCAGCATCAGCCAGCGTTCGCGCCACAGCAGCGCAGGCAGATCGGACGGCGCGTAACGGGAGCGCAGCATCCATTCGCCGCCCTCGTTCGCGTGCAGCGTCGACCGTGCCGGAAATACGCCTTGCGATGCCATCTTCCGCCGCCAAGGGACCCTCAAGTGACTCCGGTCCGCCACTGAGGCTCGCCGGGCGCGATTAAGGTTTCCTTACCCATTCTCCTTAACCTTCAACGTATGCTCAGATCACGCGCCGCAATGGCTCTCCTCGCCGCTTCCGTGATGGCCATCACCCCCGGGATGATGGCGTCGGGCAGAGCTGCCGCAGCGCAGCGATTCGCCAATATACCCTATGCCGCCTGGACCGATGACGAGCCGCAATATCGGCTCTATCCGGGTGACGAACTGGATGTGGCGGTCGCTTCGGCGCCGGAGCTGAACAAGACGGTGGTGGTGCAGCCGGACGGGCGAATCATGCTGCCGCTGCTCAGTCCGCAGATGGCCGCTGGCCGCAGCGCCCCCGAACTCGAACAGGAGATCGCTCAGGCCTATTCAAGCCAGTTGCTGCGGCCCGACGTCACGGTGACGATTCGGGCGCAGCCGCTCAAGGTGTTCGTCGGCGGCGAGGTGGCCAAGGCCGGCGTCTACGACATGCCCGGCGACATGGACGCGCTGCGCGCCATCATCGAAGCCGGCGGCTTCCAGGACACCGCCAAGAAATCACAGGTGATCATCATCCGCCGCTCCCGCGACGGCCGGCCGATGATGCGGACCGTCAACTTCGATCGCCCGTTCCACGATGCGTCGCATTCGGATCTGGTGCCGCTGCGGCGCTTCGACATCGTTTATGTACCGAAGACCGGCTTGGCCGAGGTCGGCGTCGTCATGACCCAGTTGCGCAACGCCTTGCCGATCAGTTTCAGCTACGCCTTCGGCGGTGTGGCGCCGTTCTGACGGCTCCGCCATCCCCGAAGGATGAGCCAGACCAATATCAGACAGGGGCCGACGCCGACGCGATCGCCGCCCTTACCCGCGCAGCCTACGCCAAATGGGTTGACCTGATCGGGCGCGAGGCCCTCCGGCGCGGCTATGGCGTCAGATTGTTGCGATTGGCGGAGACGCTGGCCGCCGGGGGCCGCCCTGCGCGGCGCGCGGCTCTACACTAACCAACGTTTCAAGACGAGCGTGGCCCTCTACGCCTCGCTCGGATATCGGGTTGAGCGCGAGAAGCCGCGCAACGGCGGCGTCACGATGCACATGACCAAGCCGCGAGCTTAGGGCTCACAGGCCCGTTTATCAGGCGACCCGCAAAGGCCGCCCGAGCCTTAGCCTTCCGCCAGCCACCGCCGCGCGGCGCGCTGGGCCTCGGCGACATCGGCCGGGTCCATCTCGCGACTGAGTTCCTTGCGGTAGATCTTGGCTTCCTGCGATCCACGCATCGCGGCCAGATTGAACAGCATGTGCGCGGAAACGAAATCGAGCGGCGCGCCACCCTGTCCGGTGGAATAGAGCAGGCCCATCCGGAACAGCTCGTCGCCGGACGACTCGACGCCTGGCAGCGGCAGAGTTGCAGTCGGTAGTTCCCCAACCCCCAACATGATCTTCATCCTTCTCAAGGGTTCGGACGTCGCCCGTTCTGGACGGCGATCTCCGCTCCCGGCGCCAATGAAAATCGCCGTTCATTGAAGATATGGTTAAGTCGGATTCGCCGTGTGGGCCGCTCGCGGCCTGGCAAAGGCCTGCGCGCCCGGCGAATCAGCTAGCCGCGGGACCTTTGACCGAACAGCACCGAACGCGCGGCGGCGGCGTCCGGCCCACGCCCCTGCAGCCCTACGCCGACGAAGTCGCGCGCCTTCGCCATCGCCCGGCCGACCGCGTCGCGCGCTTCGACTCTCGCTTGCCAGGCCTTGAGCGCCGGAAACTCATCGAGGTCGAGCGCCGCGGACGAGCGCCCCTGCACCCAGGGCCAGGTGATCATATCGGCGATGGTGTATTCGCCGGTGATGAAGTCTTTGCCGGTCAGTTGCTTGTCGAGCACACCCAGCAGGCGGTGCACCTCGTTGGTATAGCGGATGGCGCCGTAGGCCACCTGTCGCTGGTCGTGGATGAAGCTCGGCGCATAGTTGCGAAAGTGGGCGCGCTGACCGGCGTTGGGGCCGAAGTTCGCCATCTGCCAGAAAACCCATTCATCGACCTTCACCTTCGCCCGTTCGTCCTGCGGGTAAAACAATCCGGTCTTGCGGCCGAGGTACTGCAGGATGGCCCCGCTCTCGAAAATCGCGATCGGCGCACCGCCCGGCCCCTCCGGATCGACGATCGCCGGCATGCGATTGTTCGGGCTGATCGCCAGGAACTCGGGCTTGAACTGATCGCCGCGCCCGATGTTCACCGGTATCAGCTCGTACGGGAGGCCCATTTCTTCGCAGGCGATGGTCACCTTGTGGCCGTTGGGCGTTGGCCAGTAGTGGATTTCGATCGGCGACGTCATCGGCCTGCTCCCGAACGTTGACGCCTACTTGCGGCCAGGGGCCGCAGCGCGCAACCCTCCAGCCCGTTCAGGCTTGGTTCAGTCGTGTTGAGCGCATTCTACGTCCGTGAGTAAGGCGAAGCTTCATCTTCTGGCGATGGCCAAGCGGTTGGCGCCCATCGTGGCGGCCTGCGTCGCCCTGCTCGCGGCTGTCGGCGCGGCCTCGCCGGCGCTTGCCCAGGCCCAGCATCGCGGTGGCGGCTGGGCCCGCGGCGCCGGCCCGGCCTGGAACCGCGGCGGCGGACCGGGTTGGGGTCGAGGCGGACCCGCTTGGGGCAGGGGCGGCGCGGCGCCCGGTCCGAACTGGGATCAGCGGCGCTACAACGGCTACTATGTCGGCGGGCGCTGGTACTACGGCGCACCCCAACCTCCGGCGTTCGCCACGCCTGGTTTCCGCCCTGGCTTCACGCCGTGGCGGCGCGGGTCGTTCCTGCCGCCAGCTTATCAAGGCTACGTCGTCGACCAATACAATCGCTATCACCTGCGTCGGCCGCCCGCCGGATATAACTGGGTGCAGGTCGGCGGCGAGTTCCTGCTGGTCTCGACCTCCACCGGCCTGATCTTCGACGTGGTGACGGGACAGTAGCTCAGCGCCGGAAACGGATATCCCAACCCCGCGCAATCCAGCCCGCCTCGACCACGTCGATGTCGTGGATGCCGGCCGGGTTGGCTTTCGAGGGTGAGTTGCCGAGGTAAGGCGCTCGTTCGACGCGCCAGATTCCGAGCAGCCGGCGCAGCTCCGGCAGCGGCTCGGCGTGGTCGTCGACGCGAAGGCTGAGATCGGGGAAATCCTCGGTCGTGGTCATCACCATGGCGGCCGATTGGCGCCCGCGGCGGTCGCCGCCGGTCGCCTCGCCGGCTTCCAGCGCCGCCAGCATCCGCTCCGGCAGGGCCGCCGACGGGTCGGCCTTGAAACCGGCCAGGGTTGCGGCGGCGACCTGGTCGTTGGCGAGCATGTTGCCGGCGACGCTGACGAACGGCTCGCCGCAGCTCCCGGCCCACTCGACGCAGTGCTTGCCGGTCCAGGCGGCGAAGCGGCCCTGGCGGTCGACGCAGTGCAGCTGGCGGATTTCACGCCCCTCGTCGCCGGCGATCGCGGCGTCGATGGCGAGCTGGGCGCTGAGGCCGCGCGCCAGGCAGCTCAGCACGGCTGGCCCGAGATAGCGGTTGGTCAGCGACTGGGTGCCCACAGCGCCGACGCCGGACTGGACGAAGGGCACGAAGGTTCCGGCCGCGAACGCCTTGGTCGCCACCGCCGCGCCGAACGCGCCGGTTGCTGGATCGTAGGCGACGATGGACCAGGTCATGGCGGACTTGCTCGCGGATGGGGGCTGTCGAAGCGGCTCGTCGCTTGATACGGGAGCCGCCCGGAGGCCGCCATGACTTACCTGATCACCGGCAGCGCCGGTCACCTCGGCGAGGCGCTGATGCGAACCTTGCAGGCGGCCGGGACGCCGGCGCGAGGCGTGGACGTCCTGCCCTCGCCCTTCACGACCCATGTCGGCTCGATCACCGACCCGGCGTTCGTGCGGGGCGCCATGGCCGGCGTCTCGGCGGTGATCCACGCGGCGACCTTGCACAAGCCGCACGTCGCCACCCATTCGCGCCAGGCCTTCGTCGACGTAAACGTCACCGGCACGCTTACCCTGCTTGAAGCCGCGCTAGCGGCGGGCGTCGGCGCGTTCGTCTACACCAGCACCACCAGCGCCTTCGGCTCGGCGCTCTCGCCAGCGCCGGGCGAACCGGCGGCGTGGATTACTGAAGACGTCACCCCGGTCCCCCGCAACATCTACGGCGTGACCAAGGTGGCCGCCGAGAGCCTGTGCGAACTGTTCCATCGCGACCAGGGCCTGCCGGTCGTCGTCCTGCGCACCTCGCGGTTCTTCCCTGAGAAGGACGATGTCGCCAGCATCGCCGAGGCTTATGAGACCGCCAACGCCCAAGCCAACGAACTGCTCTACCGCCGCGCCGATATCGCGGACGTGGTCAGCGCTCATTTGTTGGCGGCGGGGAAAGCCGGCGAGATCGGCTTCGGCCGTTACATCGTCTCGGCCACGACGCCGTTCGGACGGGAGGACCTGGCGCAGCTGCGGGCCGACGCGCCGGCGGTGGTGCGGCGGATATACCCCGACTACGAGCCGCTCTATGCGGCCAAGGGTTGGAACCTCTTCCCCAGCCTGGACCGGGTCTACGTCAACGACCGAGCCCGGGCCGCGCTCGGCTGGACGCCGAAATACGACTTCCGCCACTTGCTGGACTGCCTGGCGAAGGGGGCGGATTTCAGGAGCGATCTGGCGCGGGCGGTCGGGGTGAAGGGGTATCACCACAGCTCCCTTCCCCCTTGAGGGGAGCGGTTGGGGCTGGGGGTTGCCGTCGACGGTTCGGTGGTGGATAGAAAGCCCCACCCGACCGCTTCGCGGCCACCCTCCCCTCAAGGGTGAGGGATTAGAGGCCGAGCTTTTTTCGCAAAATCTCGTTCACCGTCGCCGGGTTCGCCTTGCCCTGGGTCTGCTTCATCACCTGGCCCACGAACCAGCCGATCGCCTGCGGCTTGGCTTTGACCGATTCGGCCTGGCCGGGATTGGCCGCGACCAGCGTCACGATCATGGTCTCCAGCGCGCCGGTGTCGCTGACCTGGGTCAAGCCGCGCGCTTCGACGATGGCGGCAGGCGTCCCCTCCCCGGCCCACATATGCTCGAACACCTCGCGGGCGATCTTCGAGGAGATCACGCCCGCTTCGATCAGCTCGACGAGGCCGGCGATGTCGGCGGTGGAGATCGGGCTTTCCGTGATCTCCAGCCCCTCCTTCGCCAGGTGACCCAAGAGTTCGTTGGTGACCCAGTTGGCGGTCAGTTTCGGATCGCGCCCCTTGACCGCCGCCTCGAAGAAATCGGCCCGCGCCCCCTCGATCACCAGTACGGTCGCGTCGTAGGTCGACAGCCCGTACTGGCTGATCAGCCGCCGGCGCTTGTCGTCGGGCAGTTCGGGCAGGCTGTCCTGAATCGCCTTGACCCAGGCCGGGTCCAGCACCAGCGGCAACAGGTCCGGATCGGGGAAGTAGCGGTAGTCCTGCGCGTCTTCCTTGGACCGCATCGAGCGGGTCTCGTTCTTCGTGGGATCGTAGAGCCGGGTCTCCTGGTCGATCTTGCCGCCGTCTTCCAGAATCTCGATCTGGCGGCGCGCCTCGTGTTCGATCGCGGCCTGGATGTAGCGGTAGGAATTGACGTTCTTGATCTCGCAGCGCGTCCCCAGCGGGCCGCCGACCTTGCGCACCGACACGTTCACGTCGGCGCGCAGATTGCCCTTCTCCATGTCGCCGTCACAGGTGCCGAGGTAGCGCAGGATGGTGCGCACCTTCTTGACGTAGGCTGCGGCCTCGTCGGACGAGCGCATGTCGGGGAACGAGACGATCTCCATCAGCGCGGTGCCGGCGCGGTTCAGATCGACGTAGGTGGCGTTCGGATCCAGGTCGTGAATCGACTTGCCGGCGTCCTGCTCCAGGTGCAGCCGCTCGACCCGGACGACAAAGCTCGTCCCGCCGTCGCGGTCGACCTCGATCTCGCCCTCGCCGACGATCGGGTCCTTGTACTGGCTGATCTGATAGCCCTGCGGCAGGTCGGGGTAGAAGTAGTTCTTCCGATCAAAGCGGGACCAGTGGTTGATCTTCGCCTTCAGCCCGAGACCCGAGCGCACCGCCTGCTCGATGCAGACGCGATTGATCACCGGCAGCATGCCGGGCATGGCCGCGTCGACCAGGCTCACCTGCTCGTTCGGCCCCGCGCCGAAGCCGACCGCCGCGCCGGAGAACAGCTTCGACTTCGAGGCGACCTGGGCGTGGATCTCCAGCCCGAGAACGACTTCCCAGGGCCCGGTGCGCCCCTCGATCAATTTGGATTCCGCAGTGCTCATGACGTTGATGTAGTCGATCTGCGGCGGCCGCGCACTACCGGGGACGCTCCGTGTAGCCACAGCCATGCCTGGGCGAAGTTGTGGGGACGATCATGACCGTTGAGGCGATCTGACTCTGAACCATCCAGCCATTCCCCTGGACCTTCGGCTGGAGACGCCGCGGCTGACGCTGCGGCGTTTCCTCGCCGCCGACGCCGAGCGCGTGACCGAGATCACTTCGAACTGGAACGTGGCGCGGATGCTGCGCCTGGCGCCTTATCCGCAGACCGTCGAGGAGAAGCGCGCCTGGCTGATCAGTCACGAAGCCGAATGGCTGTCGGGCGACGCTTACCGCTTCGCCCTGGTCGAAGCCGGCGCCCTGATCGGCTGCGCCGACATCGACGAACTGGCCAGCGGCGACAACGAGATCGGCTACTGGCTGGACGAGCCTTGCTGGGGCCGTGGCCTCGCTACCGAAGCCGCGACGGCGGTGCGCGACTTCGCTTTCGGCGCGCTGGGCCTGGAACGTCTGACCTCCGGCCACGCCTTCGACAACCCAGACTCCGGCCACGTGCTCGAGAAGCTCGGCTTCCGCTGGACCGAAGACACCACCGTCTGGTCGCTGCCGCGCCAAGCGGAGATCGTGCAGCGGCGTTACCAACTGGAACGCCCCGTGGCGGTGGGATAGGTCGCCGCGCGCCTGGCAGGGTCCGTGAGGCCGCTCGCGCGGGTTTCCGCTACCAGAGCCCCGCGCGCCGGCCCCGCGCGAAAAACGCGCCCTTAGGCGGGGCTTTTCACGCCCGCCACCACGGCTCCGGCTTGGCGCGGAAATCGGCCGCCTTTTCCAGCGCCGAGCCGAGTTGGAACAGGGTGCCTTCGTCCATGGCCCTGCCGATCAGCTGCAGGCCGAGCGGCAGGCCCTGAGCGTCGAGCCCCGCCGGCAGGCTGAGGCCTGGCAGGCCGGCCAGGTTCACCGTCACCGTGAAGACGTCGTTGAGGTACATCGCCACCGGGTCGGCCGCATTTTCGCCGAGGCCGAACGCCGCTGAAGGCGCGGTCGGCGTCAGCAGGGCGTCGACCTTCTCGAACGCCTGGTCGAAGTCGTCGGCGATGCGGCGGCGCACCTTCAGCGCCTTCAGGTAATAGGCGTCGTAGTAGCCGGCCGAGAGCACATAGGCCCCGATCAGCACCCGGCGCCGAACCTCGGCGCCGAAGCCGGCGGCGCGGGTCAACTCGTAGGTGTCGTTCAGCGTCGGCCCGTCGACCCTGAGGCCGTAGCGCATGCCGTCATAGCGGGCGAGGTTCGACGAGGCCTCGGCCGGGGCGATAATGTAATAGGCCGGCAGGGCGTACTTGGTGTGCGGCAGCGAAACGTCGACCACCTCGCAGCCGGCGTCCTTCAGCCAGGCGACGCCGTCGGCCCACAGCTTGTCGATCTCGGCCGGCATGCCGTCGGCGCGGTATTCCTTCGGCACGCCGATCCTGAGGCCCTTCACCGACTTGCCGACAAAGCTGGCGAAGTCAGGTACGGCGTGCGGCAGGCTGGTGGAGTCCTTCGGATCGTGCCCGCTCATCGAACGCAGCAGGATCGCGGCGTCCTCGACCGTCTTGGCCAGCGGCCCGGCCTGGTCGAGCGAGGAAGCGAAGGCGACCGTACCCCAACGCGAACAGCGGCCGTAGGTCGGCTTGATCCCGACCGTCCCGGTCAGCGAGGCCGGCTGGCGGATCGAGCCGCCGGTGTCGGTCGCCGTCGCCGCCAGCGCCAGATTCGCCGCCACCGCCGCCGCCGAGCCGCCGGACGAGCCGCCGGGCGACAGCGGTCGGTTCGAGCCGCGCGACCGCCACGGGTTCACCACCGGCCCGAACGCGCTGGTCTCGTTGGACGAGCCCATGGCGAACTCATCCATATTGAGTTTGCCCAGCATCACCGCCCCGTCGCGCCAGAGGTTGGCGGTGACGGTCGACTCGTAAGGCGGGATGAAATTACCGAGAATCTTCGAGCCGGCGGTGGAGCGCACGCCCTCCGTGCAGAACAGATCCTTGATCCCGAGCGATGCGCCTTCCAACGGCCCGGCGTCGCCAGATTTCAGCCGCGCGTCCGACGCCTCCGCCATTGCCAGCGCCTGCTCCGGCGTCTCCAGCACATAGGCGTTGAGGCTGCGAGCGGCGGCGATGGCGTCCAGGTGCGCCTGGGCGATCTCGACCGCGGAGAACTGGCGCGCCTTCAGGCCCTCAAGGGCGCCTTTCAAGGTGAGGGAGGTGAATTCGCTCATCGGGTGCTCTCCAGCCTCCCTTCTCCGCTTGCGGGAGAACGTGTCGGCGCAGCCGACGGATGAGGGGTCGACGGGTGATTGCCGCGCGGCCCCTCATCCGGCCCTGCGGGCCACCTTCTCCCGCGAGGGGAGAAGGAAACGGGCGCGGGAGAAGTCATTCCACCACCTTCGGCACGACGAAGAAGTTGCGGTCGGCCTTGGGCGCGTTGGCCAGCACCACGGCCGGATCGCCGCCGTCGGTGACCACGTCATCGCGCTGCGGCAACGACACCGCTTCGGTCGACGCCATCGGCGCCACGCCGTCGGTGTCGACCTCATTCAGTTGCTCGATCCAGGCGAGGATGCCGGAGAGTTCGCCGGCCAGCGGCTCCAGCTCCGCGTCAGCGACGCGGATGCGAGCCAGCCGGGCGACCTTCTTCACCGTCGCGGCGTCGATGGCCATGGTAGAAGCGTCCTTTCGTCCAAGGCGCGCCGGTTAGCTGGCGCTTGGCGTTGTTGGCAAGCTTTCTTAAGGCTGGACGTCATGGCCGTGCTCGATCTTCTCGAATTGCCGGGCGCGATGGCGGCCCGCGCGCCGGTTGTAGGGCTCGATCTCGGCGAGAAGACCATCGGCGTCGCGGTCTCCGACATCGGCCTCATGATCGCCTCGCCCTTGTCGCTGATCCGCCGCGTCAAGTTCACCGCCGACGCCGAAGCGTTGCTGAAACTGATGGAAAGCCGCGGCGCCGGCGGCGTCGTGATCGGCCTGCCGGTCAACATGGACGGGACCGAAGGTCCGCGCTGCCAGTCGGTCCGCGCCTTCGGCCGCCACCTGCTGCGGCTGCGCGAGTTGCCGATCGCGTTCTGGGACGAGCGCCTCTCCAGCGCCGCGGTGAACCGGATGCTCATCTCCGAAGCGGATGCGACCCGCGCCCGCCGCGCCGAAGTGGTCGACAAGGCCGCCGCCGCCTGGATCCTGCAGGGCGCGCTGGACAGGCTGCGCGGATGACCGCCCGCATCGTCCTTCTCAACGGCGTCAGCAGCGTCGGCAAGGGCTCGGTAGCCAAGGCGCTGCAGCGGATCGCCAGCCGGCCCATGCTGCACGTGCAGATGGACGCATTCCTGGAGATGCTGCCGGCGGCGATGTTCGGCGCGGCCGAGGGCTATCGGTTCGAGACGACCGAACAGGACGGCAAGCTGGTGACCGCCGTCGCCAGCGGCCCGGTGCTGGAGACGGCGATGCGGGGCATGCGCGGCGCCGTCTCGGCGTTAGCCGAGGCGGGCGCCGACGTGATCGTCGACGAGGTGATGTGGGACCCCGAGGCGCTGGCCGACTACCGCCGGCGGCTGGCGGGGTTCGACTTCCACGTCGTCGCCCTGCACGCCCCGCTCGACGTGATCGAACAGCGCGAACGCCAGCGCGGCGACCGCGACCTCGGCCTGGCGCGTTGGCAATACGACAAGGTCCACGGCGGGATGAGCTACGATCTGGAGTTGGATACCTCGGTCGCCACGCCCGATGAGCTCGCCGCGAAGATCAAAGCCGCGTTCGCGCTGTAGGCGTCCTGAGATTCGAAACTTCACGTCGAATTCGGCTCGCCTAAAGTCGTTAACTTCGGCGGCGGCGACTCAATCCATCCTCATCTGCTGCGCTTGTCAGGGATCGAAATCGGCATAGGGAATCGTCGGATGGCTAGTCTCAAGGCCGACATCACCGCCTTCGAGGGCATGAGGAAGGAATTGGAAGCCAAGCATCTGCACGCTTGGGCCTTGTTCCATGCGGGCCAGTTCGTGGCTGCGTTTCCGGATTTCGAATCCGCCGCGACCGTTGCCGTGGGGCGCTTCGATCGGGGACCGTACCTGATCCGCCAGGTTGGCGCCGGGCCGGTCCAGTTGCCGGGCGGGATGGTGTTTCGGCCGGCGCATGCGCTCGACACCGGCGGGCTTTAAGGCCGGACGGCGCGGTGAAAGCCCCGCCGACTTGTTGGTCCGCCTTGGTCCAACCATCCAGGTGGATATTGGCCTTAGGTCGCGATCGGCCCATGGCGAAAACCCCGATCTCCCGGAGAAGAAGGTCAAGGCGCTGGTCGACACCGGCGCTGGCGGCGATTGCATCGATGACGAGCTGGCGCGGCGGCTGAACCTGCCGATCCATGACGAGGGCGAGATAAGTGGTGTCGGTGGACGACATCGTGCGTTCATCTACACAGCTCGGATCTATGTTCCGAAGCTGGACCGGCTGTTATTTCAGCCATTCACCGGCGTAAAACTCTACGAAGGCGAGCAGTGGCACCGCGTGATCCTCGGCCGGTCTTTCCTGCGCAACTATCGTCTGGCGTATGACGGGACCACCGGGCAGGTCGACATCGTCGATCCGGACGACTAGCTCCCGGCCGGCATAGACGGCAGATTGCGCCCCTTCCCTCACCCGCCGAAGCCGCCTAGAACGGCGCTTTAATGAACATGATCGCGCCTGGCCCCGAAGAGGTCCGACAACGGACCTTTCCCTTTCCCGCGCGCCATTTCCTTTCCGTCGGCGATCTCGACCGTCAGCAGGTGCATGACCTGCTCGACCTGGCCGAAGGGTTCGTCGCGCTGAACCGGCAGAAGGCCAAGAAGCTGGACCTCTTGAAGGGCCGCACCCTGGTCAACCTGTTCTTCGAGGCCTCCACCCGCACCCAGAGTTCGTTCGAGCTGGCCGGCAAGCGGCTGGGCGCCGACGTGGTCAATATGAGCCCCCGCGCCTCGTCGATTTCCAAGGGCGAGACCCTGATCGACACCGCCGTGACCCTGAACGCGATGCAGCCCGACATCCTGGTCGTGCGCCACGGGGCCTCCGGCGCCGCATCCCTGCTCTCGCAGAAGGTCACCTGCAGCGTGATCAACGCCGGCGACGGCCAGCACGAGCATCCGTCCCAGGCCCTGCTCGACGCCCTGGCGATCCGCCGCGCGTTCGGCCAGATCGAAGGGCTGACGGTGGCGATCTGCGGCGACGTGCTGCACAGCCGCGTCGCCCGCTCCAACGTCGGCATGCTGACCGCGATGGGCGCCCAGGTCCGGCTGGTCGGCCCCCCCACCCTGATGCCGACCGGTGTCGAGCGCTGGGGTGTCGAGGTGTTCCACGACATGAAGGCCGGGATCGCCGGCGTCGACGTTGTGATGATGCTGCGCCTGCAGATGGAGCGGATGCAGGGGGCGCTGGTGCCCTCGACCCGCGAGTACAACCGGCTGTTCGGCCTCGACCGCGAGAAGCTGGCGCTGGCCAAGCCAAGCGTGCGGGTGATGCACCCTGGCCCAATGAACCGCGGCGTCGAGATCGACTCCGAGGTGGCCGACGACCTGGAGGTCAGCCTGATCCAGAACCAGGTCGAGATGGGCGTCGCCGCGCGGATGGCGGTGCTGGCCTCGATGGCCGCGCGCCTGGACAACGACTGATGCCCGAACACCATGTGTCTGGCCGCCCGATCGCCTTCATCAACGCCCGCCTGGTCGACCCCGCCAGCGGCTACGACGGCCCTGGCGCGTTGATGGCCAGCGAAGGCCGCATCGTCGAGCTGACTCACGGAGACGGTCCTGCTTTCCTCTCGCCCGACATCCGCCAGATCGACTGCAAGGGCGCGATGCTGGCGCCCGGCCTGATCGACCTCAGGGTCAAGACCGGCGAGCCGGGCGCGGAACCCAAGGAGACGCTGAAGTCGGCGGCCAGGGCGGCGGCGGCGGGCGGCGTCACCTCGATCGTGGTGCAGCCGGACACCGACCCGGCGGTCGACGACCCGTCGGTGGTCGACTTCATCCTGCGCCGGGCCCGCGATATCGAGCTGGTGCACGTCTACCCCGCCGGCGCGGCCACCAAAGGCCTCGCCGGCAAGGCGATGGCCGAGATCGGCCTGATGCATGAAGCCGGCTGCGTCTACGTTACCGACGCGGACCGCCCGATCGTCGACTCCAAGGTGATGCGCCGCCTGCTGTCCTACGCCAAGGGCCAGAACCTGATGGTCGCCCATCGCCCGGCCGACCCTTGGCTCACCGACGGCGCGGCCGCGACCGAGAGCGAGTTCGCCGGCCGCATGGGTCTGCCCGCCGCCCCGGCCGTTGCCGAGAAGATCATGCTGGAGCGCGACGTCGCCCTGGTCGAACTCACCGGCGCGCGTCTGCTGGTCGATCAGATCAGCGCCGCCTGCGCGCTGGAGACCCTGGCCCGCGCCAAGAGCAAGGGCCTGCCGATCCTGGCCACCGCCTCGATCAACCACCTCACCTTCAACGAACTCGACATCGGCGACTACCGCACCTTCTGGAAGCTGGAGCCGCCGCTGCGCAGCGAGGACGACCGCCAGGCCCTGGTCGAGGCGCTGGTCTCGGGCCTGGTCGATATCGTCGTCTCCGCTCACGCTCCGGCCCCCGCCGAGGACAAGCGCCTGCCGTTCGAGGAGGCGGCGCCCGGCTCGATCGGGCTGGAGACCCTGCTGCCGGCCCTGCTGGGCCTCTGGCACGACGGCAGCGCGCCTTTGCTGCGCCTGATCGAGACCGTGACGCTCGCCCCCGCCAAGGCGATCGGCCTCTCCGCCGGGCGGCTCAGCGTCGGCGCCCCGGCCGACCTGGTGCTCTGCGACCTCACCGCGCCCCGCCTGATCGACGCCGAGAGGCTCACCTCCAAGTCGAAGAACTCCGCCTTCGACGGCCGCCGCCTGCAAGGCGCGGTGCTGATGACCTTGGTCGACGGCCGCATCGTCTACGAGGCGCCCTGATCCGGCATGGCGACGCAGCTCAAGGCGAACGCCCTTTCCGTGATCGAAGCCCTGGTGATGGGCGTGGCGGGCAGCGCGCCCGGCTTCTCCATCGCCGTCGCGCTAGCGACCCTGCTGGCCTCGGCCGGCGCCCTGGCGCCTGGCGCACTGCTGATCTTCGCCGTGCCGATGGTCGGCATCTCGCTGGCCTACAAGGGCCTCGACGCGCGGATGCCCAACGCCGGCGCCGCCTACGAATGGACCAGCCGCATCTTCAACAAGACCCTCGGCTACTTCTCCGGCTGGGCGCTGCTGGTGGCCTCGGTGGTGTTCATGGTCACTGGCGCGGTGCCGCTCGGCTCGGCGACGCTGAGCTTCCTGCCGGACCCCAGCCTCGCGGGCAACGTGCTCGCCACCACCGGCGTCGGCGCGCTCTGGTTCATCGCCATCGGCGTCGTGCTGATCACCGGCATCAGTCTCACCAGCAAGGTGCAGATGATCATGAGCACGATCGAGCTCGTGATCCTGACCGTGATCGTCATCGCCGCCGGTTTGCACGCCCTCAAGTTCGGCGCGGTCAACCCGCTGTCCTGGGCCTGGTTCGGATTGGGCTATGCGCCCGGCGCCTTCAGCGCCTCGGCGCTGATCGTGGTGTTCTTCTACTGGGGCTGGGACGTCACCGCCAATCTCGGCGAGGAGACCGACACCGCCCACCACGGCGCCGGCAACGGCGGCTTCATCAGCGTGTTCGTCACCACGGTCTACTTCCTGGCCTTCGCCGGCGCGACGCTGGTGCTGTTCAGCCTGAAGGAGGGCCAGGGGCTCAGCGACAACCTGGTCTATCACCTCGCCGTCCGCGCCGGCCTCGGCCAGGCCGGCGGTTTGGCGGCCTCGTTCGCGGTGATCCTCTCCAGCGTTGCGACGCTGGAAACGCAGATGCTGCAGTTCTCGCGCACCCTCTTCGCCATGGGCCGCGACGGCGCCATGCCGCGCACCTTCGGCGTGGTCTCGCCGAGGTCGCAGACCCCGGTGCGCACCATGTACCTGCTGCTGGGCCTCGGGCTGGCGATGATCGTGCTGGCGAGCTTCGTCTCGACCGTCAGCCTGATCCTGTCCGACTCGGTCAAGGCCATCGCCATCCAAGTCTGCTACTACTACGGCGTCGCCGGCCTCGCCTGCGCCTGGCTCTATCGCGACACCCGGCGGACCGACCCGCGCGCCTTCTTGATCTGCGCGGTGTTCCCCGCCCTCAGCGCGGCCGCGCTGATCGTGCTGGCGCTCTACGCCCTGACCACCTTCGACACCCTGACCCGCGTCGTCGGCATCGGCGGCCTGATCGTCGGCGTGCTGTTCCTCAGGCCGCGCGGCTACCGAGGCGGCCCGCAGACTGGCGCGGCCCAGCCATAGACCGACCCGAATCCCGCATTTCGACCCCGTAACCGGATCGAGTGCGACGCTCCCGGCGTTGATACCGCGACATCACCGGAGACCTTCGACATGGCGGCGCACTTCAAGCTCGACGAAGAGGAGACCCACTTCCTCGCCGCGCCCGACGGGGCCGCGCTGCTGTTCGCCGGCGCCAGCGGCACCGAGACCTGGATCGAGCGGGCCGACGACGCCGTCGTCCGCATCGGCGTCCAGTCCGTCGCGGTCGCCACCGCCGAGGGCGGCAGCCTCGAAGTCTGCATCGAGCTGAACGGCGCCGCCGCCAAGGGCCGCGACGGCCCCGCCCCAACCGACTACCGCCTCAGCGCCGGCCAGTCGGTCGAGGTGATGGTCAAGGGCGGCGAGCGGCTGTCGTTCAAGGCCTTCCCGACCGCCGAGCACGCCATGATCCTGCGCACCGTGGTCTGGGCCACGGATATCAAGCGCGCCACGCCACCGAAACTCGACTCAGCCGGTCATCCGATCGAACGCGCCGCAGCGGAGCCCGCGCAGGCGCATTCTTAGGATCACCTGGCTTCCTAAGCATAGGTCCCTGATCGCACACTCCGGCAATGTTGGCTCGCGCCTCGACATAACTTTAGTTACGCCTCGTCATAACTTCAGTTATGTTCCCTCGCCAAGACCCTCCAGGGAGGCGCGTTCATGACCCCGCTTCGAGCCCCGCGCGCCGCGTCCACCATCGCCCAGATGCGCCGGGAATTTGGCGTCACGGCGCGGGCGCTCCGCTACTACGAAGAGAAAGGCCTGCTCTCGCCCGCCCGCAGCCAGCAGGTGCGGGTCTATGCCCACCGGGACCGGGTTCGGCTGCAGCTGATCCTGAAGGGACAGCGCGCGGGGCTCAGCCTGCGGGCGATCCGCGAGTTGCTCGATGTCTACGACAAGGAGGGCAAGCTCGCGCAGCAGGCGCAGGCCCTGCCGCGCCTGAAGGCCCAGGTGGCCGTCCTGGAAGCGCAGCGGCGCCAGTTGGACGGGGCCATCGAGATGCTGAAGGCGGCCTCGGCGCGCCTCTCGTAAGACGCGGCGCCGGACAGCGCCGACCAGGAACCAACCCAGAGGCAGGCATGACCGAAACCACTGCGGACTACGTCGCCACCGTCGTCGACCCTAAGGCCCATGCCGATCCGGCGCGGCTCTACGGCGCTTACGCCTGGCTGCGCCAGCACGACCCGCTCGCCCGCGCCGAGCTGCCGGGGTTCGATCCGTTCCACGTCGTCACCCGCCACGCCGACATCCTCGAGATCAGCAAGGACAATGTCGCGTTCCCGTACGGGACCTATCCGTCGACGCTCGCGCCACACCAGGCGGTCGAGAACGGCCGCGCGGCGCGCGCCGCCGGCCGGCCGCTGCTCTACACCCTGGTGCAGATGGACGAGCCGGACCACATGAAATACCGCGCCCTCACCCAGGGCTGGTTCATGCCGCAGAACCTGCGCAAGCTGGAAGCGCGGGTGCGGGAGTTGGCCCGTGAGGCCGTGGCGCGGATGGAGAGCCGGGGCGGCGAATGCGACTTCGTCAGCGAGGTCGCGCTGCACTTCCCGTTGCGGGTGATCATGGAAATCCTGGGCGTGCCACGCGAGGACGAGCCGCGCATGCTGCAGCTGACCCAGGAGCTGTTCGGCGCCACCGATCCGGACCTGCGCCGCCGGCCCGCCGACGAGAGCGTGGAGGCGCAGCAGCTGGCGATCCAGGCGGTGCTGGCCGACTTCTTCAACTACTTCAACGCCCTCACCGAATCCCGCCGCGCCAGGCCGCTGGACGACGTCGCCAGCGTGATCGCCAACGCGACGGTCGACGGCGCCCGGATCTCCGCCTTCGACGCGGTATCCTACTACGTGATCATCGCCACCGCCGGCCACGACACCACCTCATCCTCGACCGCCGGCGCGCTCTGGGCGCTGGCGGAACGGCCGGGCGAGTTCGCCAAGCTGAAGCAGAACCCGGCTTTGATCCCCGGCCTGGTCGATGAATCGATCCGCTGGACCACGCCGGTGCGCCATTTCATGCGCAGCGCCGCGGCCGACACCACCGTGGGCGGACGGCCGGTGGCCAAGGACGACTCGTTCATGCTGTGCTATCCGTCCGGCAATCGCGACGAGACAGTGTTCGAGCATCCGCTGGAGTTCCGGGTCGATCGCAGCCCCAACCGGCACCTCTCGTTCGGCTACGGCGCCCACCTGTGCCTCGGCCAGCACCTGGCGAAGATGGAGATGCGCATTCTCTGGGAAGAACTCATCCCGCGCCTGAAGTCGGTCGAACTGGCCGGCGCGGCGCAGCTATCCGAGGCGAACTTCGTCAACGGCCCGAAGAAGCTGCCGATCCGCTACGAATTTGCCTGACCCGGTCCGGAGAGGGGCCGCCGCGGCGGGCAAACCAGCCGCTCCGCTGGGGCGCCGCGACTGGCTGGACGCCGGCCAGCGGCTGCTGCGAACCTCGGGCGTCGGCGCACTGAAGCTGCGCGCGCTAGCCGGCAGCCTCGGCATCTCGACCGGCAGTTTCTATCATCATTTCAGTGACTTCGATGCCTATCTTGTCTCGCTCGCCAAGTATTACAGCGGCGAGCAGCTGGCGGCGAGCATCGCCACAGTGCTGCGCGAGGCGCACACGCCGTACGACCGCATCCTTCGCGCTTCGCGGCTTGCGGAGGACACCGCCTTGCCCGAACTGATTGCCGCGATGCGCGCTTGGGCTAGGCGCGATGAGCGCGTGGCCCCGGAAGTCGCCATCCTGGAACGGGGATTGATGGACTTCCTGGCGGAGTGCTTCGTCGGTCTGGGCTTCAATCAGGACGAGGCGATCGCCCGCGCCTTCGTCATGCTCTCCGTCGCCGGCGGCGAAGTCCCCCCGCCCGACCTGGGCGACAAGCACCGGTTCGGCGGGGTGATCATCGACCTCGTCTGCGCCGGGGCGCCGGGGCGTCTGGGGGAGATCAGCGAGCGGTTGCGATGACCAGGATAGAGCTCGGCTTCGTGATCGTCTCGGGTGCGCCGGGCGCCGGCAAGAGCACCCTGGCCGGGCCGCTCGCCGCGCGGCTCGGCCTGCCGTTGCTGGGCAAGGACCTGATCAAGGAGACCCTGCACGATCACATCCCGGCGGCCGGCGAAGCGCGAGCCTGGTCACGCACGCTGGGCGGCGCGGCGATGGAGCTGATCTGGGTGCTGGCCGCGGTCACGCCTGCCGCGGTGCTTGAGGCCAACTTCCGGCCGAAGAGCGCGTACGAACGCGAGCGCCTCGCTGCCCTGCCGGGCCCGCTGGTCGAGGTCTACTGCGCTTGCCCGCTTGAGCTGTCCGCGCAGCGCTACGCCGCGCGCTACGCCATGCGCCACCCCACCCATGTCGTTGGCGAGCTGACGCCCGAATTCCTGGCCGAATTCGACCGGCCAGTCGGGCTGGGGCCGATCGTCGAGGTCGACACGACGGTCACGGTGGATATCGAGACGGTCGCGACCGCTGTCAGAGCCGCGCTGCGCGGCTAGGCCGGCGTGACTGCGGCTTCCGGCAGGCGCTCCGTCTGCCAGATCGCCTCGATATTGTTGCCGTCGGGATCGAACACGAATGCCTCGTACACCTTCGGCCGCCGGAAACCGGGCGGGCCGTTGTCCCGCCCGCCCGCCGCCAGCGCCGCGGCGTGGAAGGCGTCGACCTGCTCGGCGCTGGCGGCCGAGAAGCCAAGATGGATCGGCGAGGCGCCCGGATTGGCGTGGCGCTCGTCATAGCCGCCCTGGCCGAGCCAAAGGAAAGTCACGCCGCCTTTGCGCATAAATATCTGTGCGTTGTTCTCCGGCTGGCTCTGGATGACTTCGATACCGAGCGGCGCAAGCGCGGCGCGGTAGAAGGCGAGGCTGACCCCTGCATCGCGGACGCAGAAACCCAGGTGGTCGATCACGTACGCCTCCGTTTGCGGCGACAAAGTATGGCGCGCCGACTGACCGCGTGCGTCAGCAGCATCGTGGACAATCCTGAAGCCGCCTTTGCCGGCGCGCGAAGGCGACCTAGAGTGGCGACCATGCTGGTTTCAAATCCCGCCTTGGCCGCCACCCTCTGCATCGTCGGCGGCTATCTGCTGGGGTCGATCCCGTTCGGCATGATCGCCACGCGGCTGGGCGGCGCGGGCGACATCCGCAAAGTCGGCTCGGGCAATATCGGCGCGACCAATGTGCTGCGCACCGGCCGCCGCGACCTGGCGGCGATCACCCTGATCGGCGACGGCGGCAAGGGGGCGCTGGCGGTGCTGCTGGCCCAGTGGCTGCTGGGCTCGGCCGAGATGGCCGCGCTGGCCGGCGGCTCGGCCTTCCTCGGCCACCTGTTCCCGGTCTGGCTGAGATTCCGGGGCGGCAAGGGCGTCGCCACCTTCTTCGGAACCATGATCGCTATCGCGTGGCCCGCCGGGCTGCTCGCCGGGGCGACCTGGATCGTCGTGGCGGCGATCTTCCGCGTCTCCTCGCTGGCGGCGCTGACCGCCGCCGCGCTCTGCCCGCTCTATGTCTTCCTCACCGGCCAGACGCCGGAGGCCAAGCTGTGGCTGGCGGCGTTCATGGCCGTGCTGATCTTCATCCGCCACCACGAGAACATCCGCCGCCTGCTGAAGGGCGAGGAACCCAGGATCGGCGGCAAGGCCGCCGCCAAGCCCGCCGCGTAGACGCGTGAGCGCCGACGACTTCCCCTCCGCCGAGCGCGTCGCCTGCCTGCGGCTGGCGCGCACCGAGAGCGTCGGCCCGGTCGCGTTCCAGCATCTGGTCGGCCGCTACGGCACGGCGACAAAGGCGCTGGCGGCGGTGCCCGAACTAGCCCGCCGCGCCGGCCGCGCGCCGGCGATCTACACCGCCGATCAGGCCGAAGCCGAGATCGCCGACGGCGAGGCGATGGGCGCGCGGCTGCTTTGCGTCGCCGAGCCGGACTTCCCGGAGGCGCTGCGGGTGCTGGATCCGCCGCCCCCAGTAATCTGGGCGCTGGGCGACGCCAGCCTGTTGCAACAGCGCGCGGTCGCGATCGTCGGCGCGCGGGTGGCGTCCGCCGCCGGCTGCCGCTTCGCCCGCGGCCTCGCCAGCGAGCTCGGCGCGGCCCGCCTGGTGATCGCCTCCGGCCTGGCGCGCGGCGTCGACGCGGCCGCCCACGAGGGCTCGCTGCCGACCGGCACGGTGGCCGTGCTCGGCGGCGGCGTCGGCGATATCTACCCGCCCGAGAACGCCGGGCTCTATCGGCAGGTCGCCGAACGCGGCTGCATCGTCTCCGAGAGCGCGCCGCAGCGCCGCGCCCAGGCCAAGGACTTCCCCCGCCGCAACCGGCTGATCTCCGGCCTGTCGCTGGCCGTGGTGGTGGTCGAGGCGGAGTTGCGGTCAGGCTCGCTGATCACCGCCCGCCTTGCCGCCGAGCAGGGTCGCGAGGTGCTGGCCGTGCCGGGCTCGCCGCTCGACCCCAGGGCGCGCGGCTGCAACGACCTGATCCGCCAAGGCGCGGCGCTCTGCGAAGGCGCCGAGGACGTGCTGCGCGCGATCGAACACAGCGGCGGCTTCCACGCGCCGCTTGGCCCGGACTACACCCTGGACGACGACCCGCCCGCCGAGCTGCTGGAGCGGGTCTACGACCTGCTCTCCCCCACCCCGGTCCATGTCGACGAGCTCGCCCGCCTCGTCGGCGCTCCGCCCGGCTCGGTGTTCGCGGCCCTGGTCGAGCTGTCGCTGGCTGGGCGGGTCGAGCTGACGGCCGGCGCGATGGCGGCCCGGGCCTGATTTTCTTCCCCTTTGGGGAATGGGCGAACCATGTATTGGCTGCCGCGCTGTCGCCGTTGACAGAGTGGGCGCCTCCCCCCACTTTCCGGCCGCCGCAGCTAAGCCCATCCGGACGTCGCCGGCGTCCCCCCAGGATTAAGTCTCGCACCGCTTGAAGAACGTCGTCGTCGTCGAAAGTCCGGCCAAGGCCAGGACCATCAACCGGTACCTCGGCTCGGACTATGTGGTCCTGGCCTCGTACGGTCACGTCCGCGATCTGCCCTCCAAGGACGGCTCGGTGAAGCCGGACGAGGACTTCGCGATGCTGTGGGACGTCGACCCGCGCGCCGCCAAGCGCATCGCCGACATCGTCCAAGCGACCAAGGGCGCCGATCGCATCATCCTCGCCACCGACCCGGACCGCGAGGGCGAGGCGATCAGCTGGCACCTCTTGGAAGTGCTCTCCAAGCGCAAGGCGATCAAGGACGCCAAGGTCGAGCGCGTGGTGTTCAACGCTATCACCCGCTCGGCCGTCACCGAGGCGATGAAGCATCCGCGCGACATCGACATGGAGCTGGTCGAGGCCTACCTCGCCCGCCGCGCGCTCGACTACCTGGTCGGCTTCACCCTCTCGCCGGTGCTGTGGCGCAAGCTGCCGGGCTCGCGCTCGGCCGGCCGCGTGCAGTCGGTGGCGCTGCGCCTGATCGTCCAGCGCGAGATGGAGATCGAGGCCTTCAAGACCCAGGAGTACTGGAGCGTCGAGGCCGATGTCTCGGCCGGCGGCGACCCGTTCCTGGCTCGGCTGGTCAAGCACGCGGGCAAGCGGCTCACCAAATTCGACCTCGGCAACGAAGGCTCGGCCCACGCCGCCAAGGCCGCGGTGGAAGCCGCGACCTTCAAGGTGTCGTCGGTCGAGAAGAAGCCCGCGCGCCGCTCGCCCCCGCCGCCCTTCACCACCTCGACGCTGCAGCAGGAAGCCTCGCGCAAGCTCGGCTTCTCCGCCGATCGCGCCATGCGCGCCGCGCAGAAGCTCTACGAGGGCGTCGATATCGGCGGCGAAACTGTCGGCCTGATCACCTACATGCGCACCGACGGCGTCGCGAGCGCACCGGAAGCCCTGGCCGAAACGCGCGAAGTGATCGGCAACATCTACGGCGCGCCCTACGTGCCCGAGAGCGCCCGCTACTACCGGGTCAAGGCCAAGAACGCCCAGGAAGCGCACGAAGCGATCCGCCCGACCAGCCTCGCCCGCAACCCCGGCTCGCTGCGGCTGGAGCCTGATCTCGGCCGCCTCTACGAGCTGATCTGGAAGCGGATGATCGCCTCGCAGATGGAATCGGCGCGGATCGAGCGCACCACCATCGATCTCGACAGCGCCGACGGCAAAACCGGCCTGCGCGCCACCGGCCAGGTGATCCAGTTCGACGGCTATCTGCGGGTCTACGAAGAAGGTCGTGACGACCCCGAGGCCACCGCCGCGCCGGGCGCCGAGGGCGACGATCGCGACTTCGCCGGACGCCTGCCGGCGGTGAGCGAAGGCGCGGTCGCCAAGGCCCACGCCGTGCGCGCCGACCAGCACTTCACCGAGCCGCCGCCGCGCTACTCCGAAGCCTCGCTGGTCAAGAAGATGGAGGAGCTGAGCATCGGCCGGCCCTCGACCTACGCCTCGATCCTCTCGGTTTTGCGCGACCGCGAATACGTGAAGATGGACAAGAACCGGTTCATCCCGGAGGACAAGGGCCGGCTGGTCACCGCCTTCCTGGAACAGTTCTTCCTGCGTTACGTCGAATACGACTTCACCGCCGCGCTGGAGGAAAAGCTCGACCTGGTCTCCGCCGGCGAGCTCGACTGGAAGGCGCTGCTGCGCGACTTCTGGCGCGACTTCGCCGCCGCCGTCGCCGACATCGGCGAGCTGCGCATGAGCCAGGTGATCGATGCGCTGAACGACGCGCTCGGCCCGCACATCTTCCCCGACAAGGGCGACGGAACCGACCCGCGCGTCTGCCCCACCTGCGGTACAGGCCAGTTGTCGCTCAAGACCGGCAAGTTCGGCGCCTTCGTCGGCTGCTCGAACTATCCGGAGTGCCGCTACACCCGCCCGATCGCCCAGGAAAATGCGGACGAGGACGGCGCCGCCGTCGGCGACCGCGAACTCGGCGTCGATCCGGCCAACGGTCACACCATCTGGCTCAAGGTCGGCCGCTTCGGCCCTTACGTTGAGGAGCAGGACGAGAAGCCCAAGCGCGCCAGCCTGCCGAAGGACTGGCCGCCCGCGGCGATGGACCTCGACAAGGCGATCCGGTTGTTGCGCCTGCCGCGCGACATCGGCCCCCACCCTGAAGACGGCAAGATGATCTCGGCCGGCATCGGCCGCTACGGACCCTACGTCCTGCACGAGGGGACCTACGCCAACCTGCCTACCGCGGACGAGGTGTTCGAGATCGGCCTCAACCGCGCGGTGACCGTGCTGGCCGAGAAGCGCGCCGGCGGTCGTGGCCGCGCCGAGGCGACCGCCCTGGCCGAGCTTGGACCCCACCCGGTCGACGGCCAGCCCGTGCGCGTGCTCTCCGGCCGCTTCGGCCCCTACGTGAAACACGGCTCGACCAACGCCAACGTGCCGCGCGGCTCCGACCCCGCGGCGCTGACGCTGGAGGAAGCGGTCAAGGTGCTCGCCGACCGCGAAGCCGCCGGCGGCGGCAAACCCCGCCGCGGCGCCAAGCCCGCCCGCAAACCGGCGGCGGCGAAAGCCAAGGCCCCGAAAGCCGCGGTCAAGAAAGCGCCGGCGAAGAAGCCAGCCACCAAAACTGCGCGGAAGGCGAAGTAGCCCTTCAACCCTTCATCGGTCATCGCCGGGCGCCAGTCCCGGCGACCCAAGCCCCCGCAGTTCGCCCTGGCCGCGCCTGGCGCGGCCACTCACCGGTCTGTGTTCCTGGGTCACCGGCACTGTCGGCCTGTGATGACCGGGGGGTGGAGAGCCTGGAGGCGGCGTTCGCTTCAAGCGACCTGCGCCAGCGGACTGGGTCCAAACCGGTTCGCGCCATCTTCGCCCTGCATCACGCCCAGCTCGATCGTCGCCCAGGCCAGGATCAGGGTGAACACGAACGCGCCGAAGCCGTGCGGGGTCGGCCACACCGCCACCAGGGCGAACAGCACCAGCGCCGCCCACCAACCGGAGCGCCCGCGGTCGTGCAGGCGCTTGGCCAGCACGCAGGCCCCGCCGTAAAGCAGCGC